>Ga0126369_10003726_pt1 | contig 11039 bp, 11 predicted proteins | sample PanSoiMetaPlot_1_FD_109646 | JGI IMG/M metagenome (GOLD analysis project Ga0126369, IMG submission 109646) | Tropical forest soil microbial communities from Panama - MetaG Plot_1 | ecosystem: Environmental > Terrestrial > Soil > Tropical forest > Bulk soil | place: Panama | collected 2016-02-17
CATGACGATCGGACCGAGCGAATCGACGGCCAGGCTTTCCTCGCTCAGTCCAGGAAAATCGTCCTGCAGGCGCCCTCGTCTTGTGGACGTAACGCCAATCTTCGTATCGGGCTCGAGGAGATAATCTCCCCGTTCGTCGACGACGAACACCTCCCTCGCCGGCAGCGCAGCGAGTGGAAACGGCCGCTCCGGCGTGCTTGCGGCGCGCACCCGCGCGAACGCGTCATGCAAATCCATGGTGATTACGAGCATCCCGAAGGGTTCGCCTGAGCCGATGGCGGTTGCGACGTTGACAACGGGAATGGTCCCGGCTCCGTCGCGCTCCCGCTGGATGGAACCGACGAACACCTCGCCATCGGCGAGCAGCAGCGTGCGGTGGATGAGGTCGTCATCCTCCGGCCGCGGCGCGGCGTCGGCGAGCACGCGGCGCATCCCGTTGGCCTGCTCGACGTCGACCATGGCGTGGCCGACATCGTGGTTGTCGGCCGCGATGCTGATCAAGCGGCAGCGCCGATAACGCTCGTTGGCGGCGAGCAGCAGGACGCAGTTCGCCGTCAATTGTGTTCGCCAAGACTCGACGGTAACGCCTTCCGTGGGATCGACGCCGCCGTGCTCCCCGGCGCGCACGATACCCTCGACCGCGGGAGCAGTGCGCAACGCACGCACATCGGGGCGCAAGCCGGCGGTCGCGGCTTGCAATTCGTCCGCAACCCCTTTGTTCAGCGCGGCGAACCGTTCTGCGACGCCAGGCATGCCTGCGACTTCGAAAACGCGATAGTTCAACGCGGTGAACACCGCCACGGTGAGGACAACGTGGGCGATGATCGCTGTCGTGAACCGCGTCGACAGGCGCATGCGTGCTCCCCCTCCTTTCCGATCGGGACCCCGGCCAGCACCGATTGTATTGCAAGTCTCGGGCCCAGCAATCATCGGCTTGGCCTCGATAGCCGAGGCGCGGACGAGCAAACCCGGTCAAGCTGGCACCCCCGCGGCGAAGTTGGTCGGAATAGAAAACACCGACCGACGATCTTTACTCAAAGAAGGCTCAACCAGGAGTTTGCCGGCAGCGTCGACTGCGTCAATGCGCTTTTTTCGGGGTATCGGCTCGGTTGGGCTAGTGCCGCCGATTTGAAGTTCCTGCATCGGTCGCTGCACCCACGCTCCAGGAACTTCAAATCGAAAAGCACCACTAGAACCATAGAGTTGCTAGTGCCCTTTGCGAAGTTCGTGCGCGAACGTGTCGCAATGGATCACGAACTTCGGAAAGCAGGCACTGGCCGGCTTGGCGAGACCGCCGATGACTGTTGGGTACTCTGATTACTTTGATCTGATGGAAGGTTATGATCGACTGGCACGAACCCGCGGAGCCTCGACGATGGCGACGGTCCTGCTCTATGGTCTGGTGTGGTATCTCGGGATCGGCGTCTTGACCGCCCTCCTGTTCGTGACCTTCGGCATTTCGCACGTGCTGCCTCGATCGGCGACCGTGACCCTCGGCGCGCGCGTTCTATTCCTGCCCGCGGCCGCCGCGCTTTGGCCCTACGTGCTCCTGCGCTGGCTCACATCGCGCGGTGCCGCATGAGACGCGCGCATCGCTCCGCCCATCGATTGCTCTGGCCTGTTCTGACCGTGGCAGTGGCTTTGATTTTCGCGCTGGCGCTTTATTTGCGCGCCCCGCCCCCGGCGTGAAAAAAGCAGGGGGCCATCCATGAGCGTCGGCTTCAGCGCGGTGCAATGGAACCGAAAGAAGCTCGTATATGACGCCGTGCTCATCATCGCGGTTTCGCTGTTCATTGCCGGCTTCACCGTGCTGCACTGGCGCTGGCATCCGCCGAAGGATCTGCCGGAGGCGATCGATGTCGGGATCCGCGCCTTCGGCACCTGCGCTTTCCTGATGCTGACGATCATCCTGATGATCGGGCCCTTGGCGCGGCTCAGTCCGGCTTTCCTCCCGCTACTATACAACCGCCGGCATTTCGGCGTGCTAACGTTCCTCGTTGCTGCGATCCATTTCTCCTTCCTCATCGCGTGGTATGTCGTCCAAGGCAATCTGCCGAACCTGCTCGCTGAGCTGACGACGTGGACCGATTACGCCAAGTTCATCGACTTCCCGTTCAAGGCGCTTGGCATTGTTGCGCTGCTGATTTTGTTTCTGATGGCCGCGACCAGCCACGATTTCTGGCTCGAATTTCTCACGCCGCGGGCGTGGAAAAGCCTGCACATGATGCTCTACCTCGCCTACGGCCTGGTGGTCGCGCACGTCTCCCTCGGCACCATGCAGGGCGAATATTCTGCGCTCGTCCCTTTGATGCTGGTCGGCGGCTTCGGCAGCGTCGCCATTCTCCATCTTGTTGCCGGCCGGCGCGAACACCGTGCCGACAAGGGTGACGCCTTGAATGCAGAGGGCTGGATCCCGGTCGGACCGCCCCGATCCATTCCGGACAAGGGCGCACGCATCGTCGCCGCCCCCGGCGGCGAGCGCATCGCGGTGTTTCGCGACGGCGATGAGATCGGCGCGCTGACCAATCTGTGCGCGCATCAGAACGGCCCGATCGGCGAGGGACGCATCATCGACGGATGTGTGACCTGCCCGTGGCACGGCTTTCAATATCGGCTCGCCGACGGCTGCGCGCCACCGCCCTTCACGGAAAAGCTCGTGACCTATCGGGTGCGTATGAAAGACGGCGTGGTCGAAGTCGATCCGCACCCGCTGCCGCCGGGTACGCCGGCGGCGATCCGATGCGAGCCTGCGGAAATCAGTTCGTTGGACAACCCTGCACCGCCGACGGCGCAGTACGATTGCCCCAAACACGGCTCAAATCCTCGTTGAACACATGCCCACGTTCCGCCGAGATGCGCTGCACGATCGGCGACGCAAACCGGCCGTAACGCCTGAACGTTGCGCTATCGTGGTCGGCGATCGCCTGCGCCACCGCGTCCATCGTGGCCGGGGTGATGACCTCCAATCGGCCCACGAAGACCCGGGTCGTCTGGTCCGGCTTCGGTGTGATCGACAGTGGCAGCACCGTATCGATCGTGCGGCGGGGAACCAGATAGAGCAATCTAGCCCCTTCCTCGAACCAGGTATCCCGCCACGTTTCAAGCATGGCCTTGGCTTCGCTCGGATAGAGTCCTCGCGCGACCAGCATTTGCTCGATCTCATGTCGCAGAGCGGCGACATCGCCATCCAGCGACAGCGGCTCAATGGTCAGTCGCTCGTGGCCTTGCAGCTTGGGGTAGACGCGATAGCCAAGCTTGTTCCCACGCTTCTCAAAGAAAACCATCCCACCAATCGCATCTTCAGAGTGATTTCCGACGAGGACCTCTCCCTGTTCAATCGCCCCCGCTGACAGCGGAAGTTCGAATTGGCCGACACCGCGATAGAAGAGAAACCTCTCCTGTTCCTTCCCGACCCGAAGCGGTGCCGCCTCGACGGCGCGAGCGGCATAATAGTGGCTTGGGCTGCCGTCATCGGCGAACGCAGGCGCGGCGTTGGGAGACACGATCACATCCCGCCACGCGATCCCGCCATCACGCAATCCGGCCGGGTTGGCATTGGCAGGCAGCTCGGCGCGGGGATACCACTCCGTGATCAGTCCCTGCGGGAAGCGAGCTTCAGCCGTGATCGTCAATTCGCGCGACGTGTAAAAATAGAGCACCGGCGTTTCCATGCGCACGGTGCCGATGAGGCCGCTTTTGAACCGAGCGTTGTCGTCGGAATGATTGACGAAACACGGTAGATCATTCGGCCCGCTCAGCGGCAGCCAGCTGACGGCGACGCCGTCCTTGCCGGCAATCGACGTGAACGTACCCCACTCGTGGGCGACGAGCCCGCGAGCGTGTGCAGGCGCGAGCGCGGTCACAAGCGTGACGACCAGGGCAAGGCCGCTCAGCACCGCCTGGCCTCCGACACACCTTTGCAGATATCCCGGCAGCGACATTCGGTAGCTCCCTCAAATGAACGACCGCTGATGCGCGCTCATACACTTCTTGTCCGAGATGGCTGCAGTGTGACGCCTCCTAGATCATGGCCGCAATCCGATTGGCGCTGGCCGAAAGACAACCGCTTTATTTTCTGATGTCAGACGCAACATCGAGAATCTGATTGCGGATACGGCCGCCCTTGACAGGTGACCATTTGGTCACGTATTAGAGACCGCCATGGATGACGTGTTCAGAGCCCTCGCTGACAAGTCTCGTCGAAAACTGCTCGACGCGCTGTTCAAGAAGGACGGACAGACGTTGAGCGCGCTCGAGGCGCGCCTTCCGATGACGCGATTTGGCGTGATGAAGCACCTGAAGGTGCTGGAGGAAGCTGGCCTCGTCGTAGCCAAGCGGCGTGGGCGCGAGAAGCTGCACTATCTGAACGCGGTTCCAATCCGCCTCATCCACGATCGCTGGGTGAGCAAATACGCCGAGCCGTGGGCGGCAACACTGACTGGCCTCAAGGATCAATTGGAATCGAAGGAGAAGACGATGGAAAAAGTGTTCGAGATCTACATCAAGACGACGCCGGAGCGGCTCTGGCAGGCGATCACCGATACCGAGATGCGACGCAAATACAATTTTGGCGCCGTGTTCAAGTCCGACTGGACGAAGGGCTCACGATTGGAGGCCTTCGGCCACGGTCACCTGATCGCTGACGGCGAAAATCTCGAGGTCGATCCGCCACGGCGCCTGGTGCAGAGCTTCCGCGCGCTATGGGGTGAGGATGTGAAAAGCGAGGGGACCTCGCGGGTAACGTGGGAGATCGAGCCGATCGGCGATTCCTGCCGTCTCACCGTCACGCATGATCAACTGCGCGAAGGCGCCAATGCACAACTCTATGGCGGCTGGCCGATGGTGCTTTCCGGCCTCAAGACGCTGCTGGAGACCGGCGAGTTGCTCACCACACCGGGATCGTTGCGATGGGCGGAAGGCCCGCGACCAGCGGCGTGAGTTTTTCTGCGGCACGCCGCCGGCCTTGCAACCTCCCCCGGGGTAAGGGGGAGGTTCAAAAAGAGTTGCGAGTGTGTTGTGGCGACGAGCACGGCGGCAGCTTTGGCCTGGCCACACTTCCTTCAAACTCGCAGGCGACGCTGAACGTTCATCGCGTTTGAATGCGCGCCTCGCGCTTTTGCGCGATCTCGGAGATCCCATGCCTTGGCCATTCCTCCTTCTGGCGGGCGCTGCGAAAGCCGCTGCGCATGCTGCCGCAGGTAGCGTCGTCACCAAGCTTGCCGCCGGCGCCGCTAAGGCCGCAACAACCAAGGGCGCCGCGGCGAAGGGCGTCGCCACCCAAAGTCCGCACACTCAATTTTCTGGTGCCAGGCGCGTCGCCAAGCAGATTGCCGACAAGCTGACTGATCAAGTGACGGACGGTCTTACGGAAAAGCTCGAAGAAAAGCTCACCGACAAAGACCGCAGCAGGAACAAGCGTTAGCGGGCGATCACGACCAACACCGATAGTCCGACGAGCGTGCCCCCAGGCGCTTTCGCCCGCCTACGCAGCGCCGCGCAACGCCTCCGGCCGTTCGGTCGCCCGCATGCTCGGCCGCGCATTCATTCGTTTCAGCCAAGTCTCGAGCCGGGTTCCCCTCAGCATTGCCTTTCCTTCTGGCGTCGCCGCGAAGAAATCGAGCTGTGGCGCCAGCATCAGATCCGCGACCGAAATCGCATCTCCGACCAGGAACGGCTGCGCGCCCAGCAAGCGGTCGAGCTCGGCGATGCAGATGCGCCCCATCGGCACCGCGGCCGCGACCGCGGTCTCGTCGGTGGTCATGCCGAGGAGGGCCGGACCGACGATGCGCCGCCCGACGATCTCGGCCGCCACTTTGGGGAAGAAGTACCAATCGTTGATGCCGATGATCTGGTTCATGCGCGCGACCGCGCGCGGATCGCTCGGCTCGAACGGTGGCTCGGGAAACACGTCATCGATGTAGCGCAAGATCGCTTGGGTCTCGTAGAGACTGAAGTCGCCGTGCTGGAACGCGGGGACACGGCCAAACGGATGCCGTTTGAGATGCGCGTCGCTTTTGGAGTCACGCGGCGCCATCGCGTGCACACGATAGACCACGGCCTTCTCTTCAAGGCCCATTTGAACGCTGCGCATGAACGGGCTTCCCGGCACTCCGTACACGACGATCTCGGTCATTTTGACCCTCTCCTCTGTTCAAAGCCGGATCGAGCGAGTGCTCAAATCCGTAAGTCAAAGCTTACGGTAAGTAATAACTTACGTATTGTCAATAGGCGGCTCCGCGATGGCGAGACATCGGCAGCCGGCAATATCAAGCCAATCGATGAGCAGAGCGCCTGCGTATGCTCGCGTCACGCCAACGCGAGCAATATTTCCGTCAGTTGCCCCGGCGCAATCACCATAGCGTCGTGACCGGATTTGAGCTCGAGATATTGCCAATCCGACCGCGACTTTGCGTAGGCGCCGCTGGGGTCGATGACGCCATAGGCGGGTTCGATGCAGCGGATATAGGTACAGGGCAAGCCGTTGCCGATGGGATGTTCGAGTGTCATCGGCGTGACATAGGTGCCGAAAGGGTGCGGTGTCATCCGCCGCTCGAGCCAGGCCGCGTCTTCGGGCACAGTGACGCCGAACGACAACGCCGGTGGCGGCGGAAAGCTGAGGCCTCCGCTCGACTCCTGCGCCGACTTGATGCGGGCATCGCGCACCGCGGGCGGAAAGCCGTCGAACACCGATTTTCCCGGATCCGGCAAACCGGCATCGAGAAAGACCAGCCGCTTGAGCCGTTGCGGCATGCGGTCGGCGACACCGGCGATCGGGCGACCGCCGAAACTATGGCCCACAAGATAGATGTCACTGAGCTCTTCGGCTTCGATCACGTTGACGAGGTCGGTGATGAACAGATCAAGCGTGATATCTGCGCGCAGCAGATGCCTGCGCTCGCCGAGCCCGCTTTGCGTCGGCGTATAGACGCGATGTCCAGCCGCCGTCAGGCGCTCGGCGACGCGCGCCCAGCACCACCCGCCATGCCACGCGCCGTGCACCAGCATATAGGTCCGCCGCCGTGCCGGCTGCGCAACGGCCCTCGTCGCGGCGAGCACAGACGAAAGGGCAGCCGCCTTCAACATCGTACGTCGCAAGGTCATGCCTGTCTCCGTTGTCATCGCTCTCAACTGGCGGCGTGCTCGACCGTACGGGTATCGATTTCAGACTCGAGCGTCCGATGCACCGGGCACTTATTGGCGATCTCGATGAGCCGTTTGCGCTGATCGACGTCGAGCGCTCCCTCAAGTGTGATGTTGCGGTCGATGCGGTCGAGCATGCCCTCTTTGGTTTCGCAGTCCTCGCAATCCTGAGCATGGATCTTGTTGTGGGTGAGCCGCACCGACACGCGCTCAAGCGGCAGCTTCTTGTGATCGGCATAGAGCCGCACCGTCATGGCCGTGCAGGCGCCGAGCGCTGCGAGCAGCAGATTGTAGGGGCTCGGCCCCGAATCGAGGCCGCCAACCGCGACCGGCTCGTCGGCGAGAAAGCGATGCGCCCCGCTCACGATCTCCTGCTGGAATTTTCCGACGCCCGTCTCGCGCACCAGCACAATGCCAGGCTCACCCTCGGCTTTCACCGCTTCGGCGGGCGTGTCGAGGTAACGCTCGGCCCAGGCGGCGATGACGTTGGCGACATAGATCGCGTCACGCCTCTGGCTCAGAAGATGGTCGGCGCCGGCGAGCGAGACAAAGCTCTTCGGGTGCTTGGCAGCGAGGAAGATCCGCGACGCGTTGTCGATGCCGACGATGTCGTCAGTAGGCGAATGGAATACCAGCAGCGCCTTGCGCAAATTCGCGACGTGGTCGTGCAGTTTGCGCTCCGCGACGTCGTCGAGAAATTCGCGCCTGATGCGGAACGGCCTGCCGGCCAACGCGACTTCGACCTCGCCCTGTTCGCGAATGTTTGCGACGTGCTCCTTGAACAGGCCAGTGACGTGACCGGGATCAAATGGCGCGGCGATGGTAACGACCGCGCGTGCATCAGGGATGCTTTCTGCCGCTGCGAGCACGGCAGCGCCGCCAAGACTGTGGCCGATCAGGATCGCGGGTGCGCCCCGTGTGGCGCGCAAATGGTCGGCGGCGGCGACGAGGTCATCGACGTTCGAGGAAAAATGCGTGTTGGCGAAATCGCCTTCGCTGCCGCCGAGACCGGTGAAATCGAAACGCAGCACCGCGATGCCGGCGCCCGCGAGCCGCTCGGCGATACGCTTTGCCGCAAGGATGTCCTTGCCGCAGGTGAAGCAGTGGGCGAACAGCGCGTAGGTGTCGGGAACGCCGAGCGGAAGATCGAGCGTGCCGGCAAGTTGGTCGCCCTTCGTGTTGGGAAAACTGAAACGTTCGCTGCGCATGGTTCTCTCCCGCTTGTACCGGTCAAGGGTCGCCCCGCGAGCCGGCCGCTTCAGAATATGAGGTCGAACCGGATTAACCTCTAGGGTAAAGTGGTTCAGCGCGAGGAGGGACGTTATGCAACGAACGTGGCTTCGATGGTTGTCAGCCCTTGGTGTCGCCGCCCTGTTGATGGCGGATGCGGCGTCCGCCGCCGATGTCCATGTGATGATATCGGCCGGCTTTTATCAGGTTTATTCGGAGCTGGGCCCGGCATTCGAACGCGAAAGCGGCCACCACCTGGTCACGACGCGCGGCCCGTCAATGGGAGACTCGCCGGAAGCGATCCCCACACGCCTCGCGCGAGGCGAGGCCGCGGACGTCGTAATACTGGATGGTGGGATCGCCGACGAGCTGGGCAAGAAGGGATTGGTGCGTGCGGACAGCAAGGCTGATCTTGCGCGTTCCCTGATCGGCATGGTGGTGCGTTCAGGCGCGGAAAAGCCCGACATCAGCACCGCCGAAGCGCTTCGAAAGACATTGCTTGCCGCAAAGTCCATCGCGTACTCGGACAGCGGAAGCGGCACGTATTTGTCGACGACGCTGTTCCCCAAGCTCGGCATTGCCGAGCAGGTGGCGAGCAAGAGCCGAAAGGTGCGGGGACCTCCGTCGGGCGAGCCGGTGGCCGCGGTGGTCGCGCGCGGCGAAGCGGAGATCGGCTTCCAGCAGGTCAGCGAACTGATTCACGTCCCCGGAATCACCTATGTCGGCACGATCCCGGCCGAGGTCCAACCAGCGATATTCTTCGCTGGTGCTCTTACGAAGACAGTTCAGGAGCCCGAGGCGGCCAGCGCGCTCATCCGCTTTCTCACATCGGCCAATGCCGCGCCGGTGATCGAGAAGGCCGGGCTGGTGCCACTGTCCCGGTGATAGCTCGCATCGAATCGTCCAGGTCGGAGGGTCCGGAGGTTTCATTGCTCGACCATATTGGTTTTCCGGTGTCCGACTACACTCGATCCAAAACCTTCTATGAGAAGGCACTCACGCCGCTCGGCTATACGTTGCTCATGGAAGTGCAGCAAACCGAAAACGACCATCCGGCCGCTGGATTCGGCGCAGGCGGCAAACCGGACTTCTGGATTGGCGGTGAAGGCGGCCTCAATCAGTGCGTTCACATCGCCTTTGCGACGAGGGATCGAGCGTCAGTAGACGCCTTCTACCGCGCGGCCATCGCGGCCGGCGGCAGGGACAACGGAGGGCCTGGCGTGCGCGCGCTTTATCATCCGAACTACTACGCCGCTTTCGTGTTTGATCCGGACGGTCACAACATCGAAGCGGTCTGTCATGCGCCGGCGTGAGCGCAGGACAAGGCATCCAAGATATCGCTTCAGTGCACCAGCAAGGCCGTGGCCGTCCTCAGGTGTTCAATGCCGGGCGTTTCTGTCGAGGCGTGCGACGCTTTAGATGAGATCCTCCACCCGAGTTCCGTTTGTTCCGAGGATCACGCGATCCCAGATTGCGTTGCTCGCGCAATGCGTCGGCCGACCGACAAACCACTTCGGAAAGTTGCAGGAGCTGTCCGGCCAGAGGGCTCGTCTTGCGCCAGACCATGCCAATCGTTCGCGAGGGCTGGGGATCCCCGAACCGTGTCACAGACACTGGCGCCGAGCGTGTCTCCACCGCGACCGCCATTTCCGGGATCAAGGTGACACCCATGCCCGCGCTGACCATTTGGACAAGAGTCGACAGAGAGCTCGCATCCAGCGTCTGCGGCCGCAGCGACGATTGCATGTTGCAGAGGGAAAGGGCCTGATCGCGGAAACAGTGCCCCTCTTCCAGCAGGAGCATCCGCATGTCACGCAGCGTCTCGGTACTGAGCGCGGGCGCCCCACCATCCTCGGCCGGCCGGACCAGCAGGAAATTCTCGGAAAACAGCGGGACTTCGGTGAGCGAAGGTTCGGATATCGGCAGCGCGACAATGGCCGTATCAAGCCGACCTTCCGCGAGCTCCTGTATCAGCTTCGACGTCAGCGCCTCACGCACATGAATGTCGAGCTCGGGACGCTTTCGCGTGAGGTCGCCGATGACCGCAGGCAGCAGATAGGGTGCGATTGTCGGGATCATGCCAATGCGCAGTCGGCCCGCGAGCCGATCGCGGGACGCTCGCGCGAAGTCTCCCAGTTCGTCGACCAAGTGCAGGATGTCGCGCACGCGCAGTGCGGCCTCTTCTCCGAACTTCGTCAGCCGCACCTGTCGTGCGCCTCGCTCGATGAGCACGGCGCCCAAAGCCTCCTCCAGCTCCTTGATCTGCATCGACAGAGCTGGCTGCGAGATCCCACAAGCCGCGGCCCCGCGCCCGAAGTGGCCATGCCCGGCCACCGCATCGAAGTAGCGCAGCTGTCTGAACGTGACTTCTACCATCAGAATGTCTTATCGCAGCAGTCATAAAAGTCAATTTTACCTGATGAGTGGCGTTGGGTAGTTTGCCGGCTCAAGGAACCAGGCGGAATTCCGCAAACACCACAGGAGGCAGTGATGGATGAAAAGACCAAATGCCCGTTCACGGGTGGCGCACACACCAACCGCGACTGGTGGCCGAACCAGCTGAACCTTCAGGTTCTTCATACGAAGTCCGCCCTGTCGGACCCGATGGGTGAGGCGTTCGACTACGCCAAGGAATTCAAGAGCCTCGACCTGAATGCGGTGATTAAGGA
>Ga0126369_10003730_pt1 | contig 11036 bp, 8 predicted proteins | sample PanSoiMetaPlot_1_FD_109646 | JGI IMG/M metagenome (GOLD analysis project Ga0126369, IMG submission 109646) | Tropical forest soil microbial communities from Panama - MetaG Plot_1 | ecosystem: Environmental > Terrestrial > Soil > Tropical forest > Bulk soil | place: Panama | collected 2016-02-17
CACTGATTGAGCGTGGCGTGTTAACCGCAAACAGCGCGCGCGCCCCCTTGCGTCTTGTCTTTCCGGCGACACTGGTGCCACGCTGGATGCCTGGATTGTTCCCGGAGAAACCCGACGAGGAAATCGAATAGTCACTTCGCGGCCGAGTACCAACAAGAATCCCCGTGTGGCGGGTAGGGCTGGACACGCCATTGCCGCAAAATGTCAGAAAACGTCACGTCTGTTCCCGAGTTTCCGTCCCAGGGTTTCCACTGATTCCGTAGGCCGTACCTTCGCGTCCGTGTGATAATGAGCCACATGTACGGCGATGATGACGGAAAGAGAGATACCCAAGCTCGTTGAGGGCTACATAGGAATCGACGGCGGCTATCTTTGTGGCTTCAGCTACAGCAAGCACGACGACTTCTACATCAGGTACTGCGATCATGGAGGTTGACGTTGCGTCGTACCGAGCACGAGGGTTAACCACACGCCGCGCCAATTGGCGCAGGGTTGCGGGGGTGTTGCGATAGCAGCAGACGATTTGGAGCGATGGAGCAAATGGGCATTAGCACAAGCCGACCGGATCGACCCGCCCATCGGGGGTTCATTTTTGAAAGCGATGCGAGATGAAGACAATGCTGAGCCGATGAAAACACCGGCCGAAAATCTGAGCGTGTGACAATCATGTGCGCGAGAGGCCAAAAAAACGCGACGGTCACCAAATTGTCACTAAAACTGGGGCAAAACGAAGCAAAATCAGCGAACTCCAAAAAATTGAAAATCGCGCTATCTGACGGCTGGCAAAAGGGTTTAGTTGAATTTTCTGCCAGATAGCAAAACGGCGATCTTATTTTTCAAGACCGCCGGTTTCAACCGCTCACCCACTCCTCCGTTTTAATTCTAGCGTATTCTGTGAGATAGCGGCGCATTTGCTACACTCGGCGCTGGTATTGCTGCATTTTAGTGCACCCTGTGAAGCTGAGGCCCGTGCAAATGAGCGAAAGCCAACGCTAATTGCTGAGATGCCTTCAAACCGGCCTTGAAGAGTCAAGCCGGCTCAACAGGGTAGCTCTTGCTCATTTCGCTCCCTCTGACAAGACCTCCTGAAGACGCCTCGCTACAATCTGATCTTCACCCGGTTGCAACATCCAAACTCCTACGACGATCACGTTGCTGCCTCCAGCCAGACCCGCGCTTGAGGGGCTTCCGCCTGTGGATGGGTTCAGTTCAATGCGTGGGGTTCCTTCGCGCATCCTTTGCATCACCTCAATTGCCGAGAGCTTGATTCGATTCAAGTCGTACGTAATCATCAGGTGCGGCACATGGTTGGCAACGGGAGGAATAAAAACTCTTGCCTCTACGCTAGGCACGCTTTGCACGCGCTCTGCGATTATCGCGGCTCGCTTGCGATATTCCGCTTCCATTGCAGTATCGTCCTGCGCAAGAAACCAGTCCACCGCAGCCACGAGACCAATGATTTCTTCTTTTCCCACTTTCATCCCGCGACCGACTGTGTTTGAATTTGGCGAATTGTTAAGTTGAGCCGCGTCGATCAACTCTTTCTTCCCAAGCAGTAACCCGGTGCACTGCGGTCCTCGAATACCCTTTCCACCTGAAAAAGCCACCAGATCAAAGCCCATCTCGATGTAGTTCCAGAGGTTTGAAATAGGGGGGACATCGGCAGCTGCATCGTTGAAGCAAGGGACTCCATGCTTGTGAGCCACGCGGACCCAATCTTCCCTGCTGATCCGCCCTCCCTCCGCAGCATTGAAGAATTGCGTCATCACCGTGCGTTCGGTGAAGGCGCGCTCGTATTCATCAAGCGTTTCCACGTCAACGAAACGTGCGCCGCAATCTCGAATCGCGTGGTCGTAATCATAATGATGCGCCTTTTGGACGATGACTTCGTTCTTTAATCCCTGCATTTCAGTTGGGATATTGATAATCGCGGACTTGTTCCCCCGAGTCATGCACGCTGCTGTCGCCAGCTTTATTCCAGCGGCAGCTCCGGACGTCACCAACGCACCTTCGCAACGTAATCGCTTGGCAAGATATTCGCCGGCTGCTTTGTGCAGTTCCATCAGATGAACTGGCTTTCGCGCGGCTGCAGCAACGGCCGCTTGTACCTGATCCGGCATGGTCGAGGCCGACAGGATCGTGTAAGTGCCGGCCGCATTAATGAACGGCGTTACGCCAAGTTTCTGGTAATAATCTACGGCCGATGCGGGCGCTTCGGGTACCGACGCGTTCACAGGCAATGCGCTGCCGATACACACGCCGCCAGCGACTGCCTGACTCCCGTTGTGCAAGAACCTTCGACGACTGATCGATTGCAGCACGCTTCCTCCTTTTTTAATTTCTCGGATAACTGTCGGCGGTTGCCGGAAGAGAACCTTGTCCCATGGGAATGGCGAAATATTGCGGACGGGCTTTTTCCCACTGGACCATACTCAGACCGGAAGGATCGTACAGAATTCGCCCGGCACGAACCGTCATTCGCGCTACGATCTGTGAGGCCCCCTCCATCTTGGCGTAACCACAATCAACGTACCCGAAATGACCGTGCAACTCCTCCAAAACGGCGATGTCTGCCTCTCTGCCAACGGACAGAGTTCCCAGTTCTGGTCGGTGAATTTCCTGTGCAGGATTGACGGTCGAACGGCGGATCAAATCGGCCAACGGAACTCCCATGCTCAGAAACTTGGACATCACATTGCTCATGTTCAAAACTGTGAAATCGCCTGTGTGCAAGTCGGTGGACATAGAGTCAGGGACGAATCCTTGCTTGACTGCAGGCACGGCATTTCGAAACCAGAAGCTCCCTGCTCCGTGGCCCACATCGAAAATGACACCGCGGTTTCGCGCTTGTTGCAGGATGGGATTAATTTTCCCGTCAACAAGGATGGGGAATTGCTGCGCAAAAACATGAGTATGTATATCTCCGGCCCTGGCCTTTTGGAGAATGAGCTCGGCATAACTTCTCTCGGGGCGCGGCCAGAAATCATACATCACCGGAACTTTTGCTGCTGCTCCGCAAGCGATGGCGCGATCTACGGCAGCCCAACTGGAATGCAGCTCGTCCAATGGTTTCTGCGTCCAGTAGTGAGCGGTTTTCACTCCTACGATGATGTCCGAGTATCTTAGAATCGTATCGGCGCACCGCCGAACATCCATGGCATCGACGTTCTGTTCTAATCCGCCCTTCATCCCATTGGCTACGATGTTTAGAAAAGCCAGCACACGAACCTTGGCGTGGTCGATCACTTCTTCCTTCTCTTGCAGAAAGGTGTCCGCACCCGCCGTCCCCGCGTCAACTATTGTCGTTACGCCCGACTGCAAAGCTAAATCCGCTGGAATTCCGAGGGGAGCCAATTGCGCGCGCGGATCGGTGGTGAGTTCAGTTACGACGGGAATTTCGTGATCTGGAGAGTCGGCAGCGAACCAACCCAGCGGCGCGCCTCCGTGGCCAATGTGGTAGTGAATGTCGATCAGCCCTGGTGTAACGTAGAACCCGGAGACATCCACGACCTTTACCGCTTGAGTAACAGGAATGTCCTTCTGAACTGCAGCGATCCTCCCAACGGAAACAGCGACGTCCATTTTTCCATCCAATCCGTTGGCTGGATCGATGACGTGCCCGTTCTTTAGCAGCAAGTCATACTTAGGCAACTGCGTGCTGGGTCCCTGTGCGTTCGCTACGCCAACAGCGATTACGAATAATTCCGCCAATGTGAAAACCGCCTTTACTGTTTGCCGCATTAAAAGTCCCTTTCGAATGCTTCCAGAATTTCTGCTTCAAAGACGAGCTTTGCATGGAACAAGTAGTGCTCCTTATTGAGCCGCCTTGTCCCGCAACAACGACTGACTCCCCGTAAGTCTGCTATGGCGCGGCGGAGCTTTCCCGAGCCGCGTCGAGATGCACTCTAGCAGTGATGCGGAGCCGCGGAATTATAAATTCAGTGAACCCCCCGCGTTCAACAAAAGGCAGAGAAACGCAGCAGGGTTCCTCGGGAGATTCCAATCGCACGCGAGTGAAGTGGCCCTTCACTTGAACTTGCACGTTGTCGGGCTGGGCGGCGTAGTTTACAAGGTACAGGGTGACGTCGGGACGACTTTGCTCGTGATAGCCGGTTACGAGTGTGGTCAGTGAGTTCCACAAGGCAAGGGCTGATCGCTCTCTGCCGATCAAACGTCGCAGGTCACGGGCAAAATGTTCCGGATCGACAACCGGCTCGGCGAGTTCAACCACTTGACCTGTGCCGATGGAGTAAACGGTAATGCGAGGGTCCTGCCGAAGGGGGGGAGCCGAGTGCCAAGGAAATTCATCGTGAGTATTCACAAAAATAACGATCCCGCCAGTCGCGGCAAAGTTGCGAAGCAATGCGACGGCTTCTTTATTCAAAGGGCAAAAGACAACGACAGAGTTCCAGCTCTTGAGGTGCGCCAGCGTGAGACCCGAGGGGCGAACTGATTCGAACGCAAGATTATGACGCGCCATCAGGTTAGTGGCCTCGTAGCTGGCCTGCGCATCATCGACGATGACACCGAGATTTACCACCGGCACCGTTCTCTCCGTTGGGGCCTGAGAGGATAAGTCCAGGTAGGGCATGATCGCTTTCCAAAGGGTCCAAGCCCGAGGATCGTTCGCGACGAGCGCCCTTTGCAGCGGGGCGGGAAGATCGATGGCCACGTCTGAGCGGGTTGCGTCCGCTTCGGCAATCGACACAGCATAGGCTTCGGCATCCGGGTGCCATACATCGGGCAGAGCCTCCGACGTGTCCCAGTGAAAATCGTAGAGGATCGGAGGTGACTCCGGATCCATAGATTGCGCGAGCCTGACCAAAGCGAGATTGGTATCAAGCCAAGGCTGGGAGGAAGGATTTGAAACTTGTAGGACGCCGTCACGTTCGACCACCAAACGTCCCTTCATTTGTGGCTGTTTTCCTCCGGGGACCAACACCCGGAATGTCAGGCTCTTATGTGCAGCGATGTAAGGACGAAGCTGTTCAACGACAGGAGTTTGGCCTGTAGTCACAGTGTTGGTGACGATCATTCCCGAGAATGCCGCGCGGTCCGCAGCAACGGCGGCGGCGGCGAGGTCTTTGGATTCACACTGTAGAAAAACGCGATAACCCTGAGAGCGGAGTTTGGCGCCCGCCGATAGATTCCGCAAGGGCCAGAGCAGGACTACATCATGAATCCCTGTTTTGTCGGCGGGAGGCAGGGGCGAAGGCTCCACACGGAGAAAGACTTTCGCAGTTACTGGAGTGCATGCGGCAATCGAGCCAAGAAACAGCATGTAAAGAAAGGACATACGCCTCATGGGAGAAATTCCTTCGCAGTTTTTGAAATTGCGGTGACTCTATTTTTCAGTGGCGAGACGTGGATCGGACGGTTCTCTCCGGTGAGGAGGAAACTGACGCCGTCGCCGGCAAGCGTGCGCTGACCATCAGAATCGATCCAAATGGCAGACACGTTATGCAAAGCCTTCGCCAAAGCCGCGCCTTTCGTGGGGCCGAGCAGAAGCAGTGTGGTTGAGAGTGCATCAGACGCAGTAGCCGATGGCGCGGTAACGCTAATCGTATAACGTGTTTGCAAGGGCTTTCCGGTTCCGGGAAGAATGATGTGGCCCGGTGCGTCCCCTTGCAGCGAACCCGGAGCACTTTGCTCGGAGGTGGAGACGCTGTTATTGATTAACATCACTTCTGGATCCAGCTTACGGGAGGGGTCTCGTAAACGAACACGCCAGGCATTACCTCCGGGCGCCGCGCCCAGGGCATAGATGGTGCTGCCTCCGGCGTCGATGTAGGCGCGGTGAATATCACGATGGTTTAGTATTTCTACTGCGCGATCGACAGCGTAGCCCTTCCCGATCGCTCCCAGGTCCAGTCGCATGCAATCCGAATTAAATTGAATGCGGTCGGGGGGTATCAATTCGATTTTCTGGTATCCGACACAACGCACGGCAGAAGCCTGGTCGGCGGCAGTGGGCAGGGCTCCACCGACGAGAGCCGCTTTCCAGAGATCGACAAGCGGGCCGACGCTGACGTCGAACTGGCCATCGGAATGACGCGAGTAAAACAGCGACTCTTCGATCAATTCGTAAAGCTCGCGCGAAATACGGACCGGCTGAAAATGGGCAGTTCGGTTCATCCGGCTCAGGTCGCTTTCCGGCTTGTAATTGCTCATAATTCCGTCGAGACGGACGACTTCATCAAGAGCGGCGCGCGCAGCAGCATCTGCGTGCGGCAAATCTTCATCGTAGATGACGATTTCAAAGACCGTACCCATTGCGTAGCGCTTCTGGTGAACAAACGAGCTCTTCTGGGGCGCACACAAGATTGATGGGACAGCCAGCATGGCCAAGGTCAGGGATGCCAACGCTGCACATTTAAGCCAGAGCATAAACGTCGCCTTCCATACTGGCCAGGTAAAGCACTGCTTCCGTAACTACCGGCGCAGATTGCAGTGAATTTCCAATGCGAGCGCGCCAGAGGATGTTACCGTCCTCCAGGTTCAGCGCGTAGGTCATTCCCGACTGGATCCAGACGGTGCTGTCACTGATTACAGGCGGTGCGGTGATGGCTTGGCCGAGTCGCTGCGCCCATATCACTTTTCCGGTTTGTACGTTGAGCGCCCGGAGGACCCCGGCCTTACATCCAAAGACAACAAGATCGCCGGAAACGGCGGGTGAAGAACTGATACCCAACTCGGCTTTGTGCTGCCAACGAATGGCCCCGTTCACCGTGTCGATCGCGTAGAAGAAAAAATCGAGCGAGCCCACAAACAACGTTTCTTTGGCAACGGCTGGAGAGCTGTCGATACCGTCTCCGGTGGGCGTCTTCCAGAGAACATCTCCGGATTTCGCATCCATGCTGTAGATTCTCCCGTCGCTGCAGCCTACGAAGACCTGTTGTCCGGCAATGCAAGCGGTCGAGTAGATTTTGCCTCCGAGTGCACGTTTCCATTGCAGCGCCCCGTCAGCCGAACTCATGGCCTGCATGTACCCACTGGTGTCGCCGAAGAAGATCGTATTTTTCGACACGACCGCCGAGGTCCAAACCTCCGCGCCGGCTGGCGCATCCCAAGTTTTTGTGCCACTGCTCGCGTCAATCGCATACAACGTGCCGCCGTCACAAGTAACAAGAACTTTCCCGGAATTCAGTGACGGCGTTGAGTGGATTGGCGCCTTTGTTCTGAACCGCCATCGCACTTTGCCGGTGTGAGTATCGATCGCATTTAGAAAGCCAGCCAGAGTAGAGACGTAGAGGAGGTCGTCGCATAAGATCGGAGCGCTCCGCACTGAGCCCTCAACGGTAACCTGCCAAAGAGTCCTTCGGGGAGCGCGCCACGGGTGTGGGGGTTGCCCGCCGCTGTGCCTACTGTCGCAGAGCAAGTTAGGCCAGTCGCTCACCACTTTTACTTGCACCTCACAACGAAGTCCGTCGCGACCATCAGCCAACACCGAGCACACGATGATCGATCTGTTTAAGGTCGGAGGTGCCCAAACCTAACTTTCCTGCCGCGGCGATGTGATGGGGCTGGCGGTAGAACAAATTCTTGGTGGCATCCTCGTAAAATTCGTCGCCATTGTCGGTCAGACTCTTGGGATCGCGTGACCATACGCTAGGCGCGCCTTCCTTGCGGCGTTTCGCCTCAATCTTTTCGAGTTCAATGATGTCCATTGCAACAGGGTCCGTGCCGACCATCAATAAGCCCGCGGGAAAAATGAACTTCGGGTTCTGATTGAGCGGCCCCCCGTGCCAAAGCATTCTCATGCCGTCCATGATGTGAAGCACGGCCTTCGAGCGCAGGGGTTCAACCGAACACATGATTCCAATCAACGGGTCAGTAAAGGAAAATGGACGGCGGTGCGAGCGATCCACGTTGTTGAACGTTCCATAGCCAATATTTTTTAGACAGCCGGTGACCCCCGCCGCCGAGTGATCCTTCATCGTGGGAACGTTGATGATCTTGGTTAAACTGGAAGATACAATACTGGCCATGTAAGAGCGCGTTTCCCATTCACCAAAAAAGTTAGCCTCGCAATAGATATTGGAATCGTAGCCAGAAGCATCCAGCTTGCGGTCTTCAACGCCAATGACGCGCACACCCATGGGAACAAGGGTTTGGTAACTACCGATCTCGATTTCGTAGGCGTAACGATCGTAGACATAGATGTTTTGCACCTGAACTCCGACGGATTGCACGCAAGCGACAATTTCCCTCACGATTTCGGGAGAAGAGCAGCAGGCCGGAGCTCCAGAGGGATTGATCTTGATACCCACAATGTCCTTCGGTTCGATGAATTTGCTCCACGCTTCACGGACATCTTGCGCACCCGTCAATTCCCGCAATGCATGGTCCAGCATCCGACGGATAACGGGCTGCGAAACGCGATTGGCCACGATAGCTTGGGGGTCCGCGATTTCTACAACGCGGCCCGGAAAGAGTCCGGGTATGCGCAATGGAGAAAGCTGTGTTCCTAACGGTTCGTTTACGCATATGGCCGGCACGGGAGGGATTAACTCTTGGCTGTAGGCTGACGAGGTCGCCCAGTGGTCCAAGCAAAGTGCCAATCCGCCGAGGAAGGTGCGCTTCACGAACAGACGACGATCGATCATCGATGTCCTCGGACTCGAACACCTAGGACGCGAGACATTTTACGAACCAAAGCCGACTCAGCGAAGGGGCTCGACGCCGCATGTGCCGCAGCAGCACGTAGCTTGTCACCAAGCGTGGCTAGGGGTAGCCTTTCCCTGCGCGCAAGATCCAAATAAACAGCGTCAAAAGCCGATAGCTAAAAGCCCCGTGCCGTTATCATGGCTTGTCGAGCGGAAACGACGTCGCTGTTGATGTCCACGGCATGAGCCAGGAGCTGTTCGATGTCAATCAATGCCTGATCAACATCTGCAGAAGTCAAAATCGACCTCCGCTCCGCAACGGCTAGGCCGTTGCTCATCACGAGATTCCACAGCGCCGGGACGACAGCGCGAATCCCCTTAAGAAAGAACTGTTTCACCCTAGTGGCATGGGCTGGGACCGGCTGATCGAGAAACCAGCGAAGTGCGACGGAAGCATCGAGGACAAAACCCCTCAAGGCCGGCCCTCCTCGATTAAATCTCTGACGTTCACGCCACCGCCCAGTTTGGCCCGTTTTCGAAGCTTTTCCATGTCCTTAAAAACATCCTTCACGCCGGTTTCGGAAGTAGCCGGAACCAGAACCGCCGTCGGTTCCTCGTGTCGAGTAATGCCGATCTTCTCCCCTTCACGAGCGCGTTCCGGGAGCTTTGAAAGTTTCTGCTTGGCCTCGAACCATCCGAGACAGTGCGCACGAAAGTCACGTTCATTTAGATAAATAGCCTAGATTAGTGGACCAAAGAAAGTTAACAGTTCATTGGCGGAAATTCTAGTGCAAGACCGCCAGGTAATGAGGAACTGAGGGCCTCCTTTCGTTTTGCTTTCCTGGCCATCCAAGTTGCGTCGTTTCGCATCTAGTTTCACGTTCACGCACGCATGCATTCCCGATGACTTTAAGGAGTGGATAAAAGTTTTCAATTAGCACATACTCAATGCACTGCAAACGGAGGCTTGTCGGAATCGCAATGTATGGACCTTCCAACTTGATGGAAGGGCATTGTTACCGATTTGTTGCTTTCTCTGCTCGGGTCACAACAACAAAGAGAGGAAAGTATTCCGGCATTTTGGATGTGATTCGTTCGTGACTCGGTCTTAGTCCCGGATGGAGGCCAGAATGACAGTCCACCTCTTGCGATCGTTGGTGTTAGCGATTGCGCTCGCGCCGCTTGTCTATTATGCGATTGCGACTTACTGCGGCTGGTCCTACTTTCGTGATTTGTCAAGATCTCGCCGGCGCGATCCCGGATTCAGACCGTCTATTAGCATTCTCAAGCCGGTTTGCGGTCTGGATCGCGAAGCCTACGAAAACTTCGCCAGTTTCTGCCGCATGGATTATCCAGAATACGAAATTCTATTCGCTGTGACGGATGAGAATGACCCGGTGATTCCAGTCGTTGAAGAATTGCAGCGGGCCTTCCCGGGACGGGAGATCCGGTTGTTCGTGGGAGCGCCCTTGCTGGGGACCAGTCCCAAGATGAACCTCCTATGTCGCCTGGTTCGTGAGGCCCGATACGACTTGCTGGTTATCAATGACAGTGATGTGCGCGTGGAAGCAGACTATTTGCGAGATGCGGCGGCACCGTTCCAAGATCCCAGGGTCGGCGCAGTCACTGCACTTTTTAGAAGTATCACGGACGGAGATTTTGCAAGCGACCTGGACGCGGTCGGTGTCCCGAGCGATTCTTCCGCGAGTGCCCTTGTAGCTGAAAGATTTGGTGGCATGGATTTCGCACTAGGGTGGACGATGGCCACGACGAAGCAGCGACTCAAGGAGATCGGTGGGTTTGAAGCTATGGCCAATCATCATTCCGACGACTTCACCCTCGGGAACGAAATTTCCAAGAGGGGCTATCGAATCGCACTGATGCGTAAGCCGATTTGGATGGTTTTTCCAAAGGAACGATTGGGCCAATTCTTAAGGCACGAGTTACGTTGGTCTATCATGCTGAGAAATATCCGGCCCGTGGGCTACTTGGGACTGGTAATGACATTTGGACTTCCGTGGGCTGCGTTTGCCGCGGCAGCTTCGCATTCGTTTGCCTCGGCCGCCGCATATCTTTGTGCCTATCTCGCTCTAAGGTTCACCATGGCCTGGACCATAGGTGTATGGGGACTTGGTGACCCTGTGGTTCGCAGGAAGATTTGGCTGGTCCCTATAAGGGACGCCGTAAATTTCTTTGTGTGGGTCGCGGGACTCTTTTTTAGCAGAGTGCAATGGCGAGGAAGAGAATATCGCGTGAGGGGCAGTTGCCTGATTCCCGGACCGGCCGAGGGTGTGGCAGAGGCCAGTTTAGATGGTGCAACTTCTGCGACTCTGGTCTCCGCAAGAAGATAATGATCCTTGTGCCCAGCCGTCGGAAGGCTGGGTCTCCCGAGCGTCAGCCCGTATCCACTGGGAATCGCTAACAGAAAAG
>Ga0126369_10003731_pt1 | contig 11035 bp, 6 predicted proteins | sample PanSoiMetaPlot_1_FD_109646 | JGI IMG/M metagenome (GOLD analysis project Ga0126369, IMG submission 109646) | Tropical forest soil microbial communities from Panama - MetaG Plot_1 | ecosystem: Environmental > Terrestrial > Soil > Tropical forest > Bulk soil | place: Panama | collected 2016-02-17
CGGAACGCGAAAGACATGAGCGGGAAAGGCATGAACGGGCGGAACGCGAAAGACATGAGCGGGAAAGGCATGAACGGGCGGAACGTGAAAGACATGAGCGCGAACGTGAAAGACATGAGCGCGAGGCTAGACACGCGGAGCGCGAGGTAAAGCACGAGGAGCGTGATGAGCACCGCGAGGACAAGTACGAGCATGAGAAGCGCGAGGGGCACAACGAGGAGCGCGCAGAGCGAGAACGAGAGCGACATCGGGACCGGCGGGAAGATAAGCGTGAGGTCCGCCGCGACAAGAAGGAAATGAAGGAAGACCAGAAGGAAGCAACAATAGGGGAAAAGAAGTAGCGTTGACGCTTTGGAGCCGGACACCAAGTGTCCGGCTCCTTTGCGTGTGAGCTAGGATGAAGCTCATCCCCGCAGTATTTCTTGGCCTGGGTCTGCTTCTTCCAACCCCAGTGTGGGGCCAGTCCGTCGCTAATGAAGTCGGAGTGGGAACGACCCAAACGACTCCGATCAACCCAAGGTCGGGCTACCTCTACGACCGGCTGATCGGTGTGGTGGACATGGCGGAAACGGTCTCTTTGCGGCTGGAGCTGGTTGGTACGCACGACGTTGCCACTTCCCCTCAACATGGCGCCCGATTCCAACTCGTGGGACGTGAGATCTTTGCGGCTTCCGCCGCCTTGGACTGGGACCTGAGCAAACATTTCTACTTGTCAGCCGGGGGCGATTTCTCTCCGACGTCAAGCACATCCTCGGATGCTCCTATCCAGCTGGGCTCCACCAGCGTGGATGCTCTGATCCATTCCACCAGTAATGCTTACGGCCTCTCGGCGAGAGTCGGGTACGACACCGCGGGTGATTCGGACTACGAGACGCTTGTTGATGGATCCCTCTCACTGGTCCACTTTTCGAGTCGACAGAGCGTCATGGCCGTTGAGTCGGACGGAGGTCCAGTGCCGATCCAGGGTGTGATCGATTCTTGCTACCTTACTCAACAGAGTGGGTGCGATGAGTACGTCAATGCAGCAATGCAGCGCGATGTGGACCTGAACCAGTACCGAGTCTCTGCTTCCGTGACCGAATCGATTTACCAGACCACCGATCTCAGCCTCGGTGGGGCCTATTACTGGTATGATCATGATCCCCGAACCTTGGGATACTTCAGTCTGGCCACACTCGGCCGGACATTTGCCGCAAGTGCGGGACTGCCGTCGCTAGCACCACTGCGCTACACCCTTCGGCCAGGTCTGGGTCATGCGTTTGGCCCGATGCGGATGGATCTGTGGTACCAGTATGGGCACTACGCCTACGATGAGGGACACAGCCACGGGGGCGGCCTAAGACTTCAATACAAGTTCAGTCGCCCTGTCTCCGCCTGGCTCAGATTCGACGGCCAGGACTCAGTCGACCACTTTGGAGCGACTACCATCTCTGGACTCGTGGTTGCCGGGCTCAGGGTCCGCTTTTAAGATTTTTCGGAACAAGCATGGACTGTTGCTGAGCGGCAGAAACGACGTCGAAGCGCAACACGGCCGCGCCGGTCTTGCCTTCTCCGGGCGAGACGGCGACGTAGAGCAGCTTCAATTCCGGTACCAAAATCCCGGTCTTCGCTCCTATAGCCGTCGGGACCCGTGCCAGCTCCTCATACGTGTTCGGATCTTTTTGCTGGAAGACCCCGATGTATCCCTCACCGCCGAGAGCATAAATGCGGCGGTTGTTAGCGTCCCAGATCACCTGATCGCATCGCTCGGGGGCCTTGAAGCTGGCAATCGTCGAACCGGTATCAGCATTGAGGACGATCAGTTTTCCTGGCTTGCGGGTAATCACGAACAGGCGCTTATAAGGCTCATCGAACGCGAGTGGCGCATTCTGTTCCGCCTCCCGGATCGGCCAGGTAGTGAGCATCTTCAGGCTCAGCTTGTCGACGACCGCGAGGTAGTTTTTGGCGGTAACGTTGATGTAAAGACGGTTGCCCTTCTCTTCGATGGCCATCGACTCGACTTTGTCGGCATCGAACTTGAGGTCGCCGAGGCGCTCGAGCGTGATTGGATCCACCGCCGAGAGATACGTCTCCTGCATCTTCGCATCGCGTCCGCCGTTGACGATGTAGATCCGCCTCGTCGACGGATCGTAGCCCATCGCGTCCGCGGCTGGCGCGGCCAGCTTGAGGGTGCCTCGCAGTTGGTGCGTTTTTGCGTCGACGACTTTGGTCAGCCCGGCGGCTCCGCCGCTGTCAGTGATGATCAGCCGCCGCTCCTGTTCCAGGTAGAGGATGCCGTGAGGCGTATCCACGATCCCCTGGAAGCTCTTGCGCAGCCTGCCCGTCTTGAGGTCGAAGAGATCGAGCGTGCCGTGATCTTCCGCGGCAAGCCAGAGGCGGTTTCCGCTCCGGTCATATGCGAAATGGTCAAAATCGCCCGTATAGCCAGCTAGCTGGGTACGTCCGACGAGACGCAATACCTGAGTCCCCGCTACCGCAGGAAGCGCTGCTACCGAAAGACCGACGCAAAGTGCCATCGTTGTCAGTTTCATTTGGCCTCTGAATTAGGCGACCAAGCTAAAGGCGACCTGAAGCGATTCTGAAATACTGTTTAGTTGCGCCGGCTCAGGTCACGAACTGGCACCGCGAGGCGGGAGTCCGAGTATCCATGTTGCGGCCGCGGTTCAGATGGTCGTCGATCTCCGCGGCGCTCCCAATAATCCTGGCGTGCAGGAAAAGCGTGAACGCGGCGTTCTCCAGTGCCTTCGATGAACAAACGCCTCTGCGATACGACTGCCAAAAGATTTTCAACAGCAGCGCCGCGATCACCGCGTCGATGTTGACGCAATAAACGGTTCGCGAGACGCCCGCCTCGAAGAGGGCCTGGACCAACACTCGGTAATAGTCGTGGAAAACATCGTATTCCCCGCGCTCCTTCAACAACTCCCAAATGTAGACCTCGCGCGGATCGTGATTGATTGCTTTGTCCTTGAACACTGGGTGATTGACGCCGGGAATCTTTTTTAGCTCGAGACTCCCGGACGACTTCTTGCTCGATTTGTAGCGGGCATATTCTTCGGCGCACCGACGAGCCAGCGCCGCGAGATCCAGCCCGTGATTCGGATTGCTCGGATCGATCAGATTCGTCTCTTGGAATTGCTCGATCAGAAATGCAATTCCCTCATAGCCGTTGCCGCCGTGGGCGTAGCCGGAATGGGTCAGAAAACCGAGCATCGCCTTGTTGAGCTGCACTCGCTCCGGACTTTCCGGTCCGTCGGCGGAAACCGCGCCTTTCGCTCCTTGAATGGTGATCGCGCCGGGGCCGTTGGTGAGCAGAAGCCCGATCAGCGCCTGGTAGGCAAACAACTCATCGGGCTTAGGGTCGCGGCCGAGGAGCGCGCGAGAGGCGACTTCGGCCAGCGACCGCTTGCCCACGACCTCTTTAATCGGGATGCCGCAGAAGCGATCCTCGCCGTGCTGATTCGCATCTACCGAAGCCCCGATTGCGCCGCCGAGCAGCCGGATGAACCACGGCAAGTTCTCCGCCGAAAGCCGGGAGATCACCTTGCGCCGCAGAGGGCCCCACGCAAGCGTGGTGGTGATCGCCGCCAGCACCGCGTCCGCGTTCGGTCTCTGCTCGAGCCCCTCGAGCCAGTGGACGAACACCGATCGCGCGCCGCGCGCCTTGAGCCCGGCCAGCATCAGCTCGGCCTTGGGGTCCGGCCGATCTGCAATCAGCAGCTTTCGCATTTCCGCGTCGGCCTTCACCGAGGTCAAGTCGAAATCACTGTCCAGCGCGCTCTTCAAACCCGCTCCCCAAAAGGCTTCGACCAACGCGCTCGCCGCCCTGCGCGCCCGCTCGACCCGGCGGGGGCCCAGAATGCTCAGCGCCGCCGCGATCACGGTATTGGGCGAATTGCCCGCCTCGCGCGCGGCCTGCGCCGCCGCAAGGGCCGGATCGCCACGGAGATCGATCGCCATGCCAAGCGCGACGTTGACGAGCGCTCGGTCATTTTCCCCGCCAAGCTCGTGAACCAACGCCAGACAGACGTTGGTCTCGACCGGATATCGCGCGGCCTCCAGCATCGAGACTCCGAAGAGGCTGGCGACCTGGGTTTTCGGGTCCAGTTGCGAGGCGGAGGACGCGTCCTTCATCGACTGCCGCGGGCGGACCACGCCGATCTGTCGATCGAGCGCGGCAATCTGCTCGTTGTAGGGCGGAATCGCCTCGACCACGGGCCTATCCAACTCGCGCGGCAGCTCCAGTTCCGCGCTGGAAGCGAACCAAGGCTTGAGCGCCAGGCTCCCCTCGGGAGCGAAATCCGGCCGGGCCCCGTTCCCGCCCATCACTGCGGTCAGCGCCTGCGGAACGTGGGCGATGTTGGTGACGACTGCTCCGCTGGCCGAGAAACAAGGCCGCTCGGGTGTGAAGATGTCGTCGACGCCGAGCTTGGACATGAACCATCGTTCCTTGGCCGCAGCGTCGTCGTCTCCACCGGCGAGCGCGCCCGCATGACCAACGGCGCGCGTCAGTCGGGATTTCCAGCGCCCCACCACGCAGGCCACGATCGGCTTCATGAACTCCGCCTCCAGCTCGTAGTAGCCGCCCGGCTCGCAATAGAGAACGGCGGCCTTGCTGCGGGCGTCGTTGGCCAGCGCGAAGGCAAATTCCGGCGCGGCAAAATGGATGTAGACGTCTTTGCCGCTGGAGATCAGGGTGCTGGTACCCCAGCCGGCGGTAAGCAGATAGCTGGCGATGGTGGTGGTGAACCCACCGGAGTTGGAAAAGATCGCGACCGATCCCTTCTTGAGGATCTCACTGGGGTTGTCGCCGCCCAGCGCCCCGCCTATCCGCACCCGGTTCCAAGAATCGGCCACGCCTAAACTGTTACCGCCGAAGATGTCGACGCCGCCCTGCTGGCCGAGGGCGCGGATCTCGCGCGAGTCGTGGACCGAGAGCTTCTCGGTGACGATGAAGATCTTCCTCAGCTCGGAGTTGAGCCGGATCAGCTCGGCCACTCCGTCGCGAGCCGCGGACGGCGGCAAATAAATCACCCCGCAGTTGAAGCGATGGCCTGCCTCCATTCCCTCGCGAACGCTGTTGTACACGGGGATGTCGCCAGCCTGCGTTTGCAAGGATTGGCCTCGCCGGCCCGGCGAGGTCCCGAAGACGACGTTGCCCCCCGACCAGGCGTGGCCGACCGGCGTTACCAGGCTCGACTCGGCGCCTAAAATGTTGAGGACGCAAACGCGATCGTTGCGGGTCGCCACCTCCGCGAGCGAATTGAGCCCCACGAAATACTTGAAGTCCCCAACGCCTCTCTTCCGCATCCGATTATCCCAATCTGGCTTTGAGCTGCTCGCGTCCCCCAGCCTTCATCCACGCATCGGCGGCCTTGGCATAGCCGATGACCTCGCTCATGTTGGAATCGAAGCCGAACATCCGATAGGGCAGGCGCAGAGCTTCCAGCGTGTCGCGCAGCGCTCCCATGCCGCGCACCAAATTCGGTCCGCCTCTCCCGGCGACGACGTACACCGGCGTAGGCCCGTGCTGGCTGAACTGCGCGCGGAGCGCATCCGCGATGGCGCGGAAAGTCTCGTAGATATCGGTACTGTTCGACTTGCCCCCGATGATGAAGAGCACGTTGGCCTGCGCGAGCCAGTGCTTGAAGCAGATCCGGGCCACCTCACGCATCTTCTCGTAAGGCGGATTGCCTCCGAAGTCGGAGGAGATGATCGCATCGTCACCCAACATCCCGGTCACCAGCGAATTGGCGCCGCCTCCGAAGGTCGGGGCGAGGATGGTACCCGCCGGATTGATCACATAAACGTCGCTCTGTCCCTGGTGGGTGCGCAGCTGGTTGATTTCCTGCTCGAAGCCGGAATAGTCGGCGGTGAACACGTGATCCGGTAGGCCCAGCCGCTGCCAGCGCGGATCGTCACGGTCAAAGCCGCACTTGAAATCGCAGGCCACCGGGGTCAAGCGGCCAAGCGAATCGGGCCGCATCCGGATTGGATTCAGCTCCAGAGTGGTCATACCGAAGTTGTGAAACAGCTCCCACAACTTCGGCAGGTGCTGCACCAGCGGCGAGATGATGTTCTTCGGCGCGTCGAGGTCGGAGAGCGTGTTGGCGACCACGAACGCCTTCAGGCCGGTCAGTGGATCGAAGGGACTCTGCGCCACCAACTCTTTGTCCAACTCCTCGACGTCCATGCCGCCCTGACAACTCAGGGTCATCGTCGGGGCACGGAAGCGGGTACTGTCGGTGATCGAGAAATACACCTCGCGCTCCGCCGGCACGGCGCCCTCGAAGGTAACGCCATTGGCCTTGGCGACGACGTTGCCGACCCGGTGCTCAGCGAAATAGAGGCGCTCCTTCTCCTTCAACGCCGTCTTGAGATCGGATGCTCGACCAAGGAGCCCGGCCTTGCCCTTCTTGCCGACTCCCCCCTTGAATACCGGCTTCACGAACACTGAGCCGTGCCGACCGATGAGATCCTCGATCTCGTCCTCGCTCGCGGCGGGACCAAGAACTTCCGCCGCCGGGTAGCCCACGAACTTGAGGAGCCTGACGCCGTGGAGCATGCCGGTGATCTGCATCTCTGGTGCAAAGAGCTACGCCTAAAGGCTGAACCGAACCTGAAGCCATTTTGAAACGTGATTCAGAGATGCTTCAGACCCGATTCAGCCTGGCTCGGTAGCCTGATGCCCATTGACCGCGGCTTGGAGCGGGTCTGCATGGATAAGCTCGTCGTCTCGAACATTCACAAGAGGTTGGGTGCAAACGACGTGCTCAAGGGCGTATCCTTCGAGCTGCGGCGGGGCGAGGTTGTTGCGCTCCTCGGTCCCTCGGGAAGTGGGAAGACTACTCTGCTACGCCTGATCGCGGGCCTCGATTCCCCCAACCAGGGGCGGATTGTACTCGGGGAGAAGCTGTTCTTCGACTCCGAAAACCGCACCGAGGTTCCCGCCGAGCAGCGCAACTTGGGGCTGGTGTTCCAGTCCTACGCCCTCTGGCCGCACCGGACAGTTTTTGACAACGTCGCCTATGGCCTTCGGCTGCGCAGGTTCTCGGCCGGCGAAATCCGTGAGCGGGTTCTCGCAGTGCTCGGGCAGGTCGGCCTGCAGGGAATGGCGGAGCGACACCCTCATCAACTCTCCGGTGGACAGCAGCAACGCGTCGCGCTCGCGCGGGCGATCGTTTACAACCCACAGCTTCTGCTGCTCGATGAGCCTCTCTCAAATCTCGATGCCAAGCTGCGAGAAGAGGCGCGGGTCTGGTTGCGCAGCATGATAGGAGAGCTGCAAATCAGCGCGGTCTGCGTCACCCACGATCAAATCGAGGCATTGGCGATCGCCGATCGCGTCTTGCTCCTCGAAAAAGGCCGGATCGAGCAGGAAGGTTCGCCTCAAGACATGTACGAGAATCCAAGGACGATGTTCGCCGCGGAGTTCATGGGATCGAACAACCGAGTCACCGGCACCGTTGCCGAGGTCCGGGGACGGGTCGCGCGGATCTCAGGCACGAATTGGGAGCTCTGGGGGCAACTCCGATCGGATCTTCATGCCGGGGAGGCAGCGACAGGGGTCATCCGGATCGAAAAGACCCGGATCACCGATCAGCCAAGCGAAAACGTTCTCGCGGGACGGCTCGAAACGGCCTTGTACCTCGGCGAGCGCTGGGATTACCTGTTCGCGGCCGGCGGGCAACAGCTGCGAATCTGGGCAGAGGCAGCGCCCGCGGAAAAGCCCTACTGGCTCCAGCTCCCGAGAGAATCACTCTGGATCTTCTGATCGGTCGTTAGCCACTGAGCAAGCGAAGTGCAGTCATCCCAGAAGAGCCCGGCTTCCGGCAGAACAATGGTTAGCTTGTGCAGCATCGAAGGAGGTGCTGCAGATGGATCCGTACGTGCCTGAAACGATGAAGGCGGCCGCGATTGATCGATACGGAGGGCCGGAGGTTCTACAGCTGCACGAGCTTCCCGTTCCGCGTCCGGGTAGCAAGAAGGTGCTCATCCGGCTCGAGGCCGCGGGGATTGGCGTCTGGGATGCTGATATCCGCTCTGGAGAATCCGAATTCGGCAAGAGCGGATTTCCGAAGGTCCTGGGCAACGACGGCAGCGGAACGGTGATTGCCGTCGGCAAGGGAGTAGATCGCGCCAGGGTCGGTGATCGCGTCTACGCCTACTCTTGGGACGGAGGTTTCTATGCCCAATACGTCGTGGTTCGACAAGACGACACTGCGCCTGCGCCAGCCAATCTTCCGACGGAGGAGGCAGGGGCCCTAGGTGCCGATGGAGTTACCGCGCTCATTGGCCTCGAGGACAAGTTGAAGCTTCGCGAGGGTGAAACGCTGCTGATCTTCGGAGCGAGTGGCGGCATTGGGCATCTCGCAGTGCAGCTTGCGAAGCGGATGGGCGCGCAAGTTTTCGCGGTCGCATCCGGCGAAGACGGTGTCAAGCTCGTCAAGAGCCTCGGCGCGGACCTGGCTATCAACGGCCGTCAGGACGACGTGGAGTCGGACGTTCAACAGTTTGCTCCGGACGGTCTCGATGCCGCGCTGGTGCTTGCCAACGGAAAAACGCTGCAGCAAGCGCTGGCGGGGATGAAGAAAGGCGCAAGGCTCGCGTACCCCAACGGTGTTGAGCCCGAACCCAAGGCCAGACCCGGAATCAAAGTGATGGCCTACGACGGCGTTCCTAAGCCGGAGGTGTTCGACCGACTTAATGCCTTGATTGCCGCGGGCCCCTTTCACGTGGAGCTGGGACATACGTACGAGCTGGAAGACGCGGCGCGTGCACATCGAGATCTTTCCCGGCACCACCTCGGCAAGCTGGCCCTGCGGATCCACGCTCACTGACGTGGCGCGGCCGATTTTCTGGATTACCCTGAATCACAATGACGCTTGGAATAATTGGCGGTTCGATGCGATACACGATTTGGCCTGTTATCAAATAAAACACAGCCAGCCATTGTTCCATTTGAGGCTCTGTAACACTTTGGCGGGGGCGCCGAAGGCGACGCTGCGTTTGGAAGTTTAAGCCAAACGCTAAATGTGAGCAACTAGATTCGCGGAGGATACTGCTCGGCAGCGCATTTGCGTTGTCATCCCTTTTCCCTCCGTTTTCGATCGTCTTCGTGGGAGAGTGCCATCCCGTAGCACGACTCGCTCGGGAGGATCGATGTCTAATCTCACGCTCGTTTTCCGGTTTACTCGTTTGTTTTCGGTATTTCTGGCGGTGGCTGCGGTGCTGGGGGCGTGCGGAACCACCCCGGAGACTTCTCAGACTACGCAGGCTGAGGCGACATCGGCAGTGAGCATCTCCGAGCCGGCAGCAGTGGTGGCAGGGCCCACCGTCGAATCCGACGTTCATCACGATGTGTCGCCGCCGCTCTGGCTCATCGAGCCAGCTCCGCGGCCCAGCGTTCCGAGAGAGAACGCGCCGGTGCGGCGAGTGCCGAGGCCGCCATCAGACCCGAAGCAGGTGGATCCTGTGATCCAACACACCTTTGGGCCCGCCCCGCTGGCCCCAACCATGCTGCTCAACTTCGACGGTGTAGGGAACGGCTTCTCCGGACCTGCGGGCACGTTCACGGTCAACTCGGCGCCGCCGGACACCAACGGCGACGTAGGACCGAACCACTATGTACACATTGTCAACACGGATTTCGCCGTATTCAACAAGTCCGGCACCGCCGTCTTCGGCCCGGTGCTGATCAATTCACTCTGGAGCGGCTTCGGCGGCGGCTGCCAGACGAACAACGATGGCGACCCGGTCGTGCTTTATGATCCGATCGCGGATCGCTGGGTGATCTCTCAATTCTCGGTGAGCACCACACCATACCTCCAATGCGTGGCGGTATCGCAGACGCCCGACCCGACTGGCGCGTACAACCGCTATGCGTTCCAGTATAACGACTTCCCCGACTACCCGAAGATGAGCATTTGGCCGGACGCATACTACCAAACGTTCAACATGTTCGCGGGCGGAACTAGTTTCAGTGGCGGGCAAGTCTGCGCCTACGATCGAGTCCAGATGCTGGCCGGAGGGGCCGCGACGCAGCAGTGCTTCAACGTGGGACCCAACTTTGGCGGCCTGCTCGTGGGCAGCCAAAACGGTGCCGTTCGGCCACCCGCCGGCTCTCCCGCATTCGTTCTCGCGCTGGGTGTCTCCAACAATGATCTCGCATTCTGGAAGTTCCACGTCGACTGGACCACACCGGCCAACTCGACCTTGACCGGGCCCAGCACCATGACCATCGCGGTCTACAGCGAAGCCTGTTCCGGAGGCACCTGCATCCCACAGTCGGGGACAACGCAGCAGCTGGACTCGCTCGCCGACCGCCTGATGTTTCCGCTCGCTTACCGCAACCTCGGCGACCACGAGGCATTGGTCGTCAATCACAGCGTGACCGCCGGTTCATCCACCGGCGTGCGCTGGTACGAGATCCGACCTGACGCCGCGAGAAATCTCACCCTTTTTCAACAGGGCACCTACGCGCCCGACTCCAACTTCCGATGGATGGGAAGCACCGCGATGGACCAGGCGGGCAACATCGCGCTGGGTTTCAGCGTCTCGAGCTCGTCGCTGCACCCCGAGATCCACATCACAGGTCGACTCGCAGGCGACGCCGCGGGCACCATGACGCAGGGCGAGGCATCAATCATCGACGGGGCGGGTTCGCAAACCGGTAGTAGCCTATCGCGATGGGGCGACTACAGCCGGATGGCAGTCGATCCCACCGACGACTGCACCTTCTGGTACACGACCGAGTACATCCCAGCCAATGGTGCCTTCAATTGGTCAACACGAGTCGGGACCTTCAAGTTGCCGGGCTGCGGCGCGGCGCCCACGCCCGACTTCACCATCGGCGCCTCGCCCAGCACGTTGACCATCGCGCAGGGCGGCAGCGGCACCAGCACCATCTCCACAACCGCAATCGGCAGCCCACAGACCGTCAGCCTCGCCGTCTCGGGTGCTCCCGCGGGTGCGACGGCTACGCTCAACCCGGCCTCGATCACCGCGGGCGGCAGCTCGACATTGACGGTGCAAG
>Ga0126369_10003732_pt1 | contig 11035 bp, 9 predicted proteins | sample PanSoiMetaPlot_1_FD_109646 | JGI IMG/M metagenome (GOLD analysis project Ga0126369, IMG submission 109646) | Tropical forest soil microbial communities from Panama - MetaG Plot_1 | ecosystem: Environmental > Terrestrial > Soil > Tropical forest > Bulk soil | place: Panama | collected 2016-02-17
CCAGCTCCCCCATCGTGGAGAGGCGGGCGACATGCGCGAGCTCTGCGCGATGCCGCTCCGCGGTGAGTTCCGCCTCCTTCCGCGGGGTGATGTCGTCCGCGCAACCGATGTAGCCGAGGAACGCCCCGTCCGGTGCCCAGCGAGGTACCCCCTTGTCCGAGACCCAGCGATACTCGCCGTCGTGCCTTTGCAGGCGGTACTCCATCGTGAACTCCCGTCGCGCATCGAAGGCGTCGGCGTAGGTGGCGAGGCATCCCTCGCGATCGTCGGGATGAACGCCCTCTGCCCAGCCGTTGCCGAGCTCCCGGTCGAGCGCCCGGCCGGTGAAATCGAGCCAGGGCTTGTTGAGAAAGGTGCAGAGCTTGTCCACGCCCGACATCCAGATGAACACCGGGGCGGTGTCGGCCATCGTGCGGAACCGCGCCTCGCTCTCGCGCAGCGCGTTCGTCCTCACCCGTCGTTCCGCGATTAGGGCTGCAAGGCACATCAACGGGACGGACAGCGTGATGAGGAACAGCTGGAGCGGGAGCACGTTGTCGGCCGGACCACCCGTGACAAAGGGCCCCCGTCCCTGGACAACACCGGAGATCGCCAGAAACGCGACCGCGAGGAGCGCGGTGTTGACCCCGGTCGGCCCGAAGCGCACGGCCGCCCAAAGGAGAAACGGCAGCGGCAAGTAGAAGAGCGCCGGCACGCTGCCTTCGTCGTCAGGCGCCCGAGTGAAGACGCCGACGCTGACCGCGAGCAGACCGCACGCAAGCGCGCCGGCTTCGAGGAAGCGCGCGAGCGGGACCTTGCCGGCCGGGGTGCGGCCGACGTTGATCCACGTGAGGAGCGCCGGCGCCAGCGTCAGGAAGGCGAGGGCCTCGGAAAAAAACCACGCGCGCCAGTAGAACCAGTAGCTCTGCGTCCCCCCGGCGAACGCGGCCACGAACGCGGAAATCGCGGGAGCGAGCAGGACGGCGGACGTGATGTAACGCGCGAGGGTGCGAAGGCTCTCGAATGCCCGCAAGCCATCGGCGAACCAGCGCACGCCGACCGCCGCGACGAGTACCTTGATGATGTCGGCCAATTGGTACAGCGCATCGGAGAGGAGAAAGCCGGCGCGGGCGACGTCGATCGCGAACGTCGCGTAGCCCCCGAGGAGGTATGCCCACCAATGCCGGGTGGGGGACGCCACGAGGATCGAGACCAGGACGGCGCTTGCGGGCCACAGGGCGGAGATGTCGTGAGGCGGGAGCTTGGAGATGTGGCCGATCTGGATGCTCAGGTGGCAGATGACTGCGACCAGCAAGACCTTCAGCGCCAGACGCACCGCGGGCGGCGCGCGCCGCGTCAACTCTTCCAGTGCTCCGTCCAGGCGATCGATGACGGTTCCTGTCACGGGAGCATCTCGCGGCCGGGTTCCTCGATTGGCATCACGCGTCGGAGCGCGGGCAACGGGCTGCGATTGTCTCCCTCGGCAGCCGCCTCGTACAGTCGCGGCCTCGGGCGCCTCGTAAGCCGGGCCGGAACCCGCCTGGCGCCCCGGCGCGTCCCGCATGGGACCATGGTCCAATTTCCCGTCCCTGCCGAATGGCCGACACTGGCGCCGTGTCAGACCTGCGCGGCTCTCCCTCCTCCTCAGTTCGCGCAGGACTCCCCCCCGCGGACCTCGGTCCGCGGGGCATTTTCGCCTTGAGCAGTGAAGGAGTGCGCGCGGCGTACCGCGCGGGGCCGATGACCAGACGACTGCGCGTGCTGCTCGTCGACGACGACGATTCGGTGCGCCGCGCCCTCGCACGGGCGATCCGCCGGGCAGGGTTCGACGTCCAGGCGTTTCGGAGCGTGGAGGCGCTGCTAGCGCTCGGGCTGCCCGAGGGCGAAGCGTGTCTCGTGCTCGACGTCAACCTGCCCGGGATCGACGGCATCGCGTTCAAGCAGACGCTCGCGGCCGGGAGCCGCGATCTCCCCACGATCTTCATCACCGCCCTCGAGCCGGCGAAAGTGAGCGAAGCGCTCGCCGCGCTCTCGCCGGTGGCGGTGCTCTACAAGCCGTTCGACAACGACGATCTGATCGCGGCGATCGAGCGTGCGCACGGGTAACTTGGAGATCCGGCATGGACAAAACTCTTCCGACTCTGCCGAAGGGACACGTATCCTGCCTCTCTGATGCCTTCCGATATACCAGGGCGTTAGAGACCGACATCGCCAAGACCTTCGCCCGCGTCAGGGATGGTCTCCTGCGGGAGGAGCAACGGGCGGTGGCGCACCGCTTGTTGCTGGCGCAACGTAAGCTGGCGAGCAACCGGACGAGCTAGCGCAACGGCGGGCCGTTAGAGGGCGCCTGTGCCCTTACGAGGGCACCGGAAGCGGGTCGGCGATCGCCGGCGCTGCGGCGCGATCGCTTATTTGCAATCTCGTGCCGTACAATTGCGATCGGTCCTCAGCGTCCACAGCCGTCCAGGCAATGCCAGCGCCCAGTTCGGCCACACCGACCGTCCTTTCTGGCTCCGTGTTCGTCATCGACGACGACGCATCGGTCCGCCGCGCACTCGCACGCCAGTTGCGGGCGGCTGGCTTCCAAGTGGAAGCGTTCGCCTCGGCGCAGGAGTACCTCGATCAGCCTTCCCGCGAAGGGATCGCCTGCATCGTGACCGACCTTCGCATGCCCGGCCTGAGCGGCCTCGATCTGCAGGCGTCGCTCGCGAAGGCGAACCGCGAGCTCCCGATCGTGTTCATCACCGGCTACGGGGATGTGCCGACGAGCGTTCGTGCAATGAAGGCGGGTGCAGTCAACTTCCTGCCGAAGCCGTTCTCGGACGACGAGATCCTCGCGGCGGTGGCCGAGGCCCTCGAGCGGAGCGCACGGCTCGACAGCGCTCGCAAGACGGACGCGGAGCTCCGAGCGCACTATCAGGCGCTGACGCCGCGCGAGCGCGAGGTGTTCGCGCTGGTGGCGGCAGGATTGCTCAACAAGCTCGTCGCCGACCGCCTCCACATCGCCGAGAAGACGGTCAAGGTCCATCGCCATCGGGTCATGGAGAAGATGGGCGCAGCCTCGATCGCCGATCTCGTCAGGATGGCCGAGCACCTGGCGCTCCCCTCGGTCCCCCCGTCGGAACGGAGCTGATTCCGGGCCGGTTTCAGACTTAGCCTTATTGGCCTAAGGTCCAATTTTCGGCTGCGGGTGGCGCGGTCGATACTGCCGCCGCGGTGCCTGGGCCGGGCCCTCTGCTGCCGTCCCTCGCACGCCGCAACCGAGCGGCGATCGATACTCACCGGGATCGAACGATCGTCCGCTGGCGTTGATCCAGTCTTCGTAGTTGGGGGCTCGGCGCGATCTCGACACGCGCGCCGAGCGAGCTGAGGGATCACTTGAACAAACGGAGGGTGTAATGAAATTGCAACGTCTCTTCACGGTCGCGACGGTGATCCTGTCGCTCGCGGCCGGCAACGCACTCGCGCAGGACGAGAAGGCCAAGAAGCAAGCCGAGGTCCGCAAGGCGACCCAGGACGCGCTCGCGCGGTTCTACAAGGCCGACCCGAAGCTCAAGGACGCAGTCGCGAAGGCGCCGGGCTACGCCGTCTTCACGGCGATCGGCGTCAGCTTCATCTTCGGCGGCGCGGGCGGCAAGGGGCTCGCCGTCGACAACAAGACCAAGAAGGTCGCCTACATGGACATGGCGCAGGCGAGCGCGGGCCTGCAGGTCGGTGTCGCGGAGAGCGAGACGCTCATCATCTTCAAGAATGAGAAGGCGCTGCAGAACTTCATCGACAAGGGCTGGGAGGCGAGCGGCGGCGGCGCGGTCCAGGCCGGTGCGGCGAGCAAGTCGGTGGGCCCGGGCGGCGGCGAGCAGATGATCTCCGACGCCTCCTACTACACGCTCACCAAGAACGGCCTCCAGGCCGGCGTCGCGGTCGCCGGGACGAAGTTCTGGAAGGACAGCGAGCTCAACTGAGGGAGGTGAGCAAAGCGCCCCGATCACCTGATGGGAGATACATCGTGAGCCGCGGCTCCGGTCGGCTGGCCCTCGCACGCTTCGTCGCGCTTTCGGTCCTGCTCGTCGTGGGCTTGAGCGCCCGCGCGCAAACCGATCCGCTCCCCTCCTGGAACGACGGTGCCGCGAAGAAGGCGATCGTCGACTTCGTGCAGGCGACCACCGCGCAGGGCGGCCCCGGTTTCGTTCCGCAGGCGGAGCGCATCGCGACCTTCGACCAGGACGGCACGCTGTGGGTCGAGCATCCGATGTACTCGCAGGTCGTCTACTGCCTGGACCGCGTGCCGGCATTGGTCAAGGCAAAGCCGGAACTCGCCAAGGTCGAACCGTTCAAGACGGTGCTGACCGGCAACCTCGAGGCGATCGCGAAGCTGCCGCTGCCGGAGCTCGAGAAAATCCTCGTCGCCACCCTGACCGGTATGCCGGTCGAGCAGTTCAACGCCGAGGCGAACGAGTGGCTGGCGAAGGCCAAGGATCACCGCTGGAAGCGTCCCTACACCGAGCTCACCTACCAGCCGATGCAGGAGGTGCTCAAGTATCTGCGCGACAACGGCTACAAGACCTACATCGTCACCGGCGGCGGGCAGGACTTCGTGCGCGTGTACGCCGAGCAAGCCTACGGCATTCCACCCGAGCAGGTGGTCGGCACCGCCGGCGGAACGAAGTACGGCTACGGCAAGAACGGCAAGCCGTTCCTCACCAAGGAACCGAAGCTGCTCCTGAACGACAACAACGCCGGCAAGCCCGAGGGGATCTACTTGATGATTGGACGCCGGCCCTACGCGGCGTTCGGCAATTCGACCGGCGACCGACAGATGCTCGAGTACACGAGCGCCGGCGGCGGCGCGCGCCTCGCGATGTTGGTGCTGCATGACGACGCCAAGCGCGAATATGCCTACGGCCCGGCGCAGGGTCTGCGCGACACAAAAGTCGGCACGTTCACGCAGGCACTGTTCGACGAGGCGAAGAAGAAGGGTTGGATCGTCATCAGCATGAAGGACGACTGGAAGCGGATCTTCGCGTTTGACTAGACGCCAAACGACTGTCTGAGGAGAACAGCATGAAGAAGATCCTTCTCATCATCGCCGCCCTGGTCGTGATCGGCGCAGTCCTCGGCGGCGGGCTGTACTTGGCCTACCCCGTCCAGATGTCCACGGTCGTGGGCTTGACGCGCAACTACATTGTTTCTTTGAACGCACCCCCGGGCACGATAAGTACGGAGTCGAACCCCGACTACAAAGCGCCATCGCCCCCTGCCGAAGCGGCAGCTCCGAGCGCCACCGCCGGAGACTGGCCGAGCTACAACCGGACGCTCACTTCGGATCGCTTTTCGCCTCTTACCGAGATCAGTACGAAGAACGTCGGCCAGCTGAAGGTCCTCTGCATTTACGACGTCGGCGGATACCAGGCCTTCGAATCCGGCCTGATCATGGTGAACGGCGCCCTGATCGGCACGACCCAATTCGACATCTTCTCGCTCGACCCGGCGACCTGCGCGCTGAATTGGCGAACCCACGAGAACTATCCCCCTGCGCTTCTGCCCGCCAACCGTGGCGCCGCCTACTGGGACGGCATGCTGTTTCGCGGCACACAGGACGGACGGGTTCTGGCCTACGACTTCAAGACCGGCAAGCGGATTTGGGAGACGAGGATCGCGGACCCGAAACGCGGCGAATCGGTGCCGTCGGCGCCGATCGCCCACGACGGTGTCGTTTATGTCGGCAATGCGGGCGGCGATTTCAAGGGCGGCAAGGGGCGCATGTATGCGCTCGACGCGAAGACGGGCAAGATCCTCTGGGAATTCTTTCTCGTTCCCAAGGGCGACGATGAGCCTCGCGGGCCGGAAGGCAAGAGCCCCCTCGACACGGCGACCTGGAAAATGGCGCCGGGTTTACCCATCACCGGCGGCGGCACCTGGACGTCATACACGCTCGATCCGAAAACCGGGCGGCTGTACGTCCCCGGCGGCAATCCGGCTCCCGACTTCGCGATCGGCGCGCGCGAGGGAGAAAATTTCTTTACCGACTCCCTCATCGTCCTCGACGCCAAGACTGGGAACTACGTCCACCATTTCAAGATCGTGCCGAAGGACTGGCACGACTGGGACGTCTCCAGCGCTCCTCCCTTGATCCAGACGATGGCCGGCAAGCAGGTCATGCTGCTCGCGCCCAAGGATGGACACCTCTACGGTTTCGACCTAGCGGACAACCGTCAGCTCTACCGCGTGCCGGTGACCCGGATCGAGAACGTGAAGGAAACTTTCTCGCACGGCGAGGCCGTCCGTTTCTGCCCGGGGGCGGCGGGAGGCGCGGAGTGGAACGGCCCCGCCTACGTTCCGCAGACCAACCTCGTCCTCATAGGCGAGGTCGAGTTGTGCGACATCGTAAGGCCGAAGGACATCGATGAGCTGCGCCGGGTCGCCGTCGGACAGCCATGGGCGGGTATGGCGACGTGGAACCCGTTCTGGGCATTCGGCGACTTGGAAATTGGCTCGTGGGCCGGTTGGGTTCACGCCGTCGACGCCGACACCGGCGTCTGGAAGTGGCGCGTCAAGACCAACTATCCGATCATCGCCGGCATGACGCCCACCGCCGGTGGGGTCGTGTTCTTCGGCGATATCGGCGGCAACCTCTACGCGCTCGATTCCGCCACGGGCCAGAAGCTGTGGGGGCAGGATCTCGGCGGTGCGCTCGGCGGTGGCGTGATCACCTATACCGCGGGCGGCTCGCAGAAGGTGGCCGTGGCGGGGGGGTTTTCGATGCTCGCCTGGCCCACGAAACCCGTGCACGCCAAGGTCGTCGTGCTCGGCCTCGACAAGGCCCCGGCGGGCAAATGACGGGCGGTGTGATGCTGCAATTCCTGTTCTACGGCGGCGTGGTGGTCCTGCCCGTCATCGCCGCCTACACGATCGGCGTCTACTGGGTTTTCCGCGGCAAGGTCCGCAAGGGCTACGGTCGAACGACCGCAGGAGGGATCTAAGCAAGCTAGACGAAGGAAGCCCTGTTTGTTGCACGCAACTGTTGAAAGGAGTCAACGATGGCCAAGCAAGACTGAGTTGGATGGTCATCAACGCGACATCGCAAAACAACTGGAAAGATGGTGAAAACTTCGGAAGCCGCCCTGTCGCTATTGCTAGTTGTCCGGCCTTCGTTTGTTTTCTGGAACTGGGCCATCATTCAAAGTGAAAGGAATACATCATGGCAGCAAAGAAGCCGAATATTCTGATTCTCTGGGGCGACGACATCGGGATCTGGAACATCAGCCACTTCAGTCGCGGCATGATGGGCTATCGCACACCGAACATCGACCGCATTGCGAAAGAGGGCGTGACCTTCACCGATTACTACTCGCAGCAGAGTTGCACCGCCGGGCGCGCGTGCTTCATCTGCGGCCAAAACCCTATACGCACGGGCCTCACCAAGGTCGGCATGCCCGGCGCGACGGTCGGCCTGCAGAAGGAAGATCCGACCATCGCCGAATTGCTGAAACCGCTCGGCTATGCCACCGGCCAGTTTGGAAAGAACCACCTCGGCGATCGCGACGAATTCCTGCCGACGGTGCACGGCTTCGATGAATTCTTCGGCAACCTCTATCACCTGAACGCGGAGGAAGAGCCCGAGTTGCCCGACTACCCGAAGGACCCCGCGTTCAAGAAGCAGTTCGGACCGCGCGGCGTCCTCCACTGCAAGGCCGACGGCAAGGGCGGGCAGACGATTGAAGACACCGGTCCCCTCACGAAGAAGCGCATGGAAACCATCGACGAAGAAATCACCGAACGTGCTCTGGTGTGGATGGAAAAGCAGGCCAAGGCGGAGAAGCCGTTCTTCCTTTGGTACAACTCGACGGCCATGCACTTCCGCACTCACGTCGCCGCAAAGAATCTCGGCAAGAGCGGCCAGGATCCGTACAGCGATCGGATGGTCGTCCACGACGAGCAGATCGGCATGATGCTCGACAAGCTCGATGAGCTAGGCATCGCCGACAACACCATCGTCATGTATTCCACCGACAACGGACCGGAGAACGACACGTGGCCCGACGGCGCCACCACCCCCTTCCGCGGTCAGAAGGACACCAACTGGGAGGGCGGATGGCGCGTGCCGTGCTTCATGCGCTGGCCGGGGAAGATCAAGCCCGACTCGGTACTCAACGGCATCGTCTCCCACATCGACATGTTTCCGACGTTGCTTGCTGCCGCCGGCAATCCGGACGTGACCAAGCAACTACTCGAGGGCTGCACGGTGGGCGGGAAGAAATTCAATGTCCATCTCGACGGCTACAACATGATTCCCTACTTGACCGGCCAGGTGAAGGAAAGCCCGAGACCCGCCATCATGTACTTCAGCGACGATGGCGAGGTCATCGCGGTGCGGGTCGGCGACTGGAAATTCAATCTGGCGGTGCAACGCGCCAACACGATGAAATTGTGGGCCGAGCCGTTCGTTAAATTGCGGGTGCCGTACATCGTGAGCATGCGGCGCGACCCGTTCGAGCGCGCGGAATACAACTCGAATACCTATATGGACTGGATGGTCGATCACATTCCGCAGATGTACCTGATGCAGGCATTCGTCGCCCAGCAGATCACATCGTTCGCCAAGTTCCCGCCAAGGCAGAAACCCGCCTCGTTCAACCTTGACGCGGTGATGGCTCAGATAGCTCACCACGGTTAAGCCGCTGAGCCCAGCTCGATCAGGCGAGCGAAGTTGCGACCCGCGGGCGTGCCTTCGTGCCTTGGTGTCACCGACCCATGCACGGTCCGATCCGTGCATGGGGTCGCTTCTTGCGACGCAGGCATCATGAAAGAGCAAGCAGCACGAAGCCGGGACGCGAAAAGTGTCGCGCAGGACGTGCGTGCCTTTTACGAAGGCCATCCCTACCCGCCGCCCATCGACAATCTCGATAAATATCGGCTTTGGGGAGATCCGCAAAGGCGCCGTGCGGAGTTCCATTTGTCCTGGCCTTTCAGAACCTTCGACGAAGATTTCTCCATTCTGGTTGCCGGCTGCGGGACATCGCAGGCCGCCAAGCACGCGATGCGTTGGCCGGCCGCGCGAGTGATGGGTATCGATTTCAGCGAAACGAGCGTGCGCTGTACCGAGGAGCTCAAGAAAAAATACCAACTGGATAATCTTCAGGTGCGCCAGCTACCCCTCGAGCGGGCGCGCGAATTGGCGAGGGACTTCGACCAGATCGTCTGCACCGGAGTGCTTCATCATCTGCCTGATCCTGATGCGGGGCTAGGCGCGTTGCGCGACCTGCTCAAGCCGGACGGAGCGATGAACGTCATGTTGTACGCGCCGTATGGGCGGACGGGCGTCTACATGTTGCAGGAGTTCTGCAAACGGATCGGTGTCGGTGCCACCGATGCCGAGATCCGGGATCTCATTAGTGCGCTTAAGGCGTTGCCGCCCGGACATCCGCTGCAAGACCTGCTGCGGGAGGCGCCAGACTTCCGGAACGAGGCGGCGCTGGCCGACGCGCTTCTGCATCCGTGCGATCGTGCGTACTCGGTTCCGCAACTATTCGAGTTTCTCGACAGGGGTGGCCTGAGATTCGGTCGATGGGTACGACAGGCAGCCTACAGTCCTCGGTGTGGAGTAATGGCACAGCTTCCCCAGGCTTCTCGACTACAGCGGCTGACCGTGGAGGAGCAGTATGTCGCCACCGAACTGTTTCGAGGCACGATGGTGCGCCACAGCGTCATTGCATATCGGAACGATGCCCCCGGCGGTAGCGAACGAATCAGTTTTGCCGGTGAGGCGTGCTTGAACTATGTGCCGGTTCGCATGCCGGACACAGTGTGCGTTCGAGAACGGCTGCCTCCCGGGGCAGTCGCCGTCCTGATCAGTCAGTCACATACCTACCGCGATATCTATATGCCGATCGATGCGGCAGAAATGCGGTTGTTGGATGCGATCGACGGCGAGCGCAGCATTGGAGGCATCGTCGACAAAGCGTTGGGATCATCAGACGAAGCCTCACATCTCGACATCGTGCGCGGCTTCTTTGAACGGCTTTGGTGGTATGACCAGGCAGTGTTCTATGTACCGGCGATGTGAGCGGCAATGAGCCCCGCTGACCGCCTCATGGCGATCGCGCCAGTGCTGGAACCGCCGTATACGATGCACTCCGGAAGATGAGCGAGGCGGCAAGGGCTACGGGCGAACAACCAGCGGAGGGATCTAAGCAAGCCAGACGAAAGGGAGCAGTGTTGAAACGCAACTGTTGAAAGGAGTGAGTAAATGGCAAAGCAAGACAAACCTAACATCCTCGTCATCTGGGGCGACGATATCGGCATCTCGAACCTGAGTTGCTATTCGCACGGCCTGATGGGCTACAAGACGCCCAACATCGATCGGATCGCGCGCGAAGGGATGATGTTCACCGACTCGTACGGCGAGCAGTCGTGCACTGCCGGCCGCTCGTCGTTCATCACCGGACAAAGCGTCCTGCGCACCGGACTTTCCAAGGTCGGCATTCCGGCCGCGCCGATCGGGATGAACGAGAAGCTCATCACCATCGCAGCGGCGCTGAAGAACCAGGGCTACGCGACCGGCCAGTTCGGCAAGAACCATCTCGGCGACCTGAATCACATGCTGCCGACCAACCACGGCTTCGACGAGTTCTTCGGCAACCTCTATCACCTGAATGCCGAGGAAGAGCCCGAGGCGTTCGACTACCCGCCGGAAAAGGACTTCCCGAAGTTCCGTGAGCGCTTCGGTCCGCGCGGCGTGGTCCATTCCTGGGCGACCGATAAGGACGATTCGACGGTCGAGCCGCGCTGGGGCAAGGTCGGCAAGCAAAAGATCGAGGACACCGGCCCGCTGACGGCGAAGCGGATGGAGACCTGCGACGACGAATTCGTTGCCGCAGCGACGGATTTCATCAAGCGCCAGCAGAAGGCCGGCAAGCCGTGGTTCGTGTGGCTCAACACGACGCACATGCACCTGTACACGCACACGAAGAAAGAGAGCCTTGGTCAGGCCGGTCGCTGGCAGTCGCCCTATCACGACACGATGATCGATCACGACAAGAACGTCGGCCAGATGCTC
>Ga0126369_10003733_pt1 | contig 11034 bp, 8 predicted proteins | sample PanSoiMetaPlot_1_FD_109646 | JGI IMG/M metagenome (GOLD analysis project Ga0126369, IMG submission 109646) | Tropical forest soil microbial communities from Panama - MetaG Plot_1 | ecosystem: Environmental > Terrestrial > Soil > Tropical forest > Bulk soil | place: Panama | collected 2016-02-17
CCCGGCCGCCTTCGGGCCGGCGCTGACCGAGCTGGCGCGGGACGGCGTGCTGGCCGAGCGCGGCGGGGAGCTGGCGCTGCCCGATCACCGGGTGATGATCGACCCGGCGGCGGGTGGGCCGGCGGGCCGGCTGCTGGAGATCCTCGGGCAGCAGCCGTTCGCGCCGCCGTCGCTGGCCGAGGCGATGCGGGAGGCTGGGGCGTCGGCCGAGGTCGTGCGGGCGCTGGCGCAGAAGGGCGAGCTGGTCAGGCTGTCGGACGACGTCGCGTTCACGAGAGCCGCCTACGAGGACGCGCTCGCGCTGGTCAGAGAGGCGGTGGCCAGCGACGGCGCGGTCACGGTAGCGAGCATGCGCGACCGGATGGGCGCGAGCCGCCGGCCCGTGCTGGCGCTGCTCGAGTACCTGGACGCGCAGCGCGTCACGCGCCGTGTCGGCGACCAGCGCGTCCTGCGCTGAGCAGCCTCCAGTCGCCCCGGGCGCCGGGCTGCGGATACCGCCGAGCCAGCTTGCGGGTCCCGCGGCAACCGCCGTATCCTTGCGACCGATTCCCCCCGCCGGCGTTTTTGCTGTGCGGCTCCACCACCAGCAATCGGTCCCGCATGGCCCTTCACTGGGAGTGAACACAAGATGCGAATCGGAATCCTGACCGGCGGCGGCGATGCTCCCGGACTGAACGCAGCCATCCGGGGCGTGGCCAGGCGTGCCTTCCAGCTCGGCCACCAGGTCAGTGGGATCAAGAACGGCTGGGCCGGGGCGCTCAACGGCGACCTCACGGACCTGGCCCCTGCGGACGTGCGCGGCATCCTCCCGCTGGGCGGCACGATCCTGGGCACCTCGCGGACCAACCCGATGAAGGAGCCCGACGGCATCGCGCGCGTCCGCTCCACGCTGCTCCGATTCGGCGTCGACGGGCTGGTGGCGATCGGCGGTGACGACACCCTGTCCGTGGCGCGCGCCCTCCACGAGGGCGGGTTCCGGGTGGTCGGCGTGCCCAAGACGATCGACAACGACCTGTCCGCGACCGACTTCTGCATCGGCTTCGACACCGCGGTCGGGATCGTGGTGGACGGCCTCGACCGCCTGCACACCACGGCGTCGGCCCACCATCGCGTGATGGTCGTCGAGGTGATGGGACGCGACACCGGCTGGGTTGCGTTCGCCGGCGGCCTGGCCGGCGGCGCCGACCTGGTCGTGATTCCGGAATTCCCGACCGACATCGGCGAGGTGGTCCGGCACCTGCACCGGCGCCGGGGCGAGGGCAAGGACTTCAGCATCATCGTCGTCGCCGAGGGCGCCTGCCTGGTCGGGCTGGACCTCAGCGCCGACGAGGGCTCGACCGACGCGTTCGGCCACGTGCAGCTGTCCAGGCGGGGGGTGGGCGACGCGCTCAGCCGGCGGATCGAGCAGGAGACCGGCTTCGAGACGCGGGTGACCGTCCTCGGCCACCTGCAGCGGGGCGGCACACCGTCGGCGGTGGACCGAATCTGGGCCACCCGGCTCGGTGTCGCGGCCGCGGACCTGATCGACCGGGGCGAGGCCGGCGTGGCGCCGGTCCGGCGCGACGGCGACGTCGCCGTCGTCCCGCTGGCCGACCTGGTGGCCGAAACGAGAAAGGTGCCGAGGGAGCTGTTCGACCTGACGCGCGTGTTCGGCTAGCGGCAAGGGGGGCCGGTGCGTCAGCCGGCGATGCCCTCGCGCTTCTCCTCCTCGTACAGAGTCCGGAGAAAAGGTGAGGCCGCAGTCCGGAGGGGCTGCGGCCTCGGGGGAGGGGTAGAAATGTCTGCTTCAGGTCGCGATCGGCAGCGGGCGCGTGAGCTCCGGTTCCAGCGCCAGCGCGAGCACCTGGGTCACGTCGCTGGCCAGGTGGATCTGCACCTCCTCGCGGACCGCCGCGGGCAGGTCGTCCAGGTCCGGCTCGTTGCGCTTGGGAAGGATGACCTCCTTGAGCCCGGCCCGCTTGGCGGCCAGCACCTTCTGCTTGACACCGCCGATGGGCAGGACCTTGCCCTGCAGCGTGACCTCACCGGTCATGCCGACCGTCGGCCGCACGGGCCGCCCGCTCAGCAGCGACACCAGCGCCGTGGTCATCGTGACCCCGGCCGACGGGCCGTCCTTGGGCACTGCGCCTGCGGGCACGTGGATGTGCACCTGCTTGTCGCCGAAGCCGGCCTCGAGGCCCAGGTCGTGCGCGTGCGACTGGACGTAGGAGAGCGCGATCTGCGCGGACTCCTTCATGACGTCGCCGAGCTGGCCCGTCAGGGTCAGTCCCGCCCGCGGCTCGCCGGGCATGGCCGTCGCCTCGATGAACAGCACGTCGCCGCCCGCGCCGGTCACGGCCAGACCGGTCGCCACGCCGGGCACCGCGGTCCGCTCCACGACCTCCTCGAACTGGAAGCGCGGCTTGCCCAGCGCGTCGCGCACGAGCGCCTCGTCCAGCGTCGCCGGTGGCGTCAGCTTGCCGGAGTCGATGCGGGTCGTGACCTTGCGGAAGGCCTTGCCGAGCTCGCGCTCCAGGTTCCGGACGCCCGCCTCGCGCGTGTAGTCCGAGATCACGCGGGCGATCGCGCCGTCGGTGATGGACGCCTCGCCGGAGTCCAGCCCGTTGCGCTCGAGCTGCCTGGGCACCAGGTGCCGTCGGGCGATCTCGAGCTTCTCCTCCTCGGTGTAGCCGTCGAGCCGGATCAGCTCCATGCGGTCCAGCAGCGGCCCCGGGATGGTGTCGGCCACGTTGGCGGTCGGGATGAACAGGACCTCCGAGAGGTCGAGGTCAACCTCCAGGTAGTGGTCGCGGAACGTGTGGTTCTGCGCCGGGTCGAGCACCTCGAGCAGCGCCGACGAGGGGTCGCCGCGCCAGTCGGCGCCGACCTTGTCGATCTCGTCCAGCATGATGACCGGGTTCTTGGTGCCCGCCTCCTTCAGGGCGCGCACGATCCGGCCGGGCAGCGCGCCGATGTAGGTGCGCCGGTGGCCGCGGATCTCCGCCTCGTCGTGGATGCCGCCCAGGGAGATGCGCGCGAACCTCCGGCCGAGCGCCCTCGCGACCGACTCGCCGAGTGAGGTCTTGCCGACGCCCGGAGGGCCCACCAGCGTGATGATCGCGCCGGAGCCCCGGCCGCCCTGCTCCACCAGACCGCGCTCCTGCCGGCGCTTCCGGACGGCCAGGAACTCGATGATCCGGTCCTTGACGTCGTCCAGGCCCGAGTGGTCCTCGTCCAGGATGCGCCTGGCCGCGACCAGGTCGAAGGTGTCCTCGGAGCGCGCCTTCCAGGGCACGTCCAGCATCCAGTCGAGGAAGTTGCGGATCCAGCCGTACTCGGGGCTCTGCTCGCTCATGCGCTCCAGGCGGTCCAGCTCGCGGTCGAACTCCTTGCGGGCGCCCTCGGGCATGCCCGCGCTCTCGACGCGGCTGCGGTAGTCCGCCACGACGTCGCTGCCGCCCTCGCCGAGCTGCTTGCGGATCGCGTCCATCTGCTGGCGGAGGAGGAAGTCACGCTGGTTCTTCTCCATCCGCTCGGAGACCTCGCTCCGCAGCTGCTCCTTGAGGCTCAGCTCCGCCAGCGTCTCCTTGTACCAGCCGATCAGCTTGTCCAGCCGGTCCTCGACGTTCAGCGTCTCCAGCACATCGACCTTCCGCGCCTGTGAGAGGTCGGGGGAATAGCCGGACATGTCGGCCAGATGGCCGGGGTTCTCGATCCCGCGCAGCACCTGCGCCACCTGGGGCGCGCCTCGCAGCTCCAGGATGTTCTCGACGAGCGCTCGGTACTGGTGCATCAGCTCCCGCGCGCGGTCCGACCAAGCGCTGGGGTCCGGCGACAGCTCGACCTGCGCGAACAGCGCGCCGTTGTCGGTCGTGACGTCGCCGAGGATCGCGCGGGTGCGCGCCTGGACCGCGACCACCTCGGTCCCGTCCGGCAGGTTTCCCTTCTCCTCGATCTTGGCGACGACGCCCACCGTGGCGTAGCGGCTGTCGACCTTGGGCAGGAGGAGCAGCAGGCCGTCCTGGGCCAGCGCCGCCTGCACGGCGGCACGCACGTCCGTCGAGTCGATGGGCAGCGTGGCGCTCATCCGCGGCAGCACCACCGCCTGCGTCAGCGGCAGCACCGGCAGCTTGAGTTTGTTGGATGCCATGTGTTCTTCGTGTATCTCCTCTCTGAGGGCTTACATTCCGTCAGCCCGTGCGTTAACCTACCCTGCCAGAGGAGATTGGAAACCCAGCGACAGGGGGGCTTTCGCTGCGGCCGGGAGCAGCTGCGAGTGTTCCGCCTGGTGGGCAAGCGCTGGACGCTTCCCATCCTGGCCGCGCTGCTGTACGGTCCCGCGCGCTTCTCGGAGGTGGGCCGGGCCGTGCCGGGCCTCTCCGAACGGGTGATGAGCGAGCGACTGCAGGAGCTGTGCGAGGCCGGGCTCGTCGAGCGTCAGGTCGAGTCGGGCCCGCCCGTCGGCACGTGGTACCGGCTGACCGCCGCGGGAGAGCACCTGCGCCCGGCTGTCGAATCGCTGCTCGAGGCGGCGACCGCGCTCCCCGAATAGGCCTCCCTCCGGCGGGGATGGGACGCTCGGCTACCTTACTGACGATGATCGCGGGTATCGACCTCGGTGGGACGCAGGTCCGGGTGGCCGTCGCGCGCCCGGACGGGCGCATCGTGGCGACGACCCGGAACTCCACGTCCTTCCTGCGCACCCCCCGCCGCGTGGTCGAGTGGGCGACCGAGCAGATCACGCGGCTGGCGGACGGCGAGTCGGTCCAGGGCGTGGGGATCGGGGCCCCCGGCCCGGGTGACCCGGCCCGCGGGGTGGTGGTGAACCCGCCGAACCTGCCCGGGTGGCGGAACGTGCCGCTGGCCGCGATGGTCCGCGAGGTCCTGGGCTGCCCGGCCCACCTCGAAAACGACGCCAACCTGGCCGGCCTGGGCGAGCACCGCCAGGGCGCCGGTCGGGGGACCGGCACCATGGTCTACATCACCTGGAGCACCGGGGTCGGGGCCGGCCTGATCCTGAACGGCCGGCTGTTCTCGGGCGCGCACGGCGCGGCCGGAGAGGTCGGCCACATGATCCTGGACCCCCGCGGTCCGCTGGACACGTGCGGGCAGCACGGCTGCGTCGAGGCCTACTGCGGCGGCGGCGCGCTGGCGCGAGCGACCGGGACCACGGCGGCGGCGCTGTTCGACGACGCCGCGATCGGGAACGGCGAGGCCAGCGCGATCGTGCGCGAGGCGGCCACCCAGATGGGCTACGCGCTGATCAACGTGGCCAACCTCTTCGACCCCGAGATGATCGTGATGGGCGGCGGGGTGACGCGCTCGTGGCGGCAGGTGGCCCCGGTGATGGAGAAGGTGCTGCGGTCGTCGCCGTACATCAGGCCCAATCGCCGGCCGCGCCTGCGCCGGGCCCGGCTCGGCGACCGCGCCGGCCAGGTGGGCGCCGTCGAGTGGGCGCGCGAGCACCTCTAGACCCGGCGGCACGGCCGCGGGTCTGGTCGTGACGGACCCCGCCTTCCCGCTGCTGCGGCGCGCCGCCGAGGAGCTCGGCGTCCGAGCGTGGGTGGTCGGCGGCTACGTCCGCGACGCCCTGCTGGGCCGCGACCACCACGACGAGCTGGACGTCCTGGTCGAGGACGGCCGCGCACTCGAGCTGGCGGAGCGCTTCGCCGCGCTCGCGGGAGCCCGCCGGCCGGCGCTGTTCCCCCGCTTCGGAACCGCTCAGGTGACGTGGGGTGACCGGGCCGTCGAGTTCGTCTCCGCGCGCGCGGAGTCGTACGCCCCCGGCTCCCGCAAACCGTTCGTGCGGCCTGCCAGCGTCCAGGAGGACCTGCTCCGTCGCGACTTCACGGTCAATGCGATCCTGATGGACTTCGACGGCCGCGTCCACGATCCGCTCGGCGCGCGCGCCGACCTCGCGCGGCGGCTGCTTCGCACCCCACGGCCGGCCGAGGTGACGTTCTCGGACGACCCGCTGCGCATGCTCCGCGCCGTCCGCTTCGCCGGCCAGCTCGGCTTCGACCTGGCTCCCGACCTGCTGCCGACCATCCGGCGCCTTCGCGACCGGGCCCGCCCGCCGGTGCTGTCCGTCGAGCGCATCGCGGACGAGCTGCGCAAGATGCTGCTGTCCGACCAGCCGCGGCGAGCCCTGGAGCTGCTGGACGAGGGCGGGCTGCTCGAGCTGCTGCTGCCCGAGGTCTTCGCCTGCCACGGCGTCGTACAGGGCGGCTACCACGTCGCCGACGTGTACGGTCACACCCTGCTGACCGTCGAGGCGGCGGCGGCCGCCGAGACGGGGCCGAGGCGCGACATCGTGCTGCGGCTCGCGGCCCTCTTCCACGACGTCGGCAAGCCGGCCACCGCGACCCCCGACGGCGCCTTCCACGGCCACCAGGACGTCGGCGCGGAGCTGACGCACGCCGCTCTCACGCGCCTGCGCTTCTCCGGCGGGGACGTCGACCGCGTGAGCCGGCTGGTCCGCCTGCACCTCCGGCCCGTCTTCTACGAATCGAGCTGGGGCGACGGCGCGGTGCGCCGGCTGGCCCGCGACGCGGCCGACCTCCTCTGGACCCTCCTGGCGCTCGCGCGGGCGGACGTCGCCGCCTCGGCCTACCCCGACGGCGACAAGCTGGACGAGCTGGAGGCACGGCTGCGCGCCGTCCTGGAGGAGACGCCGACCAGGATGCGGATCCCGATCACCGGCCGGGACGTCATGCTGGTGCGCGGGCTGTCGCCCGGCCCGGAGGTGGGCAGGATCAAGGCGGCCCTCGAGGAGCTCGTGCTCGACGGCACCCTGCCCCCCGACCGCGAGGTCCTGCTGGCCTACCTGCGCCGGCACCAAGCACTCTGAAAGGCCTCGCGTGCCCCGCCTTGACATGGTTCAGGCATTTCGCGATCCGGCCGGCTGGGAGATAGACTGACGCCACGCCGGTGATGAGCCAAGAAGGCGTCGTGGAGCCACTACTGGGAGAGTTCAGCGATGAAAGTGTTCCGTGGAGTTGCGGTCCTCGCGGCCGCATGCATGGTTGCGTTGGCCTGCGGTGGGTCGAGCGGCGCCGGGAGCCCGGCGTCTGCCAGCTGCTCGAAGACGTACAAGGTCGGCCTCGTCACCGACGTCGGCAAGCTGTCTGACAAGTCCTTCAACGCGAACTCCTGGCAGGGCGTGCTCGACGCCCAGAACGACGCCAGCCTGTGCGTGGCGGGCAAGGCGATCGAGTCCAACTCCAGTGAGGACTACCAGAAGAACCTGCGCCTCTTCGGTGATGGCGGCTACGACGCGGTGGTGGCGGTCGGCTTCAACCTGGGCACCGACGCCCAGACGTTCGCGAAGGCGTACCCGAACGTCAAGGTGATCATGGTCGACTCGGCTCCGGACGCGGGCAGCACGCTGACCAACGTGACGGGCCTGCTCTTCCGCGAGGACCAGGCGGGCTTCCTGGCCGGCGCTGTGGCCGGCCTGTACACCAAGACGAACACGATCGCCGGTGTCTACGGCCTGGACATTCCCCCGGTGCACCGCTACCGCGTCGGGTTCGAGAACGGCGCCAAGTACGTGAACACGAAGGTCAACTCGCTCGGCGTGTACCAGACGCCGTGCAGCTGTCCGAAGGACTTCAACGATCCCGACTGGGGCAAGGCCCGCGGGCTGGAGTTCGCCGACCGCCAGGCCGACGTGATCTTCGGAGCGGGCGGCAACACCGGCAACGGCGCGCTGCTCGCCGCGCTCCAGAAGAACGTCGCTTGCGTGGGCGTCGACGTCGACCAGTTCGTGTCGTACCCGGAGGCCGACCCCTGCCTGGTCACGAGCGCCGAGAAGCACCTGGCGCTGGCGGTGAAGACCGCGATCACGGAGGCGGTGAAGAATCAGTTCAAATCCGGCATTCAGACGTTCGACGCCTCGACGGACGGCGTCGGCGTGGCGCCGTACCACAACTTCGACTCCAAGTTCACCGCCGACCAGAAGGCTAAGATCGACACCATCGCCAAGGGTCTGAAGGACGGCAGCATCAAGACGGGGGCGGAGAGCTAAGCCTCCTGACCAGTGAATCGGGGAGCCTGGGCGACACGTCCCAGGCTCCCGCACTCGAACTGCGCGGCATCGTCAAGATGTACGGAGCCCTGCGCGCCAACGACGGCGTGGACTTCACGGTCCGGTGGGGCGAGGTGCACGCCCTCCTCGGCGAGAACGGGGCCGGCAAGACGACGCTCATGAACGTGGTCTACGGGCTCACGAAGTCCGACCACGGCGAGGTCCTGCTCGACGGGCGGCCGGTCCAGATCTCGGGCCCGATCGACGCGATCCGGCTGGGTATCGGCATGGTGCACCAGCACTTCATGCTGATCCCACCGCTCACCGTGGCCGAGAACGTCGTGCTCGGACACGAGACGGCCAGGCGTGGCGTCATGGACCTGGACCAGGCGCGACGTGACGTCGGCGAGCTGGCCAGGCGGCACGGACTGGAGGTGGACGCGGGCGCGCGCGTGGCCGACCTGTCGGTCGGCATGCAGCAGCGCGTCGAGATCCTGAAGGCGCTCTATCGCGGCGCCCGCGTGCTGGTGCTCGACGAGCCCACGGCGGTGCTGACGCCGCCCGAGGCCGAGCGGCTGTTCGAGGTGGTGCATCAGCTGACCGCCTCGGGCGCCGCGGTCATCTTCATCACGCACAAGCTGGGCGAGGTGATGGCCGTGGCCGACCGCATCACCGTCATGCGCCGCGGCAAGGTGGTGGCGACGACCGCACCGACCGACTCGAGTCCGGCGGAGCTGGCGCGGCTCATGGTCGGCCGGCCGGTGCTGCTGCGGGTCGAGAAGGGCACGGCCCATCCCGGGGACGCGGTGCTTCGGATCGAGGCGCTGACGGTCGACGACGACCGTCACCAGGTCGCGGTCGACCACGTCAGCCTGGACGTGCGCGCCGGGGAGATCGTGGGCATCGCCGGGGTCGAGGGCAACGGCCAGGACCACCTCATCGAGGCCATCCTCGGCCTGCGCCACCCCCGCCAGGGCCGAATCCTGCTCGGGTCGGCCGACATCACGCACGACAGCACCCGCCGGGTGCTCATCGCCGGCGTCGGCCACATCCCCGCCGACCGGCACTCGATGGGCGTGATCGCCGACCTCAACGTGGCGGACAACCTGATCCTGTCCGACTACGACCGGCCGCCCTTCGCGCGCGGCATCCTGCGCCAGCTCACGGCCGTGCTCCAGCACGCGAAGCGCGTCATCCGCGCCTTCGACATCCGCGCCGAGAGCCCCGAGCAGCCGCTGGCGTCCCTCTCGGGGGGCAACCAGCAGAAGGTGGTGGTGGCCCGTGAGCTCGACAGCGATCCCCGCGTGCTCGTGGCCAGCCAGCCGACCCGCGGCGTGGACGTGGGCTCGATCGAGTTCATCCACCAGCAGCTCGTCCGCCGTCGCGACGAGGGCATGGCCGTGCTGCTCGTGTCCTCCGAGCTGGACGAGATCCTCTCCCTGTCCGACCGGGTGGCCGTGATGTATCGCGGAAGGATGGTGGCGGTGCTGGAGGGCGACCAGATCGAGTCCGAGCGCATCGGCCTGCTGATGGCCGGAGCGGCGGCATGAACGGCGCCGACCTGCGCGCGCTCTCGGGTCGGCTGCTCCTGCCCCTGTTCTCGGTGCTGCTCGGCCTGGCGGCCGGCGCGGTGGCCGTCGTCCTCGCGGGCGCGAACCCGCTCGACGCCTACGGCGCGCTGTTCCAGGGGGCGTTCACGACCCGGAACGCGTTCACCGAGACGCTCGTCGCCACCATCCCCTACGTCTTCCTCGGACTGTCGGTCGCCATCGGATTCCGAGCCGGGCTGTTCAACATCGGCGGGCAGGGGCAGCTGCTGCTGGGCGGGATCTTCGCGGCGTTCGTCGGCTACAGCGTGGCCGGCCTGCCCGCGATCGTGCACGTGCCCGTGGCTCTGCTCGCGGGCATGCTCGGCGGCTTCCTGTGGGGCGCGATCCCGGGCATCCTGAAGGCCCGCACCGGCGCGCACGAGGTGATCACGACGATCATGCTCAACTACGTCGCCGCGGGGCTCCTCGACTTCCTGGTGAACCGCGGCCCGATGGCCGACCCGCACCGTGCCATCCCGCAGACCCCGGCGATGCTCCCCTCCGCGACGCTGCCGATCATCGTGCCGGGCTCCCGGCTCCATCTGGGGCTGTTCCTGGCCCTGCTGGCGGTGCCGGTCGTCTGGTTCCTCGTGGAGCGGACCACCATCGGGTTCCGGATCAGGGCGGTGGGGCTGAACGCGACTGCGGCCCGCGCGTCGGGCATCTCCGTGGCCTGGACCATGGTGACGGTCATGGGGATCTCGGGCGCGCTGGCCGGCCTCGCCGGTGCGGTCGAGGTCCTCGGGGTGTCGGGCGTCCTGACGCCGTCCCTGGCGTCCGGGCTGGCTTTCGACGCCATCGCCGTCGCGCTGCTGGCGGGCAGCAACCCGTTCGCCATCCTGCCGTCGGCGTTCCTGTTCGGCGCCCTCCGCAGCGGCGCGAGCTTCATGCAGCTCCAGACGCAGGTCTCGACCGACCTGATCTCGGTGGTCCAGGCGGCCGTGATCGTGTTCGTCGCCGCGCCGATGCTGGTGCGCCTGATCTTCCGCCTGCGCGCGACCCCATCGGCTCCGGTGCGCATCACCGCAGGTGGCCTGGGCGCGACCCCACCGGAGGAGGGTGCCGCCTGATGCACGGCTTCATGCTCTGGATGCAGAACGTCGACATCGTCAGCCTGGCCTCGGCCACCCTGGTGGCGGCGACGCCGCTGACCCTCGCGGCGCTCGGCGGCGTCATGAGCGAGCGCTCGGGCGTCGTCAACATCGCACTCGAGGGCATCATGCTCACGTCCGCCTTCGTCGGCTTCGCCATCGCGTTCGTGGCGCACAACCTGGCGCTGGGCATGATGGCCGCCATCGTCTCGGGCATGCTGATCGCCGCCCTGCACGCGGTGCTGTCGATCGAGTTCCTGGTGGACCAGATCGTCAGCGGCATGGTCATCAACATCCTGGCCGTCGGCGTGACCGGGGTCTTCTACCGGACGCTGCTGCAGCAGGG
>Ga0126369_10003734_pt1 | contig 11033 bp, 5 predicted proteins | sample PanSoiMetaPlot_1_FD_109646 | JGI IMG/M metagenome (GOLD analysis project Ga0126369, IMG submission 109646) | Tropical forest soil microbial communities from Panama - MetaG Plot_1 | ecosystem: Environmental > Terrestrial > Soil > Tropical forest > Bulk soil | place: Panama | collected 2016-02-17
CGGCACCTGGGCGTCGGCCTCGGCGAGCAGGACGCCATCGCCGGTCAACCGCCAGCGGGATAGCGGCGCCTCCATGCGGCCGCCGTTGTAGAGCGTGAAGTGATAGTCGGCGGACGTGGTCGTCCCGGGGAACGCCGGGAGCACGGTCACCGGCCCGGGATGGAGATCCACGTCGGGGAAGATCGCGACGTGCATGGTGTCGGCGAGCCCGAGCGAGTCGGTGACGTGCAGCGCGATGTCGTACCAGGTGCCGGTCCCGTCGTCGTGGTGCGGGATGATGTAGCTGGCGCTGACGCCGCTCGCCACGAACGTGCCCGGGTGGACGTGGTTGTTGTGGTGGAGGTCGATCCGCCAGTCGTAGCTGAGCGAGGCGGCCGACTGCTGGGCGTCGCGCCCGCGTCCCTTGAGCGTCAGCGTGTCGCCCTCGACAAAGAACGAGTGGTCGAGCGGTGCGAGGATTGTGGCCTCGGGCGCGGTGTTGCCGCCACCGCCCGAGACGGCGACGATCACCGTGTCGCGCCCGATCCCGCCCTGGCCATCGTCGGCGGTGAGCACCGCGGCGAACGCGCCGCCCGCAAGGTACGTGTGGCTGGGGTTGGCCGCCGAGGAGCCGAAGCCGTCCCCGAAATTCCACGTGAGCGTGAGCGGATCGAGATCGGGATCGACCGTCCCCTGGCTCGAGAACGAGACCGTGAGCGGGGCGCTTCCCATCGTCGGAACCCCGCTCGCTTCCGCGATCGGAGGGTTGTTGACGCCCACCTGCCCGGTCCAGCGGATGCGGCGCACCTCGCCCGCGAGGATCGCGACGTAGACGAGATCGCCCGAACCCGGCATCACCTCGAGGTCCACCGGGCCATCGGCCTGATCGGCGAACGCCGCGGTGGTCGTGATCGAGTCGTTCGCGCCGAGTTGGGCGTAGCGGATCCAGTCGTGGCCGTAGTCGGCAAAGAAGTAGCGGCCCTGGTAGAGCGCGGGATAGAGGGCGGCGCCGTAGAACGTGCCGCCGATCGCGGTGTTCCCCGCGACCCCGGGCGGGGTGCTGAGCAGGCCCGACGAATGATGGAAGCAGAGTGTCGGCGCGGTGAGCGTTCCGGTGTTGTCGCCCAGCCCCAGCGAGTCGCATGAGTGATGGAGCGGATTCAGCGCCTGGTACGAGGGCTGGGTGAGCAGTCCCTCGTAGCACGGCCAGCCGAAGTTGAGCCCGCCGCCCCGGGCAATGTCCTGCTCCTCCCACGTGTTCCAGCCCACGTCGCCGATGAACAGCGTCCCGGGATCGCCGGCCGAAGGAAGCGCCGCGCCGGTGCCGGGACGGAGCGCAAACCGGAACGGGTTGCGCAGCCCGTAGCACCAGACCCGCGAGCAGATCGAGCGCGGGCTGCCATCCCAGTACGGGTTGCTGGGATAGCCGTGGCCGTCGGCGGGATTGATGCGCAGGATCTTGCCCGCGAGGCTCCCGATCCACTGCGCGCGGAAGGCGCCGATGTCTTCGAGCGGATCGGTCTTCCCCGGCCCGAACGCGTCCGGGTCGAGCCCGCCGCCATCCGCCTGGTCGATGTAGGCGCCGTCGCCCACCGAGACGAGCAGGCTCCCGTCCTGGCCGAAGCGCAGCGTCCCGATCGTGTGCGTGGGCGAGTCGCTGAGCGGGCCGTCGCGCCAGTCGGTGCCCATGAGCACCGTGCGCGAGCTCTCGTCCACCACGTTCGAATCGGCGAAGCTCACCGTGTAGCGTGTGAGCCGGCCGAACCCATCGTCGTTGTCGTCCACCCCGTTCGTGTCGGGGTCCACGGTGTAGAGCAGGTAGATGTAGTGGTTGGTCGCGTAGGCCGGGTCGACCGCGATCCCGAGCAGCCCGCGGTCGCTCTCGTTCAGCACCTCGGCGTCGTGCTGCCAGAGCGGCGTCGGGTAGCGGATGCCATTGGTGACGCTCCACACCCGCCCGCGCTTCTCGGCGACCAGCATCCGGCCGCCGGGCAGGAACGCCACCGCGGTCGGGATGTTGAACGTGACGCCGGGCACCGCGTTCTCGACCGCGAACTGGGGCGGCAGGGTGACCGCGCGCGCCGGGACCCCCGCCGTGAGTGACGGGATCAGCGCGAGCGTCGCGCCGAGCGCGAGACGGGACGACCGGGTGCTCAAGCAACGGCCTCGGCAGAGGTTCGTCGGGCGGTGAGGGGCACACCGGCCCGGATGCGGGTGACCGCCATCCATGCTAGCGAGCCGGCGCCGCCGGGCGCAATGGCCGCCGCTCAGTGGAGGCGCGAGATCGGGCGGACGAACAGCCGCCCCTCGACCGTGATGCGCGCGAGGTAGATGCCGGGCTTCGCCTCGCCGCCCGCGTCCGTTCCGCCCTCCCAGGTGAGCACCGGCTCTCCGGCGGGATAGTCGCGCGGGGGCTGCCCCCAGACGCGCCGGCCCTGGAGATCGTGCACCGCGAACTCGACGCGCGCGGCACGCGGCAGGGCGAGCGCCACCGAGACCGCACCCCGGGCGGGGCTTGGATACGTGTGCGAGACCGCCAGCTCGCGCGGCAGCGCCTTGACCGGGACCACGCCGCGGCCGCTGCTGGCGCGCACGATCATGGTGCGGGTGATGGCATTGTTGTCCTCGCGCGTCTCGACCACGGTGCCCAGCGTGTCCGCGACGAGCCGGAGCGCGTGCTCGCCCTCGGCGACCGCCGGCGGCACTTGGACCGAGATCGCGACGCTGTCGAGCGGCGGGACCACCACGTCCCCCTCGGCGAGGAGCACCGCGTCCGCCACGAGCCGCCAGCGCGACGTTGGCGCCAGCACCCGGCCGCCGTTGCGGATCGTGAACCGGTATTCGGCGGGCGTTGAGGTATCGGGTGTGGGCGGGTTCGTCGTGACCGGCCCCGGGGAGAGATCCACCTCCGGGTACATGGCGACACGCGTCGTGTCGACCAGGCCGCTGGAATCGGTGACGCGCAGCACGATCTCGTACCAGACTCCGTTCTGGTCCTGATGGTGCGGAACGACGTAGTTCGCCGCCGCGCCCTGCACCACGTAGCTCGCCGGGTGCACGTGCTGCCCGTGATGGAGATCGATACGCCAGTCGTAGACAAGTGAGGCCGAGGACTGCTCCGCGTCGCGCCCGCGCCCGATCAGGGCGACGGTGCCACCCTCGACGCAGAACGAGTGATCGGCGGGCGAGACGATCGCGGCGACCGGCGCGGTGTCGAGGCCGATCGCCCCGCCGCCAAAGTCCTCCATGCGCTGCGGCAGGATGGCCGTCTGCGTGAACCCGATCCGCCCGGAGAGTGCGGCGGACGGCCAGTCTCCGGTCGAGCAGAAGCCGATCCGCGCCTCGTTGCGGTAGAGCTCGACGCTCCCGTTGGACCAGGCACGCGCGCCGAGACGGTCGCCCTCGGCGAACGCGGCCGGGAAGCTGCCGCGCTCCACCACGCCCTGCGCGGGATCGAAGGTCGTGACGATGATCCTCCCGGGGGGCGTGTCGTAGCGCACCTCGATCGCTCCCGCCTGCCCGTCGTCCCCCTGCACCTTGAGCAGCAGTCCCTCCGACAGGCTGCGCAGGCCCGAGATCGTGCACCAGGCCTCCTGGTCCGGCGGGAAGTCCGCAGCGCCCCAGACCGCGCGCAGGTCACAGCACGTGCCGGTGGCGGCGCCGCTCCGAACCACCGCTCCCTTGACCTCGCCCGTCCACGAGCCGCCGAGCGGCCCGTCGGGGCGGTCGAAGTCGTCGAGGAGCGGTGTGCTCGGGAACGGAATCGCCCCGCCCAGCACCGTGACCCACACGGTGTCGCGGGCGATCCCGCCCAGGTGATCGTCAGCCGTGAGGATGGCCGCAAACGTGCCGTTGGTGAGATACGTGTGCGAAGGGTTGGGGAGCGACGAGCCCACGCCGTCGCCGAACGTCCAGGAGAGCGTGAGCGGATCGTGGTCCGGGTCGCTCGAGCCGGCGCTCGTGAACGCCACCCGGAGAGGTGCCACGCCGGAGGTGGTGGTGGCGCCCGCCACCGCCACGGGCGGCGAGTTGCCCGCGATCGGGCCGGTCCAGCGGATGCGGCGGATCAGGCCGGTCGAGATCGACACGTAGTAGAGGTCGCCGGTCACCGGATCCACGTCGAGATCCACCGGTGCCGCCGCGAACTGGGCGAAGTCCGAGGCCGAGACGAACTGGTCGTTCTCGTCGAACGTCGCCATGCGGATCCAGCCCTGCACGTAGTCGCAGAAGAAGTAACGGTTGCGGTACTCCTGCGGGTAGATCTGCCCGCGGTAGAAAACGCCGCCGACCGCGGCGCTGCCGATCATCCCGGGCGGAGTGCTCTGCGTCCAGGCAGTGTGCGGGTAACGCATCGCAGGGGTCGTCAGCGTTCCGGTGTTGTCGCCGAGCCCGAGCGAGTCGCAGCCGTGGTGGATCGGATGCGCCGCTTCGTACTGGAGCTGGGGACCCGCGCCCTCCCAGCACGGCCAGCCGAAGTTGAGGCCGCCGGTGCGCGCGATGTCCTGTTCCTCCCAGGTGTTCCACCCGACGTCGCCGATGTAGAGCGTTCCGGGGTTGTGATCCGAGGGGAGCGATGAGCCGCTGCCCGGCCGCACGGTGAACCGGAACGGATTGCGGAGCCCGTAGCACCACACCCGCGACTGCACCGAGCGCGGATCCCCGTTCCAGAACGGGTTGTCCGGATAGCCTTCGCCGGTCTCGGGATTGATGCGGAGGATCTTGCCCGCGAGGCTCCCGATCCACTGCGATCGGAAGGCACCGATGTCCTCGAGCGGGCTGGTCCGGCCCGGCCCGTAGCACGTAGGGTCGTGGCCGCCGGCGTCCACGCTATCGTAGCCGGCGCCGTCCCCGGTGGACACGAACAGGCTGCCGTCGGCGCCCCACTGCAGGTCGTCTTCGGTGTGCCCCGGCGAGTCGCTCACCGGCCCGTCGGGCCAGGTAACGCCCAGCAGCACCTTGCGCGAGGCGTAGTCCACGGTGTTCGAGTCGGCGAAGCTGACCGTGTAGCGCGTGAGGCGGCCAAAGGCGTTGTCGTTGTCGTCCACGCCGTCCGAGTCCGGATCCACCGAGTAAAGCAGGTAGATGAAGTGATTGGTGACGTAGTGGGGGTCCACCGCGACCCCCAGCAGCCCGCGATCGGACTCGTTCAGGACCTCGGCCTCGCCCTGCCAGAGCGGGGTGGGATAGCGGGCCCCGTTCAGGACCGACCACACCTTCCCGGACTTCTCCGCCACCAGCATCCGCCCGCCGGGCAGGAACGCGATGGTGGTCGGCACCTCGAAGGGCTTGTCGGGTACAACGTTGTCGGCGGTGAACCCGGCCGGGAGCATGACGGCGAGCGCCGGGAGGGCGCCGAGCCCCAGGGCGAGCAGGGCGCCAATGGCGGGGAGCAACGGCCGGGCTCTCAAACGACGACCTCGGGGTGGGGCCATCCTGGCGGTGCGGCGCGTCCGCGGCGATGCCGGGCCGGGAGGCTGGGTCCTGGTCGGGGACAATGCTATCGGGCCCCGGACCCGCCCGCAATAACAACAGAATATGATTGATAGAAGAAAGGCCGGCCCGGGCGCCCCGCCCCGGCCGGCCGCATGCGGCCCGGAATGGCTCCCGGGCTCAGCGCGGCATGATGAGTGGCGGGCCCGCGGCCGGCGCGCTGGTCCGGTGGCGCCGCTCTCGCCTTGAGTGGGGCCGAGGTGGGCCTTATCACCCCTCTGAGAGATGGGCTCGCAGCCAGCCTTACCGGACGATCGAGAGTTTCCGAGTCATTGATCCGCCGGCACCGATGAGCCGGACCAGATACACCCCCTGGTCTAGCTCGGTGTCGATACCCACCACGTGAACGCCCGCCTCCAGCTGTTGACTCGACATCAACGAGCAAACATGGCGGCCGGCGGGATCGAAGACGTCCAAGGAGATCGCTTGAGCGTTGGGAAGAGTGAAGTCCACTTCTGGCTTGGTGCCCCCACCGCGTTGCCCGACACTAAGACCGTATGACGAACTGGCCACGGACACCTTTGAAGATGGTCCCGCATTGATGCAGCGACCGTGGATATCTGCGTCACCATTGCGATAATCCCTCCACACAACCACCGCTCTCCCCGCTGCGTCCGCCGCAATCTCTGGGTCGATCTGACTGCCGGATGCGACACAAAGCGGTCTCCCTTTTCCGAAGAGCACATCTTCGCTGAAGCCTCGCCTCCGTACTTGCGCAGTGAATATGTCGTAGTCAGTGAATCTTCGGTCGGCCCACACGATCGTGGCGCCGCCTCGCCCGTCTGACGCAATCCGCGGCGCATCCCTCTCTCCACCCACCCCGGCGCACAGAGGTAGTCCGTCCACCGGCCATGCGGGATCGGAGGTCCCGGACGTCTGCAGATGTTGCGCGTAAATGCTCGGAGAGCCGTTCCTAAAATCCTGCCAAGCCACTATCGCTCCCCCGAGTCCGTCCGGTGTAATGCCTCCTAACAACTGGTCACCCTGTGCGGTACACACGCCCAGCCCGCTTAGTGGCCACGACGAATCTATGCTGCCGGACGTAAGGACATGCTGCGCAAAGACGTCGAAGGTCCCGAAGAAATCCCCGGCGGGGTTTCGATGGGCGTCGGTCCACACCACGATTGCACCACCCGCTCCGTCGCTAACAGCAGATGCGTTGTCCTGTTCGCTCGGACCGCTCCTGATCGCCAAGCCGTCGTCTGGCCATGCCGGATCAACAGTGCCTTGCGATAAAACGTGTTGAGCATAGATATCAGCGTCAACCTGGCTTCGGCCATCGACCCAAACGACCAGTGCGCCACCTTGCTCGTCGGTAACGATCGCGTCGACGTCTTGGTTCCCGAGGGCTGTGCAAAGGAACCTGCCGCCCGCAGGCCAAGCGGGGTCAATGACCCCCGAAGCCAGGACGTGTTGCGCGCAAACGTCGGTGGTTCCGTTTCTGGCGTCTCGCCAAGCGATAATGGCCCCACCGCTGCCATCCGTAGTAATTGTTGGGTATAGCTGATCCCCTGGTGCCAGGCAGATCGCTCGGCCGTCCGGAGGCCAGCGAGGGTCGACCGATCCATTCGCCAACACATGCTGAGCGTAGATGTCTCCAGCTCCGGCTACGTTACCGCCGCGAAAGTCGTGCCAAACAACAATCGCGCCGCCCGTTCCATCCGTCACGGCCGCCGCTGCCCACTGTTCCCCTTGCGCTGAGCAAATCGCGAGTCCGTTTACGGTCCAGGCGGGATCCACGTCTCCCGCGGCTTGCACGTGTTGAGCGTATATGTCTGCGTTGCCGCTGCGCGAATCATTCCATACGACTATGCCCCCGCCGCGACCATCCGAAACGACAGCATCCGGTAGCTGCGAGCCCGCCGCCACTGCGATCGGTATGTCACCATCTAGGGAATGGACGGCCGCCGGCCAGGCCGACGCTAGTAGCACCATGGCCAGTAGCCCCTTTCGCCGAGCTCCCCGCCTAACCGACTTAGGGACCGCTTTCATCCGCCTTGCCTTGCGCTCGACCCTTGGCGCTCATGCATTGGCCGCTTCCCACGTGAATCCCCTGCAATACTCACTTGACACCTACTTCTACTGTCTGGACCTGGACCGGAACTAGCTTTGACACCTCACGACCACGCGGGGCTTGGAGTTCCCAGGATTCAGTGGACACCCTGGCAGCGCGGCTTGTGGGCCTCTTCGAACTGTTCGGGACTGACGCCTCCAAGGTGACCATGACGGCGTGAGCGATTGTAGAACGCCACGATGTAATCGACCACGTCGGCTGAGGCCAGTTCCCGGTTCTTGTAGATCTGCTTCTTGACCCGCTCCTTCTTCAGGCTGCTGAAGAATGATTCGGCCACCGCGTTGTCCCAGCAGTTGCCTTTGCGACTCATGCTCGGCTCGAGGTGGTTCGAGCGGCAGAAGCGCCGCCACGCATCGCTGCCGAATTGCGTGCCCTGATCCGAGTGCACGAGCGTCCGACGAGGACGTCTGCGACGCACTGCCATTAGAATGGCATCGAGCACGAGCTCGCGGTGGATGGTCGGCCGGGTAGCCCAACCCACGACCTTGCGTGAGAACAAGTCCATGACCACCGCGAGGTAGAGCCAGCCTTGCCACGTTCGGATGTAGGTAATATCGGTCACCCATGCCTTGTTCGGCCGGGTCACTGTGAATTGACGCTTCAAGAGGTTGGGCACCAGGACCGCCGGCTTGCCGACGGACCAGCGCCGGGTCCGGTAGCCGTGCAGGGCGCGCAGCTTATTCTGGCGCATGAGCCGCGTGACGCGATGCTTGCTGCAAGTCTCTCCGGCTTCGCGGAGATCCAGGAAGACGCGCGGAGCACCGTAGACGCCCTGGCTCGCTTCGAACGACGCACGGATCAGTCGGAGCAGCCGGGCGTTTTCCTGGGCGCGATTCGACATCGGCTTCTTGAGCCACTCGTAGTATCCGCTCCGAGTGACGCCGAGCAGGCGGCACATCACCTGAATCTTGTGATCGCCGCGATTAGCCTTGATGAACTCGTAGATCTTGCGAACTCGTCCCGCGGCTGGCTTTGTGGACATCGGCATCACCCTCCCGGCGGCTAGGATGCCAGCTGTCCATCAAACCCTGGGAACTCCAGTTGCTAACGTAGAGAAAGCCGAAGCCGTCGTCCTTTGGGTTTGAAGTGCTGGGATCCGTTCCCTCGACGGAGGTGGAGAGGAGGGCTCGAGAGGGGTTGGAGGGATTCAGGGCGAAATCTATTGCCTTCATTGTGTCGTCGCTTGCCTTCGCCATATTCGCGCCACCGTTGGAGCTTCTGTAGAGCTCCTTCGCGCCGGCAAGGTAGCCGTCGTGCCCAGAGAGAAGCCACACTTCGTTGGGGTCCTGCGGGTCGATTGCGAGCTTCACGGCTCTGCGGCCTGTGGGAATGCCGTGATCGATGTCCGAACTCCACGTCTGCCCACCGTCCGAACTCTTGCGGAGCACGAGAGCCCCGTTTGTGGAGCTGCTCGCGCCGGAGACGTAGACAACGTCGTCTTTCCATGCGATAGCGCTTACGTGGTAACCGCTGAATCCCGTAAGCGTCCAGGTCTGGCCGCCATCGGCGGTTCGAAAGAGACCCTTCTTGGTTCCGGCAAGAGCGATCAATGACTGGCCGGGCTTCCAAGCCACAGCGACAACGGTTGAAACGTTCAGGCCGTCGCGCTTGCCAAGCCGTTGCCAAGTGCCGGCTGTGCTCCGGAGGTACGCGCCGCTCAGGTCCGATCCAACGAGCACCTTGCCGTCCGCCGCGACGTCTACCGTCTGAAATGAGCCCCCTCCCCCAGGGCTTGACTTCGTCCAGATCGGGTCACTGCTTGCGACCGCTGCCAATGTACATGCCAGAAAACCCACTGCGAGAACTCGTGTGAACATAGTGCCCCCTTGCTTGCGCTCCCAAGGTCAACAAGGCGGAATCAGTTGCCTGCTTAAGGAGGGGCGGGGATCGGTCACACCATGGGGCAAGCCTCATGCCGCATCAATTGTCGCTGCGACCCAATTGGCGGAATGAGACCGCGCTCTTGAAGTTCCTGATCGCGGTTGAGGCCGCACTTCAACAAGCGCGTCGCGTGGGGACCTGCCCTTCCGTCATGCTCCTGCCAACATGGCGCGAAGGGGAATTAGATTCCTGCTGTGGATACCTGATCGATCCGTGCCGCTGGAACGTTCGTCGCCTTCACCCAGCCGATCCGCGGGGGCCTGGCGCGAGGGGCGGTCGTGAGGCGTGGCTCGACGTTACGAGCTGCGGACCGCCCGTGCGCGCGCCATGTCGGTCCCGTCCGCCCCTTCCTCGCCCTCGAGCAGCGCGGGGTACTCGGCCGGCAGCTCGCGCAGACCCTCGACGAACAGCGGCACGTCGTCCGAGAGCCGTGCGAGCGCCTCGGGCCCCTCGGCCACGCGCACGATCTCGTAGAGGGTGGTGCGCTGGGCGGGCGTGAAGCCGGCCTCGCGCACCAGCGTCTCCAGCTCGGCGATGGTGGTCTTGTTCACGTGGCCGGTGGCGAGGTGCACGTTCTCCTCGAACAGCGTGCCGCCGAAGTCGTCGGCGCCGAAGTGGAGCGCGATCTGCCCGGTCTTCTTCCCCTCGCTGAACCACGACGCCTGGATGTGGTCGAAGTTGTCGAGGTAGAGCCGGGAGGCCGCGAGCACGCGCAGATAGCGGGACGCCCCGGCCACGTGCTTGACCTTGGACTCCATCGGCGTGTTGCCGCGCTTGTAGGACCAGGGCACGAACGCGGTGAACCCGTGCGTCTCGTCCTGCAGCGAGCGGACGTAGTCGAGGTGCTCGATCAGCTCGGCGTCGGTCTCGACGTGCCCGTACATCATGGTGGCGGTCGAGCGCATGCCGACCCGGTGCGCCTCGCGATGGACATCGAGCCAGGCCTCGGGTCCGCCCTTCTTGATCGAGATGCGCTTGCGCACCCGGGTCGCCAGGATCTCGGCCCCGCCGCCCGGGAGCGTCTTCTGCCCGGCCTCGAACAGCGCCTCGAGCACGCCGCGGATCGAAAGCCCCGAGACCTCGACCATCTGGTGGATTTCGGGGGCCGAGAAGAAGTGCGGCGTGATGTTCGGGTAGCGCCGCCGCGCTTCACGCACGATCGTCGGGTAGAACTCCCACGGGATCTCGGGGTTGAGCCCGCCCTGGAGCAGCACGGTGGTGGCGCCGAGCGAGTCGGCGGCCGCCATCATCTTCATTACGCCCTCGACGTCGTAAGTGTAGACCTCGGCGTGGCCGGGTTTGCGATAGAATGCGCAGAAGTGGCAGTCCACCGTGCAGGCGTTCGTGTAATTGGGGTTGGTGTCGATGACGTAGGTGACGATGCGGGGATCGGTCTTCCGCTCGCGCACCTCCTGCGCCAGCGCCCCCAGCTCGAGGAGCGGGGCGTCGGCGAGGAGATGGACGCCCTCGGCGGGGCTCAGGCGCTCGCCGCGCCGGACTTTGGCCTCGATCGTGGTCCACATGGGCCGAAGACTCTACTTCTTCCTCATCCCGTTCACCAGCACCCGCACGAAGCGATTGGCGGCGGTGGTGTCGGCGTTCCAGAGAG
>Ga0126369_10003735_pt1 | contig 11033 bp, 12 predicted proteins | sample PanSoiMetaPlot_1_FD_109646 | JGI IMG/M metagenome (GOLD analysis project Ga0126369, IMG submission 109646) | Tropical forest soil microbial communities from Panama - MetaG Plot_1 | ecosystem: Environmental > Terrestrial > Soil > Tropical forest > Bulk soil | place: Panama | collected 2016-02-17
ACCGGCAGCACGATATAGGCCACGATCAGGGCGGAGGTGCCGTAGAGTCCCTTGGCCGGATTGAAGCCCAGCATCGCCGCCACCGGCAGAGAGCCCGCCGCGCCGATCGCCGTCGCGAGCTTGGTGGCGAGGGCCCACAGGCCGAAGTAGGTGCCGGTCTTGCCCTTGGTGTCGCCACCTTCGTTGGAGTTGATGACGTCGGCCAGGATCGAGGGCGGCAGGCCGTAGTCGGCGCCGATGCTGAGCCCGGTGATCACCGAGACCGCCAGGAACCAGTGGAAATCGCCCGCGCCTATGAACAGCGCGCACGACATGGCGACCGCCGCCATCACCATGGCGACGAACCAGGCGACCGCCTTGCTGAGACGCCGCGACAGCAGCAGCCACAGCGGCACGCTGGCGGCGCCGGCCAAGAAGTAGGTCAGCAGGATGAGACCGGCCTGCAGCCTGTTGCCCTTGAGCACATGCTCGACATAGAACAGCATCACCGTGACGGCGACGCCGAGCGCTGCGCCATTGACCACGAAGACCAGCAGCAGGCGGCGGAACAGGCGGTTCTTCAGCGGCGCGAAAAAGGCGACGAAGGCGTTGCGCTCGGCATGGATCACCGGCGGGTGCACCGACGGTCCGGCCCACAAGAGGCTCGGCGCGCTGAAGGCGAGCGCGATCGGCAGGAAGATCACGCCGAGCACCGAGTAGCCGCCCGAATCGCCGAAGCGGGCGGTAAGGTAGGTCGGCAGCACGACCGCCAGCGTCATGCCCATCAGGCCGAAGACCTCGCGGCCGACCGTGACCCGGGTGCGCTCGTTGTAGTCGTCGGTGAGCTCCGCGCCGTGTGCGTGATAACTGATCGACACGCCGGAATAGCCGAGATGGACGAGGAGGAGGGCGGCGACCAGCCACACCGCCATCATCGTCTGGTCGCCCGCCCAGGCGGCGGGCGGATCGAACAGCATATAGAAGCCGCCGATCAAGAGCGGCGTCATGAGCGCCACGAAGAGCAGCCGCCCGCGCCGGCCACGCCGCGTGAAGCGATCGCTGATCAGGCCGATCACCGGATCCTGGATGGCGTCGACCACGCGGGCGAAGATGAAGATCGGCCCCATGATCTGCAGCGAGAGCTTGAGCACCTCGCCGTAGAAGTGGCTGACGTTCAGCACCACCGGCAGCGCCGCCATGGCAAGCGGCAGTTGCAAGGTCGAATAGGCGACCAGGCGGTCGAATTTGATTTTGACGAGCCCGTTGCCGTGCCCGGCCGGTCCTGCGTTCACCCGCTTGCCTTCCCTGTTCACGCCGTTTGCGGCGCCCTTGGTTGGCGTCAGTTATATAGGGCGGACGTGCGCCTGCAAAACGTCCGTGCGCCGGGTGGCGAAGCCGGCCGCGCAATAGGCAAGGTAATATCGCCACAGGCGGCGGAATCGCGCGTCGAAGCCCAGGCTTGCCACCGCCTCGGCGGCGCGGTCGAAGCGGGCCAGCCACTCCTGCAGCGTGCGGCCATAATCCAGCCCGAAACCGTACAGCTCGGCGATCCGGAGCCCGGCCCGCCTGCATTGGTCGCGCAGGATCGCGGGCGACAGCAGCATGCCGCCGGGGAAGACGTGGGTCTGGATGAAATCGGGACGGCGACGATAGGCCTCGAAGACCTCGTCGGCGATCACGATCGCCTGGACCACGGCCGAGCCGCCGGGCGCCAGATGGCGCCTCAGCGCGGAGAAATAGTCGGGCCAGTAGCGCTCGCCCACGGCCTCGATCATCTCGATCGATACGAGGTGGTCGTAGCGGCCGTTGAGGTCGCGATAGTCCCGGAACTGCAGATCGACGCGATCGGCGAGGCCTGAACGGGCCAGCCGGTCGCGGGCGAATTCGAGCTGTTGGCGCGAGATCGTCACCGCGGTGACGCGCAGGCCGCGGCGGGCGGCGAACTCGGCGAAGCCGCCCCAGCCGCAGCCGATCTCCAGCACGCTGTCGCCTTGGCGGGCGCCCAGGCGCCGCAGCACGCGCTCGTACTTGGCCGCTTGCGCGGCTTCGAGCGGGCGCTCGCCATCGCCGTCAAAAAGCGCCGAGGAATAGGTCATCGAGCGATCGAGCCACAGGCGGTAGAACTCGTTGCCGAGATCGTAATGGGCGTGGATGTTGCGTTTTGCACCGCCGCGCGAGTTGCGCCGCAGCCGGTGCAGCGCCTTCAGCATCAGGTCGCGCAATCCGCTGGAGCGCGCCACCGTACCCAGGGCCTTCTCGTTCGCGGCCAGCATCGCGAGCAGGCCGGGCAGGTCGGGCGAATCGCACTGGCCGTCCATGTAGGCTTCGGCAAAGCCGATGTCGCCATCGACCAGGACGCGGCGGAAGAAGCGCCAGTCGTTGACCGTCAGCTCGGCGAACGGCTGCGGCTCGGCCCCGAAACCCAGCACCGAACCGTCGGGCAGCCGGAGCATGAGCCGGCCGACGGACAGCCGCCCAAGCGCCTTCAAGACGAGGCGAGCGGCGAGCGTCATCGTGTGACCAGCTCAGCCGGTGGTGCGGGCTTGCGATGAAAGCCTGTGCGCTTGCGCCAGAGCTGCACGGCCTGCCAGTGGATGCGCAGGATGACCGCCAGCGTCATCGTCGGATTGGCCAGGAAGCGGCGCAGCACCGTGCGGTCGCACAAGGGCTCGCGGCGACCGCTCACCGAGGTGGCGAGCACCAGGCCATCGGCGTCGTGGTAGTTCACGTCGACATGCGCCAGTTCGCGGTCGAGCCGGAAGCGGAAACGATAGTGACCCTCGATCGGCAGGAACGGCGAAACGTGGAACACCTTGCGGCCGGCCAGCCAGACGTCGGGCTCGATCGGACGCCTGTCGTCGTGATGCACCAGGTAGCAGTGCCGTTCGCCGAAGGTGTTGTTGACCTCGCACAACACCGCGCGCAGAGCGCCCCTGCGGTCGTGGCAGAACCAGAAGCTCACGGGATTGAACACGTAGCCCAGCATGCGTGGCATGGTCATCAGCACGACCTCGCCACCGACGAGATCGCTCAGGCCGTGGCGATCCAGGACGCCCTTCAACCACGCATCGAGCGCCGATCCATCTCGGCCGCCGTGGTCGCTTCGGCGAAAGGACACAAGGCCCGCGCGGTCGACCTTGAGCCAGCGTCCGTCGGCGTCGGACAGCGCGTCCAGGCCCAGGCACAGGTAGGCGACGCGATAGCGGAAGGCGTTGACGCGTGGACGCAGGCGGCGGTGCACTACCGTGGCGTCGATGACGCAGTGTCCCTGGTGGCTCATGCGATCCGCGCGGCGACCGGCAGCGGCAGGACATCGGCCACGACACGCGGCGGCTCGCCGATGCGGCGATGCTCGCCGGGCTTGGCCCATGGCCGGCGCACGCCCAGTTGCTCGGCGACCTCGAGGCCGGCCGACAGCGCGTCCTCATGGAAGCCGTAGCCGCAGTAGCTGCCGCAGAAATACGTGTCGCGCACGCCCTGGATGGCATGCATTCGGCGCTGGGCGCGGATCGCGGCGGCATCGTACATGGGATGGTCGAAGCGCAGGCGCGCATGGACGGTAGCGGCCTGCGGCGTCCGCTGGGGATTGACCGACACGAAGAGCGGCGGGCTGCCCGCGAGCCTCTGCAGGCGGTTCATCCAGTAGGTCACGCTCACAGGACCCTCGCGCTCCCGTCCGTCGGCGACGTAATTCCAGCTCGACCATACCGAACGGCGACGCGGCATCAAGGACGGATCCTGATGCAGCCAGATCTCGTTGCGCGAGTAGGCGAAGCGGCTGAGCAACTCGCGCTCGCGCCGATCGGCGTCAGCCAGCAGGGCCAGCGCGTGGTCGGCGTGGCAGGCGAGGACCGCCTTGTCGAAGCGCTCCCAATGGCCTGCAGCATCGCGGATCTCAACCCCCGTCGGCAGGCGACGGACGGCGCGTGCCGGCACGCCAAGGCGCGCGCGCTGGCGTATCGCCGCCGCAAGACGTTCGATATAGCGGCGGCTGCCGCCGCTCACCGTGCGCCAGCGCAGCTGGGCGCCGACGGTCAGCAGGCCGTGATTGTTGAAAAAGCGCGCGAAGGTCTGCGCCGGATAGTCGAGCATGCGGCCAAGCGGCGTCGACCAGATGCAGGCGGCCATGGGCAGGAGATAGCGGTCGCGAAACGTGCCGCTGAGGCCCGCATGCTCGACGAAGTCGCCGAGCGTGAAGTCGAGATCGTCGCAGCGGTCGAGCAGCAGCGGCGCCAAGCGGTTGAAGCGCAGGATGTCGCGCGTCATGCGCAGGAAGGAGGGCCGCACCAGGTTGCGGCGCTGGGCGATGTAGCCGCCGAACGAGCTGCCGTACTCGAATCGACCCTGATCGAGGCTGACGGCGAACGACATGTCGGACTCTTCGGTAGGCACGCCGAAATGGTCGAACAGCGCCACCAGGTTGGGGTAGTTGCGCTCGTTGTACACGATGAAGCCGACATCGACCGGCTGCACGCCGGTATCGGTCGGCACGTCGACCGTGCAGGCGTGGCCGCCCAGGCGGTCCTCGCGCTCGTAGACCACGACGTCGTGCCGGCGGCTCAGAAGCCAGGCGGCGCCCAGACCTGCCGCTCCCGCCCCGACGACGGCGATCTTCATGACCAAAACCCCCGCTCTGCCTGCCAGGGGGATACGTCAGGGCGGAGCGAACGGATCAGTCAGGATCGCGGGCAGGTCGGCACCGGATGCATGTCCAGCGCCTGCAGGTCGGCGGTGACGCTCACAAGACCGGTATCGACGGTCAGGCGATCGAGCACGCCGTTCTCGAACACCAGCGCATGGATGCTGAACAAAGGCCGCGGATCCTGTTGCCGGCCGCGGGTGAAGATCATGAACACCGGCCACGACTTGCCGGCCGGCACGGCGACCGGCCGCTCCCCCGGCCGCGCCGCGCGCAGTGTCCCGGGATCCTCCTTGGTGACTTCGACCAGGAAGGCATCGCCGATCACTTCGGCATCGAACACCAGCGCAGGAAACGAGGCGGCGTTGGCGCGCAGCCGCTCGATCAGATGGTTGACAGCCTCGACCGGAAACAAGGTGGGCGACGGCAGCACGAACTGGCTGGGCGGACCTTCGGGGAAGACGATCTCGGCCCGTGTCTCGCCCTCCTGCCGCTGCACCCGGCCTTTGATTTCGCGCGGGTTGCCGTTCTGGGTCTGCACCGTGCTGAAACGGAAGGCGCGCCGCGTCTCGTCGCCTTCCATCTTGGACGCGATGCTTATCCGCCAGGAGGTGGTGAGCGCGATCTCGGTCTTGATGTCGCGCTTGATGTGCCAGGCGGTGCAATCCTGCGTCAGATCGTACACCGCCGTGCCGATGCGCGGCGCATTGGCCGCCCCGCCCAGCCGCAGGGCATATTCGGCGCGATGCGGCTGCACCTGGCCGAACGCGGCGAGCGGCCACAGCAGCGCGAGCGCCAGGACAAAACGCACAAGCCGATGCATCGCACCACCTTGCGCACGGGGCGGTCTCGGGTCAATCGTGCGCGCCATGAGTTTGCGCGCGATCATGGCAGCATTCCGGCGGTGGCTGCCGGCGATGGCGCCCGCTCAGGCTCAGGGCGACCTGGTCGAGATCTTCAAGCGTGAACGGCGCCTGGAGCTCAGGCGCGGCGGACAGCTGGTCAGGAGCTATCGCGTGGCGTTGGGCTTTGCCCCCGAATGCCACAAGGAGCGCGAGGGCGACGGCCGCACCCCCGAAGGCGCCTACACGATCGATGCGCGCAATCCGCAAAGCGCCTTCCACCTCTCGCTGCGCATTTCCTATCCCGACGCCAGGGACAGGGCGCATGCCCGGAAGCTCGGCGTGCCGCCGGGCGGCGATATCTACATCCACGGCCAGCCCAATGGCTGGCGCAAGCTCTTCGTCGGCCATCCGCGCAAGGACTGGACGACGGGATGCATTGCGCTGACCGATGGCGAAATGCGCGAGCTGTGGTCACTGGTGCCGACGGGCGCGCACGTGGTCATCCATCCATGACGCCGCTCGACTTCGACTGCGCCGGCGAACGGCTGCAGGCCCTGCCGGCGGGCGCCTTGCACTGGCCGGCCCGCCGACTGCTTGCGGTGGCCGACCTGCACCTGGAGAAGGGATCCTCCTACGCCGTGGCGGCGCGCAAGCTCTTGCCGCGTCACGACACGCGCCAGACCCTGGCGATGCTGGCGACGCTGATCGATGCCTTGGCGCCGCAAACCGTGGTCTGTCTGGGCGATTCCTTTCATGACCGGCAGGCCGTCGTCCGCCTGCCCGCCGAGGAGCGCCGCCAGATCGAGAAGCTCACCTTGCGCACGCGGTTTGTCTGGATCGCCGGCAACCATGATCCTGCGCCGCCGCCTGACGGATGGGGCGAGGTCGCCGAAGAGATCAAGGAAGGACCGCTGGTCTTCCGCCACGAGGCCCTCTTCGGCCCCGCCGATGGCGAAGTCTCGGGCCACTTCCATCCCGTGGCGGCGCTCACGGTGCGCGGCCGCGGCCTGCGCCGCCGTTGCTTTCTGACCGACGGCCGGCGGCTGATCCTGCCGGCGTTCGGCGCCTATGCCGGCGGACTCAATGCGCTCGATCCGGCCATCGCCCAGCTTTTCCCCGACGACTACGACGCTTTGATCGTCGGCCGCGATGCCGTTCGTCGCCTGTCGTGGCGCCGGCTGCGGCCCGACTGGTCGCTTGCGCTAACGGACCGCTGACCGCGGACGGGCGAGCAGCCCGGCGGCGGCGATCAACGCGAACAGGACCAGCACGGCGAGGCTGCTCTCCACGCCGTCAAGCAGGCGACTGCCCTCGAAGTACAACTTGTCCAGCTCATCGGGGCCGGCCAGTTGCCGCATCCGCCAGGACATCATCGACGACGCCGCCGAAATGCCGATGCAGCTTCCCAGCGCCCGCATGAGATTCACCAAGGCGCTGGCCGTGCCGGCGCGGCTGGCGGGCGCGGCTTCCATCGTGGCATTGGTGTTGGACGCCATGAACAGTCCGAGGCCGACGCCGAACACGGCGAACGCCGACAAACCGGATATCAAGGTGCCAATCGGATGAAGCGCGAGGCCGGATATCGTGACGATCGCCGCCGTGCACAGCCCCATTCCGACGACGCCGACCGCGCGTGAGCCCCAACGTTCGCTGAGCGAGATGGCAAAGGATGCAAGCAGTCCTATGGCGATCGGAATGACGGCAAGCTTGATGCCGACCAGGCGTGCGCTCTCATGCAATCCGTGGATCAAGGCAAACGACATGAGGAAGAACATGCCGTACATCAGCGCATAGCCCATGGCCACGCCGACAATGCCGGCCGTGAAGGCGTTGGCGCCGAACAGAGACAGGTCGACGAGGGGGCTCGCCGCTACCCGCTCGTGCCGCAGGAACAGGGCCAGGAGGACGACGGCTGCGACGACACTGAGAATCATCGCCGGCGAGAGCAAGGGCCAGACCGATGTCTGATTGAGGACAAGAACGCCCAGCACGAGGGACGGCATCAAGAGCAGCGCGCCATGCCAGTCGAGGTCGGTGCTGTCGGCGAGGTCCGTCGACTGGGGCAGGACCAGCCAGCCCAGCATGACAGCCGCGAGGCCAAAAGGCACCGCGGCCCAGAACACCCATTGCCAACCCAAGGTATCGAGCAGGATTCCGCCCACGACGGGACCGGCGCTCAGGCCGACCGCCTGAGACGCGGTGAGAAAGCCCATGGCGCGGCCACGTTTGTCGGAGGGCGTCGACTTGATCAGGGTCGCGATGCTGTTGGCGCCGAGCAGACTGCCGCCGATGCCTTGGAGAGTGCGAAAGACGATCAGCGACGTAAGGTCCGTCGCCAGGCCGCACAGCAGCGACGCCACGGTGAACAACGCAAAGCCCAGCAGGTACAGAAGCTTGCGGCCGAATATTTCGCAGACGCGGCCGAACAGCGGCAGGCACCCGGCGTAGGCCAGCAGATAGGCGATGGCGACCCACCGCACATCGTCCACCGACGCGCCGACAGCCAGCTTCAGCGCCGGCAGGGCGAGCTGGACGATGCTGGCATCAAGCTGTCCGAGGAAGCCGCCGATGCACGTAACGCCGACCACCAGCCAGGGATAAAAGGATTGGCGGCTGAGAAACGGAAGGGGCTGCGATTCGAAACTGCGGCCCGGCATGTCGCCCTAACGCGGCAACTCGTATTTCAGCGTCACCTCGCCCAGACCGTCGATCTTGCCGACCGCCGTGCTGCCGGGCGGCACGAACTGGCAGGCGACCATGCTGCCGCTGGAGACGATCATGCCCTTCTTGAGCTGCTTGCCGTGCTCGCCCAGCTTGTTGGCGAGCCAGGCCAGCGAGTTGTAGCAATGGCCCAGGACGTCGCCGGAATTGCCGGTGCGCACGACCTTGCCGTCGAAGGCGATCGAGCCGTTGAGATTGCCAAGATCGAGGTTGCGCCAGTTCTTGTTGGGCTTGGCGAGCAGCGAGCCGCCGTTCCAGCCGACATCCATCACCAGCCACGGCACGCTCAGCTTGCCGTAGTCGGCACCGCGATCCTCGATCAGCTCGAAGCCGGCGCGTGCGTCGCCGATATAGGGCGTGATCGAGTCCTTGTCATAGGGCGTGTCCTTGGGCTTGGGCACGTCGGCATTGACAGTGAGGATGATCTCCAGCTCCACGCCCAGCCGCGCCCACTGGTCGGCCCGCACCGCGGCCTTATGCTCGAACACGCGCTTCTTGCGGATCGGCCCGTAGGCGGGGCCGCGCAGGCCGGTCTGCTCCCAGATCTGCGGCGAGGTCAGCGCGATCTTGTAGCCGACCAGCGGCCCCTGCTTGGGGACCAGCTTCTTCAGGAGGGCGTCCTGCACCTTGTAGGCCGTGCGCTCGTCCTCGAGCGCGAACTGATCGGGCCACCAGCCGACGACGGCACGCGCGCGGTGCACCTGATGGAGCCAGTTCGCGACCTTGCCGATGCTGAACGCCATGTCTTCCTCCCCTTGCTTGGCGGTTGGCGGACCGCATAGTGCAGCCCATGGCGACCAAGGCGAAGCAGGATTTCGGGCCGGTGCGGGCCGCCGCCCTGGTGGGGGTCGTGCTGGCGGGCGGCGAGGGTCGGCGCATGGGGCCGGGCGTGCCCAAGCCGCTGCGCCAGCTTGGCGGGCGGCCGATGGTGGCCCATGTCGTCGAGCGCCTGCGGCCCCAGGTCATGGACCTGGTCGTGGTGGCCAACGATCCGATGCCAGGCCTCGGCGCGCTCAAGGTGCCGGTGATCGCCGATCCGCCCGACCTGCAGCGCGCGGCGGCGCGCGAGGGCCGGCGGCTGGGGCCGCTCGCCGGCATCCTGGCCGGCATGGAATGGACGCGCCGGACTCATCCGCATGTTGGCTGGATTCTCACCGCGCCGGCCGACGTGCCGTTCCTGCCGGTCGATCTCACCGTGCGCCTGTGCGGACTGATGCACGTGCCGGAGCCCGATGTGCTGATGGTATCCCACCGGGGCGGTCGCGAGCACACGCTGGCGGTCTGGTCGGTCAAGCTCGCGGCCGATCTGCGGCGGGCGATCCTGCAGGAGGGGATACGCCGGGTCGAGGAATTCGCCCGCCGCCATCGCCTGGCCGAGCTCGCCTGGCCGGGCGGCGGCGCGCCGTTCCTCAACATCAACACGCCCGAAGAGCTCAGCGCCGCGTCTCGTCGGCTGGTGCCAGCTCGACCACGTTCCCGTCGATGACCACCTTTCCGGCATTCTCGAAATTGACGGTGATGCGGTGCCCGATCATCGACTGGATTTGCCCCAGGCCCCAGTCCGGCCGTTGCGGATGGCGCACGAAGTCGCCAGGGGAGAGCAGGGCATTGCCTGGTCTGTCGAACAAGTTTTCGTGACCTCAAGCTATGATTACGATAGCCCCGGTGTGAGAGCCGGTGAGGCTATGCTGCCCGCCACAGTGGCGTATAACGCCGGCATCGTCATCCTGTTGGAGGACCCCATGACCTCGACCCGAGTCGCCATCGCAGCGGCGCTTGCCGCTGCCCTCACCATGCCGGTCGCCGCCCAGGCTCAGGGCATGACCGAGAAGTGCTACGGCGTCGCCAAGGCCGGCAAGAACGACTGCCAGACACCGGCGTCGTCCTGCGCCGGTACGTCCAAGAAGGACGCCCAGACCGATGCCTGGATCGCAGTGCCCAAGGGCACCTGCGACAAGATCGTCGGCGGCAAGCTCAGCGCGAGCTGACGCGCGTGGCGGACCGCGCCGGCATCGGTTTGCGCGCGCCGCATTTCGCGGATATCGAGCGCGACCGGCCCGCCGCCGGTTTCCTGGAAATCCACGCCGAGAACCATCTCGCGCCGTCGCCGGCGACGCAGGCGGTCGATCGGCTGCGCGCCCACTACGCCTTCTCGGTGCATGCCGTCGGTCTTTCGCTCGGCGCGGTCGATGGGCCCGACGGGGCGCACTTGGCGCGGGTCGCGGCGCTGGCCAAACGATTGGAACCTGCGTGGATCTCCGATCACCTGTCGTGGAGCACCAGCGGCGGGCGCTATTTCAACGACCTGTTGCCGCTTCCCTATACGGAGGAAGCGCTCGACGTCGTTGTCCGCAACCTCGGCCGCGTGCAGGAGGCGCTGGGCCGCCCGATCGCCGTGGAGAATCCGTCGTGTTATCTGGGCTTCGTCCACTCGACGCTGTCGGAGCCCGCGTTTCTGACCGAGCTCGCGCGCCGCAGCGGCTGCAGCCTGCTGCTCGACGTCAACAACGTGGTCGTGACGGCGCACAATCTCGGCCTCGATCCGCGCGACTGGCTGGAGGGCTTACCGGCCGCCGCCATCAGCCAGTATCACCTGGCCGGCCATGCCGTGAACGATGCCGACGGCCGGCCGATCCTGATCGACGATCATGGCTCGCGGGTCAGCGAAGCCGTGTGGACGCTTTATGACGAGGCGGTGCGGCGCTTCGGTCCCCGTCCGACCTTGATCGAATGGGATACCGACGTCCCGCCGCTGGCGGTGTTGCTGGACGAGGCGGGCCGCGCAGACGGCGTGGCCGCGGCGAGCGGACGACATGCTCGCGCTGCGTGAATTGCAGGCCGCGTTCGCC
>Ga0126369_10003736_pt1 | contig 11031 bp, 11 predicted proteins | sample PanSoiMetaPlot_1_FD_109646 | JGI IMG/M metagenome (GOLD analysis project Ga0126369, IMG submission 109646) | Tropical forest soil microbial communities from Panama - MetaG Plot_1 | ecosystem: Environmental > Terrestrial > Soil > Tropical forest > Bulk soil | place: Panama | collected 2016-02-17
ACGCCGGCGGCGATCTCTCTCGGCACAATCACGCCGATCAACCAGCCGATCGCCCGTCGATACGGTCTACGCGGCGACCGAGATACCCACTGCATGCTTCCAGGCTCCCTTGCACACACCCATGCAGGTCGCCTGGCGCCGGCATCGCGCCCTTCCATGGTCAGCGCAGTAGTGTCGATCATTGCGTCGCCACCGTTCAACGCCCATTGGCGAAGATGTTTCGCCCAGTTCGCCATTTTGCTGTTGGCCAGTTCTGGATGTCCCCGTGCGATCACTCGGGCGGCCGTCGCCTGCACTTGGGCAACGGCCAACTGGATAAAACGCACGGCCGCACACGGCGCGAACGGCTATTGGGTCTCTTTCGGCGATTCATGCGTCACCCGCGGATCGAGCGCCGCAAGACCTCGCTGCAGGATCACTACCAAGGCCGGGTGCGTGTCATGCGGCAGCCGGATTACCAGTGGTTCCGTCGTCTCGTCGTTGGCCTCTGCCCGCAAGTTCGTTGAGCGCCGCATAGACCTCCTCCTTGAGGATCGCCGCCACTTCTGCCGTCGTCGTCGCCATGCCGACCCGCGAGGCGCACTTGGCGGGGATTTGCAGCAGCCGTTGCCGTGCGATCAAGGTCAGGTGCGCCCACGTGCGCTGCACCTCGTCAATCGGCACCAACTCGCCTTCCATCTTGCGACGCTGCAATTCCGCGATCCGCGCTTTGTTGCCGGCAAGCTTCGCGCGCGCCTCCGTCAAGGCCGCCGTCGGCGACGCGCCAGTGTTGCGCGTCTGATCCGCCGTCGCCTGCGCTCGCCTCGCCAGCGCAGCGCGGACGGTGGAGAGACGCCACCTCGCTGGATCGCCCGGCTCGTCCGGCGTCATTCCTTCGAGCGCCACGCGGACGGTTTGCCGGTGGCGTTTCAGCAGTCGCGCTGCGGCCGAGCAGGTCACCAGATTGTCGTTGTCGTCCATGGTCGCGAACGTAGGCGTGTACATGGTGTACAGTCAAAAAAATTTTCACACGCTAGAGATGCGGGGCACTTGCGCGCGGACCGCGAACGACGGCGGTCCCAGAAGGACCCAGGGGACTGCCGTCCGCGAGAGACCCAGAAAGCTGATCGAGCGGCGACCTCGCGCCATCTGTTAATGGTCACCGGGGGTTCCCGGCCGAATTTCCAGCAGGTATTGTCCGACACCTGTGGTTGAGGGGACCGGCATGACGGCCGCGGTCGAGACCTATGACGTTTTCATCAGCTACTCGCGCGCGGACGGACGCCACGCGGCGGGGATCGATTCCGCCCTGCGGGACAAAGGTCTCAGGCCGTTCTTCGATCGCCGCAATCTGGACCCCGGCCTGCCCTGGGTTCGGGCGCTGGAAAAGGCGATCGACTCGGCCAAGTCGGCGATCGTGCTGATCGGACCGCATGGGTTCGGCAACACCCAGCAATATGAGCGCGAACTCGCCATTATCCGCCAGATCCGCGAGCCGGCCTTCCGGGTCGTACCGGTGATACTGCCAAAGACTGGCAGCGATCTTCCGTTCGATTTTCTCCAGAATCTCACCTGGCTCGATTTCTCTCAAGTCGAGAAGGTGTCCGATGCGCCGGACGAACTTGAGCGTCTCCTGAGGGCCGTCCAAGGCGGACCAACGGCTGGCGATGAGGCGCGGCAAGTCATCTGTCCATGGCGGGGACTCGACGCATTCCGGGAGGAGGGCTCGGCGTTCTTCTTCGGCCGGGGCAGTGTGAACGAACCAGACAGTCCCATCGGCCAACTTGTGCGCAAAGTCCGCGAGCGTCCGTTCGTGATGGTGGTCGGCCGCTCGGGCAGCGGCAAGTCGTCCCTCGTTTTTGCCGGCTTGGTGCCGGCCCTTCGGCGCGATCGGAGTCGGTTCTGGAACGTCCTGACCCTGCGGCCAGGGCCGTCGCCGCTGCGGGCACTGGCGGCGGCCTTCAATCCGCCTGGGGAGAACGATGGCGCCGCAGGATATGAAACGAAAATCAGCCAAGAGGTAGACCAGTTAAGGACGGGTGATCTCGATCTGCTGGGTCATATGATCGGCCGACAGCTTGATGGAGCGGAAGGCAAGCCAGACCGGCTGTTGCTGTATATCGACCAATGGGAGGAACTTTATGCACAGGTGCCTTTCAGCAGCGACAAGGAGCAAGCCACTGAGCACGCTGGCGATGTCACGCGCTTTATCGACTTGTTGTTGACTGCGGCGCGAACCGCTCCGGTGACGGTCGTCGGGACAGTGCGCGCCGACTTCTACGACCCACTGATTGGACATCCGGAGGTTCGATCGCTGTTGCCCGCCCGACAGGTCCTGCTGGCGAGGATGTCGCGTTCCGAACTGGAGTCCACCATTGTTGAGCCGGCGAAAAAAGTCGGACTCGATTTCGACCCACCGGGGCTGGTGCAACGCATCCTCGACGAGGCCGGCGAGGACGAGGGCATGCTGCCGCTGCTGCAATATGCCCTCAAGGAAAGCTGGGCACTGCGCAAAGGCAGGACGACAACTGCTGATTCCTATGCGCGATCGGGCGGAGTTCGGGAAGCTATTCGCGTAACCGCGGAGCGGGAATTCGAGGCGCTTTCTGCTGCGGATCAGCAAGCCGCCCGCCAGCTTTTCCTTCAGCTGGTAACGCCGGGCGAAGGCCAGGAGGATACCCGTGCCCGTGCGGCAATGCCTTCGGAACCGGCGCAGCGCAGGATCGTGGAGCAATTCGCCGGGCCGCGAACACGGCTATTGGTAACAGGATCGGACAGTGCGGCGCGACCGGTGGTCGAAGTTGCCCATGAGGCGCTGATCCGGAAATGGCCGCGTCTACGGGAGTGGATTGATGCAAACCGGGAAAAGCTGCGCACGCGTGCGGCGGTGGTGCAAGCCAAAGCGGAATGGGAGCACCACGGGCGGCGCGATGATTTGCTGCTGTCCCCAGGCTTTCAGCTAGAGCGCGCTAGGGAGTTGATGAAAGATTCCGGCGACCTTAACACCGACGACATCCAGGAATTCGTCGCTCGTTCTTCCGAACGCGAAGAGATCGAACGCAAGGAAAAGGAAGCCACGCTCGAGCGGGAGAAAGCGCAGGTTGCCCGCACCGCAAGTTGGCAGCGGATAACACGCTGGGCGCTTGCGACCGTGGGGGCGGTGATACTGATTGCGGTCGCGATCGTAGCGTATTTGCAAAGGGATAAGGAACAGCAGCTGGCAACAACGGCGCGAGAGCTTGTAGTTATCGGACAACGGGTGGCAACGAAAGAGAAAGAGCTTGAGGAGAGCGGCCGACAGCTGGCGACGAAAAAGAAAGCACTCACGGTGGCCGGACTACAGCTTACAGCTATCAGACGACAGGTGGCAGCGGCAGAGAAAGAGCTTGACGAGAGCGTACGAGAGCTGGCGACGAAAGAGAAAGCACTCACGGTGGCCGAACTACAGCTTACAGCTATCAGACAACAGGTGGCAGCGGAAGAGAAAGCACTCACGGCGGCCGAACTACTGCTTGATGAAACGCGAGCCAGTGTTTCCATGGAACGAGCGAACAACGCCGCGCTAACGGACTCACTTAACAAACGGCAACTTGAGATCGACCACGCCCAAGCCAACCTTCTCGGTGAGCTTTCGGGGGCCAAACGGTTGGCTGGAGAACTTGATAGTGCGCTCAGGCTGGCATCAAGCGGCACGCGCATCGATCTCGCGCTGCCGCCGGGTGCAGTCAAAGCCTCGTCGGCGACCGCGGCACTCGCCGTAGCTGTTTCGCAGGCAAATTGGCGTCGTGTGCTAGCTGGCCATGAACGGAACGTGACTTCCGCCGCCTTCAGCCCCGACGGGACGCGCATCGTCACGGCGTCAGGGGACAAGACCGCCCGTATCTGGGACGCCGCCACCGCCAAGGAGATCGCGGTCCTGCGCGGCCATGACGGGTTCGTGACTTCCGCCGCCTTCAGCCCCGACGGAACGCGCATCGTCACGGCGTCAGCGGACAAGACCGCCCGTATCTGGGACGCTGCCACCGCCAAGGAGATCGCGGTCCTGCGCGGCCATGACGGGTTCGTGACTTCCGCCGCCTTTAGCCCCGACGGGACGCGCATCGTCACGGCGTCATGGGACAAGACCGCCCGCCTCTGGGACGCCGCCACCGCCAAGGAGATCGCGGTCCTGCGCCATGAACAGTTCGTGGCTTCCGCCGCCTTCAGCCCCGACGGAGGGCGCATCGTCACGGCGGCAGGGGACAAGACCCCCCGCCTCTGGGACGCTGCCACCGCCAAGGAGATCGCGGTCCTGCGCGGCCATGACGGGTTCGTGACTTCCGCCGCCTTCAGCCCCGACGGGACGCGCATCGTCACGGCGGCAGGGGACAAGACCGCCCGCATCTGGGACTCTCGTCGTGAGATGATGCCGGCGATAGAGCTTCTGATGGAAATGTGCGCGCGCTTACCCGGATTGACGAAACTCACGCGCGACGAAATGCGGCTTGCCGGCTACCCGGACAGCAGACCCGAGATTGACGTGTGCAAAGAGGCGCAACGCTGATCGCCCCGCCCCGGCTTTGCGCAGCGGGTGACGATCAACAGTTGGGATATCGACCGGCTCGACTCGTGCGGCAGCCCGGGCAGTGCACATCGAGCCACGGCATGCCGGCGGCAATCGCCCGTGCGGATCGTCGGTGACCGCAACATGCCCTCACCCGATGCGAGCCCGGCGTTCCACCGCACGACCACGGCCATGCGGCGGTGGCCGACAGGCGCGCCGGATTCTTCGATGTCGAGCGCGGCGGCGCCGCGAGCGCTGCGCGGGCGGGCTGGTTTCGCCATGGGCGAGAGTCGGCATGTGAGACAAGGGGGTGCCGGGCATCGACGTTAAGGCGGCCGGCGCCGGGCTGTCAAAACAAGGGCACAAGCAAGTTCCCCTCGTTTTTATCGACCTGTCACAGCCGTCAACGTGGTGGGGTCGATCTCGAAATGGTCGGGGCGGTCGAAATAGGTTTCATCGTCGATCAAGATCGGCCACACGTACCACGGTTCCGCGCAGGTCATGATCATGTATGTCTCGTCAGCTCTGTCATCCGTCGCCATGGCGAGGGGGAGAAACGCGTCGGCGACGAGCACTTGGTTCGTAAGCTGGATGTCGTTGTCCTCAAGGATGAGAATGGTTCGAGCGCCATCCGAGCGCTTCCATGCGGAGAGCTTGGGAAACTTCTTCCGGCATGCTAGTAGCAGGCGCTCCCCGCGAAGCGTTTCTTTGCTGCTCCCAGGGACCGTGTGCACGATGTCAAATCTCGACGGGAGCCCGAGCGAGCCGAAACGATAGAGGTTGACCAGAAAGGGGACATTTGGCGGGGTCACGGGGCGTAGGTCACCAATGTAGTCGGCATAACTCCGGATTGGTACTTGCGGCGCGGTGGCAATTACGTGGTGAGCCAAGGCAGCCTGTATCCGTCTCAGGTCTTTGTTGTCGCGGCCGGTGAGCACGCCAAGCGGGATGTGCATTTCCCATATTTCACTGGCCGGGACTGCGGGAGACACACTCCGCCTGATCGGCTCGAACAGGCGACTACTCGCCCCATTCATCTGCATGAAATCGGCGAATGGCTCGATGCAGGTGTGCTCCATCGCATACAGGGTAGCGCCATTCTCGAACGTCAGCTCGACGCGGCGGTCAGGGTCTGGGTATGGGTCGTGCAAACGCAGGTTAGAGCGCAGTATCTTAGCGCGGGCCTCGATGTGGCGGATGATTGCGTCACATGCCCTTCCTTCATTGAGTGACAGCACCGAGGGAATTCCTCCGTTCTATTCGCACCGATGGACGCCAATGAGCGTGCCACCGAGTGCCTACCACGCCTGTTTGCGGCTTGGAAACACAGACAAAACTGTGCACGTAAACCATAGGCCAATTTCGCTGATTCAAGAAATGGCTGATTTTGCTGAATAACATTGGTCGGAGTGGCAGGATTTGAACCTGCGACCCCCTCGTCCCGAACGAGGTGCTCTACCGAGGAGAGGCGTTAGAAAAGTCTATTTGAACCGAAGAGAGAAAGTCTTCCCAGACTAAAACCCACACTGATCCGGGTTTTAGGTCTGGGGCCGCCTCGGACGTCAGTTGTTCTTGAAGACCTTGGTAGCGCGCCAGAAGAGATTCTTATTCTGATGCTCTGGTGAAAGCATCGGCGAGGTCGCATCTGAGGCGACCGGCCCGCCGCCGTTTTGCGCGAAAAAGAGGCCGTTACCACCCAAAAGCGGGTTTAGACGTTCAACTGAGAGCGCCTGCGGCTATATTCGCTCCGGTAAATCGAGGACACGCAGATGACGGGCAAGGCGCAGGAAATGCCAACCGCGCGCCGGCGGCTGATCACGTTCAAAGAGGGCCTGAGGCATCTCCGAGTCGGAAGGACTAAGGCTTATGAACTCATCAACGCGGGCAAGATCATAGCGTACAAGCAGGGACATCAGACGATGATCGACGCCGATTCCATCGACGCCTTCCAAGCCGCCCTCCCCCGCATCGAGCCTGGTTCGCTCAAACTGACGCGCGGGCGTGGTTCCTCCTAACTTCGAATTTATCCACAGGATTCTCAAAACGGCCAACAATGCTGAATTGTTGCCATTTCTGTTGGCTTCCGCCAACCCGAGAAATCAAAAAAATATTATCTTTCAGATAGTTGGGTGACGTCGTTGAATCCGGCCCGGGGAGCCAAATAAAATCAATAATTTAGGGTAGGATGCTTAGGAACGCAAATCCCGCAAGACTCGCTGCGGCTATGTCGGTGGCTACAATGTGAAAATTTCGCCGTTATGCGGCGCGTAACTGCACCCGTCGCTGCCTAGCGCTTCCCTTTGCCGAGTCCCTTGCGCGCCAATTGGCGTAGCGCCTCCGGGCGTGACGGCTTCGGATCGTCTTGGGCGGTAATCCAGACGTCGAGCATCGCAAGCTCATCCGGTGGGAGTCGCACGTTGATCGGTGTCGATCCGACCGGCGGCCGACCCATTCTCTTTTTGGCGCCAGAAAGTCTTGACGATGTCATGAACTTTCTGGTATCTGAAAGTCGGCTTTGCTGCAACGGCAAAGCGGTCCGTCGACAGGGCTGGTACCCCCGCCGACGGACCTAACCACAGCAGCCCTGTTAGGAGGGTCACTATGGCTAGTAACGAGTCTAGCAACACCACCCCTACGCCTCAAATGTCCCCGGCGGAGTTATCCGCCCTCGCCAAGCGGCCCCGGAACCGTGCTGCGAGTGTCGTTCTGCGCGACCACCCGGAAATGCAGCGGGACATGCAGACAGCGGCCACCCTGATCGATGGGGTCGCCCGGTCATCCGACTTGCTAGTCGACATCACCGACGCGAATGGCAAGGTGAGCCGATCCGTCCCGTTGTGGGAGGCAATCGGAGACGATGATGTAGAGTATCAGGATTGCCGCGCGACCCTTTTGACCGATGGCAAGTGTACTACGGGCGGCGGCGCGGCGCCGGTCTACTTCCTGGAACCAGTCGGCAATCTCATCCTGATCGACATGGAGGACGGCACGATCGTAGCCGTCACCGGTTTGCCGCCGGGCACAGGCTACGTGGTCCGATACCTCGACGCGGTGGCGGGAGGCGCCTGATACCGGTCGCGCCCACCTCAATGAAGGCCGCCGATATTAAGCGGCTTGCCGATCGGCTCACCTCCAGCGCGACGAACAACTTGGTTGAACAAGTCGCCGCGATCCAAGCGGATTCCACGCTTGCAGCGAGTGCTATCCGCACTCTGCTGCGGCACGTCAGTCCGAGCGACGTCTTCACGATCCGCGACGATGGTACCGCCGCAGACAACGGGGAGCCGCCACTATGACGAAGGTCGTTGTCGAGCTTCCACCGGACGAGGCTATGGCGCTCGCACAGTTGGTGAAGCGGCTTGGCTATGACGACGCTGAACGCGTTTCGTCTCGATACGACGGCGGCACTGAACGCGACTCGATGCTCGCGGGCATCGACAAGTTGCAACGCGCGCTCGCCGAAGCAGGCTTTGAGCCGCGATGACATTGAGAGCGCGACTGTCCCGCGCCCTCGCCATCATCCGGTGCACGCTTTTCCATCGGCGGCATCGGGTTGCGCGACACGTTGGCCTCATGGACTGCGAAGTCACATGCACGAAGTGTGGCCGAACCTGGATGGCAAATTAAAAGTTAAAGGCCGACCCTCTCCCGGGGGCCGGCCTATCCACAAGAGCCCGACTCAATGCAACACGTGCACGCCGCTGATGGAGGCTCTCCCGAAAATTCGGGGAAGCGGATTTATCAGGCGCACGTCCTGAAGGGGATAAACATGGTTGATCCCGAGGCCCCGACGGACAACGTAACGCGCTTCCCCAGCGCAACGCCGGAACAGCAGCCGGGCCCCAAGGTACGTTCCAAGGATTCGACGAGCGCGCTCCGGTCGAAGCGGTATCGTCGGTCCCGCAAGCGTGACGCTAAGCGCGCTCCCGCAGGGCAAGCTCCACAGACCGGAAAACGCAACGAAATCAAATCCAGCGTCACGGTGCGCCAGGCTCCTCCACTGGTGCCGGATACACGTGCGCACGCGCGGACCGAGCGTCACGGTCGCGGCATCAGGTTCGCCACGCTGACCGCAGCCATCGGGCTGGCAACAGTGTCTGGCGGCTTCTCGATCTATGGCCTCACGAGCATCTTCGTCGGCGCGTTCTGGCCTGTCATCGGAATGGGAGTGGCGCTCGAGGTCGGCAAGCTGTCGGCCGTCGCTTGGCTCGGACATCAGCACGGTACGGCCTCATTGTGGCTGAGGGCAGCGCTCACGATTCTCGTTGTGATCCTGATGGGCCTCAACGCAGTGGGCTGTTACGGTTTCCTGGCAAAGGCTCACATCGAGCACGAGGTCGAGGGCGAGACCGCGATCGGCGGCCGCATGGCGGAAATCCAGGGGCAGATATCTGTTCAGGAGGGCATCGTAGCTGCCCTTGATCGTCAGATTGTGCAGATCGACAACGCCATCGCGAAGGCAACCGACAAGGGCCGCACCAACGCGGCCATGCAGCTTGCTGCCGATCAGAGGCGCAACCGGGCCGAGCTCGTGGCCGAACGTGTTCATCAAGGCAAGGTGCTCGCCGATCTTCAAGTCGAGAAGGCCAAGATCGACGGCGACCGGGAGGTCTCAGAGGCCGACCTGGGCCCGGTCCGGTATCTCGCGACGTTGATCGGCGCGGGCGACCAGGACGTCCTGCGCGGGTTTGTTCTGGTTGTTAGCTGTCTGCTTGATCCCGCCGCAGTTCTCCTTCTACTGGCGGCGACCCGGCGTTGATCCCGGCCTTCTGCACCGGCGCCGCACTCGCGGCCGATGTGCACGGGAGGGCGAGCCAGCAGGATCAGGGTCCATCCGCTTGATTAGGCCAGCGAGGATCACCATCGTAATAATGTAAATCCGGTTCTACCCCGTTCTCGAAAGTCGGTTGTAGCCCGCGTTTAGCCTCGCCGTATATCCTCGATATAATCGCGGTCGCATTCGAGGGAATGCGGCTGAACGAGCCGTCCCGGAAAAGAACTAGCGCAGGACCGCTTCCTGTCGTGAGCACGTCGCCATAATCAATGAACTGTCCGTAGTTCATACCCTCTTGAACCTTTTTTCGGTTCCCGTGGTTGTCGATGATTTCGAATTTATATTCATACTCTTTCCCTTCCGTGCCGATCACCACATCAGTGCCCGCCGGTCGGTAATACCCCCACCCGTACACTATGGCAAAGGTCGGGAGCGTGTCGCCGCCCTTCTTATAATGATCGAGTCCTTCGAGTGCTAACTTGACGAGCAAATCCAGTTTTACGCGATCGCCGGTCGTCCACTGCCCTATCACAGGCTTTACGTCCTGCACCTTGCGGCGCAGCATATCGAGCGGACTTTCGGCGGCCGGTTGCTGCGCCGCTTGGGCGGTTGCGGGCGTATTCGCGGGGGGCGCGGCCAACGCCAATTCTTCCATTTTCTTGAATAACATCTTGCCCGGATTGCGCACCGGATCGACGAAACCGCTCTGCGGGCCCTTAGGAAATTGCTTGTTCTCGAATGTCTGGATCGCCTGATAGAGCGCGTCGCTGCAGATGCCGTTGTGGAGTGGCCCGCTGCCGAGGGCTCCGGCCGCGCCGCCGGCGGCAGCGGGAATGCGGTTCAACAAGTCGATCACCGTCTTCTGGTCGTCCACCCGGCACTCTGCGTCATGGCGGCGGGCGGAACCGGTGTGTCGTCCAACGCTTCCCTTAATCGGCATGGCAACCCTCCATTCATGCGCGTGCCATCCATCCGCGCTTGTGATGGGTAGTCGCCCGGTTGGGGTACGCGGTTCAACCGGCGCACGCAGCCTGTTAGGACTTCCGCCGGCCCGGGCTATGATACCACCAGTTGCTTGCGGTTCGCCGTGGTAGTGCAGGCGAGAGGTTGGAGCACGCCTACGTCATGACGATCATCCGAAGGGCGAAGGCGAACGAGCGCAAACTGAAAAGCCGCCGGTCGTGAGATCAGCTGCCTCGCTGGCGGCTTGCTCGGGGTTCAGCTTTCTCATCCGCCGTGGTGAGAGTGATCCTGCCGGGCGGTGTCTTACTTTGAATCCATCAGACGCCGCTCTTCGAATCCATCAGACGTCGCTCTTCGGCGCGCGCGGCAATCTTGTCGTAGCTGTTCGCGATTTCCAGCATCATGCGTTTGGCTTCGGGGTCGGCCAGTTGTTCCGCATGGATGCGCGCCTCTTCGGCCCGGTCCTGCCAGTGCTTAATATTGTTTAGCAGTTCCAATGACATCTTCGCCATGGCGCCTCCTTTTTTCGAGGAGGCAACGTGCGGCTACGGTAATGGGTGTCATCACAGGTGTGTCAAGAGTTCCAAAATTCAAACTGAGACGCTACCGCCGTGAGGTTGGATTATCAGCGAGCCCCCCCACCACTCTCCCGCTTTTGACCAGGCGGGCCGGGAACTTGAATGGTGGCTGGTCGGTCAAGGCTCGGTCGTCGACGCCAGAACCGCGATGGCCTCTCCCGGATCAACCAGCCTGTCTCGGCGTTGACAGGTTG
>Ga0126369_10003738_pt1 | contig 11028 bp, 10 predicted proteins | sample PanSoiMetaPlot_1_FD_109646 | JGI IMG/M metagenome (GOLD analysis project Ga0126369, IMG submission 109646) | Tropical forest soil microbial communities from Panama - MetaG Plot_1 | ecosystem: Environmental > Terrestrial > Soil > Tropical forest > Bulk soil | place: Panama | collected 2016-02-17
ACGAACGGCTCTCCCTTCAGGTCCTCGTCCCGTCCCGGCGCTTCCCCCACGAACACGAGACGGGCACGAGGATTGCCCACACCGAAGACGAGATGCGTGCGATGAGGGGCGAGCTTGCACCGCCGGCAGTCGCCGATGTGCGTCCGGAGCTCCTCGAGACTGCGGGTCGTTTCCAGTCCGGGGCTGACGAACAGGTTTCCCGGGGTCGGCTCCACGCTCGTCGGCCTCACCCGCGGCAGCTCGGGTACGGACACCGAGCTCCTCGGGAAGCCGAGGACCCCGAGCTCGCGTTGATGCTCGACGTAGGCGCCGAGCGCGCTTACGAGCTCACCGAGCGGGCCTTGAGACCGCGCGGACGTCACTATACGATACGCTTCTGATGCTGCTCGCCGGACTAGTCGCGCTCATCGTGCTCGTCTGGCCGGCTGACGCGCATGCTTGGGGACCGGTCACTCACCTCGTCCACGGCACGCAGGTACTCTCGTCCCTTAGCATCCTCGGCCCGGCGCTTCAAGAAATTCTGCGCGAGAACCGGTTCGCGTACCTCTACGGCTGCGTGGCCGCCGACATCGTGGTGGGGAAGAAGTACACCCGCAGCCTCTACACGCACTGCCATTGCTGGCCCGTCGGCTGGCAGATCGCCGAGGCGGCGCAGAGCGAGCGCGAGCAGGCGTTCGCCTACGGGTACCTCTCGCATCTCGCGGGCGACGTCTACTCGCACAATCACTACGTCCCCGTGCAGCTCATCGTGAGCTACCAGGCGCGCACGTTGCGTCACATCTACTGGGAGGCCCGCTTCGACGCGGCCCAGGATCGCGATCGCTGGCAGCTGATCCGCCAGGTCTTCACCCATCGCTATCCCGACTGCGACCGCCTGGTCGAGCGCGTCGTGGAGCGGACGCTGTTCTCCTTCCGCACCAACAAGCGCATCTTCAATTCCGTGATGAGCTTGCAGCAGCTCGAGCAGTGGCAGGGCATGGTCCGCCGGCTCTCGAGCCGCTCTCGCTACGTGCTGCCCCCGACCGAGGTCGACCGCTTCAACAACCTCTGCCTCGGCGCGATCCACGATCTCCTCGCGCACGGGCAGCGGAGCGCCTGTCAGGACGCCGATCCGACCGGCCGTGAGGCCCTGGCGCGCGCCGAGGCCCTCCGCCGGAAGCTTCGTGCCCTCAAGCGGCGCGGGCGGATGACCGAGGCGGTCGCGGCCGAGCTGCAGGCCCTGGCGCCGCGCCCTGTCGCACGGCGCCGCACCTCGCTCGTCGCTTCCTAGCGCACGCGCCGCAGGCGGGACGGGCGGCTCGTGCTGCGGGTGGTGCTGCGCGAGCGGCGCGCTGCCACCCAGTCGAGGATGCGGCTCGCCACCTCGTCCTTGGGCAGGACGGGCAGGGTCTCGTCCAGACTGCCGGTGTCGAGCAACCGGACCACGTTGGTGTCGCCGCCGAAGCCGGCGCCCGGGGCGGATACGTCATTCGCCACGATCAGGTCCAGATGCTTGGCGCGGAGCTTCCGGCGGGCCTCCTCCGCCACCCGGTGCGTCTCGGCCGCGAACCCGACCAGGAGCCGCTGGCCCTTGCGGGAACCGAGCCCGGCCAGGATGTCCCGCGTCGGCTCGAGCTCGAGGGTCAGACTCTCCGTGGTCTTCTTGAGCTTGCGGGCCGCGGGACGGCGCGGGCGGTAATCGGCCACCGCTGCGCACATGATGACGACGGTGGCCGGGGCGAGAGCCGCATCGATGGCACTCGCCATCTCGGCCGCGGTCGTGACCGTCACCAGTCGCACGCTCGCCGGCGCTGGCAGCCCAACGGGGCCGCTCACCAGCGTCACGGCCGCGCCCCGGCGGCGCGCCACCCGCGCCAGCGCGTAGCCCATCTTCCCGCTCGAGCGGTTCGACAGGTAGCGTACCGGATCGACCGGCTCCTGGGTCGGCCCCGCCGATACGAGCAGGTGCTCACCCGCCAGATCCTGCGGGACGAGGGCAGCGCAGACCTCCTCGAAGATGTCCGCGGGCTCGGCCAGTCGCCCCACCCCTTCGTAGCCGCAGGCGAGTGCCCCGCTCGCGGGGCCGATCACCCGTGTACCGCGCGTCACGAGCCGGGCGAGGTTCTCCTGCACCGTGGGATGCTCCCACATGTGGACGTTCATCGCGGGGGCCAGCACGATCCGCGCCCGGGTGGCGAGCGCGACGGTGGTGAGCAGGTCGTCGGCGATGCCCGTCGCCAGCTTGGCGAGCATGTTGGCGGTCGCGGGGGCGATGAGCAGGCACTCCGCGGAGTCGGCCAACCGGATGTGGCCGATCTCCGACTCCTGCGTCAGGTCGAAGGTATCGGTCGCGACCGGCTGTCCCGACAGCGTCTGGAGGGTGAGCGGGGTCACGAACTGCTGGGCCCCCGCCGTCATGATGACCGGCACGCGTGCGCCGGCGCCGGTGAGGAGGCGCACGACCTCGCACGCCTTGTAGCACGCGATGCCTCCCGAGAGGCCGACCACCACGGTGCGTCCGTCGAGCTGCATTACCCCTCCGCGCGCGCCGTCGGGGTCTCGCGCGCTCTCATGCGGAGGAGGTCTCCGGGCGACAGATCCTCCCACGCGAGGAACACACCCGCGGCGCCGATGTTCATCACCATCGAGATGAGCCAGGTGAGCAGCGAGTAGCCGACCGCCTCGTCACGCGGCACCCCGAAGAGTCCCAGCGCCACCACGCATCCGGCCTGCCAGGTGCCGATGAAGCCGGGCGCCTGCGGCAGGAAGACGAAGGCCGCCACGATCACCACGGTGGCGAGGGACGCCGCCACCAGCGGCACGCGCATGTCGAGCGCGAGGAAGCCGAACAGGAAGGTGAGCTGGATCAGGACCCAGAGATAGATCGAATACGCCAGAACCAGCACCACCGTCGAGCGATCCGCGAGCCCTCCGAGGCCCCCGAGGAAGGAGCGGAAGAGGGGTCCGAGCGGCGCCGTGAAGGACGACGGGAACCGCGCGAGCAACCGCTCGACGAAGGCCTCGGCGGCGACGCGCCGGCGCTGGATGGCGTAGAGCACCGCAAAGCCCATGAGGGCGAGGACGCCGAGCACCATGGCGCTGTCGCGGAGTGCGGGCGGGAGCGGATAGACGAGCGCCACGACCACGAAGCAGACGATGACGAGCAGCATGTCGAAGAGGCGCTCGAGCACCACGCTCGAGAAGGCGGCGCTCACCCCGACCCCGATCCGCCGGCCGAGCAGCGCCGGCCGCACCAGCTCGCCGATGCGAAATGGCAACACCGCCGACGCGCCGAAGCCGATCGCCGTCGCGGAGAGCGCGGGGTAGAGCGGCACGACACCGAGGGGACGGAGAAGCACCCGCCAGCGTTGCGCCCGGACGTAGACGCCGAGCAAGCTGGCGAGCATCACGCCCCCGACCCAATGAGGTCGGGCCGCCATCAGGATGGCCCCCACGCGCGCCCAGTCGGTCCCCCTCGTCGCGAAGTACAGGCACGCGAACGAGACGCCGATGCCGGCAATCAAGCGGAGCGTGGCGCGCAGGCAGGTCCTCCCCGGCCCGGGGGGCCGACTCTACATTATTCCCCGCCCGTTGCGCGGGCGAAAGCGTCGCTCACCTGGCGTCGGCGCACGAGCTGCCAGAGCCCTGCCCCCGCCACCAGGCCGCCGGCGAAGACCAGGAGCCCGCCGAGCGCCTGCCAGGGCGTGTCGAGCAGGAGACCGAACCCCAGCATAAGGAGCAGGAATCCGACGGGCCGCCAGACCCCGCCGCGGGCGTGCGCCGCGTCGTGGTTCACGGCGATCGATCCGCGAGCGCGCGCGCCGCGTCCTGCGCGCGGCGAAGGGCCGTCCAGGTGGAGAGCACGGCGAGCACGACCACCGCCCCCGCCAGGACCGCGTGGGTCGGCTTCCCGATCACCGGGCACGTGAGATGCGCGACCAGCCCCGAGAGCCAGCCTCCGAAACCGAGGACGACGTAGCGCTCTGGCCGCTGCGCCCGCCCGACCTGCAGCGCGAACCCGAGCCCCTCGGCGCGCGCGCGAGTGTAACTCACCATCAACGACGCGAAGGCGGCGATCGCGACGGCGAGCTGGACCCAGCTGTCGCGAAAGAACGCTCCCAGGCCGAGGAAGGTCGCGAACTCGGCACAGCGGTCGGCGACCGAATCGAGGAACGCCCCGCGCGGGCTCGCCCGGCCGCCGCTGCGCGCCACCCCACCGTCGAGGATGTCGAGCGAGCCCGCCAGGATCGTGAGCCAGCCGGCGAGGAAGATCCAACCCTCCCAGAACGCGACGCCGGCCAGCACGCTCACGACGAGCTGTGCCGCGGTGAGCGCATCGGGGTGCACGCGACCGAGGACGAGCTGTTCCTCGAGGGGCGCCAGCACGCCACGGTACCAGGCGCGCACGCGCGGCGGGATGAGCGGCGCATCGGGTCCATCCGCGACGGGGGGGACCGGGGTCCGCGACAACCCGCGGAGCGCCAGTCCGACCGCGACTGCCACCACGGCGGCCGCCGCGGCCGCAGTTCCCGGCCGGCAGGCCGGCGACACTCCTAGCGCTCGATCTCCCCGCGCAGGAAGCGCTCGACCTGCTCCCGCGCGAGATCGTCGGCGAGCTGCTGTGCCGGATGCTTCATGAGGTAGGCCGAGACGCTCGACAATGGACCACCGATCCCCCGGTCGCGCGCCACCCGGCAGCAGCGGATGGCATCGATCACCACGCCGCCGGAGTTGGGACTGTCCTCCACGGAGAGCCGCAGCTCCAGCTCGATCGGGGCGTTGCCGAAGCCGCGGCCTTCCATGCGGAGGAAACACACCTTGTTGTCGCGCTGCCAGGCGACGTAGTCGCTTGGACCGATATGGATGTTCGACGCGGGCAAGGGGCGCGGCAGCACGCTCTGCACCGCCTCCGTCTTGGAGCGCCGCTTCAGGCTCGTGCGGGAGCGGTTCAGCATGTTCAGGAAGTCGGTGTTGCCGCCCGTGTTCAGCTGGTAGGTCCGATCCAGGGCCACCCCCCGGTCGTCGAACAGCTTGGCGAGCATGCGGTGCACGATGGTGGCCCCCAGCTGCGACTTGACGTCGTCGCCGACGATGGGGACGCGCCGGCGCTCGAACTCGGCCGACCACTGGGGATCCGAAGCGATGAAGACAGGAATGCAGTTGATGAAGGCGACTCCCGCCTCGAGCGCCGCCCGGGCGTAGTGCTCGGTGGCCTTCTGGCTGCCGACGGGGAGGTAGTTGAGGAGGACCTCGGCCCGGCTGCGGCGCAGCACGTCGATCACGTCGACGGGCCGCCGTTCCGCGACCACGAACGTCTGCTCGGGTGGATAGTCGCGCATGTGCTCGCCGACCCCGTCGAGTACCGGCCCCATGTCCACGACCACCGACGAGCGCGGCAGCTTGGGATAGAGCGTGCGCGTGTTGTTCGGCGGGGCGAGCGCCGCCACGTCGAGCGGCTGGCCGACCTTGCGCTGATCGACGTCGAAGGCACAGACGACCTCGATGTCACTCGGCCGGTAGCCACCGACCTCGTAGTGCATCAGACCGACGTGCTCCTTCGCGGTGGACTGGTCGGCAGCGCGGTAGAACTCGAGCCCCTGCAGGAGGCTGCTCGCACAGTTGCCGAAGCCGGCAATGGCAATCGCGATCTTGCTCATATGGTGAAATCCATGCGCGAGGGCGCGCCCCATATACTCGACGAGGGGAGACCTGTAAATCGTCGCCGCGACGGTCCGGACGACGCGCAGTCGCCGGGGTCAGGAGCGGCGGACGATGCTGTCGCGGTGTGCCTCACACGAGCGCTTTTCGCCACACCTAACCCCTCTCCCCGCAATGGCGGTCGCTCAGATCGGCGCGCTCGCGGCCACCCGCTCCGGGCGCGGATCCGCGGCTGCCACAACCCGCGCGGCGAGCTGTGCGAAGAGCTGACCCGCCGGCCCGTGCGGATCGGCGACGACGACCGGACGCCCGTCGTCGCCTCCCTCCCGGATGGCCGCCATGAGGGGGATGCGGGCGAGCACCGGCACGCCGAACCGCTCCGCGAGAGTGCGCGCACCACCCTCCCCGAAGATCGGGTCCGTCGTTCCGCACCGTGGACAGACGTAGCCACTCATGTTCTCCACCACGCCCAAGACGGGCAGGTTCACCTGGGCGAACATCGCCATGCCACGGCCCACGTCGAGCAGGGCGACGTCCTGGGGCGTGGTCACGATCACGCCCCCGGTGACCGGGACCTGCTGCACGAGGGTCAGCTGTGCGTCGCCCGTTCCCGGCGGCATGTCGACGATCAGGTAGTCACGCGTGCCCCATTCGACGTCCTTCAGGAACTGCCGGACGATCCCCATGACGATCGGGCCGCGCCAGATGACCGGCGATCCCTCGTCGAGAAAGAAGCCCATCGAGATGCACGCGACGCCGTACCGCTCGACGGGATGGATGCGGCGCGATGGCGTGACGCCCGGTCGCTCGTCCGTGCCGAGCATGATGGGCAGGCTCGGACCGTACACGTCGGCATCCATGAGCGCGACGCGCTGCCCCCGCGCCGCAAGCGCAAGTGCCAGGTTGACAGCGACGGTGGACTTCCCCACGCCGCCCTTCGTGCTCGCCACCGCGATGATGCGCGCGACGCCGGGAAGGGCCGCCCGCTCGGCCCACGGGTCCCGACGGGTGCGCTCCTCCGCGCCCGCCACCTGTACCTCGACCCTCGCCACACCGGGCTCGCGAGCCAGCACGGCGGTGATCTCGTCGGTCAGCCGGCGCAGCACCGCGGGATCGGCAGTGCCGGGACGCAGCTGCACACGCACGGCGCCATCCTCGACCGCCACGTCGCCGAGCATGCCGAGGCGCACGATGTCGCGCTGGAAGCCGGGATAGAGCACGGCGCGGAGCGCTTCGCGCACCCGGTCGGGCGTGAGCTGCTCCGCCATCCACGGGACAGTAGTCGGCCCATTCCGGAAAGGCAACGTTGGCCCGCGGGGCGGGGCCTGGCTACACTCGCCACGATGGACACCCTGGCCGAACTCGTCCGTGCCCGCGTACATCGCCTCGAGCCCGCGCTGATCGACGACGCGACGGGCGTAATCGTGACCGCGGGCGAGCTCGCCGATCGCGTCGCGGCGCGCGGCCAGCGGCTCGTCGATGCCGGAGTGCGTTCCGGTGACCGGGTCGCCGTCCTCCTTCCGAATTCGGTCGCATGCGCCGAGACGCTGCTCGCCACGGCCGCCGTCGGCGCGGCCGTGGTCCCGATCAATCTCCGCTGGACGGCACCGGAGGTGGCGTGGCTGCTGGCCGACGCCAGGCCGCGCGTCCTGGTCGCGGACACCGAGCGGCTGGCGGCACTCGGCCCGCTGGGGGAGGTTCCGCCGGTCCTCTCGCCGGAGCTCACCCAGCCCTCTGGGCGCTCACCCACCCTCCCCGCGCCTCGCCCCGATGACCCCGCCCTCATCCTCTACACGTCGGGCACCACCGGGCGGCCGAAGGGGGCGGTGCTCACCCACCGGAACCTGCTCTGGAACGCGGGACGGATCGCCGAATGGCTCGCGCTCGGCCCCGGGGACCGCTTTCTCATGGTGATGCCGCTCTTCCACGCCAACGCGATCGTGCTCGGCCTCATCACACCGCTGCTCGCCGGGGCGAGCACCGTGGTGGCGGATCGCTTCCGGAGGGAGCACTTCTGGGGCAGCGTCGAGCGTCATCGTCCGACCACCGCCGGCACCGTGCCGACCATGCTGGCAATGCTGCTGGCCGAGCCGGCGCCTCCGCCGCCGGCGCGCGCGAGCCTCCGCTTCCTGCTGACCGGCTCGGCCCCCGTCCCGGCGGACCTCCTCCTCGCCTTCGAAGAGCGCTGCGGGGTGCCCGTCATCGAGGGCTACGGGCTCACCGAGTGCACGTGCCGCGCGACCTTCAACCCGATCGACGGACGACGGCGACCGGGGTCGTGCGGTCTACCGCTCGCCCCGCTGCGCATCGTCGATCCGGACGGACGCGACGTGCCCACCGGCGCGGTAGGGGAGATCATCATCCAGGGGCCGCACGTCATGCAGGGGTACTTCCATGCACCGGAGGCGACCGCGCAGGCACTGCGCGGCGGCTGGCTCCGCTCGGGGGATCTCGGCCGGCTCGACGACGACGGCTTCGTCCACATTGCAGGGCGGGCGAATGATCTCGTCATCCGGGGTGGGGAGAACATCTACCCGCGCGAGGTCGAGGAGACGCTGCTCGGCCACCCGGCGATCGCGGAGGCGGCCGTGGTGGGCGCACCCGATCCGCTCTACGGCGAGGTGGTGTGGGCCTTCGTCGTCACGCACCCGGAGCAGCCGATCGACGAAGTCACGCTGTCGCGCTGGTGCGCGACGCGCCTCGCCGACTTCAAGCGCCCCGCCGAGTTCGTCTTCGTCCCCGAGCTGCCGAAGAATCCCACGGGAAAGGTGCTGAAAGCGCCCCTCCGGGCGCTGGCCGGCAAGCGTCCTTGACAAGGCGTGAGCCTTGAAATTGATTCGGGAGCAGTCGCGCCGGTGAAGACCCTCGCCCACAACACCGCCTCCTCGACCACCGCGCATCTACCAGCGCCGATCGAGGACGATCTCGCCCGCGTCGAGACCCGCCTCGCCGCCGAGCTCGCCTCGCGTGAGGATCGTCTGCACGCGATCGGCACCCATCTGGTCGAGGCGGGCGGGAAGCGGGTCCGTCCCACCGTTGTCCTGCTCGCCTTTCACGCGGCAGGGGTCGGTGCGAGCCAGAGGCGGCGCGACGACGCGGTCGAGGCAGCGGTGGCCCTCGAGCTCATCCATTCGGCGACCCTCCTCCACGACGACATCATCGACGGAGGCGAGACCCGACGGGGACGGCCCTCCGCCCTGGCCGCCTTCGGTGTCGCCGACACGCTGGTGGCCGGCGATTTCCTCTTCAGCCGAGCGTTCGCGCTCTGCGCGCGCTTCGAGGCCGAGGTCATCCGCTGGGCGGCGGAAGCCTGCATCAGCCTGACCGAGGGCGAGATCATGCAGGGCCGCTTCCGCCACAATCCGTCGGTCACGGTCGCCGATTACAACGAGATCATCGAGCGGAAGACCGCCTCGCTCTTCGCGGCCGGGGCGCGGACAGGGGCGCATCTCGCCGGTGCGCCGGCGGCACTCGTCACCGCCATGGCGTCGTGCGGGCGGCACCTCGGCCTCGCCTTCCAGGTGAGCGACGATCTGCTCGACGTGACGGGGCAGCCGGGCCTCACCGGCAAGCCCCGCGGCATCGATCTGCGCGATGGCAACCCATCGCTGCCGATCGTCCTCGGACTCGCACGCGACGACGAGCTGGTGCGCCTGTTCGCTGCCCAGCATCCGAGCCCCACCGACATCGAGGCCGGCATCGCCCGGCTCCGCCGCGCCGGCGTGCTCCGCACCGTCGCCGAGCGGGCCCGGGCGCACAGCACCGCCGCGTTGGCGGAGATGCAGCGGCTCGCTGCCTCGCCCTATCGTGACGCGCTGGTGGCCCTGGCGGAGGCCCTGGCGGATCGCCCGGGCTGAGGGCGGAAGCCCGCGCACGACGGGCCTTTTCGCGTCTCCGTTGACATCGCTCGGCGGGGGATCGAAGATGCCGCGCATGCCGCGCGACGGCTTCGGTCGCGAGATCGACTACCTCCGCATCTCGCTCACCGATCACTGCAACCTCCGCTGTGCCTACTGCATGCCGCTCAGCGGGAACCTCTACGTGCCGTCGGACGATGTCCTCACGGCGGAAGAGATCGAGACCGTCGTACGGGCCGCGGTCGCCATCGGCTTCCGGAAGTTCCGCTTGACAGGCGGCGAGCCGACCCTGCGGGCCGACGTGCTCGACATCGTGGAGCGGGTGGCGCACGTGCCGGGTGTACGCGACCTCGCCATGACGACCAACGGCGTCCTCCTCCCGCGGCTCGCCCGGCGTCTCGCCGCTGCCGGTCTCCACCGGGTCAACATCCACATCGACAGCCTCGACCCCGTCCGGCTCGCGCGCATCATGCGCTGGGGCACGCTGGAGGATGTGTGGGCCGGCATCGAGGCGGCCGAGGTAGCCGGTCTCCGGCCGATCAAGCTGAACGCCGTCGTCGCCCGCGACCACAACGAGGAGGACGTGGTCCCGCTCGCATCGCTCACGCTCAGCCACGACTGGCACGTCCGTTTCATCGAGACGATGCCGCTCGGCGTCGGCGACGCGGCCAGCTTCGCGCGCACACGGCTCGTGCCGAACGAGGAGTCCCGCGCGCGGATCGAGGCGGCGCTCGGCGAGCTCGAGCCGCTACCGCGCCACGACCCGGCGGACGAGGCGCGCAACTACCGCCTCGCCAACGGCCGCGGCGTGATCGGCTTCATCAGCCCCGTGACCGCACCCTACTGTGGCGCCTGCAACCGCATGCGCCTCACGGCCGACGGCCGCTTCCACCTCTGCCTCCTGAACGACGACGAGCTCGACGTGGGCGGTACGATCCGCAGCGGTGGCACGCTGGACGACGTGGCCCGCATCCTCTCGCGGGCGGTCACCCACAAGCCCACCGGCCACCGGCTCGCCCTCGGGCAGTCGACGGAAGAGCACGAGATGTACCAGATCGGCGGGTGATGCGTCCCGCCGACATCCAAGGCCTGGGCGCGGCCGCGCGCGCCATGGATGGCGCGATTCTCGGCCCGCGGGAGCTCGCGGCGGCACTCGGCTTCGACCCGCTCGCCGATCTCGACGCCGACGAGCAGCGCTCCACCGCCCGTATCCCCTATACCGCCGCGGACCTCGAACGGGCACGGGCGGCGGGTGAGGTGCTCGTCCTCCGGGTGCGGCGCGACCCCGAGGGTCCTCTCACCATGCTACGCCTCGCGGCTCGGATGGGCGGCGGCCTCGATCCGCAGGTGCACAAGGGCAGCGGCTACCTCCTGCGGCCAGAGTGGACGATCGACGATCAGCCCTTCGCGACCGTCGAGGTCCCCACGCCCGGGTGGTGGCTCGTCAGCCGCGAGCCGGTGGCCGCGACGCTCAACCGGGCCTACCATGCCCAGGAAGAGATCCTCGCCAGCCTGGGCGGAGGCGTGGAGCGCC
>Ga0126369_10003739_pt1 | contig 11027 bp, 6 predicted proteins | sample PanSoiMetaPlot_1_FD_109646 | JGI IMG/M metagenome (GOLD analysis project Ga0126369, IMG submission 109646) | Tropical forest soil microbial communities from Panama - MetaG Plot_1 | ecosystem: Environmental > Terrestrial > Soil > Tropical forest > Bulk soil | place: Panama | collected 2016-02-17
AAGGTATCGTCTCCCTTCTCGGCGGGCTGCCGTATGCCACGGTTTATCCGGAGCTCTACAATCTGGGAAGGGGTGCCGTGAACGTCGCTTCGCTTGCGCGCTGGGATGATCAGAAGCGGCGTTTGTTTGGTGAGGTTTCGCTGCCCATTTACGGCGACCCGAGCCTGCGCCTCCGTTTCTACGCCGACGCGCGGAATGAGAATTGGAATCTGTCGCAGACGTTCCGAGGCGCCGTAACTCCGCTCACCGACTTGAACCTCCGTCGGGTTGCCGCAGGCGCAGAATTCAACTTTGTGGTCAACGGGCGCTCGAGTTGGAGCGCGGGCACGGAAGCCGCCAATCGAAGCTTTCGCAACACGGCGAGCGTCGCGTTCTCGGCCGAGAGTCCGTTTTTCAATGGCGGGAATTCGCTTGCGGGGTGGCTGGGCGTGAAACGCAATTTCATGCGTGTTCCGGAGCGCCGCTTCACGCTCGATTCTTCCGCGGAGGCGCGGGCGGGCCGCGAGTTTCGAACCGGGCTCGGGCCGTTTGTGACGACCCGCGGCTCACTGAAGGCGCAATGGTTTCCCCGAGCGAAAGGAGACGATTTCGAGATGCGCGCGCAGATTCGCGCGGGCGCTACGGCAGGCAAGGTTTCGCTCGACGAACTCTTCCAACTTGGGGTAGAGCGCGACAATGATCTGTGGCTCCGCGGTCATCAAGGAACCATGGACGGTAGAAAAGGAGCCGCACCGCTCGGGCGGCGATATTTCCTGGCAAATTGGGAGATGGACAAGAACATTTATGGAAACGGTCTGTTTGCCGTGAAACTCGGGCCGTTTTTGGACAGCGGCCGAATTGCCGATTCCTCGGGGCTTTTTGGTTCCGAGCGCTGGCAGTGGGATTCGGGCTTGCAATGCAAGGTGCGAGTCCTCGGCGGCATCACCGCCGTTTTTTCCTATGGGCGCAATCTGCGCGGCGGCAAAGGGGTATTCTATGGGACGGTTCTTCACTAACCGCCTCGACGCGCCTTGCTTGGGGCGCCCGGGAGCTACCGTGCGGTAACCCAGCTGGTGTTTGTTTCGTCTCACAAAGGGAATCACGAGACGGCGCGGTCTCGACGGGTGGTGGTTGGCCGCTCGCTTCAAACTTCTTTTTACAGGGGCAATCCATGTTTAAACCGCGGTCCAAACCAGTGTTCGCTCGAAGTTGCATCTTCACGGTTGTTTGTGTTCTCGCGATAGGCCTTGCAGGCACCGGCCTTGAAGGTTCGGCGAATTCCACCGACCCGCCAAAATCGTGGGGGTTCGACACGGCCAACCTCGACAAGACCTGCAAGCCCTGCGACGACTTTTATCAGTTCGCCATGGGCGGCTGGATGAAAGCGAACGCTATCCCTCCGGAATACTCCGTGTGGGGCTCGTTCAGCCAGCTTGCGGACAAAAACCAGAAGAATCTCCGCGAGATTCTGGAAGCGGCCGAGAGCGCCAAGGCCGCGCCCGGCAGCAACGAACAGAAGATCGGCGATTTCTACTTTAGCTGCATGGACACGACGGCCATTGATGCGGCGGGAATGAAGCCCATCGAACCGGAACTGACACAGATTGCGGCTGTCCAGACCTTGGCGGACCTCGAGGCGGAGACGGCGCGCTTGCACGGCAGAGGCGTGGGCGCGCTCTTCCGCTTTGGCTCCACGCAAGACGCCAAAGACAGCACTCAGGAGATTGCCGCGGCGCTCCAAGGTGGCCTGGGTTTGCCGGAGCGCGAGTATTACCTGAAACAAGATGAAAAATCGGCGAAGCTCCGCGAAGCCTACGTAAAACACGTCGCGAGCATGTTTGTGTTGCTGGACGATTCGGCGGAGGTGTCCGCTACAGAAGCCGGCGCCGTGATGAAGATTGAGACCGCGCTGGCAACCGCTTCGATGAAGAACACGGACCTTCGCGATCCGGACAAGACCTACCACAAGATGACGCTCCGAGATTTGAAAACGCTTACGCCCCATTTTTCCTGGGAAGCCTATTTCAAGGCCGTCGGCCACCCGGAGCTGAAGGAGAAGGAGATCAACGTAGGCCAGCCGGACTTTTTCAAGGCCCTCGACGCCCAATTGGCCGCCACGCCGATTGGGGATTGGAAAAACTATTTCCGCTGGCACCTCGTGAACGCCGCGGCGCCCGGTTTGTCCGAGAAGTTTGTCAGTGAGGATTTCGAATTTCGGGGCAAGACGCTGACGGGCGCGAAGGAAATCCAGCCGCGGTGGAAGCGCTGCGTGCAAGCAAGCGACCGCAACCTTGGCGAGGCCCTGGGCCAGGTCTACGTTCAGAAATATTTCCCGCCAGCAGCCAAGGCGCGCGCCCTCGAAATGGTTCACAATTTGCTTGCGGCGCTCAAGGACGACTTGCAAACCCTGCCGTGGATGGGGCCGGAAACCCGCGCGCAAGCCACGGCGAAGCTCGAAGCCTTTACGTTGAAAATCGGGTATACCGACAAATGGCGCGACTACTCGGCGCTGAAGATTGACCGGCGCTCCTACGCGGAAAACATCATGCGCTCGGCTGAATTCGAATTCGCGCGCCGGCTCAACAAAATCGGCAAGCCGGTGGACCGCACGGAGTGGGGCATGACCCCTCCCACGGTGAACGCCTACAACAACAGCAACATGAACGAAATCGTCTTTCCCGCAGGAATCATGCAGCCGCCTTTCTACGATCCCAATGCCGATGATGCCGTGAACTACGGCGGGATGGGAGCGGTCATTGGTCACGAAATCACGCATGGCTTCGACGACCATGGCAGCAAATTTGACGGCAAGGGAAATCTCAAAGACTGGTGGACCCCGGAAGACCTGAAGAATTTCAATGCGCGCGCGAATTGCGTTTCGGACCAGTTCGACGGATACGTTGTTGACGGGGACCTGCATGAAAATGGCAAGCTGGTCCTCGGGGAAAGTATTGCTGACTTGGGTGGGTTAGCAATTGCATATGCGGCGTATGAAAAATCGCTTCAAGGCAAGCCGAGGCCGCCCGACAAGGACGGATTCACTCCGGAACAGCGCTTCTTTTTGGGCTGGGCTCAAGTCTGGGGCGCTAATGAACGAATCGAATATGCTCGCTTAATGGCCAACACCAATCCGCACCCTTTGGGAAGATTCCGCGGCAACGGTCCGCTTTCCAACATGGCCGAGTTCGCAAAGGCTTTCGGGTGCAAACATGGCGAAGCGATGGTGCGCGAACAAGCCTGCAAAATCTGGTAGGCAGCCTGAACCGAGCGGTGCCTTCATGGATTTGAAAATAGTTTCATCGGTTGAAACAAAATGATGTGAGTCTCTGCCTTCGCGCAAGGCGGGGGTCCCGGATCAAGAGTACACGCCGCTTAAAAGTGAAGGATCGCGCCGCCGGCTAGCTCGAAGTTGTTTTGCGATTGACCAAAGAAGCCGGTACGCACGTAATTGCCCTCGGCGCGGAACGAGAGATGGGGGTTCCAGCGGTAATCGGCGCCGCCGCCCGCTTCGATGGCGTAGCTATTGCGGCTGTTGCCCGCGGTCTGCGGCTGCTCATGCGCTCCGCCAAAGATCCCATGCAGCCATGGCTCCCACCGTTTTTGGCGCCACGCTACCTTCGGGCCTCCGCCGTAAATCAGCACTTTCACATGGTCGCCGCTGAACGTGGTTGGCGAAAACGCTGCGGTGACGTTTCCTTCGACTCCCAGCCACTCGTTCAGGAAGTAAGCGACCGTAGACTTTACGCCGATGGCATTGGCATTGAATAGAGAAGAATGGAAGTGAACCCAGGCGAGGCTGAGGCCGAGTTGCCAGCGGTAGTCGTCGCGCCCGCCATACACAAAGCGGGGTTTGGGAGAAGGTGCGGCGGGGTCCCCCGAGGCCGGCTCGGCGGGCAAAACCGTGTCGAGATGCGGCGACGAAGTGACTCTGGGCAGGGCCAAAGAATCGGTCACCGCAAGCAAGGCAGGCAGGGTGGCCCTGGCGGCCGAAGTGGCCGAGAAATCGGGCGCCGCATTATCGGTATCGAAAATCGGCTTGGCCGCCTGGACTTGCGCTTGCGTTGCGCTAACGCTCCCGAGCAGCAACCATGCACATACCCACACGCTCTTCATGATGCGCCTCTCCGAGGGCTGCCCCACGCTTCGTCAGCCACACCGCTACGGTAAACAACGCCAGCGCTTTTGTCTACGCTCTTTCGCTTCCGGAGATAAAGGAAAAGCAACCGGCGAAGTTCGCGGCCCCGCCCGGGAGCGTGCGTCGGGCTAGCGGCTGTGACGCAAATAATTGTCGTTCTTGCTCAGCCAGTCTTCCCGCGGAGGGTCGAAGATATCGAGGTCGAGAGTGTCTTCGATGGCCCAGGCTTCGTGGGGCATGTTCGAAGGAATGCACAGGACTTCGCCGGCACGCACCACGATCTCCTGGCCATCAATGGCAAACTTCAGCGCGCCTTCCAGGATGTAGGTGACTTGCTCGTTGTGGTGATGATGGAGCGGCACATGCGCGCCCTTTTTCAGAAACACGCGCGCCAGCATGATCTTGTCGCCGACCAGCATTTCGCGGCCGATGAGCGGACTCAGCTCCTCGTGTTCCACTTGTTTCCAGGGAATGTATTTCGGTTGCGTTGCCATGCTCATTTGCGGTCTCCATAAAGTTTTGCGGCGTTGTCGTGCAGATACATGCGCGCGAGTTCGAGCGCTCTCGTCTCTGAGAACGCGCCTTCCCCGACCAGCTCGGCAAGCGCTGCAGCCACGGCCGTGCGGGCGGAGCGCGCTGCCAGCCAGAAGGTTTCTTCCGCGCCGACGGCTTCGTTGAACGGAAAAGCGTCGGACCCGAACATGATTCTTTCGGGATAAAGCGAAATCCACTGTTTCAGGATGTTTTTTAGTTCCGAAGGATAGACGTAATAACCCATCAGCGAAGAATCCGTGTAGACGTTTTTCGCAGCGGTCAGCCAGATCATTTCGAGGGTGTGGGGATAGCCGCCGTGAATCAGCACGAACTTCACGTTTTTGTAGCGCGGGTCGCGCAGCACGTTTTCGAGATTCAGCGGACTGCCGTCGGTCAGGCTGAAGTAATCGCCAATGCCCACGGCGCTGTGAAAATGTACCGGCAGATGGAGCTTTCCAGCTTGGTCCATCAGCACGCGGAAAACGTAATCCTGAAACGTGCGGTACTCCTCTTCGGAAGGTACGCCTCCGGCGTGATATTTCGCGTAGATGGCTTCCGCTCTGGCGCGCGGCGGATCGCTGAAATAGAGCGAGCGGAAGTAAGCGGCTTCGAATTTCATGGCCACGCCGCCCTTGTTCTGATGATCCGCCAGAGTCTGGCGCACGAAAGTTTCATATCCGGCGAGGTCCGCGGGCAAGGCGCTAACGCTTTCCTGTTTCATATAGCGCTGAAGCACCTTTTCCTGCAGCGGAATGTACACGGCCATGTCGCCGTTCTTGGCGATCTGCGCGTGGTTGTCGAGGGGAAACAGAAACGAATCGACGAAGAAAACCCAGTGAAAGCGCTTGGGATTTAGATACCGTGCCAGCGCGACGCGGTTCGCGAGGCAAGTTTCGATGTTCAGCTTATCCAGAATGCCGTCCCAATAGGCGGTGCTGCCGGAAGCTTCGGCGGCTTTCTTTTTGTCAATGAGCCACTTGGCGTGCTCGGGCTTGAAGTCGTCGTACGGATAACCGAACAGCGCCTTGGCCGCGGCTACGAATTCGGGATTGTCATCGCGCAAACGGACGACTGAACTTTCATCAGGCGGAGCGGCCTGCGCGTCCATGTCCGAATCGTCGGGAAACGTGGCGTGCGAGTGATTGTCGTAGATGGGGATGCGGTCGATTTGCTGAAGGAGGCGTTCGTAAGTCCTTTGGACGTCGCCGCTCGGAAACGGCTTCGCCTGTGCGTGTGCGGTCGCCGCGACGCAAATCGCCGCGACAGGAATCATCGCCGTTCGAATCCAGCAGTTCGTCAGCATCTTGCGAAAGTAACTTCCTTCGAGAATTCGTTTTTACCGGGAGATGGCCGCGCGCCAGTCGATGGAAACCCGCTCGATGCGTTCCAGCGCGTTTTCAAGCAGATTCCGTGCGCTCACGAGCGAGAAGCGCACATAATTCCTTCCGCGAGGGCCGAAGGCCGCGCCCGCGATTCCAGCCACGCCACCCTCTTCCAGCAGAATTGCCTGGACTTGCTCGGCAGAGAGTCCCGTTTCTTCGATATTGACCCATGCGTAAAAAGCGCCCTGCGGCGCCTGGCAGCGGAATCCAGGAATGCGGTTCAGCCCGGCGATAAAAACCTCGCGCCGTTTGCGGTATTCCTCGACCATGGCGTCCACGGCACCTGTGGAATCGCGGAGCGCTTCGATGGCCGCCACTTGCGTGAACTCCGCGGCACAAGTAAACGTGTTCAGCACAAGCAAATCCATGGCGTCAATGACGTGAACCGGCGCGACGGCGTAGCCCATCCGCCAGCCGGTCATCGCGAAGCTTTTCGAGAAGCCGTCAATGATCACCGTGCGCTCGGCCATGCCTGGCAGCGCCCAAATGGATTGGTAGTTGCCTTCAAAGAGAATGCGCGCGTAAATTTCGTCAGAAATGATCCAGAGGTCGTGCTGTCGCGCGAGGGCGGCGATTTTTTCGAGTGCGCCGGCGCTAAACACGGTGCCCGTTGGATTGTTTGGTGAATTGAAAATGATGATGCTGGTCCGCGGGCTAATCTTCGCGGCAATTTCGTCGAGGTCCGGTTGGAACTGACTCTTCTCTTCCAGCCCAAAAGGCACCGCGGTTGCTCCCAGGCCGCGCGTGAACGACGGATAAATCGGAAACCCCGGATCGGGGTACAGCACTTCATCTCCCGGCTCGATGAGGGCCATCATCGCAAGAGAAAGCGCCATTTTGCATCCGGGGGCGACCAGAACTTGTTCTGACGCGACGTCGAGACGCCGCGTGCTTTTCAAATACGCTGCGATCGCTTCGCGCAGAGCCGGGAGGCCGCGCGTCGCGCAGTAACGGTCGCGTCCCGCAGCCACCGCGTTTCGCAAGCAATCCACAATCGGCGCAGCAGGATGGAAGTCCGGTTCCCCCAACTCCAGGTGAATCACCGAGCGTCCCGAGCGCTCCAGTTCTTTTGCGCGCGAGTATACCGCCAGCGCGCCTTCCCCATTTAGTTGCGATACGCGTGATGCGATGCGGGTCATGGGTGCAGTCCGGAAGAGATGGTATCACTCCTCGCTGGCCCTAGCTTGTTGCTCCTTGACGCCGGCAGTTCCTCGGGAGACTATCCTCTTAGCGTGCCGGAGCACGCAACCGGGCCTGCTCCCGGGCCGTCTAACGGTTGAAAGAGCTTCCCCGTGAGGGGGTGAATTATGACTTCCCGCAAACTGCTTCCTTCCCTTTTGCTGATTCTCTTGGCGGGGCTTTTCTTTGGTGTCAGGTCCGTTTCCGCCGATTCGAGTCACGCCCGGATCATCCGCCTTAGCTTGGTGAGCGGCGATGTGCGCTTTGCCGCAGAAACCCACGGCGATCCGTTGAGGGACTCCAAGGCCAACTGGGATGCCGCGCAACTGAACCTTCCGATTCGCCAAGGCTATGTGCTGGCAACCGACAACGGCCGCGCGGAAGTCGAATTCGAGAATGGCACACTGGCCTTCTTGAAAGAAAATACGGTCCTCGAGTTTTATGATCTCTCGCTGAAAGATGGCGCGCTGATCACGCGGCTGGTCCTGAGGCAAGGCAGCGCGTCTTTCCACGTAAATCCCGTGAGCGGGGATTATTTCAGCGTGACGGGCGGCGATTTCACGGTTGAGGCCGGAAGCCGCGCCACGTTCCGGCTCGACAATTTTGACGACTCGAGCACCGTCGAGGCCGTTTCCGGGCGCGTCAACGTATTACACCAAGACGAGACCACGCCTCTCCTAAAAGGCCAGTCGCTTTCTATGAAGGCTGGCGATCAGTCTTCGGTGAGCATCGGCCATCTCCCGGAAGCGGACGAATTCGACCACTGGGTTTCCGGACAGATCGACACGGTTTCGACCGCCACCGCGGCCACCATGCAATATACAAATTCGCCTTACTACGCGGCCGGCTTCGGAAGCCTGTATTCGTACGGCTCATGGTTTAGTTGCGGGGGTTACGGTTTTGGCTGGCGGCCCTTTGGCGCTGGGTATGGCTGGTCGCCTTTTAATGATGGTCAATGGATTTGGGATCCAGCTTTCGGCTGGACATTTGCGAGCTACCAGCCTTGGGGCTGGGCTCCCTACCATTACGGGGGCTGGCTGTTTGATTCCGGCTGCGGCGGCTGGTTTTACTCGCCTCCCGTCGTTTACGGCTACTATCCCGGCGCGGGCGTTCCCGTTCGGCGATTCCCGCCGAGAGTTCATCCACCGCGGCCCGTCTATCATCCGGTCACGGCAGTGTTCGTTCACAACAAGGGGAATCTGGGTTTCGTCCCCATGCATCCTCTTGATGCCAAGGGCAAGCCTCCTCTGAACCTCGAGCACGGCATTCTTTCGACCACGCCGTCCCATGCGATTGCCTTCTCGCCTGGAGAAAAATGGGAAACGCTCAAATCCGCTCCCAAAGAAGCTTTTAGCAACGCCCTGAAGCCTGCTGCGCCGCCCGAACGCGTCACGAGAACGGTGCTCGAAAGTGGTGGAAGCGCGCGCGTCGTTTCCATGAGCAAGGATTCTTCGATCGCTTACGATCCCAAAGAGCATCGCTTCGTAAATTCAAATCAGGCTTCGGCTGGAGCGTCGGGCGAAAAAACGGCTCGTCGAGAAAGTGAAAGGGTTCCCGCTGCGGGTGAAGCAAGCCGCGACGGCAGCGCCACCGTCGCCTCTGCCGCGCGCACTGCCATGCCTCCGCGGAACAGCGCACCGCCGCGCAATAGCGTTCCCCCGCCGGTCCCGCGCTATTCGGGCGGCGGCGAGCGCAGTTCGGTTGGCGGCGGCTCAGGCGGAAATTGGGGTGGTTCACGGTCTTCGGGCGCCTCAAGCGCCGGGGGTTCCATGCATTCCTCGCCTGCTCCAGCACCAGCGCCCGCGGCGCACGCCTCTTCTGGAGGCGGCCGGCCGCACTAATTCATCTGGACGAAGACGAAGCGGCTTTCCCCTGAGCGGAAGAGCCGTTTTTCTTTTACGATGGCGCGAGTCTCCATGCTCCTGGCGGTGTTTGATGGGCTAAGGGTCTCTAGCCTCAGCAAGAATTCCTTATTTGCGTGGAGGAGTAGCGAAACCTTTGGCGGGGATGCCACGTCCTAAAGCCGGGTACCAACACCGCGCCGGAGGTGCCCGATGAAATTCTTCTCTGCTCGCGTTGTTTTTCTTGTTCTCGTTTCAAGTCTGGCTTTTATCATTCCGCCGAAACTCCTTGCATCGAAAGACAAAGACAACGAGCGCGAAGTCTACCTCGCGTCGGTTCAAGGAGACGTCCGAATCTCAGCTGGGAAGGATCAGCGCCCGGATCTGAATCAGCCCTGGGAACAGGCGCTAAACGGGGAACCGGTCAGGCAGGGTTATGCGCTGGCAACGGGCGATGGCCGAGCCGAAATCGAATTTGAAAACGGTTCAACGGTGTATTTGGCGGAAAATTCCTTGTTGCTTTTCAGGGAACTGAGCGAGCCGCAGGATCGCCTTGTCTCACGCATATCTTTGGTTACCGGCACGGCGACATTCGCTCTTCAGTCGGCGGACAAACAGTTCTTTTCGATTGAGACGCCGACGAACCACCTCGCGCTTTCGCCCCACGAAACGCTTTTTTCCCGCGTTGATGCTTACCTCGATGCTACTTCGGTCACTCCGCAAGGAGAGAAGGGTGAGGATGTGTCTCTTTCGGGGGACACCGCCTTCCAGTTGAAGAGGGGAAAGACCCTGGTCTTGCTGGGTGGAAGGTTCGCCCACGTTTCCGCCAGCCCGTGCGCCGGCGCCGGATTGGCTTCCTCTGAGAGCCAGCCAATGCCTTCTGAAGATCCGTGGGAATTGGTTCTCGGCGGCCTCCCTGACTTTCAACTTCCCGCGATGGCACCTCTTCTGAATCAGGAGAGCCCGATGCGCCCAGGCGTTGCAAAAAGGCAGTCCTCGGGCGTATGTGAATGGGACGATTGGGTCTCCGGCCGCGAGACGCACAGGAATGCCGTCGCAGCGGCGGCTCTAAAAGCTTCCGGCCTGTCCTCACCAATTCCTGGTTTAGCGGATCTCTACAAGCACGGCACGTTTTTCAGTTGCGAGCCGTACGGAACCTGCTGGGAGGCTGCTGATCCCGCCGAGGCTCAGGACGCCGCATCGCAATCCGCGGCCTCTGGTGCGCAGTCGCCTACCAAAGCTCAAGCCAATCCGTCCTTCCAACCTCAGACTGTGCAGTGGGAAGAATTGGTCGAAGGATGGTGCTCTCCTCCCACTTTACAAACCATCACGCGCGTCGCGCACACACCTGAGGAATTGCAAAAGCTGGAGCGAAGGAGAGCTGCCGCACAGAAGGTGCGATATTCTCCTGCCCCATATCCAATCGGTTGCGAAAACGGATACTGGATTCCCTATCGCCGCCATTTCGCAAGGGTCATCACGCCACAACCTCCTCGCCATTGCGAGGGCGCAAGGTGCAAGCCCATTCATGCTCCTCGGCCGGTGTGGGTCCGTGTAGGAAACAGAATTGGTTTTGTGCCCGCTCATCCACACGACGTGAAGGGCAAACCTCCTGTCAATTTAAAGGCAGGAATCCTCGTTCCCCCCTCCAAGCCAGGAGAACGCATGGAACGCGTGGCCGTCGAGCCTTCGCAAAAGGTTGCCGTGTTTGATAGAGCGCCGCGCGACTTTCGCGGCGAGCCCTTTAACCAGGGGCCCCGTGTCACGGCGCCGGAAATTCACGCGCATCTCGTCGGTGAAACCTTGCGTCAAAGCTCGACTTCACTGTCCGTTCACGCCGCTCCTCCAATCACTTACGACTACAATTCGCATCATTTCCTGATGCCCGCCTCCGCGGCCCCCGGGGCGAAGTCGGTCGCCGGGGCAGTTCCTGTTGGTGGAATCGATTCCCATGGAAAGGTGGGAAGCTTTGCGGAC
>Ga0126369_10003741_pt1 | contig 11024 bp, 6 predicted proteins | sample PanSoiMetaPlot_1_FD_109646 | JGI IMG/M metagenome (GOLD analysis project Ga0126369, IMG submission 109646) | Tropical forest soil microbial communities from Panama - MetaG Plot_1 | ecosystem: Environmental > Terrestrial > Soil > Tropical forest > Bulk soil | place: Panama | collected 2016-02-17
GAAAGTCCGTTCGCCTTTCTGCGTGGCGCTGCCGCAGTGATGGCGGAGGACCTCAGGCATCAACCGACCGCAGGGATTTCCGTGCAGGCCTGCGGCGACTGTCATCTGATGAACTTCGGGGCCTTCACCACCCCGGAGGAAAACATTCTTTTCGATATCAATGACTTCGACGAAACGCTGCCTGGGGTCGATTTCACCATCGATCTCAAGAGGTTAGCCGCAAGCGTCGCGGTGGCCGCGCTGGCCGCGAAATTTTCGCCAAAGCGTGCGCGTGCGACCGCTGCCGGCGTCGTGGAAGCATACCGGACCCGGATGCGCGCTCTGGCCAATCGATCGCCGCTCGAAATCTGGCACTGCAGGATCGAGCTGGCGCGCGAAATCAAGTATATTGAGGACCGCAGGTTGCGACGAGAACTGCGTGCCATCCTCACCAAGGCAGGCAAGAGAATCGAGCAAGATGACAATTTCCCGCATCTTGTAGAGGGTAAGCAGCCGCGTATCGCGGACAAGCGGCCACTGATTTATCATTTCACAGAAAAAAGCGATACGCGACATCGCGTCGACGCCGAGCGTGTGTTTGCATCATACCAAAAGCGGCTTCCGCCGGACCGGCTGTGTTTGTTTGAACGATACGCGCTCAAGGATATAGCCTTCAAAGTCGTCGGGGTGGGAAGCGTCGGCACGTTCTGCGCCGTTGGTCTATTCACAAGCGGCGATGGCACGCCTCTATTTCTTCAGATCAAGGAAGCGAGAAAGTCCGTGCTCGAGCGTCTCGCGCCAAAATTCGAAGGTCATCCGGGCCGTCGGGTTGTCGAGGGTCAACGTACCATGCAGGCGGCAAGCGATGTCTTTCTGGGCTGGACGGAAGACAGCGCTTCAGCGCGGCATTTTTACGTGCGCCAACTGAAGAACCGGCGGCTCGGATCAATCAGCGAACTCGTAGAGGAGAGCGCCCTCGCCAACTACGCGCATCTATGCGGGCGGACACTCGCCCGTGCGCATGCACGTGCGGCAGATCCGGCCATAGTCGCAGGATACATGGGAAAGGGCAGCGCCTTCGATGATGCGCTTGCATCTTTCGCGATGGCCTACGCGGCTCGTACGCAAAGGGACTTTGATCAACTCGTAAAGTCGAAGCCCGCTGCCACAAAGCAACATTGAGGACCACGTGTATAATCGAAATCCGCGACCGCGCAGCCAAACGTATCAATGAGGCGGCATTTGCAGTGGTGAACGACGGCGTCCGGAAGGGTCGCAACGTCGGTCGGCAGCGCGTGCTCCACGATGCGACCAATGCGGCGTCTGTCATGGTGCGGTTCCCTCGGGGAATTTCATGCCGAGGGCCGCGATTTCCTCGCGCACGCCAGGTTCCGCAAGGGCCGCCAGAAAGGCCCGGACGGCCGGACGGCAACGGCGGCGATCGACCACCAGAAAATCAAAATGCTCGGGCGCGATCGGCAGGAACGCCAGGCCGTAGAGCTTCGCCACGTTGGCGATGGCTATCCCCCAATCGGCACGGCCTTGTGCGATTGCGGCCGCGACCGCATTATGGGATTTTGGCTGGTTGGCGTAGCCTGGCGGACGGCGGCCTTCGAGCAACTGGTCGATCAGAATACGCGTCCCGGCACCGGCGTTGCGATTGACCATCAGGCAGGACGAATCAGCGAGAGCGGCGTGCAGCGCATCCTTTGCAGTCTTGCCGGAAAAACGCGCGTCGCCTACGCGAAACACGAAACCCTGCATACGTTGCCAGCCGGGATGCAGCGAAATTCCCGGGCGGATCAAATGACTGTTGTATCGGCCGCTCACCGCATCAAGGAGATGCACCGGCGCGATGTCGCATTCGCCGCGCTCCACCGCCGCGACGCCGCCCATGCTGCCGACCGCGACGGTGCGGGCCGCAAAGCCCTGATCGGCGAGCCGCCGGATCACGATATCGAGCGCGACGCAATGGCTGCCCATGATGACGATGTCTGGTGCTTTCGCGGCTGCGCCGATCAGTGTCACCTCCTTCGTGCTGCCGGCATCGAGGCTCGCGCTGAACGCTTCGATGGCCACAAAGCCGTCGGCCTGCGAGAATGATGTAACAGCGCCCGAGCCCTTGCCGATCGGGAACGCAACCAATCCGTGCTCGCCCTGCACGAGCGCCATCAGCACAAATTCCTGCCGGCCCATTTCGGACGCGATGCGAATCGGCACCGTCGCATTCGCCGACTGCGCAGCCTCTGCCGGTAAGCCCGCGCGAGCACGGATGACCGGTGCGACGAAGGCATGGAAGGTGAAGATTGCCGAGGTCGGGAAACCGGGTAGCACGGCAATCGGTTTGCCATCGCTGACCGCAAGACACAGCGGCTTCCCGGGTTTGAGGGCAACGCCGTGAACCAGCACGCCCGGCGGTCCGAGCCGCGAGAGAATCCGATAGGATAGATCGCCCGCTCCCTTCGAGGTGCCGCCCGAGAGCACGACCATGTCGCAGGTCGCAAGTGCGTGTCGCACCGCCGCTTCGAGCTTGGCCTCATGGTCTGGAATGGCACCGTAACGCACGGCCTCGCCGCCGGCCTCCTCGACCGCGGCAGCCACGATTGCGCCGTTGCTGTCATAGACGCCGGCCCGCGGCAGCGGCGCGCCGGGCGGCACCAATTCATCGCCGGTTGAGAGCACGGCCACCTTGGGCCGCCGCACCACCGGAGCCTCCGCAATCCCACAGGCCGCCAGGATGCCGATCTCGCGCGAGCCGATCAGCTGACCGCGCCGCAACACGGTTTCGCCACGCGCCATGTCGGACCCCGCGAAAGCCACGAATTGCCCCGGCGCAGCGGCGCGCCGCACCTCTATGGTCGGTCCTTTGGGCGTTTCGATCAGCTCGGTATGCTCGATCATCACCACCGCGTCGGCGCCGCGCGGAATGGCCCCACCCGTTGCGATGGGGCTCGCCGTGCCGGCACGCACTTCGAGGGCGGGCGGATGGCCGCAGGCGATCACCTCGGTATTGAGCAAGAGCAGTTGGGGCGTGCGGTCCCCCGCCCCAATGGTGTCGGCCGCCCGCACCGCGAATCCATCGACACCGGCGCGGTCGAAGGCCGGTACGTCTGTTTCGGTTGCAAGATCGGTTGCAAGCACCCGCCCGGCCGCCCGCGCAAGCTCGATCGTCTCGGCGGCCAATGCCGCGAGATCAATCGCACCTTCGAAGCGCCGCCGCGCCTCGGCGGCCGCCACGACCTCAAGAAACTGCTCCTGGCGTGCAGCATTGCGTACTGCCGCCAGTAGGGCGGCGTTCTGGTGCAATGCGTCACGATCCGCAGTCATGACTGCAGGCTCATGGCAGCGGCCTCACGGTGACCTGGGTTCCGGGCGCGAGCCCCTCGCTCGCCGCCGGGATGACGATCCACCCGTCCGCGTGGGCGAGCGTTGCAAGCGGCAGATATTTCGAGGCAAGCGGCTCGACGCCACCTGTGACCCGGCGCACCAGGACGAGTTCGGTCAGGCCGATCGTCGAGGCGATTTTTCCGATTAGGGTGCTCTTGACTGACGATAGGTTCTCGGTTCCGCCGCTGAGCCTTGCCAGCATCGCCCGGCCAGTCAGCAGCCATATGGTCACGGCCGCGTCGAGGCGCCCCGGTATCAGCAGCACTGGCCGGGAATTCGCTACGCCGAACGCCGCGGTCTCGCCCGGCGATACCGCAATGCCATGGACCTCGGCGACGCCCGTTCGCCTCAGGGCATGCACGGTGTCGTCGCGCGCACCAGCGCCGGTGCCGCCGATCATCGCCACGGCGTCCACCCCGCTGCCGCTGAGCAGCGCTTCGACCTCAGCGCCGGGCGTCGCGGCCACGGGCTCGCCGCCATCGGCCGCAACCGCGTAGGCAAGCCAGTCTGCAGTGGCGTCCGTAATGACGTTGCGCCCCTGGCCCGCTCGAGCAACCCGGACGCGGGGCTTACGTACGCGCGCGCCGACTATGCCAAGTGCCTGCATGGCCGCGACATCGATGGCGCGCAGCTGGTGGCCAGTCTGCCGCAGTACCTCGCCCCCGCCGGCATCGGTGCCGGGCATCAGCACACCCTCACCGGGCGCCACCGGCACATGTACCTCGCCCCTGCCGCCAATCCGCGTCACGGCTTCGAGCGGCGCGACCGCATCGCTGTCGGCGCGCAACGCTTCACCCACGGCAATTTCGCGCAGCTTCGCCAGGACGGTGCCCGCATAGGCTCCGGCGTCGGCGGTCAATTCGGCGTGCACGGCCCAGCCATCGATCAAGGCCAGCGGCGCGCTCGGCTGCGGGACTGCGACCACAATATCCTCCGCCAAAGTGGCACCCAGCGCGGCAGCAGCCCACATGTCGCGCGGCGTTACCGGGCGGACGCGTTCGGCGATCCGCCGCAGGACATCCTCAAGCGGCGTTAGGCGCGCAATCCGTTGGCGATGCTCGAGAGGGGCGACCATATCGGGTATGTGGCGGGGGCCGGGGGCCGCGGTCAAGGAGGGGGGCGGATATACCTGACGCACCTGTTCGGATTGGCAAAACGATACGTTGGCCTTACAGAGGGCTCATGAACGACACTGCCGATGCAACCACCGTTGATCTGCGTGGCCTCAAATGTCCGCTGCCGGCATTGCGTACCCGCAAAGCCCTGTCGCGCTTGCAACCCGGCGCAACCTTGGTGGTAGAATGCACCGATCCGCTTGCCGAGATCGATATCCCCAACCTGGTGCGCGAGACCGGCGATGAACTCGAAGACAAGGCGCGCCGCGACGACGTGCTGGTTTTCCGCATCCGCAAGCGGGGCGGCTGAAATCCATTTTGTGTGGCATTCGGTCAAACGCTACATGATTCGGATGACCTGAAGCTGATCGCCAGGGCCGGCCTCGATCCGCTTCCGGAGGCGGAACACATTTCTACCATCGCGGCGACCTTCCCCCAACTTCCCACGTTTGGCAGGCTTGCGTTTCAATTGTGTTAATGTTATGTTAATTCTAACATTCGACTATGTTGTCTTAATCATAGATCACAGTGGCGATGACACCTCAACCACGCAGACCCTCTTTCAGCCACCGGGCGGCGGTCACTTCCGCGGTCCTTCCAAGTCATGAACTGGGGCGAGCCCCACGCATGCCCCAGCGGCTATCGGCCGTTATCACAAAGCTTGTGATTCAGGAATTTATCGTTGTGGCCGGCTCAGCATCTCTGGCCAGCATAATCTACCACGAGGCCGTGCTGCTGGAGTGGCCCTCCGCGCACCGCTATGTCACTGCAGCGCTCCTGCTGGCCGCAATGGTTGAATCGATAGCGCTTGGATTTGGGCACTACAAGAACAGCCAATCACAGGCGCGGCAGGCGTTTCTCTGGAGTGGGTTCGGGGCGGTCGCGTTGGCATTTTCGTTTCTGCTGTCTACGCTGTTTCTTCTCAAAATTGCCGAACCGTACTCCCGTGCAACTTTCGTTTTTCAGTTCGTTACCGTCCTGGTGGCCGTTTTGAGTACGCGAGCGTTTTTCTACTCGCAACTACAGTCCTCAATCGCTGCCGGCTTGGTGAACGCGCAGCGCGTAGTTTTGATAGGTGACTTGGATAATTGCGCCAAGATCTCTGCCCGATTGAAAGCCACCGGTATACGGACGGTCGGTTCATATTCTTTTACCGGTCGGCCTGACATGGATGCCCATCGGACCAATAGGGGACAGGAGCTTCGCAGCCTGATCGATGCGTGCCGCCGTCTTAACCCCGATGATATCCTGATCCTGGCTAGGCAAGACAGCCTTGCACAGATCGCCGGCCTGGTTGTCTCTCTGTCGGAAGTTCCGGCCGGGCTTCATGTCCTTCCGGTTGAAGCAGCAGACCTGCTCACTGCGGCAAGAATCGTCGAGTTTGGCAGTATAGTAACGATGCAAGTCTTGCGGCCCCCGTTGTCCGAGGTTCAGCGGGTAGCCAAGCGCATATTTGATGTTGTCATTTCGGCTACAGGTCTTGTTGTTCTATCGCCGTTGCTCACACTCGTGGCAATTGTCATCAAACTGGACTCTCGCGGTCCAGTCTTATTCCGTCAGACGCGACACGGCTACAACAATGAGACGATCAGGGTTTTCAAGTTCCGATCGATGATAACGCTTGAGGATGGCGATAACTTCGTTCAGGCCGCGCAAAACGACTCACGCGTCACCCGCTTCGGCGCCATTCTACGGCGCACCAACATTGACGAACTGCCGCAGTTAATCAATGTCCTGCGCGGTGAAATGTCAATCGTCGGTCCACGCCCGCATGCAACGGCCCACAATAAAATGTTTGAAAGCAAGATTTCGGTATTTTCGCGCCGACACGTGGTGAAACCGGGGATTACCGGATGGGCTCAGGTCAATGGTTATCGCGGAGCGACCGATACGCTTGAGAAGATGCAGCGACGCGTGGAGCATGACCTCTATTACGTCGACAACTGGTCGTTTTGGCTCGACCTTCGAATTGTGGTCATGACGGTGTTCTCGAGGACCGCATACACAAACGCCTATTGAACTGATTCGATATCGACAGTCAGGTGAAGCATGAGGATCAGCGTATTCGGGTTGGGATATGTCGGCACGGTTTGCGCAGCGTGCCTCGCAGATCAGGGGCATGACGTGATTGGCATCGATAAGTCCGACAGCAAAGTTGAGCTGATCCGTAACGGGCGGTCTCCAATTGTTGAACGGGATATTGACGAGCTCGTCGCGCAAAACGTCAAGAACAGACGTTTGACCGCAACATTGGACGCCGCACAAGCGGTCGCATCTACGGAAATTTCGTTCGTCTGCGTCGGCACGCCAAGTCGGCCGAACGGGGCTTTGGACCTCAGCGGCGTCGACACGGTGGCTGGGGAAATCGGGCGCGCAATCCGAGCGAAAGCTGAATCCCATACCGTCGTATTGCGCTCGACGGTCGTCCCCGGCACCACCAGGGACGTCGTGGCAACACGTATCGCTGAGGCTGCGGGCAACGTTGCCTTTTCGGTTGCATTCAACCCGGAATTCCTGCGGGAAGGGTCTGCCGTCGCGGATTTCAAGGCACCTGCAAAGACCGTCATCGGCGCATTTGACGACCAGACCGCCGAAACCGTTATGTCGCTCTATCGCGATCTTTCCGGCTCAAAGATCAAGACCGACGTCGAAATTGCAGAATTCGTCAAATATGTCGACAACTCATGGCACGCATTGAAAGTCGCTTTTGGCAATGAAATCGGGGTGATTGCCAAGACATTGGGAATTGACAGCCACGATGTGATGGATGTTTTTTTCCAAGACAAGCGCCTTAACATTTCGCCCGCCTATCTGCGGCCCGGCTTTGCGTTCGGTGGCTCCTGCCTGCCGAAAGACCTGCGAGCACTCACCTACCTGGCTCGGAAGCACGATCTCAACCTCCCGGTTCTCAATCATATCCTCGAAAGCAACCAAATGCTGATCGATCGGGGCGTAGACTGGATCCTCAACCGATCGGGAAAGCGCATTGCGTTTCTGGGGATCAGTTTCAAGTCCGGGACCGACGACGTCCGAGAGAGTTCGTTCGTCGAACTGGTGGAGCGGCTGATCGGCAAAGGCCGGGAGATCCGGATATTCGACCCGAATGTCAAAATTGCGCAGCTTATCGGCGCCAACCGGAGCTACCTCATGCAGGTGATTCCTCACATCGCCAACCTCATTGTATCCGATATCAGCGATGCGATCAGCTGGGCCGAAACGATCGTTACCACGGTGACGGATCCCGTCTATGAAGCAGGTATCGCTGATATTCATCCGGATCAAACGGTACTGGACTTGGCGCGATTTAGTTCCCGAAGTCGCGAGCCAGCACGGGAAGGCTTCTTGTGGTGAGCCGTCGTGCAACCAGCCGTCAAGGCGGCGCGCTGCGGCAATCGGCAGAAGGCCGACGGGCAAGCCTGGAGCTTTAAAGCTGCAAGATGTGATCGGATGGGTTACTTGGTGGTGCGGGCGGAGCGAAGGTGTAGCGAATAATGTGGCTGCACATGCCCTTTCCTGCGCAATGTGTGGTCGAGTTCGCCGACGAAGCCGTGGTAGCGACCATCCTTTCATAAAGAGTTCGTGCTATTATGCTTCAGACCAACAGCGACCACCTTCCATCCTATCGTGAGCCGGAATCCGCTGCGCCGGAGGCCACTTCAATACCGGAGCTGATTGAGTCTGTCATTGGCTTCATACGTCGCCGCATTTTAATCATCCTATTTACGTTTTTAGCTGTGACGGCCGCCGGTGAGGCCATTGTGTTTAAAATCATAAAGCCAAAGTTTGTGGCGACGGCAACGATGTTCATCGATAATCGCAAGTATCAAATGTTCGAACATCAGACGATGGTTGGAGATACCTCGATCGACTCCTACGCCATGGAGAGTCAAATCGAAATATTGAAGTCAGAAAATATAGCCTTGACGGTGATAAGAAAGCTCCGTCTTGCCGACGATGCAGAGTTCGGAAATCCGCAGCCCGGATTGCTTAGAACACTTCTTGGTCCGTCGCAAATGGCCTCAGACTTTGCACGTGAGCGACGCGCACTGAAAGTTTTTGCCTCGCAATTGACAGCAAAACGAATTGGTCCAACTTACGTGATCGAAATCAGCTTCAAGTCGTCCGACCCGGAGCGCGCGGCGGCCATCGCTAATGCGGTTGCCGATGCGTACATTAACGATCAGTTGGAAGGGAAATACGAAGCGACGCGGCGTGCCAGCGCCTGGCTACAGGATCGGCTGAAGGATTTAAGCGATCAGGCGACCAGCGCCCAGCGAACTGTCATTGAATTCAAGGCGGCAAATAATATTGTCGATACCGGTAACGGCCGGACGATGAACGAGCAACAAATCACCGAATTCGGTGCTCAGCTCATTGTTGCTCGGCAGCGGGCAGCCGAGGCGAGAGCTCGGCTCGCGCGGATCGATGAGCTGATCGGCGGGAATGTTGAGGATGCAACGATCGATGCCGCGGTCACTGACAATCTGAAGAGTGATGTCTTCACCAAGCTGCGCACGCAATATCTTGAACGGGAAAATCGAGAGCGTGAGTGGTCCGCGCGATATGGGGCTGATCATCTCGCAGCCGTAAATCTACGTAATCAAATGCGGGAAATTCGCAACTCGATACGTGATGAACTCAAGCGGGTGGCGGAGACCTACAGAAACGAGTATGAACTAGCGAAGGAATACGAGGACAGTCTTCAGCGCGAACTCGATCGGGCGACGTCGCAAACCACTACAGCTAATCAGGCTCGCGTAACGCTGCACGAACTGGAGAGCGCGGCCCAGTCCTATCGATCGTTATACGATAATTTTCTTCAACGTTACATGGAATCGGTCCAGCAGCAGTCATTCCCAATCACTGAAGCCCGGCTGATCACCAAGGCGACGCCGCCAGATCAAAGGGATTATCGCAAGGCGCTTATGGCCCTGGCCGCGGTGCCGGTCGGTGGTTTATGTCTTGGACTAGGGCTCGCTTTTTTTTGGGAGCTGATGGATTGCGTGTTCCGCACTGCGCGGCAAGTGGAAACTGTGCTTAGAGCGAAATGCGTGGCCACAATTCCGACGTGGAAAGTCACGGGGCCGAAGGATCGGCCGGGCCGAAGTTGGCCCCATGCCGGATCGCGCGCTCCAAGGAGAATCGTACGCAATCAGCCGCTCTTGTGGCTGGCCAGCGACGCCCCGCTTTCGCGTTTCGCGGAATCAATACGCTCAATCAAGACGGCGGCAGATCTAATAGATTCCGGCAATTCTATAAGAGTGATCGGTTTCACGTCGACGCTACCAAATGAAGGCAAATCGACGGCCGCGGCCGGATTTGCTCAGATCATAGCACAGTCGGGCTCGCGTGTTATCTTGGTCGACTGCGACCTTCGCAATCCGTCGCTCTCAAGCTCGCTCGCTCCCAATGCAGACTTTGGTCTGCTCGACGTAATTTCCGGCAAAATGGCCCTGGACGATGTGATTTGCGTTGATTCTGCCACAAATATGGCGTTTCTGCCAGCGATAATAAAATCCCCATTGGTCCAAACCACCGAGATATTGGTTTCGGATGCAACCAAGAGATTGTTCGACAGACTGCGCCTTAGTTATGACTACGTCGTGGTTGATCTGTCGCCGCTCGGACCGGTTGCAGATGTCCGCGCGACGACCAATTTGGTGGACTCCTACGTGTTCGTTATCGAGTGGGGGCGCACAAATACCAGCGCTGTTCAAAGGGCGCTCAGAAGCGCACCGGACGTCAATGATAACCTGCTCGGTGTTGTGCTGAATAAGACCGATTTGAAGCTGCTTAAACGGTATGACGCGCATCTCTCAGAATATTACTCGAATGAACGATACGAACATTGAAATATAATATCACTTGACCAAACCCGTGCAAACGTTCCGCATCGTCATCTTACGCTGATGGTCGCTCAGCATCTTCAGGGTTACCCACAGCGCCGCCGCCATCGAAAGCTCGGTCAGATACACGGCGATGAACGTTCCGGTGATCGCAAATGCGAGGCTCAATCCGACAATCAATGCAGTGCCTGCAATGCCGACGACAGTGCCTGCGATTAATCGGATTCTATGTTGGTCGGCCGCATTAATCGCATCGAATGCGATGAACTGAATTGACGTGAGGATCAGGGTCCAACAGAGCACCTGGAGAATCCAGATTGTGTCCTCAAAGTCCTTGCCGAAGAGACATGGCAGAAGTGGCGCAAGGATAAATATCGTGATGCTTGTGACGCCTGTGAGCCCTATCGCGTATAAGACATATCTCCGCGCGAGAGTTAACGTGGCCGATGGCCCTCCCTTTCCGGCGATTGCGAAGTTGGCATAGATCAGACGATCAAGCGACGCGCCCGTTACGACGGCCACGCTTAACACGCGCCGGGCCACACCATAGGCGCCGACAAGGCGCGGTGGCGCTATCGTGCTCAGGGCCAGGAGGTCGATGTTCTGTCGCAGCGCCGCAATCGAACCCGAAATACTCAGGGTGATGCCGAGCGGAACTTCGTCCCACAACACACGCCACCGGGGCGCCCCATATGGC
>Ga0126369_10003742_pt1 | contig 11024 bp, 27 predicted proteins | sample PanSoiMetaPlot_1_FD_109646 | JGI IMG/M metagenome (GOLD analysis project Ga0126369, IMG submission 109646) | Tropical forest soil microbial communities from Panama - MetaG Plot_1 | ecosystem: Environmental > Terrestrial > Soil > Tropical forest > Bulk soil | place: Panama | collected 2016-02-17
CAGTCCTTGAACCGACCAGTATTCCTTGTCGGGTTCCCGCAGACCAGCCAAATGATTTCAGTGTTCTCGTCGGTCAGCGCGCCCTCGGTCGTTTCCCAGATAACGTCGGGGATCGCCGAGGCTTCGTCAAAGATGACAATAATCCTCTTTCCTTGGTTGTGTAGGCCGGCGAACGCCTCAGTGTTTCTTTCACTCCAAGGGACCATATCAATACGCCAGGTCCTCTCGTGTTCAGCAAACGCCGAAAAGATTGCGGTGGCTGTGAGCTTGAAGAAAGGTTTTCCAATAAATAGCCTAAACCACTTGCCGAGTTCAGCCCAAGTCTTCGTTTTGAGCTGCGTTTCCGTGTTGGCTGTGACGACACCTCTAGTGTCCCTCTTCGTCGAGATAGACCAGATAATAATCCACGAGACGAGCGCGCTTTTGCCAACTCCGTGGCCTGATGCGATGGCCTCCCGGATAGCTTCGTTCGGCGATAGCAGTCCCAATCGTATTTTGTTGAGGATTGAGGCTTGCCATAACTCTGGTCCCTTGTTCGGGAGCAGCTCCGTTTTCCATGGGAACACAGCCTCCACAAATGCCAAGGGGTCCCGGGCCAACAGCGGATCTTCTAACAGGCTCAGAAGATTAGCGTCTGTCGTCATCCAGGACCCCCAGCCTGGGCTTCTCCAGCCCGGCTCCGGCGGTAGCGTCAGGCTGACGAGAAGCCTCGACGGGCGCCGGGTTCTGTTCAGTTGGGGCACTCGCTTCGAGAGTGATCACTTCGGGGAGGATACTGTCACCTCCTTGTTGGTGGTGAAACTCAAGTGCCCCTAAGTCTCTATTCTCAAGGTGCTGATGCAAGCGATCCTTGACCTGTTGAAGTTGCGTAGCGTCCACAAGAACATTAAGATTGCTGGACTTGCTCGTCGGCCCAAAGCCTAGCCTGTCCGCCCGATCAGTAACATATCGGTTAAGGAAACTGTCGCTTAGCTTCTCAGGGTCATCCTCCATCCTTTCAGTCAGGATGGACTCGGCCGTGAGCATGTTTGCCATCAGCCTTTCTTCGAAATGGGTCTTAGCATTAAAATACTTTTCATTCCTATGATCCCTGTAGAACGAAAGAAGCTCTTGGAACGCAGGATCAGTGAGGAGGATGCTGATCCTGACCGTGCTGTAGCCAGTGGTCGCCGACGCCTCAGCAGGAGTCGCCCCAAGAGCAAGGTACCTAGCAAGGAAATGATGAGAGTCTCTGATCCGTTGAAGCTGGACAGGCTTCACGCCTCGTTCCACTTTCAGCTTCGCTAGATCGCTTTGCGTGAGAGGTCGCACGGCCACTGCAGTCAATGGCCGAACTGCACGCCCCTTGATCCGGGGCTTCAAGTCTATCTCAAGGACTTCAGCCACGGTTGTCACCTGATTGTCACGGGAGTATGACACAAGACACGAGGCCTGTCAAGACTTTTTTGTCTCAGCCGCGCAAGCGGCGGGCGAAGATATATACAGGGGGCATATATGGCATATGCAGCACCTTTCGTCGTTGCCCTCTTGCCCGCGCGCGAGGCCGGGCCATCGCCGGGGGCCACCCCCACCCCGGCCAACGTCAGCATGGTTTCATCCGCAACCACTGGCACGCGCGCAACAGTGCCAAGGCTGGCCAAGGGGTAATGTGCCACAGTGGCATTGGGGTGACAGTGGCATTCGTGCAACAGCGGGCTGCGTGCGGCAATGGCCTGGGCAACGGTCAAGGCTGTTGCGTTGCGGCAAAATCCATGCTGCAGTGCAGCAAAAAGAATTTTCGTGGCCAGCCCCAAACGTCACATTCTCGCCACAATCGAGGCGCATCGTCTCGAAATCGGCCTGGGAATGGTCCTACGGCCGTAGTTGCAGAAAGGCAACAGTCATGACACAGGTAGCTATCGGTAAGGGTATCACCCTCGACGTGGACTTCGATCGGTTCAATCAGGACGTGCTGGACCATATCCTGTACATCGGCGCGCGGAATATCCTGATGGACAGCCATGCCTCGGCCACAACCGAGTCGGGCAAAGACCCCAGGACCATGGCCGAGAAGAAACTGGCCAGCATGTACGAAGGCGTTGTTCGTGCGGCAGGCGAGCGTACAACCGACAAGGTGGCCCAGGACATGGCCGCGCAGGCCAAGCTGGTTATCGAGCAGACACTGGCTGCGAAGGGTATCGCCAAGTCCAAGGTGGACATGAAGAAACTGGTCGCGGATTACGTCAAGAAGCACGAGGCCGAGTTGAGGCCTGCGGCCGAGGCCAGACTTGCGGCAGCGCGTGACGCGGCAGTGGGGACGAGTTTGGAAGACCTGGGCCTCTAAGCCCAGCACCCCATACCAACAGAGGAGGCCTGGGCAGCAATGCCCAGGTCTTTTTTGTCTACATTGCCTGGAGCCTCCCTAATTGGGCCTGATTGCCTGATTGCCGTGGGGATATATACCTGCGATCATTACAGATATATACCCAGCCTTGCTCCCCCAGCCCCAGCCTTACTTCACTTACTTACTTAGATTTTTTTTTTTTTAAGAAGAAAGTACCCCGGCCGGGCCTGGACGGACGGACAGCAAGGCTGGCCATATATACCTGATGGACCTGCCTCCTCACGCCGGTCGGGCAATTAGGCAATCAGGGGCAATCAGGCAGTCTCCTAGGGCAATCAGCGATACTCCAGAGCAATGGCCACCTGTACTGTACCTCATTCAGTAGATTGACAAAAACCCCCAGTTATGGTACACTTGACAATCGACTACTCATGGTCGATCAAGCGAAAGGCAGAAGGCAAATGGCACAGACACTGCAAGACCAGTTCGCACTTGGCCTCACACGCCTCGGCGAACACGAAGTGCAAGGCAAGTCCGGCAAGTACCGGACATTCACAAGGGCCAAGGGCGGGTTCTACTTCCTCGGGCGCTCAGGCGCGCTGCGTGTTGGAGCATGTTCAAGCCGCAGCCTGCCCTGCAACGAGGCATTCAAGGCCCACGTGCAACAGAAGGCGCACAGCGAGGTGACACTCGAGGACTTGGGGCTCTGAGATGATAAACAAACTCATCCTCATGTGCCAGTACGACAGCGGCGGCCAGTTCGTCCGCTTCGGTTGGTACTCAACATCACGCTACTGCTTGTGGCATAGCGAGCATCCGTGGGGCAGGATTATCCTCGATTGCGTGAACCGTGAGGCACTCGCCAAGGCAAGGAGAGACTGCGATGTCCGCTAAGGCCGACTTCATCATAGGCATGGTCCTGATGGGACTGAGCACAGGGCTGCTCGCAGCCTGGTTCGGGTTTGCAGTTTACCATGACTGCAGGCCCAATCCGCCGCTGCGTTCTCACGTGTTTGGCAAGCAGGTTCCGATCGAAGACATCTGCAAGGCTTGGAAAGGGCTGGTGAACTAATGTACCAGGTTTATTGGCGTGGCCAGTATCTCGGCGAATATCGGCTTTCACAAGCCGAGGCCGAGTGGCTCAGGTCCTGGGACAGCTTCATGCTGATCAGCCGCAAAGAGGCTTGGCGCATTTCGCAAGAGGCCCAGCGGGCCTGGAGGCAAGATGACCAAGATCAGTGATGCGTGGTTCGCAGCGTGCAACCGTTGCGTCGAAGCAGAGGCAGCCCTTCGCGGGGCTGTCTTTGCTCATCATCCACCTGAGGCGCTGCTTCGCCTCAGCAAGGACTTCGTAAGATCTTGGAATGACAGAGCACAAGCCCGGTTCGCTTTGTCACAGGCTGAAAGCCGGGCAATCGCAGAAAGGAAAGGCAATGTGCGCTATTAACCCCAAGCGACAGCGGCACTTCACTGTGTCAGTCTACACGTCAGCCACACTCACTGACGAACAGTGGGATGAGATGGTCGCCGACAAGCTGCTTCATGTTGAGATATGGCTCAACGAGGACATGATGCTGCGTTGGCATATAAAGGATCGACACGAATGAGCAAGTTCGACGGTGCGGGCTGGGCCTTTTGGGTTACAGCCTCGTTCTGGGTGCTCCTCTACATATACTACTTCGGAGCATACTTCGACTAAAGGCCTAACAGCCATCGGCCCAGCAATATCAAACAAAGTCCAAGTACCATCGCCGAGAGGATGATCTCAATCGCCCTCTCGGCGAAACTGCGTTCATCCTTGTAATATGTCAACGAGTAGATCGCGCCGACTTTTGACCAGGGCGCAGCACACCATCAGCAGGTTGGAGGCCACCAGCATGGTGCAGTCGCAAAGGCCGCTTATCTCCAGTCGGCGCGAAGTCGTCCGAGTACTTATAAGACGCAGCGACCTGCGGCGTGATATGGCCAGCACAGGAGTCGCCAACATCCTTGTTCGTCGGGATTTTCCTTTCGGCCACGTGCCCAGGCACATGCCCCGCGTGACCTCCTCCAATTTCCTTCTGGCCTGGAGTCGGCGGGTCAAATACAGTCTTTCCCATGATGAGACTCCTCGATTTCAAGGACAAACCCACAGTAACATAAAACATTGCAGTTGTCAACATTTATTTGTTCGAGGAGCTTGATTTCGATCCCCAGATGGTTTATCATGGTAGATTGGTCAACAGGCGTTCAGGGAAATGTCTGCTGCGACCATATATGCAGGGGTGCATGACATGCGAAATACTCCACCACCTTACAATCAGAACGATCCGTTGGCAGACTCGATAATGCTCGCGCATATCAAGAAGTCTGTCAACAGCCAAACCGAGTTGATCGCAAACTCGATCCTTCCAACCGCCATGACAAAGCAATGGCTGCCGCCTGACGATAAGTGGCAGTACATATCGAGGGAGGATGGACGAAAGCTCGGCAACGAGATCTCTGCGGCCCAATGGGCCAGGGATATGGCATGGCTTGCCAAGCAAGATTATGCCGAGGAGCATCGGGCGAAGCCGAAGCGAGAGAAGCAAACAATGTCCGAGCGTGAAAGCGAACTTATCGCTGAGGATATTCGGGCATGGCTCCTCGGTCCAATCGAACTCGAGGACGCCCAACATTCAGTCGCGGGGAAGATCGTTCCAACTGAGCTTCCGATTGAAGCCCACATTATCCTTGTGAAGCACAATTGGGCCAAGGTCCTCGATCAATCGAAGATCGAGGGTGCGGGCGAAAACATCCGAGCCGCATTGCCTTATCCCTTCACCGTGTTCGAGTTCTCGTTCAAGGGCGGGGTTCGAGCTGTGTTCGTTGGCCTTGAGAACGATGAGGGCAAACTTCACAGCTTCACATGGTTCAAATGCAAGCATGGTTGGCTGAAGCTGGCCCCTTCCGATATCCGGCAACAGATGGAAACCGATCCAAAACATCCTCTGTTGAAAGTCCTTCAGCTCATCGACGACAACATCCAGGCCATTTGCATCATGCTTGAGGCCGAGGTCGCCGAAGCCACTCCAATGCGCGAACCATACAGGCGGAATGTCGGACGCAGCGTCGGCAAGCCGTTGCCAAAGCTCTCGCACCACGTTGTCAGCTTGGCCCGCCGCGACAGGCTCACACCTTGTGACGAGCATGAGCCCGGCACGCCCAAGCGGCTGCACTTTCGCCGCGGTCACTGGAGACACTATTCCAATCACAGGACCTGGATCAAATGGATGCTAGTCGGCAATCAGGACTTGGGCTTCGTGGACAAGGAATACAAGCTATGAGTATCGCAAGCGAGTTTCACGATTGGTTCGAGAAGCAGGATAAGCCAAACGACTTTGCCACCACCCTTGCACGCTGGATGGCTCAGCGCGATCCCAAGGGTCGAGGGAAGCTCGATCGCAAAGCTGGTGTAGTCCATTACACATTCAGCGATGGCAGCGATGTTCGCCTTGATATCGTGACGGGCGAGCTGAGGAGAACACAGTGACGACATATCCTTTACCGAGTCACGCCGTCAGCATATGGCTTGCTGGCGACAGGCTCATGATCGGCGTTCCACCTGTCGGTGACGAGCGCCCGAGCACCAAGGTCATTCCCTTGGACAACTGTTTCTACGATGACAAGAATGTCGGTCAAAGAGGCTGGGCGGTGCTCTTAAACCTGCTCCGTGATCGCAGTCGAATGGAGCGCGAGGGCAAGAAGCCCTGGCTCGGCACCAAGGGCGATCCAGTTCAGTACGATATCGAGAAAATGCTCAAGCACATGCGACGAGAGCAGCGTGAGCATAAGAAAGTGGTGAAGGCTCTCGTCAAGGAGAAACCGTTAACTTTGGAGGACTTAGGACTATGAATGCTGAAAGGCGAAAGAAGCTCGACGAGATCGAGGGCAAGTTGCGTGATCTCGCGTCAATGCTGGAGGAAATCCGTGACGAGGAGCAGGAGTCATTCGACAACCTGTCCGAAGGTTTCCAGCAAGGCGAGAAGGGCGAGGCTATGGAGGAGGCTATCAGCAATCTCGATGACGCTGTGACCTCTGCCAACGACGCAGCCGACAAGGCGAAAGATGCCCAAGGCAATTAAATACAACGACTATCCTTTCGAGGATATTGTCAAGGCGGCCGAGCAGGTGATCGCTGATGGAGGAACAGTCTATCAGAAGTTCACCTGCGCTGGCTGCGGAAACCGTCTCACCTGTGACAATCCCAACACCTTCACAGAGATGGGCACTTGCGACAATTGCCCTGCGATCACTAACATCAGAGCGCAGGGCTGCAATTACATGGCTGTTTACCGTGTGACGAGGACGAAATGACACAGTATCTTATTCTTCACAAGGTCAGAGGCGAACCGGCCTTTGATGTGGCTGAGAAAATCTCAGATATGAGCCGTGACGAGGACTGGTGGATCATTCCTACCAGTGGCCATCGCGCTTACCCTTTCATGTCCTGGAACCTCGAGGACTTGATGGACACCAGCGACATCAACAGCGCAGGCAATCATCCTCGGCCAGCGACCTTCGATCACATGCTTCCAGCCGATTGGCAGGACCATTACTCAGTCAACGATCGTAAGCACACTATCGTTCTCAGTGAGGTCGTGACCGACAAGGCCAAGGCGAAGCTCACTCTAACCCTCGAGGACCTTGGGCTATGAGTCTCTATAAGATGAACAGCTTCCCTGGCTGGTATCGCTGCGTCAAGTTCGACGATGAGCTTAACGTCGAGGCAGTCTACGACATGCCAGTGACTCGGCACGTCAACTGTCCTTGCTTCCAGGGCAACAAGTCCACTTGCCGCCACAGAACAATGGTTGGCATCTTCGAGGCCACTCATAGGGTCAACACTGGCTGGTTCCTCGACTTCGACAAGAACGAATGGAAGCGGCCACTGGAGCGCGAGTTCCTCGACGAGCCTAATCTCACATTCAAGGTGGCCAATGACTAGAGGCGAATACATTACTTGGTGCCAGCTTCGTGCCTCAAACACCCTTGCCAAGGGCAATTTGCAAGGAGCCCTTGAGGGCTTCATTACTGACATGAACAATCATCTGCAGACGCAGATCAATCAGCACCTCACGATGATGGCCTTGAAGATCATTCAAGATCAGGACTTCGATGAAGCAGAGAAGTTCATAGGGAGGTTCACATGACTGATATGCCAATGGCGCGAGCCACAATGACCGAGATCAAGCAGCTGCGCGCCAAGCTCGCTGAAGCCGCCGCCTTCCTCGACGGGCTCGCTGGCTACTTGGAACGCGAGGCCGATGCGGCACAAGGTAGTTTCAAGGAGCGCGATCTGAGACAAGAGGCCGCCGACTGCCGCGTGATGGCGGCGAAGCTGCGGGGCGAGACATGAGCGAACTGATAGAGGTTCATTCAGAAGAATTGCTGGAACTGAACACTGAGATCGAGCGGCTGCGAGAAGAACGCAATAGGCTCGCCGCTGAATGTCGCCGCCTTCAAGAAGAAGTAAACCAACGGCGCGAAGCGATGCACGCCGCCGATACTCTCATTGTGGAAGCCGCTGCCTTCCTCGACCGGCACGCGACCACGCTGTTGACGGGCGATGATTGGGAAGTTGAGGGGCTTGCTGCCGACTGCCAAGAGATGGCGCGCAAGCTAAGGGGTGAGACATGAGCCGCTGGCGCGATGGCGAAGGTATGGCTACGCACGAGCAGAGTGATCTGCCTAGGGAGAGAAAGATGGCCCCAACCATGACCAAGGCTGAGACCAACTATCGTCCAGCCTCTTTCACCAATCGCCGCTGTGGCGTTTGCAGCATGTACAAGCGTAGCAGCCCCCTTGGTTCTTGTACGCTGGTCAAGGGCTTGATAGACCCTGACTATGTTTGCAAGAAGTTCGAGCCGCGAAGCAAGCCTTCATCCGTGCCAGAGTCTCAAATAGCATGATCGCCAGCAACAAAGAACTTATGGCCCTGCTCCTAATGAAGCGAGTGCTTCGCAAAGGAGCCGAGCCACAACTGCCTCAGTTTCTCGAGTGGATAGCCGCTCGTTTAGTTGAGGTCCATCACGATGATCCAGCTGTGGATTACGTGCAAGCCTTGCATCGTTATGCAGGGGAACTCGTAGAGATACAGGAGATGTTAGATGAGTAATGGAAAGGCCCCTGTCGCCGTTAACCCTTCGCGTGCCATGTCACAGGCTGCTGCGAGGGTCGCTGGTCACTTCGAGGAAATGGAAACCCAACTGGCTGAGAATGCCCACAGGATCAACAAGCTGGAGAACCAGCTGGAGCTTGCGAAGGAGCAACTTGCCCTTACCAAGGCTGAACTGACCCGGACCCTGAACAAGCTCGATTACTTCCAGTCCCGCTTCATCGAGGTCCGCACGAAGCTCCAGACCGCTGGCAACATTATCCTTGACGCTTTGAAAGAGTCTCCGACCGATGCCGAGCAGGGTGACAAAGAAGCTTATCGAGCAGTCGAACAGGCTATTACGGGGCTGCAATCCACAGCAGATAAAGGCTAGGTGCGAGGATATCTGGCAGCACCAAGAACCCGCTTGTGCTACTCATAAAGTTGGTTGGCTGGTAACTTGGGCTGACAAGAACATCCTCCTTCTGGAACCATTCAAGATGCCAAAGGGCTAAAAATGGTCACTCCTCGAGAACATGATCTCTTCTACAAGATGATCGACAGCCTGAAGGAGGCGGAAAGTGCCGCTCGCCGGATGGCATTCTATCAACCCGACAAGCCTTGGAGTAAGATCGCAGACAACTTCAAAGGAATGCAAGAGAAGCTTTATTCTCTTGAGATGGCAAGTACCAGACACTTCATCCAACAGTGAAAGAGGCATACCATGACCCCCACTGACGAACAGAAAGCTATCATCGAGGCGGCAGTAAGTACCAACGAGAGCCTTATCATCAACGCTCTCGCAGGGGCTGCCAAGACCACGACACTTGAACTCATTTGCAAAGCCCTCCCACCAAGCAAGCCCATTCTTTCACTTGCCTTCAACAAGCGTATCGCTGAAGCCCTTAGCAAGAAGCTTCCGGCGAACACCCTCTGCAAGACCATGAACAGCGTTGGTCACGGCGCTTGGGCTAAGGCCACCGGCCGAAGGCTGATCGTCGATACGAAGAAGAACGGCGACATTCTCAAGGGATACCTCAACGATGTTCCTCGACACCTTCGGTACGAGCTTGACTTCGGTGAAATTCTTGATATCGTTCGGAAGGCCAAGAGCCAGGGCTACGTCCCTGAGGGAAAGTATCCTGACGCAGATCGCTTCATCACCAAGGAGCAGTTCTATGGCGGCCTCGACGAGGAGGTCTCTCGTGAAGTCGAAAATGCTGTTGATGAGGTCCTGCTTCGCAGCATCAATCTTGCTTTCGGCGGCTTCATCGACTTCGACGACCAGATATATATGCCTGTTATCTTCGGAGGAAGCTGGCCCCAATTCGGCTTGGTTATGGGCGACGAGGCACAGGACTTCAATCCCCTTAACCATCGAATGCTTAGGAAGCTGGTCGTTGACCGCTTCATGGCTGTCGGAGACCCCTTCCAGAGTATTTACGCCTTTCGAGGAGCCCATACTCGGAGTATGTCCATTCTAAAGGAATGGTTCAACATGAAGGAGATGATCCTATCCATTTCCTTCCGCAATCCTATCTCAGTAGTCCGTCGAGCACGAGAACGTGCCCCTCATATGAAGTGGCGCGATGGTGCCCCTGAGGGCCGTATCGTCTCCCTCAGCGAGTGGGGACAAGAGCATATCCCGGATGGAGCTGCAGTGATCTGTCGCAACAACGCCCCTTTGTTCAGCATGGCGCTTTCTCTGCTGAAGGAGGGTCGTGGCTGTCAGCTTGTAGGTTCTGACCTTGGCCCTGGCCTTGTCAGGATCATGAAGAAACTTGGCGACGAGAGAATGACGCAGGCTCAGACCTTCGATGCTATCGAGCGGTGGTCTGAAGAGCATATGAAGAAAGCTCGCAATCCAGGAGTTGTCTATGACAAGGCCGAATGTTTACGTGTCTTTGCTGGTTTCGGAAATACCCTTTCTGAAGCCATCGGCTATGCAGAGCATCTTTTTAAGTGTGAAGGACCCATCCAACTTCTCAGCGGTCATAAAGCTAAGGGCCTCGAATGGGATACTGTCTTTCACCTCGACCCGTGGCGTATTCCCTCTAAATGGGCAGTATCAGACGAGGACATCGAGCAGGAGAAGAACGTCAAGTACGTCATCGAAACTCGACCAAAGCAAGACCTCTTCCTCGCCAGCGTAACGGGGTTCAGCGGCAATGGCACCAGCAACCAGTAGCATCTTCGCCTACGATGACGCTCGGGAGCTTTTTGAGAAGGCTCTCGAACGCATCGCCGAGGGTGGCAACGGCATCAAAGTCCGCTTGGACAACAGGTCTGCCGCTGTTCGCCTTCGGCACAGGATGAACAAGTTCCGAACTCAGGATCGGAGTGCGAATGCTCAGGTTTACCCGGAGGAGGACCCTAACCACGGTGCCTCAGTCTACGATAAACTCCAGCTTCGCATTCCGCCTGAGGGCCATCCCGACGAGGCAACGCTGATCATCGAGAAGCGATCCAGCGAAATGTACACTGTGGAGGATTTATGAACAAAGATATGGAGGAGTGGAGGAAAGCCTTCCGCGAAGCGCCTGACTCGACCAAGATCGAGGTCTCCATTATCATGTCTGTCTTTAA
>Ga0126369_10003744_pt1 | contig 11023 bp, 13 predicted proteins | sample PanSoiMetaPlot_1_FD_109646 | JGI IMG/M metagenome (GOLD analysis project Ga0126369, IMG submission 109646) | Tropical forest soil microbial communities from Panama - MetaG Plot_1 | ecosystem: Environmental > Terrestrial > Soil > Tropical forest > Bulk soil | place: Panama | collected 2016-02-17
CGGCTCCGGCGACAAGCGCGATGCCGAGCGTTCCGAACACAACGGCGCCGACGGGCGGCAGTCCCGGCGCTGCGAGGAACATGCCGATCACCGCAGTAAAAACGATCAGCGAGACGACGCGTGCTTGGTCAGCGAAAGAAACTGACGGAGCCGGTTCTCGGCAAGAGCTAGGGTGGTCATCGGAGAAAACGCGGAAGAGGCGAATTTTACCATTGGGACGACGCGCGGGCTCGCGCCGCTAGCCGATGCGCGATGCGCGCAGCAATCGCTCGAGGTCTTTCGCGAGTCCGCGGATGTCGGGATCGGCGGGATAGCGCAAGATGAGATTTCCATGCGGATCGATCAGATAGGTGTTGGCCACGGGGCCGCCAGGGCCCGGCAACGCCTGCCATTGGCGCGAATCACCCCGCACAACGATCATACCGGGGTGCACCGCGGATAATTCCGCCGTCAGCAGCGCCGCTCCAGTCGGTTGCAGCAAGACGCGGACGACACGGTCCTGCTCGCGACCCTGCATCGTGCGCGCCTGGCGCGTTGCATAGAGCTTGCGCTCGCACGTCGCGGCGCAATCCGGCCCGGCGACCATGAGCAGGATCCAGCGTCCTCGCAACTCCGAGAGGCGAAACGGCGCGCCGTCGACGCGGGTGCCTTCGACTTCCGGTGCAACTCCTGCCTGGAGCAGTTCGCCATAGTTCGTGCGCGCTTCCGGCCGCAGCCAGTAGTAGGCGACGTAGGAAGCAACGACCGGCGCGGCGCACACGAGCGCGAGGAGCGTGAGCGTGCGTCGCGCCGTACGCCTCCTCGCGAGGCTATCGGCTGGCTCGCGCTGCGCCATCGTGTAGCCGCCAGTTGAGGGTAAGCCACAGCACGATCGCGAGCGCCGCGAACGAGTACCACTGCAGCATATAGGACAAGTGGCGATCGACGCCGAAATCGGGCGCTGTCCGGTCGCGGATGAGACCGTCGTCGGGAACGACGGGGTTGGCTTGCTCGATCACGATCGGAAGCAAGTCGAGCCCCATTGCCGCGGCGATGCGATCAATGTCGAGGTTCTGCCACAGCGGCCCCGCCGGGCTCTCCGATCCGAACTCGAGATATCGCCTGGGCGGCAGACTGACCCGCCCCGCCACCGTGACCGTTCCTCCCGGAGCGGGCGCCTCCGGCAACTCCGAGCGTCGCGCGCCTTGTGCCACCCAGCCCCGATCAACAAGCACGCATCTCCTGGCCGAGGCGAAGCACAGCGGCGTGACGACCTGAAAGCCCGGTCGACCCGCGTGCACCTTGTTGTCGATCATCACCTGATGCTCGCCATCATATTGACCGCTCGCGCGCACCACCCGGTAGATGAGCGCCACAGGGTCGCGCTCGTCGCCTGTGAGCTGCAGCGGCGCCTGCACTGCGGCCGCGTCGAACGCAGCTGCGAGCGCCTGCTTCTCGACGGCGCGGTGGCGCTGCCAGTTGCCGAGCGAGACGCTCAGTGCGACGAACGCGATCATTCCCAGCGTAGGCCAGAGCGTGGGGGCAAAGCGCCGGGTGCTGAAAAAGGAACTCAAGCCCATCGGGCAGGGTCTGGCAGTAAACTAGGCCTGTTCACTGCCGCAAGTTGCACAAGCGGGCCTGCGAAGCGACTGCGTGCCAGCACGCGCTCACGAACCATGATCCGGATCATCGTCATCATCGCGCTCGTCGCCATTCTCGCGAGCCTCGGCAGCGCGCTGTATTACCTCTATCACGACCGCGGCAAGAGCATGCGCATGGTGCGCGCGCTCGCCATTCGCGTCGCGCTGTCAGCGTGCCTCCTCGTTTTCCTGGTCGTGAGCTACCACCTGGGCTGGATCGGCGAGCACGGGCTTCGTTGATCTGACGCGGTGCGCCGCGGATTGACGAAGGCGCGATGTGGCGCAGTCGTCGCTCGCGGGTGCTTTGTGTGCGGCCACTCGTGTGTTTGAGTGGCCTCCGCAAACCGGGACCCGCTCGACGACCGATTTGCGCCACGGCGCCGAATCAACCGCGGCGCACCGCCGTCGAAGATGACCTTACGCTACAGCCAATACACCAACACGAAGAGCAGCAGCCACACGACGTCCACGAAGTGCCAGTACCACGCCGCTGCCTCAAAGGCGAAGTGATGCTCGGCGTCGAAATGCCCGCGGAAAATGCGTACCAGCATTACCGAGAGCATGATGGCGCCGATCGTGACATGGAACCCGTGAAAGCCCGTGAGCATGAAGAACGTCGAGCCGTACACACCGGTGGACAGCTTGAGGTTGAGCTCCGAGTAGGCGTGGATATACTCGTGCGCCTGCAGGGCAAGGAACGTGAAGCCGAGCGCGATCGTGATGAACAACCATAGTTTGAGCGCGCCGCGGTTGCCGGTCTTGAGCGCGTGGTGAGCCACCGTCAGCGTCCCGCCGGACGACACGAGGATGATCGTGTTGATCAGCGGGATGCCGATCGCGGCCATCGGCGTGAATGCTTCCTTTAGGTACGGCCCGTTGGTCGGCCAAAACGCCGTGAAATTCGGCCATAGGAGCTTGGATTCAGGGCCGCCCAGGTCGGGCACCGACAGGTTGCGCACGTAAAAGAGCGCGCCGAAGAAAGCGGCGAAGAACATCACCTCCGAGAAGATGAACCAGCTCATTCCCCAGCGGAAGGAGACATCCACCTTCTTGTTGTAGAGCCGGTGCTCGGACTCGTCGATGACTCGGCTGAACCAGCCGAACATCATCGTCAGCAGAACCAGGAAGCCTGCCAGGACGAGCCACGGACCGAAGCTGTAAGCGTTGAACCAGCTTGCAGCGCCGACCGCCATCAGCAACAGAGCGCACGAGCCGGTCACCGGCCAGTGCGACGGCTGCGGTATGAAGTAGTACGGCTTGGCGCCGCTCTGCGGTGCGCTCATGCGTTGCTCCTCATGTTCTCGTCCCTTGTCGTGCGGCGAGCCGGCCCGCTGTCACTATGATTTGTTGCCCTCGACTTCGAAGAACGTGTACGAGATCGTGATCGTATTCACGTCCTTCGGCAGCTTGGGGTCGATTACGAAGACGACCGGCAGGCGCCGGGTCTCGTGCGGTTCGAACGCCTGCTTGCTGAAGCAGAAACAGTCGAGCTTTCTGAAATATGCGGCGGCAAGCTGCGGACCGTAGCTCGGCACGGCCTGGCCTGTGACCGGATGCTCCGAGGTGTTCTCGACCTCGTAGACCACCTCGGCCAGCTCGCCGGGGTGCACCGTCACGATGGGCGTGAGCGGGCGGAATTTCCACGGCAGCTTGCTGACGTTCGCATCGAGCTCCAGGCGCACGCTGCGCCCGGCGTCGACCTGTGTGTTCTTCACCCGGTCGGGAGCGTCGATGTCGCGCAGCCCCGTCGCCCTGCAGATCTGATCGTAGAACGGCACGAGAAGAAATCCGAAGCCGAACATGACGACCACCACTACGCCGAGCTTGATCAGCATGGCGCGGTTGGCGCGCTTCGGATCTTGCGGTCCGGTCGCGTTCATCGCCGCTCCGTCTTGCTCGGATCCCCGCGCAACTTGCGGCCGATGGTGACGAGCAGGAAGCCGATGATGGCGAAGCCCAGCACGCCGATGCCCACCGCGTTGCCGCCGGTGTATTGGCTCGCGATGATCCCGCCGAAGAAGACCGCCGCGATCGACAGCAGGATGAGCGCGGTGCGCAGGTTGGCGCCTCGCTGCGCATTGCGTTGATCGTCGGGTTTCGAAACCGGCATCTGGATCTCGTCAGTCGGCCAGTGCGCTTTAGCTCACCGCCGGGGGCGTTTCGAAAGTGTGATACGGCGCCGGCGAAGGAACCGTCCACTCAAGCGTATCCGCACCCTCCCAGGGCCGCGCCGGGGCGGGCGCGCCGAAGCGAAGCGCCTTCAAAACGATGTACAGGAACAATATCTGCGAGAGGCCGAAACCGAACGCTCCGATCGTCGCCACTTCATTCCAGTCGGTGAACTGCGCCGGGTAGTCGGCCACGCGGCGCGGCATCCCGGCGAGTCCGAGGAAATGCATCGGGAAGAACGTGACGTTGAAGGTGATCATCGACGCCCAGAAGTGAATCTTCCCGAGCTTCTCGTCGTACATCTTGCCCGACCACTTCGGCAACCAGTAATAGATGCCACCGAAGAAGGCGAACAGGGATCCCGCAACCAGCACATAGTGGAAGTGCGCCACGACGTAGTAGGTGTCCTGCAGCTGAATGTCGACCGGCGTGATCGCCAGCACCAACCCGGTGAAACCACCCATCGTGAACAGGAAGATGAACCCTATCGCGAACAGCATCGGTGTCTCGAAGGTCATCGATCCCTTCCACATGGTCGCGAGCCAGTTGAACACCTTCACGCCGGTCGGCACCGCGATCAACATCGTCATGTACATGAAGAAGAGCTGACCCGCCGCGGGCATACCGACGGTGAACATGTGGTGGGCCCACACGAGAAACGAAAGAATCGCGATCGATGCCGTGGCGTAGACCATCGACGCGTACCCGAACAACGGCTTGCGCGAGAAGGTCGGCAGGATCGTCGAGACGATGCCGAACGCCGGCAGAATCATGATGTAGACCTCGGGATGCCCGAAGAACCAGAAGATGTGCTGGAACATCACGGGGTCGCCGCCGCCTGCCGCGTTGAAGAAGCTCGTGCCGAAATGGCGGTCGGTGAGCAGCATCGTCACCGTTCCCGCGAGCACCGGCATCACCGCAATCAGCAGGTACGCCGTGATCAGCCAGGTCCAGACGAACAATGGCATCTTCATCAGCGTCATGCCGGGGGCGCGCAGGTTGAGGATCGTGGTGATGATGTTGATCGAGCCCATGATCGACGACGCGCCCATGATATGGATCGCGAAGATCGTCATGTCCATCCCCATCCCTGCCTGCACCGAGAGCGGCGCGTACAAGGTCCAGCCGCCCGCCGCGGCCCCGCCAGGCACGAAGAATGAGCTGATCAGAAGCGCCGCAGCGAAGGGCAGCAGCCAGAAGCTCCAGTTGTTCAGCCGCGCGAACGCCATGTCGGGCGCGCCGATCATCATCGGCACCTGCCAGTTCGCAAAGCCGACAGCGGCCGGCATGATCGCGCCAAAGATCATGATCAGCCCGTGAAGCGTGGTGAGCGAGTTGAAGAACTCGGGATCGACGAGCTGCATGCCCGGGTGGAACAGCTCGCTGCGAATGGTCAGCGCGAGCGTACCGCCGGCCAGGAACATGATGAACGAGAACCACAGGTAGAGCGTGCCGATGTCTTTGTGGTTGGTCGTCGTGATCCAGCGCATGATGCCGCTCGGGTGATGCGCGTGCTCGTCGTGGCCATGACCCGCGGCGTGATCGTGCGGAATGCTGCTCATCGGCTGCTCCTATACAGCTTGCGTGATTGGACGACTCGAACCCTCATCCCCGATCCGCCTTCACTTCAGAAGGCTGGATCGCCTCGCCGGTGTGGTTACCCCAGCTGTTGCGCGTATACGTGATCACTGCGGCGATGTCGACGTCGGACAAGGTGTTTCGCCATGGAACCATCGCCGTCGGCTGCCCGTTCTTGACCACGCCGTTCAGCACCGTCTTGATCTGACCGTCCTTCGGGCCGTTGACGACGGGCGATCCGTCGAGGGCGGGGAACGCGCCGGGCACGCCTTTGCCGTTGGCCTGATGGCAGGCGGCGCAGTTGGCGGTAAAAATCTTTTCGCCGCGCGCCAGGAGCTCTCGCTGATCCCAGACCTTGTTCGGATCGTCGGCGGCGGCCGCGGCCTGCTTCTTGTGCTCGTCGAGCCATTTCGCGTAGTCGTCGGGCGCTTTCACCTCGACCACGATCGGCATGAAGCCGTGCTCCTTGCCGCAAAGCTCGGAGCACTGACCGCGATAGATGCCCGGCTTTTCTGCCTTGAACCAGCTGTCGCGCACGAACCCCGGGATCGCGTCCTGCTTGACGCCGAATGCCGGCACCGACCACGAGTGGATCACGTCGTTGGCGGTGATCAGCACCCGTACTTTCTTGCCTGCAGGAACGACCAGCGGATTGTCGACCTCGAGCAGATAGTGATCGCCCTTTGCCTCGCTGCCGTAGATCTGCTGGTAGGGCGTCGAGAGGTTGCTGTAGAAGCCAAAACCATGATCGAGGTAGTCGTAGCTCCACTTCCACTGGTACCCGGTGACCTTGATGGTCATGTCCGGCGCGCTGGCGTCCTTCATTGCCAGAATCGTCTTTGTCGCGGGGAAGGCCATGAACAACAGGATCAGGAACGGGATGATCGTCCACACCACCTCGACCAGCGTGTTCTCGTGGAATTGCGCCGCCTGGTGACCCTTCGATTTGCGATGCGCGAAGATCGAATAGAACATCACGGAGAACACGCCGATGAAGATCACGACGCAGATCCACATGATGTAGGTGTGGAGATCGAAGATCTGGGTCGCGATCGGCGTGACCGGATCCTGCAGGTTGTACTGACGTTCTGCATGGGCCGCGGCTGGCGCCAGCGCCAATGCGGACACGGCGGATCCCTGCAACACTAGCTTCGCCGCCAAGTCACCCGACTGCGCATTCGATTTCGCGCTCAAGCACACTCTTGCCCCCTTGCGCCTCATGCTTCCCTCGAACCCCTCGATGATCCACGGCGCACGCGGCGCCGCGAAATTATGGCTAGGCTTTCGCCAGCACGCGCCTCAGGTCGCGGGCGACCACGCCGCGATCCTCTGGCAACAGTTCCTCGCCGAATGCCAAGCTTTGTCCCGCGAACCGCAGCGTGAGCCGCGGCGCACGATTGAATCCCTGATCCTCCACTGCCACGCGAGTCCAGTAACGGTTGAACTCGCTTCGCGTTTGCACGCCCCCGCGGTCGCGCTCGACAACGACGCGGTCGCCGCACACACTCACCCGCTCCCAGTCCGATGCGTGTCGATCGATCCACAGGAACGCGAGGTACAGCACGGTCATCTCCAGCGCCGAATACGGCAGCACCAGCCACGCCCCGAGAGCGGCGAACACGAGCGCGAGCCCGAAGGAGACGACGCACAGCGACGCGAACAACCGCCAGCGCCAACGCGAGCCAAGCGAATCGTTTCGGCGCGACACTACGCAGTACTCGGATTCAGCGGAAAGCGGCGGGATTCCTGCGCCTGACATGCCTTGCTTGCCCGAAAAAGAACGCACACCGGTAAAACCCTAAAATCTTAGCATGGAACGCCGCACGGCCAAAGCTTGCTCGCCTAATTCTGACGACCGTGCTGCCGCTCGAAGCGCACGATCGCGCTGCCGTCCGCAGCGAAGCGCGGCTCGGGCCTCCAGGCGTGTCCGTAAACGACTTCGCAGGTTGCCGGCAAGCGTCCGCCGCGACGAGATCGCTCCATCGCATCGAGCATTCGGCCCCAGCGCGCACGGCCCATCATCCCGCGAGGCCGCCCGAAGGTCGCATTGTGCTCGCCCGCAGCCTTGATCTCGCGCATCATGCTCAGGGCATCGGCGTAGGTGAGCGTGATGGTTTCCGCGTCCATCACCGGGTCGGCGAATCCCGCCTCGACGAGCATGTCACCAAGATCGTGCATGTCGATGAAACGGCTGACGTGCGTCGCGCGATCGATGCCAGAGAAGGCGGCGCGCAATTCCTTGAGCGTATCCGGGCCGAGCGTGGTGAAGACCAGCAGCCCGCCCACATTGAGCACCCGCAGGAACTCCGCGAATGCAGCCCTGGTTTCGCCAATCGATTGGAGCACGAGGTTGCTCCAGACGAGATCGATGCAGGAGCTGGTCAGCGGCAGCCGCGTCGCGTCCGCGCAAACGAAGCGAGTCTCCCCGCGCGAAGCAGCGCGAGCGCCGAGAAGCTTCGCGAGGATCCTGCTCTGTGGCGCGTCGAGTGCGGCGGCTCGCCGCTTTGCGGCGGCGACCATGGCAACGGCGACGTCGAGCCCGACGATCGTCGCGTCCGGGTAGCGTGCGCGAAGCTCGGTCAGCGCCTCGCCCGTCCCGCAGCCTGCGTCAAGAATCCTCGCCGGCTGCAGTTTGACGAGCGCGAGGCGCTCCGCCATGCGCCGCCCGACTTCCCGGTGCAACACCGCCGCGTTGTCGTAGCTTGCTGCGGCGCGCTCAGCAGCAAGGCGAACCTGAGCCGGATCGATTCGCCCCGGATCGCTCTCAGGGGACATCGTGCGCACCCGTGCAGGACGGGATCGTGCTCGTGACCTGCGCAGCGCTCAGCGCGAAGGTGCCGCGTTCAAGCGACAGCATTCTCACTTTTCACGCCGCTGTGATAACGTGCCGCCTGCGGAGAATACGCGCAGTCCTCCAGGCAGCCTCCGGTCTCAACAGAGAGGAGCCTGGGTGAGCTGTACCGAATTGGCTTCGTGGTGCGCGCAATGCTTTCGTTCGCGCGCAGCAGCAGATCGTTCAAAGGCGGCGCGAGCAGCGCTTCGATCGCAGCAACGGACCACATGCCGGGCAGTTTCGGGGTGGGAGGTTCCAGTGTCAAACTTTCTCACTGGCGCGTTTGACAGCGTTCGCCGCAACGCTCGGGATGCGGCGCGGCGCGCGCTACCGCAGCGTTGCGAGCTCTGCGCGGCCTCATCCGGCGCGCAGCTCCTCTGCGCCGACTGCCTGCAATCGCTGCCGCGCCTTGGCCCCGCCTGTCCGGTGTGCGCGCTACCGACAGCCTCCGGCGAGGTCTGCGGGCATTGCCTCTCGAGCCCGCCGCCCTTTGATGCAACGGTCGCCGCCTTCACCTACGCGTTTCCCGTCGATCGGCTCCTACATGCCTTCAAGTATCACGGCCGGCTTGCGCTCGCCGAATGGGGCGCCAGCGCGATCCTCGGCGAGTGCGGCCGGCACCGCGCCGCGTACACGCCCGATCGGCTGGTCGCATTGCCTCTTGCGCCCGAGCGGCAGCGCGAACGTGGCTACAACCAGGCCTTCGAGATCGCGCGCGCGATCGCGCAGACCTTGCGACTGCCGCTGCTGCGCAAGGGCGTGGACCGCGTGCGCGCAGCGCTTCCGCAAACTGCACTCCCGTGGGGCGAACGTGCACGAAACGTTCGCGATGCATTCGCCTGCGATATCGACCTCGCGGGCTTGAACGTCGCCGTGGTCGACGACGTCATGACAACAGGCGCGTCGCTCGCGGAATTCGCGAAGACGCTGCGCAAAGCGGGCGCCGCGCGCGTACAAAACTGGGTCGTGGCGCGAACGATGCCGCCGAAGGATTGATGCTCGCGATTGTCCTCGTCCACCCGGAGATTCCACCCAACACCGGCAACGTGATCCGGCTCGCCGCGAACAGTGGCGCCGAGCTGCACCTCGTGGAGCCGCTCGGCTTCAGGCTCGAAGACAGGGAATTGAAGCGAGCAGGTCTGGATTATCACGAGTACGCGCGCGTCGTCACGCATCGCGACTGGGCAGCCTGCCGCGCCGCGCTCGATCCGCGGGCCGCACGGCGCTGGTTCGCTCTGACGACGAGCGCGGAGCGCTCGCTTTACGACTGTGCCTTCGCGATCGATGACGTGCTCGTCTTCGGCTGCGAGACGAGCGGGCTGCCGCAGGACATTCTGGCCGCATTCGACCGCGATGCGCGCCTGCGCATCCCGATGCGCCCGGGCGTGCGCATCATCAACCTCTCGAACGCAGTAGCGATCGCCGTGTACGAGGCGCGGCGCCAGTTGCGCTTTGCTGGCGGAGCCTGATCGGCTTGTTGTTCAAAGGAATTCCGGGCCCGGCTCGCGCGCGAGCAGCGCTTCGACCGCACGCCGTGGCGGCAGGTTCTCGTAGAGCACGCGATACACGACCTCGCAGATCGGCATCTCGATGCCGAGTGCTGCCGTGAGGTTTCTCACGTTTTGCGCCGCCGTCACCCCCTCGGCCACGTGTCCCAGCTCAGCGAGGATCGCGGGCAGGAGCTTGCCGGCGGCCAACGCGAGCCCGACGCGGCGATTGCGAGAGAGGTCGCCCGTGCAGGTGAGCACCAGATCTCCGAGCCCGGCCAACCCCATGAGCGTCTCGCGCCGCCCGCCCAGCGCAGTCGAGAGCCGGCCGGTTTCGGCGAGCCCGCGCGTGATAAGCGCCGCGCGCGCGTTGTGTCCGAAGCCGAGCCCGTCGCTCGCACCGGCGGCGATTGCCAGCACGTTCTTCACCGCCCCGCCGACCTGCACTCCAGCGAGGTCGTCGCTCACGTACGCGCGCAAGGTGTCGCTGCGCAATCGCTGCGCAATCGATTCGGCGAGCGCCTGATCGGTCGCGGCGACGCTCACTGCAGTGGGCAATCCGCGCGCGACCTCGTCGGCGAAGCTCGGCCCCGACACGACCCCGACCGGCGCGGGCCAGCGCGGGGTCACGACCCGATGTGCAAGCGCTACGCCCGGTGCAGCGTCCGTCGCGACGAAGCCCTTGGAAAGCCAAATGAGCGGAGCATCAGAGAGCGTCTGCAAGCTTATGACGACATGCATCAAGGCGGCGATCGGAGTGGCTACCGCGATCAGCGATGCACCCGGCACGGCGTCTTCGAGCCGCGCGCAAACCTTGATCTCCGGCGGCAGCCTCACTCCGGGAAGGTAGCGCGCGTTCTCGCGCGAGGTCTCGAGCAGGCTGGCCTGTACAGGGTCCCTGGCCCATAGTCGCACGCCAGGCATCGGGCGTGTGCGCAGGAGATGCACGGCGAGCGCGGTGCCCCACGCACCCGCGCCGAGGATCGCCACGCTGTCCATGCTTCCTTCGTCTGGCCGCGCCGGCGCTGTTCTAGCGAGGTCTAAAGGCCCCAGACCTGCCCGATGCGCACGAAACCTGTCTGCCCGTCGCGATGACGGACCTTTGCCCATCCAGGCGTGCTCGGAGCCTGACCGGACTCCGCCAGCTCGAGCAGGACGTTCTGCTCGGCCTTGAAAATCACCGGCGCCGACGCGTCAGGGCTGGCGAGAATCTCAGCCACCGGCGTGCGAACGACGAGCATTCGTCGTTCGCCCAGCGATTTTCTCTCCACCCACGCCACGGTGCCGCCAGCGTCCCGGACCTTGATCCAGCCCTCGACGTTGACGATCACCTCGAG
>Ga0126369_10003745_pt1 | contig 11022 bp, 8 predicted proteins | sample PanSoiMetaPlot_1_FD_109646 | JGI IMG/M metagenome (GOLD analysis project Ga0126369, IMG submission 109646) | Tropical forest soil microbial communities from Panama - MetaG Plot_1 | ecosystem: Environmental > Terrestrial > Soil > Tropical forest > Bulk soil | place: Panama | collected 2016-02-17
CACAAGGCGGGTTTCGTACAGGCAGATGTTCGAACCGCGCTCACAATGGGGCAAGATAATGACAATGACGAAGGCTGAACACTTAGCTTGGGCAAAGATGCGTGCTCTTGATCGCCTCGAACATAGCCAAATATCTCTGGCTTGGGCTTCATTTCAAAGTGATTTAGGCAAACATCCAGATTGGAAAATAAGCCGTCAACAGTCCAAGCTTGGAACTGAAATTGTAATGCAACAAAGCGATTTGGCAATGAAAAACTTTATTAATAGTTTCGAGTAAACCAGACACAAATTGCGCTAATAGCGATTTTTTTCATCTTATTTTGGTTCCGACGGGTGTAACGTTGCCCGCCGCCTTCGGTGTCGTCAGGCACGACGCCGGCCAAGGCACGACGATGATCCGCCGATCGCGTCGCGTTTTTTGGCCGCGCCATGCACGGTGAAGTTCGTCAGTCATTGGGGCTGTTGTACAGAGCAACCCGGGGCTGTGGCCAGATGCTCGCGCACGACCCCGCCAGTTGTGTCCGGCCATGAGGGACCCCATCCTGCAGGACCCCATCCTGAGGATGGCCGCCACCCACTCGCTCAGGCGCAGCGGCCCGCATCCCATCAGGAGTTGTGATTTCACTCCCGAGGTAGCGCTGAGCCTGATAAATTGATACCCTCAAAGCGGGCGCCGTTCGGGTACCAGCTTGCGCTGCGTTTGGAATCGCATGGAAGAACAGTTACTGCTTCCGTCTACCCTGCCTCCTGACAGTAACCAGAAGCGACTGGCACTCATTGTCGCGCTGCTCGTGCCTATTCCGTTCATTGCTATCCTGCCGTTCGGCCAATTTCAGCTTCCTCGGGTCGATTCCTATATTCCTGTTGTCGACACGATGATTCTGATCAACGATTCCATCACCGCGACGCTGCTGCTTGCTTACTTCTCGATCACGCGCTCACCGTCGCTGCTCGCGCTTGCGGCTGGTTTCCTCTTCACCGCCTTTCTGATTGTACCCCACGCATTAACCCTTCCCGGCGCTTTTGCGCCAGACGGTTTGCTTGGTGCCAGACTTCAAACTCCCGCCTGGCTGAATGAGATTTGGCACCTGGGACTCCCGTCCGCTGTCATCGCTTACGCCCTGTTGAAGCGCGGCGCCGTCGCCAAGCCGATACCCCCCGGTTCCATACGCTTTGCTATTTTAGCAACGGTCATCGCCGTATTCGTGATAACGTGCGCCTTGCTGTGGCTGACCACGGAAGGCGTTGAATTTTTACCAACCATCATGGTGGATCTGCTGCATTCCGATGCTCCCTGGGTTTTTTTTCCACCGGTTGCCCTCAGCATCATAGCAATGGCGCTGCTTTGGTCGCGGCAAGATTCGTTGCTCGATCTGTGGTTATCGATTGTCATCGAGATATGGATGTTTGACGCACTGCTGTTCTACGTGCTGACCACGCGCTACAGCCTGCTCTGGTATGGCGGCAGAGCATTTGCCACTTTTGCCGCGAGCCTTGTTCTGCTCTTCTTGCTTTCTGAAACGATGGTGCTCTACCGGCGTCTTGCCCACTCAAACATGATCCTGCAACGCGAACGACATAACAAGCTGATGAACATCGAGGTGATCACTGCGTCGATTGCCCACGAAGTAAAGCAGCCTCTCATGGCGATCGTGGCAAACGCAAGTGCGGCGCTGCAATTCCTCCGCGCGACGCCGCCCGAACTTCAGGAGGTACGAGAGGCGTTGAATGATATTGTCGGCGCCAGTCGCCGCACCGACGAAGCGCTCGAAAGCATCCGCTCCTTGTTCCGCACGGTCGATTTGGGACGGCAGCCGATTAATGTGAACGAGATCGTGCTCGAAGTGCTGCGGTCATTGCGCACAGAGTTCAACGAGCATGGTATTACGGCCAGGCCCGAGCTGACTTCCGAGATTCCGCTAATCGAAGGCAACAGGAGTCAATTGCAACAGGTCATTTTCAATTTGGTTCACAACGCAGTCGAAGCGATGGACTCGACAACTGATCGCGCCCGGGTGCTGCGGCTGAGAACAATGCGCAATGGTACGGGCGCAATTGCCGTCGCCGTGCAAGACTCAGGCCCGGGAATTGATCAGGGCCGATTGAAGAGCATATTTGAGCCGTTTGTTACCACAAAGGTGCACGGGATGGGATTGGGCTTGGCTATTTGCCGTATGATTGTCGAGCGCCATGGCGGACAACTTACGGCATCGTCGGATGGCAATGGCGGGGCGCTGTTCCAATTTGTTTTGCCGATCGGGCCAACCGCAGATTCCGTTCACGCGCAATGAGACCAGTGCCCCCCGGGCCTCGCCCCGTGGCCTGACGCCGAATGGGTATGCGCGACGTGTCGCCGAACATACCCCGGAGACTAAAACCGGAACAAGATTCGCAAGATGGTCTCTCAAAACGGGTCATTCGGTTCCGAGACGGAAACGGGAAAAAGCTCAAGGAGATCAATTGGCTGGGGGACCTGGATTCGAACCAAGATTAACGGAGTCAGAGTCCGCTGTTCTACCGTTGAACTATCCCCCACCTAAGCAGTTGATGAACAACGGCTTTTTTGGCGGCTTCCTGATTCGGGGCGAAAGTTTTGCAAACCGCCCCGTTACAGCGACAACCTATATAGGGCCGTCGTGATGTTCCGTCTACTCTCGCGACATTCTCGCGTTGCTCTCTCTCTCTCGTCGCTTGCTTGACGCGCTTGCGGTCGCAGGCGGCGATTGCTGAAGCTCACAAGGCGCCGGAGGCAGATGCCTTCAGAACGGCAATCAGCACAGCAGCAAGCAGAGTGCCCAACGCAACGACCGAATGACCTGGTCTGAGCAAGCCGGTTTCCCTCGTTGCTCTCGAGCACACAGTTCGCTGTGTGCTGAGCTTATCTTGATGGGCCGCTTCATCGCTGTGCTCAAGACGAACGGTCTAGAACCCCAGGCCTGCTTGCGCTGGTCTTCACAAATGACTGGATCGCGTATTCTCGGCAGGTCCGTCCGTGTCGATGCTCCAATGCCATCACGACACGCCCGGCAACGCCAAGGGACCTCCGCGCGGCGCACGGGAGGGCAGGACTCCCCGGTCTTGGGGTCTCGGCCTTGTCGAGGCAAAAGGCTGCGAGTATCGAGCAACTTGGGCAGCCACAATCATAAACACCAGCCACAACAAATTGTAGCCGTGCATCCATGAGCTCTCCAGGAGGTTATGGAAGGTAATAAAGATAGCAAGCGTGAGCATCAGCCACGCCCGAGCAGGGTCGCGGTCTGCCAGGCGCCCAATAGCGTTGAAGGTTGTCATGATGAAGATTACGAGACAAGCAAGGCCAACATACCCCATCTCCAGCGTCGTATCCAAATAGCCGTTGTGAGCCTCCGGCATCACCTTGACCCAGCCTGACGCGTCGGAGAAGCTTGGCGAGCCGGGTACGAGCCAAAAGGATTGGTATCCCCATCCCAACAGCGGACTACGTCCGATCTCATACACAACGAAATCCCATATAATTGTACGAAGCGAGAGTGTTGGGTCGTGGAATAGGTACCATGACACCTTGTCTCTGAAATATACGCCGAGCGCGATGATGAACAAAGGAACGATCACCGGGGAAATGCGCATTGTCTTTCTTGTCATCAACGTAAATCCAGCCAGGATTGGTGCAAAAAATCCGAAGCCGAGCGATGTTTTGGAACCGCATAAGATAAGGACTGCGACAGCGATGATGGCAACTATGGTACCCAAAGTGCGTCGTACGCCACGACAGAGCATTTCATGAAGTGACAGACAAAAAGCGATTGCTGTAAATTGTCCCAGAGCATTCTTATCCAAAAAATACCCTTCGTAACTTCCCATCGCAGTAGGGGAACCGCCTAATAAAACATTCAGCATCAAACCGAATGCGAAGCATAGAAACAGGCCGCGCATCATATCCTGTGTCAACATGGCAGGCAGAACAATAGATATCACAACCATCACTTGCTGCGTAAACCTGGTGAACGAAAGCTCCGGTCTGAAAGCCCACAGCACACTTGCTCCAGCAAATGCAAGATACACGTGGAGATAGACAATATGGGGGGACCAGATCTGTTTACCAAGGCGAGAGCGATTTTGCACTGCCAACACCACGGCAGTCGCCGCCATCACAGGCCAGAAAATTCTATTCTGCAGGTGGCTCTCCGTGACGCTCTGCAGCGTCTTGTCGGGGGAAGGCGAAACGAAATTGATCAATGGCACCACGATTGAGGTGTAGGCAACTGCCGAGATCGGGACGATTGAGTACTTGTCAATCACCGGAGTGGAGGATCTATCTGGACCCAATGCGAAAGAATGCTTTGAGGCTTTTGACATGATGAATCGCGATTTGCGGCGTCTGCCGACCTCTATGTTATGTTAACGCCGGAATGCGTTCAATTGCAACTAAAAGATCCGACCAATTGTAGCCGGACGTCCAGGGTTGCGGCTCGCGTGGATCATTTCCCGCGCAAGCAGGCACGCCATTGCTACGCAAGCCAAATTCTTCAGGAAGACGAGCAAGGTCCCGAGTGGGTCGATGGCGGTCACAGCCTCCCAGTTCCAGTAGACGAATTTCAAGAATATCAGAGCGGTGGCATAGGCGGTAACGACACCCCAACGCCCGGCTCCAACAGCCAGGAGAGCGAACGGCAACATCCAAATCATATACTCTCCTGAAAACACTTTGCTACACAGAATCAGCGTAATCGTGACGAATCCCATCACGAACGGTACTGTCTTGCACGAATGCTTGAACCGCAGGGCGCAGAATAAAGCCCCAAGATAGCTCACTCCGAAACCCAACGAAAAAATTTGGGAGAGAGTGCGCCAGTTGGCGGCGATCACATTGTGCGACCCGAAATCGAAGCCGTGCGTCACGGTCGTTATCCCCAACATCTGCCCGATCGCCAGCAAATTGCCCTGGAGGCTTTCCACTTCCGGCGGGCGATCGCTGTAAAAACTGAGATAGCTGAGGAGGTCCTCCGGTGCGGTCCCCATAGCGAGCACTATCGCATGGGGTAGAGCAAATCCAATAAGAGCTCCAATCCCCAGTGATAACGCGGGTGGCGCCGCGAGAACTACCGGTCGAAGTATGCCGAGGCCTGACAGCATGAGTATGGGAACAAGCAACGCGGGCCAGAGCTTGATCGATGCCCCAAGCCCGAGACACAGGCCAGCGATTAATTCCTGCCTGCAGTCCCAAGCAAGCAACGCCAGGGCGACGAACAGGACCACAACTGAGTCAAAACGAGTAACCACGAAGGATCCCGTCAGTCCAACCCAAACCGTAAAAGCGAGAGCAACGAAAGCTGGAGCACGAGGATCCCAGGACTGCCGCTCGACGAGCCGAATCATCACCAAAGCGGCCACCCATATGCAGACTGCAACGAGTGCTCCATAGGCAAGTGAAAATGGCCTGAGCCCGTCGAATAGAAGGCGGACGGCCCCGAAAAGAAGCAGCGCCCCAGGCGGATATTCGCACGAAAATTCGGTGTAGGGGGCGAGGGCATGATCCAAGAGAACCGCTGCTTCAAGCGGCTTCAGCTGTCCTGTCAGATGGTGGACCCATTCAAGATATCCCTCCGTAATCAATCGATGAGTTATGCGTCCTGCAAATTCCCAGTACAGTCGATCTTCCGACTGACCATACCGCAGGAGGTAGACCACTCCCGGCAGAACCATTAACGGAGGGAGCAACGATTTCCATCCGTTTCGCATCACACCATCCTCCTGTGGAACAAGCTGTTTGGACTCGCGGACGCTGGACGCTGTTAATCATTGACTGCGGGCGAAGTTCGGGAGTGCTAGTCCACTCGCCCTCTCCAATATGGTGACTTGAGCGTCATAGTGTCCGAAGCTACGCTCCTTGCCGGTTTCTCGCCACTTTCCCGTTCCGATTAGTGCTGCTGCGACTGCACCGCGAGGAAAATCCGGACATGCGCCTGGCTGATGCTGACATTGACGAAAATCTCTATAGGTCCTTAACCGAATGTCCGCGAGCAAAAGAACTTGATAGGGAGAGACGGTCGCTTCTATTTCCTGAACCATGACCTCGGTACCATTACGAGCAGCGCGCACCAACCCAACCCCGTCGTCGAGCGCACGATATTGAACGACTTCGCTATTGTGGCTATATTCCAGCGGAATATATGACCATCCCCATGCGGATCCAACTTCGTATACTATCGCTTTCGAACCTTCAGTTTTGTCATACAGGGCACCGATGAAACGGTGCGGTCCATGTACAAACATAGGAGCATGGACGAGAAACATATATGTGGATATCCCCGCTCCCACTATCATTGCGCCGGCGGCTAACTTCCTACCACCAGCGTCCCACGAGCGAAGTCCAGTAACACCAGTGACAGAAGTCGCGCCGACGCCGATAAGCAGGCTGAGCGGCGCGAGAAGCCACCCGCTATAACTGGCTTTTATAACATCAAATGTCCTGATGAAAAAGCTTGCCACAATCGTTGCAAAAACGCCGGAAAGTACAACCGCAATCAACCAATCGGACGGCCTTAAGTTCCTGTTTCTCACGTGCATCACTGCGGCAAACATACCTCCGGCCAGGAGCGCAATCGTTCCGCAAAAAAATAATATTGAAGCCGATATAGAGATCATGTTAGCGGGATCGCCAACCAATTGCAGCAAATAGGTTAAATACAGAATGGTCGTTTTTTGTTGGACCATGGGAGCAGTGGCTTCCGCGGGAACGAATGGTAGTACTTGGCCCGCACCAGAAACGAACGGTATTAACAGTAACGAACAAATAGCTACAACTACGAAGGCGCCTATGATTTCCACGAGTGCCTCAGCGTACCCAAGGAATGAAATTCCCAAAGCGAGGAAAAACGCGCAACTGCTTACAACCCCATAGAAATGCGTGTATATCGCGGCAATACAAGTAGCGGTGAATACCATAAGAGTTTTCAGATCCAACTTTGGGAGACAAGCCATAAGCCGTATAAAAACCGCCACCTGCGCACAGGTTATGGCGAAGAACATAGGATAAGCACGAATCTCCACGCCAGTTTGAATGAGCTTAGGTGACAAGACCAAAAATCCAAGCGACACTATCGTCGCCGATGGTCCAAGCGCGCGCAACGCGACGGTCGCCAGCCCCGACACCCCGGCAATTACAAACGCCGAATGGAAGAGCCTAAAGCCAATCTCGGAGGGCCCCCAAAGATGCAGCCACAACCAGTCGAACAGGTAACTGAGCGGCGGCATCCGATCCCCTGGGACGCTTAAGCGGTCCGGATCCGCACCTGCAAGCCACCGGAGCATTTCTCGAAAGTTTAGCGTGATTCCAGATAGTTGAGTGGATTCGTCGAGCCAAATATCTTGCACGCGTGCGAAAACATAAAGCTCAACAGAGAGCGCAACTATCAGCACCGCGGCGATCAAGGCATGAACAGACGAGCTTCGATCAAGATGGCGTCGCGCTGTTTTCTTGATTTCTGAGGACCTATGCATCTTACTTGGTCTTCCCAAGCTTCATGCCGTTGAGCCCCTGGTCGTGATAGGTCGGCCCACTGTTGAGCTGAAAACTCGTCGTGACGGTGGTGAATGTTGCGGTGATCTCAGTGTCGCCTTTGATATTGACGTTCGGCAACATGTTAATTAACAATTCTAACTTGTCTTGACAACGGCGTTATCAGCATCTCATCGGCATTCTTTCAACCATTGTCAAGCTCAAGAAGAATGCAGGGCTATCGCATTCGAACATTTGTGAAACGAGCAGAATTTGGGTGAGGCATGCGTTGACCCATCCGGCTTGCTTGGGTGGTCTTCGATATGTGAAGCTTCTCTTAGCCCGGCGAGGTTCAGGGTGTCCTTCATCGACTTGGAAAATTCATTTCAACCCCTCGACGAGGCATCTGTTGAACCGGCGACTCAATCATGTGAGCCCGGCAGCTCCGGGTGCGCCCCACCGATACCGCAGAGCCCACCGCTCCGTGCCGGGCGATCCTGTTCGATGGGCCCAGAGCACCTCAGCATCCTCTACGTTTCCCAGATGCCGGCCAGCCCTCCTCGCTTCGGCGCCCAGGCGCGGGTCCATGGGCTGATGACCCAGCTGTCGCGACGCCACAACCTGACAGCGGTGATGCTGGTCGACGACGAGTTCGACGCCGAGGAGTGCCGTCGGGAGATGGAGGCTTATTGCCGCGAGGTGGTGCTGGTTCCGAACCCCTACGTTCGGCAAGGCCTCGCCAAGCGGCTGCGGCAACTCCAGTCGCTGGCCTCGACCCGGAGCTTCGAGCGGCTCCAGGTGGCGGTTCCAGCGATGCAGCGGGCCCTGGACCGAGTCTTGCGCGCCAAGCGGTTCGACGTCGTCAACCTGGAGTTCTCGTTCCTTGGCGATTGCCATCTGCGTCAAGCTCCACCTGGCGAGAGGCTCCCACCCTTGGTGGTTGACTCGCACAACATCGACTACGAGCTGGCGAGGCAGTACGCGCGCGGCGGCAGCAGCCTGGCCCGTCGCCTGTATGCCGGGGCCAACTGGCGCAAGCTGCGGCGGGAGGAACTGGGCACTTACCGGGACGCCGACGGGGTCTATCTTTGCAGCGCGGTGGATGAGCGGCGCCTGCTGCAGGAAGTCCCCGGGGTCCGCACTGCCGTCATTCCCAACGCGGCAGACGTCGAATACTATCAGCCCCGCCCCACGGACCCGCCACCAGACGGCCGCACCGTCGTCTTCTTCGGGCTCCTCTCTTACGTCCCCAACATCGACGGCGTGGCCCACTTCGTCCAAGACATCTGGCCGCGCATCGCCCGGACCCACCCCAAGGCGCGCTGCAAGATCATTGGCGGCCATCCGCCATCGTCGCTTCTGGAGTTGGCTGGGCCCCGGATCGAACTGACCGGCTTTGTGGCGGACCTCCGGCCGCACCTTGCGGCAGCTGCGGCGGTGGTGGTGCCGCTGCGGCTGGGCGGCGGCACCCGCCTAAAGATCGTGGAGGCTATGGCCATGGGGAAGGCCATCGTCTCGACCACACTGGGTGCCGAGGGGATCATGGCCGTCCCCGGCCGCGACCTCCTCATTGAGGACGAGCCCGCAGCGTTCGCGGAGGCGGTGAACCGCCTCCTGGCCGAACCGTGCCTGGCGGCGCGCATCGGCCGGTCGGCGAGGCAACTGGCGGTGGAGCGGTACGCCTGGAGTGCAGCGGCGCGAGCGCTGGAGGGTTTCTACCGCCGGATCCTGGAGGTCGGCTCCTGAAGGCAACGTTCACTAGCGCCATACACGAGCGACGGATCAATGGTCTGCTGCCGACTCTTGCGACCTGGGGCCTGTGTGGTGCGCGGCCCGGAGCGCGGAGAAGACCGCCCTCCTAACCGCATGCGCGGTTCGAGACTTCGACGGAATCATCGCTGCAATGTCTGCGGGGCGGATGCCGCGGATGAAATCGGCCACGCCATCCGGGTTCAGAGGAACGTGCTCCCAGTAAGACAGGCAAAGCGGGTCGTCCGAAGAGAACGAGTTGGCTGGTGCACCGCTCACGACATCGACAAACAGGCCATAAAGCACGCACTCGGAGAAGTCCATCTGCCCGGCAACCGCAGTGGGCCAGGGGCGTCCCGTCGTGGCTTCGACCCGCGTCAGCATCCGCCTGACAATCGTCGGGTTCCAGGCAAGAGGCGACGAGATGTAGTCCGAGTACGGTGGCTCTGCCGGTGGCAGCCCTAGAAATGTTCGGGCCACCCGATGCCAGGTCATGTGGCGTGGCAGTCGCTTGTCGATCTGATTGGGCTTGCAATAGAAGCGCACGTTGCCATCCCGTACGAACATTTCGGCAGTGAATGGCCGAACGAACTCGACGTCGGAATCGACAACCAACACCGCGTCATCCTCCGACGCCGCGATCGCGGCCAGCTTGACCACCTGTTGCTGGATCCAACCACGCACCGGTGGCACGGGCCGGCCCAGGTTGACCGTAATGTTACAAAACGGTACGCGGACGAACGTGCCAGGCAGGAAGTCAGCCTCGCAGCAGATATGCGTACGTGAACCGGCGAGCCGACCGAACAGCTCAAGGTCCGACCGAGGCACAATGATATGATGCCGGACCGTGCCTGGAGAGTTGTCGAGTACCGAGCTGTTCAAGGCTGCGCACAGCTCGAAATCAGGTGCGAAGCTTTTCGTGATCACAGCCATGCGCGCCATGGTGCGGATGCTTTCTTTTTGTGCCAGCATAAGTTAATAAGCTGATGTGAATTATGTTAGGCAGAGCGTCATGTCGAGGAGAGCGAGCGTTAAATTTCTCGGGCTTCGTTTTGATACGGGATCGATTGAAGAAGCGGTGTGCGGTATTCTGGCCGAGACGCACGGATGCTTCAAGTATGTGGTCACACCAAACGTGCATCACATGGTCAGATTACTTGAGGATCCTACTGTCATACAGCCGCTTTACGAGCGGGCGTGGCGTGTGTTTTGTGACAGTCGCGTGCTGAGCCGGCTGGCTTGGTTCAGCGGTGTGCGCCTGCCCGTGATCACGGGCAGTGATTTGACAGCCCGCATCATTGCACGTGCGCGGCACCAATGTCTTACCATAGCACTCATCGGTCCATCGGCCGCGGCCTGTGCCGAGCTGGGACGCCGATATCCGGGCCTCAACGTCGTGTTTCACACGCCCCCAATGGGGTTTATCAATTCGGAGCATGAGGTCCAAAAGTGCGTCGACTTCATTGTTAAAACACGAGCTCCCTTGATTTTTCTCGCAGTAGGAATGCCGCAGCAAGAGATTCTCGCACGGCGCATTGCTGACCAGCCGCAGGCTCAAGGGGTTGGGTTGTGTGTAGGTGCCGCGATCGACTTTCTCACCGGAAAGCAACGTCGCGCGCCGGTTTGGGTTCAAAAGGCCGGCCTGGAATGGCTGCACCGTCTCCTGTCGGATCCGCGGCGGCTTGCTTCGCGTTATTTGATTGAATGTCCTCGGATCTTTTACCTGATTTATGTGAAGCACAGGAAGACTTAACTTGCAGCGGGACCGCCGGTAACAAATTTCAACGTCGTCAGGG
>Ga0126369_10003747_pt1 | contig 11020 bp, 9 predicted proteins | sample PanSoiMetaPlot_1_FD_109646 | JGI IMG/M metagenome (GOLD analysis project Ga0126369, IMG submission 109646) | Tropical forest soil microbial communities from Panama - MetaG Plot_1 | ecosystem: Environmental > Terrestrial > Soil > Tropical forest > Bulk soil | place: Panama | collected 2016-02-17
TCGGCCGTCGCCAATTTGGAAATTCCTACTTTTTCCCCTGGCTTTGCTTCGAATAATCCACAAAACCCAGCTCCTGGCATCGGCCTGGAGCATACGGCGCGTCGGCGACGTTGACTGTATCCGAACCCGTGTATTTGCCCTTCAGGTACACCGCATCTTCCGCGGTATAGCTGCGTGTCAGTGTCATCGTTTTTGCGTCGAGTGAGAACCGCTCGACGACATGGAGCTTGTCACTGTTCTGCACAGGTGCATTCAAAACGCCGGGCAAGAATCCGATCGTGTCGACAACCAACACATCTCCCTCCCAGCGACCGATAGAATGGCCCGTACGGCTCGGCTTGATGTTGTCGGGGTGGTTGGGCACGTTCATATAAATCGTACGCTTCAGTCCGAACTGCCCATATTCGAGAAGGATCGAGTCCTTGTTCTGTGTGATGCGGTTGACCGGACCATCGAACGTCCAATCGAAGATGATGCTGGTTGTCTCGCAGCGGAAGCGCGGATTGTCCTCCCGCGCAAATTTCGTGGCCGCTTGCTGTCCAAGCTCCGTTAGCTCGGAGCCACCGTAGAGCCGAGGTCCTGTGGCCTGGCCACCGCCCCTGCGACCGCCGCCTGCGCCGGCAGCGCGTTCGCCCGCTTTGTATTCATTCAACTTGCTGAGCGGCACCAACCCACCGCCGACTCCACGCGGATCGACCATGACGACCTGCTCCGGCGCCCACTCGCCCGAGATGTTCGGCTCGCCGGTCGAACGCCGCAGCGGGCGCTGTGTATTGGGTGCGACAAGTGGCCCACGAACCTCCTTGATCCCACCTTCTGTCGCCTTCACGTATTGGCCGTACCGGTCCATACGAGTTCCGTTCTCGAAGAGGATCGTTTGGAGATAGCACGACGTAGGATCCGCACGGTCAGGCGACGCCTCGACGGTGATTCGCTGGCCGATGGGAAACAAATCCTTCGTCCACCCCGAGCGCCGCAGGACATGTACAGAACGCATCTCGCAGCGATGATGCTCGATACGGCCATCCTTATCCGTCACATCAAAGTAGAGCCACGAATGTGGATTGATCAGATCTATGCGCGTCAACTTTGCGGCTTTGAACGTAACGGATTTGCTGAGATCGAAGGTGCCTGCTCCATGATGCGCGAAGGCGATCTGGGCCGAGAGGAATAGAACGGCGGCGAGGACGGCTCGAAGCATTGTCATCTCCCGAGTTACTGCGCGTTGAAATTACGCTCGATAAGCGACTGCCCTGTTTCCTTCGTGCAGCCACCTTTCGGCATGGCCGTTCCGCACTTGATCAGCATTCCTGCAAGCGCGCCGAAATTCCGTCCATCCCGCAGTGGGTAAACCGCAACCGTGAATATCGTACCTTCCGGAAATGTTTTTGGCGTAACACCCTGCCGAGACATCTGGGCAGCGGATCCCATCTCGACGCCCCACTTAAGCGGCATGCCACTCTCCATGACTTCCTTTCCATCGTTATCGATCACATTGAAAAGCATCTGCACGTGATTCGCGCCTGGAATATAGCGGGTCAATTTCCCAGTCATCGTTTTCGATTTCGACTGGTCGTACATCGCGAACGAATGGTGGGACAGGGCCGGCGTGGCAATGATGCTGAGCAAAATGATTCCGACCACTAGCGTGATAATGCAATTTCTGCTCACAGCGTCCTCCTTATTAAATGCGAGTCTGTCCTGCTTCACTGCGCAGGTTTCTTCCATCCTTTTTCAAAATGCTCTTCCCAGTTCTGTGCCCACGGTCGGCCGAAGTAATCGATGAATCCCGGATCGCCCGGAATCAGCTGTGTGGGCTTGCCGTCCGGTCCATTCACGATCGTGCTTTGGACTCTGCACTCGACGAATGTAAATCTCGCTTCGGGATCGTCGAGCCCGGTTCGAAACTCCCACGGAGTGACTGTGTGCAGAGGCCGCGTGAACGCCTCGGGATCATAGAACGTCGCTTCCACGGTGATGACTTTGCCGTCCGCACTCGGCTTGAAGACTTCGATGATCTCCAGATTGCTGCTGTATTCGAACATTGAGTGTGACAGCGTCCAGGCTTGAACATTAGCAGTCCAGGCCACCAGCGTATTGCCGTTCCAGAATCCGATCGTTTCGCCAAACCACTGCGGCACCTGCTGCACGTGCTTGCGGCCCACTAAAACCCTGCGTAGGAAGTTGTCCGCGATGCCGGACAAAAACTGCACCTGATGAGGCGTCATCGTGATCTCGATGTCTCCACCGAGCGAAGCTTCCGCCCACCACCGCATCATCCCTTCGGGATAGCAGAAGGCGGCCATCCACTGAGGTGAGTTGTTGACGACTTCATGGTAGTTCTGCTGCACCATGCGTCGTTGGTACTCGGGCGTCAGGAGCGACAGCATCGTTGCCGTTTGAAGGTTCCGGCCCCAGATCCACTGTTCTTGCGGATTAAGGCGTCGATAGCGGCCGTCCCAGTTGGGCAGTGTCTGTCGAGTGTGAACCGTGGGGCCACCGGCCTTTTTCGCCTCGGCCAGCAGCGCATTGTAATGTTCCTCAGCTGTCTTGTATGCATATGGACTAACAATCTTCGAGATTTCCCGATCAACATTGCAATCGCCCCATGCGCCAAATCGCTGGTCCCTGACCATATCAGTGAGAGCGCGAGGTGTGTTACACCTGAAATAACGTTTGTCCAGCCAGTACTGGCGATCGAGATAGAAATTCTTGCTGGTAAACAGGTCGACCGGCAGCGGTGTGATACCAGCTGGTGGTCCCGCCGGTTTGTTTTGCTGCGCATTCTGTCCGGCGCCCGCAGCGCCACGTCCACCTCTCCCCTGCTGGGCCATTGCGGCGCCAAGCGATATCGCCGCAATCAACAAAACTAACAGCGTGGTGTTAAACAGTGTGCGTCGAATGCTCATCCAAAGTACTCCTCGGCTGTATTCAATCTGTCATTCCGGAGACAAAAGGACTTATGTTCGATTCGATCAGGTGGCGTCAAGGCAAAAAAATCCGCAAGCGATGCTTGGGCAAGACTGGATATAGCGTAGGTGTTCATTGTCGCTCACGTTGCGTGCGACTATAATCGCGCCATCATGCACAGGCTCTTTACTCTGGCGTTGCTGCTTGTCCCTGTTGTGGCCTTTGGGCATCACGCTTACACGGCTGAGTTCGACACCACTAAGCCTGTGAAGCTGTCGGGAGTGCTTACGAAAGTGGAGTGGTCGAACCCGCACATCTGGATTTATCTGGATGTAAAAGACGACCGGGGCAATGTGGCAAATTGGGGTTTTTCCGCGTCTCCTCCGGGCATGCTGCAGCGGCGGGGCATTACTAAGAATAGCCTCAAGCTCGGTGAAGTGCTCACGATCTCCGGTCATCGAGCCAAAGACGGCTCGAACAACGCGTCGGGAAACGTAGTGACATTCGCTGACGGTCGTGACGCGCTCATTGGACAGGATCAGGCCTTGAATCCGGCTGACGCGACGTCCAGCACGGGAAAGAAACCATAGATGACGTCCGTGAAGAAAGTTATCGTTTTATTCGTCGCGGCAGCGCGTTTGGCAGCCGGTCAATCTCCTGTTCCTGGTATTCCTCGCATGCCGGATGGCAAGCCGAACTTCTCCGGTGTCTGGGCAGGGCCGGCTTTTAGTCACGTTATCGGACCGAACGATACCGACACTCCGCGCGTAACGAATTTCGATCGCAGCAGAATGGCTCCATTTCTGCCCGGCGCCGAAGCGAAGTTTTTTCAGCAGCCTACCGGCGACCTACGTCATGATGATCCGACCGAGCTCTGCCTGCCGGACGGCCATCCGCGCGAGGCCCTTGCGCCATATGCTCAACAGATCGTGCAAACCCCGGAAATGGTCGTCATCCTGTATGAGTACATGCACTTCTTTCGCGTCATCCCCGTCGGTAAACCTCACGGTCCGGATATCGAACTAACATTTATGGGCGACGCGGTTGCGAAATGGGAAGGCGATACGCTAGTGATCGATACAATCGGCTTGCGGGAATGGACCCTCTCCGCAAGCAACGGATGGCATAGCGACGCGCTGCACACGATCGAACGGTTGAAGCATATCGACTCAACGACGGTTTCCTATGAAATCACCGTCGACGATCCAAAGATTTTCACTCGACCGTGGTCGCAGACGTTTCAAATGAAGCTTCATCCGACTTGGTCTTTGCTGGAACAAGTCTGCGAGGAAAACAATCGCTGCCAAGGCGGGAACTGCACGCTTCCAGATTCACAGAAATCTAAGTAAGGCATCCGCGATACCGCGGATGCAAAAGGAGAATTCCATGCGTGCTTCAATCGGTTTTGTGATCGGAGTCTTGTTTGGTTTTGGCGTTGCGTCAGCCGTTGCTCAGAACAATAGGCTCGGTGGCGTGAACAATATGAATCACGTAGGGATCGCGGTCGAGCGATTCGATGAGGCTTTGGCCTTCTACACTCAAAAGATGGGTTTCCGCGAAGCCTTTACGATTCGTGATGAAAAAGGGCAACCGACATTGTCGTACGTCCAGGTTAGCCGGGACACGTTTGTGGAATTGCAGCCTGTCAATGCCAATCGCCCTCCGGGTATCACGCACTTCGGTCTGCACGTTCAGGATCTCCGGGCAACCGTGGACACCTTGAAACAACGCGGAGTAACAACTGAAGAACCGAGGGCCGGACGAGACGATTCAATGGTGGCGAATGCAACCGGCCCAGGCGGCATCAGAATAGAGATGTTTCAATTTGGCCCGGAGTCACTCCAAGGCAAAGCCATCAGCAGCTGGAAATAGGCCGGAAACAGGCATGATTTCGGTTGCGGTTTCCGTGTCGCGGAACCATAACGTCCCTCGCGACCACGACGCGATCAACCGTTCTCGCCATCCTTGTACTAAGTGCGCTCGCATCAGCGGCCTGATCGCCTGGTCGCCTTCCCGGTTGGAAGTGATTCGAAGTGATATGTTACTCTTGCTCGATACGACGTGTAGATTCGCTCTCTTATTATCTTTGGGAGGAATATCTCGATGCGCTCCCTCAATATAACCCTTATTGGATTGCTCTTATTTTGGAACGCGAGCTCAACCTTTGCCGCAGGCCGCAGCGATGTTGCAGACGCGGTAATGAAGGGAGACAAGGTCGCCCTTCGCTCCTTGCTGCAGCAAAAAGCCGATGTCAATGCTCTTCAGGTGGACGGCGCAAGCGCCATGCACTGGGCTGTATATCGCGATGACCTCGAGGCGGTTGATCTATTGATCAATGCCGGCGCGAAGGTCGATATCAGGAACCGTGAAGGTGTGACGCCTCTGCATATGGCGTCTCTTTATGGGAATTCGAAAATGATAAGCCGGCTCCTCAAAGCGGGGGCAGACGCGAAGCAAAGAGGTCCTGCAGGCGAAACGATATTGATGCTCGCGGCGCGCAACGGCAACCCGGAAGCAATTACCCTGCTCATTGCTTCAGGTGCGGATGTGAATGCGAAGGAACCTCTTCGCGGTACGACCGCATTGATGTGGGCCGTCGAACAGCGGCATCCTGCCGCCGTTGCAGCTTTGATCGACGGCAAGGCGGACGTGTCCGCAAAATCGAGCGGCGCGGGTTTGCCTAGAAATTACATGGCGAATCGGGTCAACAGCGCGCGAGTGGAAACCGCTAATCGCATTCGTGCGGCCGCTGCCAAGGCTGGACGTACGTATGAGGAACAGCTCGAAATCGAACAGAAGAACGGCACTGTTGCAGTACGAAGGATTGGTGATTTCTTTGGCCAGCAAGGGGGCCAAGGCGGCAGGAACCAACAGAATGCTCAGGCGGCCCAGCCACAACGGGCAGCTCAGGCGGCCGGCCAAGATCAAAATGACCAAGATGACACCGATGTCATCGTCGCCGGTCTTGTCGGCACCGGTGGTGGCGGGCTTACAGCTCTCGTGCTGGCCGCTCGCGAAGGTGATTTGGAATCTACAAAGCTTATCCTGGCAGCCGGGGCCGATATCAACCAAACGACCGAATATGGCTGGACTCCACTATTGACGGCAACGAACAACCGGCATTATGGGCTCGCTGAGTATCTCATTGAGCAGGGCGCCGATGTGAACAAGGTCAACAAGGGAAATTGGACGCCTCTATACCTTGCAACCGATAACCGCAACATCGAGGGTGGAGATTTCCCCGTGCCAAAACCGGACAAGGACCACCTCGAATACATCAAATTCCTGCTGCAACACGGCGGAAATCCGAACCTTCGCGCTAAAGACAACACGCTCACCCGAACGATCTTCACCATGCAGTGGTTCCAGGAGGCTGGTACGACGCCGTTTATCAGGGCGGCACAATCCAGTGATCTCGAGCTTCTCAAGCTGTTTCTGGCGAATGGAGCCGATCCGATGATCAAAACCGATCACGACGATACAGCCTTGACTGCGGCGGCAGGCATGGGCTGGGTCGACGGCGTGACCTATGAACACTCTCCTCAAGCAAATATTGAAACCATCAAATTCCTGCTCGACCTCGGCCTCGATCCGAATGCTGCAAATGGAGATGGACGCACTTCACTGATGGTTGCCGCTGCTAAAGGCCGCACCGAAGTTATTCAAATGCTCGTCGATCATGGCGCGAAGCTGGACACGCGCGATAAAGGCAGCCGCGATACAGAGACATTGGTTTCCGTTAACGCAGGACACACCTGGGAAGCACTGGATTATGCGGACGGGCTCGTTCGTTTTGGAGTGCAGTCCGCAGTGAGTCGTCCCGAAGCTGCCGCGCTCCTACGCAAGCTCATGACTGAACAGGGACTGCCGGTCCCGCCTCAAAACCGGACGATCGATTCCATCTGCATCGTGGAAATCTGCAAAGAGAGAATCTGGAATCAAGATTAGCCGCGGATGCCGCAGATAGCTTGTACCAGTTGCGCGGATTCCCCATCCGCGCAATCTGCGGCTAAGCCTCTCCGCCGTTCAAATCCGAAATTAGCAGAAATTAACCGAAATTAGATTGACTAACAATTGACAATAGTCTACTTTGCTGCGCGAATTTGTCTAAAAACCAAGCGCGATTCGTCGGGGTACCCAAAAAAGCATGAGGCGTGAAGAGGGGAATGTCGCGAAATCTGGTCCGCTGCTTCCTGGCGTCAGGGCCGGCAAGGAAGTCATCGCAGTCGGACTGGTCCTGCTTTTGACAGCAATCGATCCGTCATTCGTCAGCGCCCAAACCGCACAGGACTCGAGCAATCGATTGCAGCTATCGGTGCTGCAAGGCAACAACTCTACCTTGGACAACACGCATCCTGCGAGGCTCGTCGTTCGAGTTCGCAATGGCCGCTCGGGACCGGTGAGGGGTGCCGATGTGACATTCACCACACCGGATTCGGGACCGGGCGCTGTATTTTTCGGAGGCGAGAGGCGGCTGACGGTAAAGACTGATGCGCAAGGCGTCGCGAACTCCGGCCCAATGCGGCCAGATGGCGGTGCGGGCGTCTTTAGCGTGGCCATCCAGGCAGCGTTTCAGGATCAATCGGTCACGACATCCGCGCAGCAGACGAACAAGACTGAGCCTTCGGGTAAGACACTCCACAAAAGCGGTAAGTTGAAATGGATTCTGATCGTTGGCGGCGCTGCGACGGTAGCTGTCGCAGTCGCGGCGACGAAGCGGTCGACGACCACATCCACTCCGACAATCACTGCAGGCGCTCCCAGCGTTGGGCAGCCGTAAAATGAATTCGTCTTCAAGGCATCCTTCAACACCTGAGAAGTGCACATTCGGCACGCCAGAGGCGTGTTGGGATAATAGCCAGGGGCACGCGTCTTTTGCGTACGCCTGGAAGGAGAACGGATCAAGATTCGCACCCCGGACGGGGTGCGAGGAATCCTCGACACCCCTTTGGGCTGCGGTTCTTAGGGTCGGACGTATTCCGGGGGTACGCAAAAAACGCGTACCCCTGGCTACTATCCCAGCACGCCTTCAGCGTGCGCGCAGTTTAATTTCCAATTTCACGAAGACGCCGTTCGCCATTCTGGCAGTTTTGGGCGCGGTCTTTTGTGCTGCTGCGCACGCCGAGGCACAGCTTCCATCATCTCCTTCCGGGCCGATTCTAGGATACGTGTTCGACGTCAACGATAGCAGTATCAAGCCGATTGCCGGCATCATCGGCAATTCCTACATCGGACAGCATGTCGAGTTGGGTTTCTCACTAACACAAGCGGCCATCCTTCCCGGCCAGGCGAGTGCTATTGCTGGTTCTGACAGCAGCGCGAATGCAATCGTCATCAGTCTGGAGACGCGTCCCGTTTCCGTACAAGCGATAACCGGGGCACCATCAAACCCATCGGCAATCAGTATCAGTTCCGCCGGGTCGGCCGCGGCGCTCTACTATGCCGGCGCCGGTCGCATGCTTGTGGTTCGGGGTCTACCGCAGAATCCAACGGTGACTGCGGCAATCGATGTATCCAGTATTCAGGACCCTCTGAGCCGGATGGCCGTGAACGATGAAGGAACTTCCGCGCTCTTAGGTTTTTCCCAGGAAGACCAGGATGCCCTGTACGCCTGGACCGCGGGAGGTGGACTGCGTTTTATCACGGCCCCTTCGAAAATCGGCGCCATAACCTTCGTCGGAGCCGGCGCAATCGTTGCCGACAAAGGTGCGCATGAGGCTTTTCTCATAAACGACGTGGGTGGTGGAGCGGCGCGAGTCTCTCTGACGGGACCAACAGAAGAGTTATCCGAACCCGTTGCGATTGCAGTTTCGAGCCGGCAAGAGATCTATATCGGCAACGCCGGGACGGGAACGGTCGTGACGTTCGATTTGAACGGCCGCGCCCTCAGAACACAGTCGTGCAGTTGCGCCATCACAGATTTGTACCCGATTCGGGATTCTGTGTTCCGGCTAACCAGCCGCCTGGACCAAACCATCTTCCTGCTTGACGCGGAGGATGCCGACGATCGCATTGTGTTCGTTCCGGCCATACCCAAACCGTGACCAACGGTCATTCGCAACTCACCAGACGCGCCCTGATGGCGGCGGCCGCCCTCCTCCTGTTCCTGTCAGCGGGCAAAGTCCATGCGACGAACCATGAAGTGCACATCGATGAAGTAATGGCCGGCGCGAACGGGAATTCCAAAATCCAATTCATCATCCTCAGGCAGGAAGAGATTGGACAGAACTTGTGGGGACCCACAAACGGACTTCAGTCGGCGGCCATGCTGGTTTTCTTCGACGCGACCGGAAGAGAGACGGGGAAGTTCAAATTCCCCGCCAATCCTCCGACGGCGGGAACTCTGAAGACTCTGATTGCGACCCAGGAATTCGCTAACCTTCCTGGAGCGCCGAGGCCGGACGTAATCATCCCGCCATTGGTAAATCCGATCAGTGGGCAAGTCTGCTTCAGGAACAATCCGCAGAATGCTGTGTTTCTCCGAAACGAGTGCCTTTCATATGGCAACTTTACCGGGGACACTGGCACCAACTTCGGCGGCTTCGATGGAAACGTTCCCGCTGGACCGCCGGCGCCGGCCCTGCCAATCATGAATACGGTGAGCCTCCGCCGTAACGTCGACACCAGCAAAAACTCGGATTTTGCAATCACTACAGCGCCGACGCCGATAAACATCGCGGGAGCAGCATTCACGATGTCAGTCGCTCCCCAGGCGGTCCAGGGCGAGAACCTGTTCAACAACGAAACGTTTCAAGGCAACGGACGCACTTGCGCGTCGTGTCATGTGCAGAGTGAGAGTTTCAGGCTGCCGCCCGCAAATATCCAAGCACGGTTTGCGACGTTGGCGTCGACCTTCGATCCACAATTCATCGGCGAGACCGCGCCAACCAGCTTTGATGCCGGTTTTGATTTCAACCTGAACCGGCTGGTCCTGACCACGACTACAGTCGGTACGCCGCCAACGCCATTGGCGATTATTAGTAACGCTCCATGCACCGGTGAACTGAGAGGCGTCATCACGTCAGCGGGCGGAGGACGCGCCAAGGTGGTGACGCGTATTTCTGACACAACCTATCTTGTCTATGGCGGCATCAACCCGCCGTTGTCCGGTACGGTCAGTGATAGCAACGGATGCTCGGGAACGGTTGCGGGCATCACGCCTGGAGATCTGAACGGTTTGGAAAATCCGCGCCGGATGAGAACAAGCCAGGGCACGGATTTTCCACAGGGCAGAGGGCTGATCCTGGAAAATATCGATGGATTTGGAAACCCACCCGTGTTCCGCAAGTCGCCGCAGTTGTTGAACCTGAGCCGTACGGCACCATTCGGGTTCAGCGGTGATATCCCGGATTTGGAGACGTTCAGCGCCGGAGCGGTGCGGCAGCATTTTCCCCGTACACTAGCCCGCGCTGAAACCGGCGGAAACCCGGATTTCCGCATTCCTACTCCTGATGAACTTGCCGCCATGAAGGAGTTCATGGTTGCGCAGGAGTTCCCTCCCGGTAACGACCCGAACAAGTTCGACTTGAACAACTTTGCAACCACGGCGGCCGAGCAGCGTGGCCGTGACTTGTTTTTCGGGCAGGCCAAATGCTCACAGTGTCACGGCGGTGATGTGCTGGCTCAAACGACTGTAGCCATCCTCGATCAACCGATCGGAGTGAACGGGCGTTTCAACACCGGCGTAGTCAACCAGCCTGTCAATTCCCCCGGCGTGGATGATCTTCCGAGTGAGGGAAGCAATCCGCCCGGATCGCGGAAATTCAGTGTGCCCCAACTGTTCAATGTCAAGAATCTCGGTCCGTTCTTTCATGACGCATCAGCGCCGACACTGCGGGCGGCAGTGGAGTTCTACGACTCGGCGATCTTCAACAGCTCGGAGGCAGGGTTGGCGATCAATGGGATTTCGCTGACCGGAATTTCGACGACCGCGGTTGACGACATCACCGCATTCCTCCAAGGGCTCACCTTCCGAACCATTTCAGCGAACTCCGCAACAACTGTTACCGGTTCGACGGGCGGTTCCGCGTCGCCATTGCCGTCAGTACGCGTTCTCGACAAGAACGGGAGTCCGCTTGCCGGCGTATCGGTGACATTCGCTATATCGTCA
>Ga0126369_10003748_pt1 | contig 11019 bp, 9 predicted proteins | sample PanSoiMetaPlot_1_FD_109646 | JGI IMG/M metagenome (GOLD analysis project Ga0126369, IMG submission 109646) | Tropical forest soil microbial communities from Panama - MetaG Plot_1 | ecosystem: Environmental > Terrestrial > Soil > Tropical forest > Bulk soil | place: Panama | collected 2016-02-17
AAGACATATTGCAGTACGTCGCTGATTTGAACGACGGTGAGGAGGAAGAACAGCAACAACACGTTGCTCTGAAAATTCGGAATCTTCAGGAGCAGCAGCGCCGGCGCATGACTGACGCAATAGACCGTCAGCATCAAACCCCATTGTATTTTCGACGTGCGCTGGAGAAAGTCGATGGTGTCACCCTTGACGACGGAGAGCACGGGCAGGAGAAGAAAGGCATAGACGGGAATCGCGATGCTGAAGAGCGACTGCCACGATATCCCGATCAAATAATATTGCAGCGGCAGGAAGAGATAGAACGCCGCCGCCACGGGCCGATGATCGGACGGACGCGTCGGGGTCAACGTGATGAATTCGCGCAAACAGTAGAACGACGTGAGTGCAAAGAGCACCAGCGTGACCGTCTTTCCGAACCAGAACGCGATGGCGAAGATCGCCACCATGATCCACCAGGCACGAACGCGATCGTTGAGATTGCCGACGGTCGCTCGCGCCCCATCGCTCTTGACGTACAAAGAAAGAACGAAGCCGATGATCGACGCGACCACGAGGAGAGCGCCGACGCCGAGAAAAAGCCAAATGATCCGTTGATCTATCATGGAGACCTCAGGCAAGCGCGATGATCGCCGTCCTTGCGCGGGACAGGAATTCGTCCCTGCCTTCGTCGGCCCGGAGCGAGATCGGCGTGCCAAAGCGCACCGCGCAACTGATCGGCGCCGGCAGGATGGCGCCTTTGGGGAAGGCGCGGTTCAAGTTCTCGAGAAAGACCGGCACCAATTCGGCCTTGGGAAACGCGTTGGCGAGATTGAACAGGCCCGACTTGAACGGGCCGGGCAATCGCTCGTTGGAACGCGTCCCTTCGGGAAAGATGATCAGCGAGCGGCCCTGTGCGAGCTTCTGCTTCAGAGGTGCAAGCACATCGGCCTCGCCTCTCGAGCCGCGGCGGTCGATAAGCACCGAATTGAGCAGCCGGATCGCAATCCATCGGTGCAGTCGCGACCGCCCCCAATAATCGAGGGCGGCGACCGGATGCGTCGTTGCGCGCAGATGCGAGGGGAGTGCCGCCCAAAGCAGGATCGTGTCGAGATGACTGCCGTGATTGGCAAAGTAGATTCGCTGGCGATCGGAGGGGATTGTCCCCTGCCAGTGCGGGTGTCCGCCGACGAGAAAGCGGGTGAGGCCGATCAACGCGTATTCGATCACGATTGGCCTCTTCCGAGTTGGGATGAGATTGCCGAGAGCCGCCTGACCGCCGTCAGCAGCGATCCGACCGCGATCACAGCGATGATGACTTGAAGGCTGTAGCGGGTGGGACTGATGAGGCTCTCGACGAAGGCCGCAAGGCAACCCAGCGTCAGGGCAGCCATGCGATGCTGCTTCGCCATCGGTCCACGGAAGTCCTGCGCCAATCCCAACGATCCGCCCAGCACCCGGATATACGCGGTGAACATCGCGAGCAGCGCCGCGACAAAGCCGAGCCAAGTCGAGCCAGCCGCGCAGCCGAATGCAACCAGAAACAGCGTATCCTCGACCCGATCCGGAACCTCGTTGTAAAGCGGTCCATCGGTGGAGCCGCGCCCGCCTTCGACCGCGACCAAGCCATCGAACAGATTGCAGAGCAGGCGAAGCTGGATGGTGAGCGCGCCAACGAGAAAGCCCCATTGCGTGCGCGGCGCTTCCACGAGCGCCCACGCCCCGACCGCCGAAAAGCCAATGCCCAGAAGTGAAATCTGATTGGGCGTGATGGGTGTGCGCAACAACGCTCGCGTGACGAGCGCGGCCCAGCGTCGATCACGCGAGGCAAGCGGCCGTCGATTCATTTGCTTTTGCGATTCCATGTCTTCGGCGCGCAGGTCTGGTCAATTCAGCGGAGTCGCTCAATTGTATAGAGGTTTCGTCGATTTTTCTGTGGCAAGGCCTGTCTTTCGAGCATTACTTCAGCTTCCGCCGCGCCATGCGCAGTCTGGCGCCGATCCTGCGACGAAGGCGGACGAGCTTCCTTTTGATCGATCTCTTAGCGTCAGCATCCGCCTCGGCCAGGCGCAAACCGACCGTTGCGACGCGCCCATTCGCGACCTGATGCGCGACGAGGGCGATGGAGCCAACCGGCAGCACGTCCCCGAGGTGGACGGACCGGCCGAACCGGGCGGCAAAATAGTCGGCCAGCGTCAAACCTGCTTCCACCGCCTGGACCTCGAGGCCGTATATCTCGGCCAATGCACCCAGCATCACGTCGCCGCTCACGAAGAAATCGCCGAGCAGCTCCGGATCGGGCGCCGTCGGCGGGGGCATTTCGACAAAGAAGCGATCGAGCGCGTGCGCCTTTTCCGGTGGAGCGAGAAAATAGACGTGATCGCCTTCGCGGATGGTGGAGGCCTCGTCGGCGGTCAGAACATGCTGATCGCGCACGACCAGCATGAGCTTCGCCCAAGGCGGCGCGATGCGGCGGCGCAGATAGGGGTTGTTGGCCTGCACGGCGTAGCCCACGAGCTCCTGCTCGAGCTGTCCGGGCAAGTCCAGTTCGACGCGACGCGGTACCGGATCGGTGCGTGGAAGCGCGATGTGAAGGCGCCGCGCGGCAAGACCAACGGTCCAGCCTTGCACCAGGAGCGACGCCAACACCACAACGAACCCGACGTCGAAATAAAGCTGCGCTTTCGGCAGGCCGACGAGCAAAGGAATCGAGGCGAGAAAGATTCCCACCGCACCGCGCAGCCCAACCCAGGAAATGAACGCCTTCTCGCGCCAGGAAAATCGAAACGGCGCAAGACAGAGAAACACCGCGATAGGCCGCGCGAGAAGCATCAGCGCCAAGGCGACGGCCAACGCAGGGAGGGCCCGCTCGGGCAGGCGTCCGGGCCAGGACAGCAATCCGAGCAGCACGAACATCACGATCTGCGCGAGCCACGTCACCGCATCGAGAAAGGCGACGACGGTATTATGGGCGCGGGTCGGCCGATTGCCGACGATCAGCCCCGCGAGATAGGCCGCAAGAAAACCAGACGCGTGCACGATTTCGGCGAACCCGAACAGCACCACCGCGCTGATGGTCACAAACGGCGCATGCAGACCCTGCGGTAGCCCGAGCCGGTTGAGCACGAACGCGATCGCGCGGCCCCCGAGGACGCCCAAGAGCGTCCCACCAACGCCCTTGATGACCAGACTCTCGGCGATCATGTACCAGGGCTGATCACCGCGCGCTAACAATTCAACGAGAACGATGGTGAGAAAAATCGCGAAAGGATCGTTCGTGCCTGACTCGACCTCCAGTGTTGCGCCGACGCGCGGCCGCAATCGCAGGCCGCGGGCATGCACCAGAAAAAAGACCGCAGCCGCATCGGTAGATCCGACGACGGCACCAACGAGCAGCGCTTCGGTCCAATTCAAACCTAGCGCCGCGCGTGCCACGGGCGCGGTCGCTGCCGTTGTCAGAACGACGCCGATCGTGGCGAGCACGATGGATGGAGCGAGCACGGTGCGAAAGGTCGTCAAACGCGTCCGCAAGCCGCCGTCGAAGAGGATCAGCGCCAGCGCGATCGAACCGACGAGATAGGTCGTGCGCACATCGTCAAATTTGACGCCTCCCGGCCCCGCCTCGCCGGCGAGCATGCCGACCAGCAGAAAGGCCACGAGCAGCGGCGCGCCGAAGCGCAGCGCAATGAGACTCGACAGGATGCCGGCGAGGACCAGCGTCGCGCCGAGAAAGATGGTGAGGCTGACAGTATCGAGCGTGGCCATGCGTTGCGTAACCTCGCGCGCATTGGAAAGGCAACGGTCGGGCAGAGCAACTGATTACTGAAGGTCCCAGCACTCTCAACCTGTAGCCCGGGTGGAGCGCAGCGGAAGCGGAGCGCAACCCGGAACGGGTGCCCCGGGTTGCACTCCCGACTCTGGCGCTAGAACCCCACCTTGTCGCCGCCCTTCAAGGAAAGCAGCTCACGCGCTTCGTCTGGCGAGGCGATCTCGAGGCCGAGGCCTTCGATGATCTGTCGTGCCCTCGTGACCTGCTGAGCATTCGACTCGCACAGCTTGCCGGCGGAAATCCAAATCGAATCCTCCAGACCGACCCGCACATTGCCACCCATGGACGCCGCCATCGCCGCGATCGGCATCTGGTTACGGCCGGCGCCGAGCACCGACCAGCGGTAATTGTCCCGCCCCAGCAATCGATCAGCGGTGCGCCGCATATGCATGACGTCCTCGGGATGCGTGCCGATGCCGCCGAGAATGCCGAACACCGTCTGCACGAACAGCGGTGGCCTGACCAAACCGCGCTCGAGGAAATGCGCGAGATTGTAGAGATGACCGACGTCGTAGCACTCGAACTCGAAACGCGTTCCATTGTCGGCGCAGGTGCGCAGGATGAACTCAATGTCCTTGAATGTGTTCCTGAACACGAGGTCGCGCGTGCCTTCGAGATAGCCGCGTTCCCAATCGTGTTTGAAGTCCTTGTAGCGATTGAGCATCGGGAACAGGCCGAAGTTCATCGAGCCCATGTTCAGGCTCGCGACTTCGGGCTTGAAATGGTGCGCGGGACTAACCCGTTCCTCCACCTTCATGGTCGGCGCGCCGCCCGACGTGAGATTGATGACAACGTTCGAGCGCTGCTTGATGCGGGGCAGAAAGCGGCCGAACGCCTCCGGCGACTGATCCGGCCGACCGGTCTCGGGATTGCGCGCATGCAGGTGGACGATCGCGGCGCCGGCCTCCGCCGCCCCAATGGCCGAATCCGCGATCTGGTCGGGCGTGATCGGGAGATGCGGTGACATCGAGGGTGTGTGGATCGAGCCGGTGATGGCGCAGGTAATGATCACTTTGTTGGGGGTGGCCATGTCGTTCGTTTCCGATTGGGCATTGCTTGGGCGGGGATTACCCCCTTGATATCGGCTAACCGTCTGTTTGGACAGGCCTAAATCGCCCCTAAACGTTTCTTTGAACCTTTTTCTTGGATCCACCGACCAATAAATACCGCAGCCGTGATCGGCCGCCCAAGAACAAATGAGTTGGAGGCAACCCATGTCGATGAAGATGAAATTCGCCGCGGCGACACTCGCCGTGCTCACCCTTGGAACCACGGCAATCGCCACCTCCGGCCAGGCCGAAGCCAAAGGCTGGGGCTGGGGCCCCGCCGTCGGCGTCGGGATCGCCACCGGCGTCCTGATCGGCGCAGCCGCCGCCAATTCATATGCCGGTCCGGGTTATTACTACGAGCCCGCTTATCCGCGCTGCCACCGCATCCGCCAGTTCGACGCTTACGGCAATTATGTCGGCACCACGCGCGTGTGTGAGACACCCTACTAAGCATTGGCCGACTTCGATCGGCGCGAGCGCCCCCCATCCACCCCCGCGCCGATTCGATCGACCCGTCCGGACGGTCCACCCGCCGGACGGGTCGTGCCTTTTGCTGTTGACTCTCCTAGTGCCGCCGATTTGAAGTTCCTACATCCGTTGCGGCAAGCTCGTTTTAGGAACTTCAAATCGAAAAGCGGCACTACAGTCATAAATTTGCTAGCGCCTTTCGCTTCCGAAGTTCGTTCAGGGGGTGCTGAGATCTGTGACGAACTTCGGAAGCGGGCGCTAGCCACTGCTCTTCAAGCAATGGGAGCCCAACCTGGAGAGCATCAATGAAGCGCGGTTTGCGTTCCCGCCTCACCCAATACGGCGACGAAGACTTTGCCCTGTTTCTGCGCCGCGGCTTCCTCAAGAGCGCGGGCTTCACCGACGACGCCCTTGATCGTCCAATCGTCGGCGTGCTCTCGACGGCGTCCGACTTCAATCCGTGCCATGCCACAGCGGGACATCTGGCGGAAACGGTGGCTCGCGGCGTCCGGCTCGCCGGAGCGCTGCCCTTCGTATTCCCGACAATCTCCTTGCACGAGGCCTTTTCGTTTCCGACCTCGATGCTGCTGCGCAATCTCATGGCCATGGATGTCGAGGAGATGGTGCGCGCGTTGCCGCTCGACGCCGTCGTCCTCATTGGCGGTTGTGACAAGACGATCCCAGCCGAGTTGATGGGTGCGGTGAGCGCCGACATGCCGGCCATCGTCTTGCCGGTCGGGTCGATGCTCGCCGGTCGCCACGAAGGCACGCGGCTCGGCGCCTGCACAGATTGTCGCCGGCTGTGGGCGGCCTATCGCGCGGGCTCGCTCGACGAGGCGAATCTGAACCGCGCGCATGATCAATTGATGCCGACGTCCGGCACCTGCATGGTGATGGGCACCGCCTCGACCATGGCCTGCCTCGCCGAAACGCTCGGCTTCACCTTGCCCGGGGCGGCGACCGCGCCCGCGGTGTCGTCCGATCGCATGCGCATTGCGGAGGCGACCGGCAAGCGCGCCGCCGAGATGGCGATAAAAGGCGGCCCGTGTCCGCGCGATATTCTCACGCCCACTGCTTTGCGTAACGCCTCCGTCGTGCTGCAGGCGATCAGCGGCTCGACGAATGCGATCGTGCATCTCGCCGCGATCGCCGGGCGCGCGGGCCTGAGCTACGATCTGGCCGAGCTCGACCGCGTCGGCCGCGACACGCCGGTGTTGCTCAATCTCAAGCCGGCGGGCTCCCATTTCATGGAAGACTTCCATGCCGGCGGCGGCCTGCCGGGCCTGTTGCGGCGGTTGGCGGCGTTGCTCGACCTATCCGCGTCCACCGTGAGCGGAGAAACGCTGGGTGACGTCGTCGCGCGCTGGCCGACCTATCTCGATGACGAGGTGATCCGGCCACTCGATCGCCCCGTCTTTCCCGGTGAGGCGATCGCAATGCTGTCGGGCAGCCTTGCGCCGCAGGGGGCCGCGATCAAGCTTGCGGCGGCGACGAAGGCGTTGTTCAAGTTCGAAGGCCCGGCCGTCGTCTTTGAGTCCCTCGACGATCTGGCGAAGCGCATCGACGATCCGGATCTGCCCGTCACCCCCGGCCATTGCATGGTGCTGCGCAACGCCGGGCCGGTCGGCGCCCCCGGTATGCCGGAGGCGGGTGCGCTACCGATCCCGAAGAAGCTCGGATCGAAAGGCATTACCGACATGGTACGCATTTCTGATGCGCGCATGAGCGGCACCGCGTTCGGCACTGTGGTCCTGCACGTCACGCCCGAAGCCTCGGCTGGTGGTCCGCTGGCGCTCGTGCGCGACGGCGATGTCATCAAGCTCGACGCGACGGCGCGGCGGCTTGATCTGCTGGTGGACGAAGCCGAGCTCGAGCGTCGACGCACGCAATGGTCGCCGCCGGAAAAGCCGGCGCGCGGCTACACCAAACTCTACGTCGAGCACGTGACGCAGGCCGACAAGGGCTGCGACTTTGATTTTCTCGCGGGGAGTTAGGCAGCGCGCTTACCTCTCCCGCTCGCGGGGAGAGGTCGGCGGGTCACGCCCGACGCACGAAACTCGGATTGAGCTCCTTCACGCTGCGTACGCCACATTGCTGCATCGCCGCGCGCGTTTCGATCCGCAACAGCTCGAGCACCCGCTCGACACCCGCCTGACCGAATGCGCCGAGACCCCAGAGATAGGGCCGTCCGACGCATACCGCCTGCGCCCCGATGGCCAGCGCCTTGACGACGTCGGTGCCGCGACGGAAGCCGCTGTCGATCACGATCGGGATACGCCCCTTCACGGCGTCGACGATCTCGGGCAGCGCGTCGATGGTCGAGCGACCGCTATCTTCTCCCCTGCCGCCGTGGTTGGACACGATGATGCCGTCAATGCCGTTGTCCACCGCAAGCGCCGCATCCTCGTAGGCCAAGATGCCCTTGAGCATGATCTTCATCCGGGTCACGTCGCGCAGCCGCTTGATGGTGTCCCAGTTCAGATTGGCCGACTGCGTATTCTTCAACCCCGACAGGTCGAGCCCATCGTAGTTGGGCTTGCTGCGAACGCTCGCCTGCACCGTGCTGTTGTCGTGGCATCCGGAGCAATCGCGCGTATCGGTGCGACGGAGGCGGAAGAACGGCTCCTGATTGCGGCCGGCGACGCGATCGACCGTGACCGCCACGACGGGACATCCCGCTTTCTCCGCCCGCTTGACCAGCGCTTCCGCGATTTCGAACTTCGACGTCGCATAGAGCTGGAACCAGATCGGCGCGCCGCGGGCAGCGGTCGCATCTTCGACCGAAGTCGAGGCAGCCGTGGAGAGGATCTGCAGATGGTTCCCGGCTTTCGCCGCCTTCGACACCGCGATTTCCCCATCCTGGTGAAAAGAGCGATTGCCACCGGTCGGCGCAATCGCAATCGGGGAATCGTACTTGGCGCCGAAAATCTCGATGCTGGTGTCCACCTTAGACACGTCGACCAGACGCCGCGGCCGCAATTGAAACTTGAGGAAGCCTTCGCGGTTTGCGCGCAGGGTCACTTCGTCGTCGATGCCTGACGCCATGTAGCCGAAGTGCGCCGGCGGGACATTCTTGCGCGCGACCGGCTCGAAATCGAACACGTTGATCGCGTCCTTGGGGCTGGCAATGAGGTCCAACGTTCCCGGCGCCCACAGCATGGGATCCGGCAATTTCGACGGCGCCTCGCCGGCCGAGGCTGCGAGGCTTGACGATGCGAGCAGTGGGCTACCGGCGAGGAATTGCAGAAAGCGACGGCGACTGGTCGCGCGAGCGATCGACGGCATATTTCCTCCTTAAGGAGACGCCTGCGCACGTCTCCGCTTATTTTGTCTTGTGAAAATCGGTGGTCGGCACCACCAAGATCCTAAAGCATATCTCGATCGTCTGGAAATCACTCGCCGCGCGCGCTTCCCCAAGCCCGAGAGGTTCAAGATTTCGTCGCCCGGGACACCCGCACCCGGGTTACGCTCCGCTTCCGCCATAGCGCGTCCTAAAGCGCGCTCACGCGCGTCTTCGACGCGCTACGAACGCGCGTGAACGCGCTCCTGCCACCCGAGCTACTCCTGCGGCGATATCGCAGCCGCGAGCGCTCGGCAGTGGTATCGACAAATTGATGGAGAGGCCCCTTGCCTTCGCAGTATCGTATTCGCCGCAGACACTATTGGTGGAGGGCATTCATGCTGCGATTGTCTTCTGCGTTCGTGATGGCGACACTCGCCTTAGCGGTCCCAAGTCCAAGTTTGGCGAAGGGAGGATCCTACCAGCATAAGGAGCCGATCAAGGCCTCGATGCTGCCTTCGCTTCCGTCGCTCCCGTCCGTTTCCGCCGGCGAAAGCTTCAACGGCTGCGGAGGAAGACGCATTCGAGATCCTCATACTGGCCAATGCCGTGGCCCGGCGGATTTTGGCCACTGATTGCGTTGGGCGATCGGCTCTTGCATCGTAGCCCGGGTGGAGCGGCACTTCCGCCGCGTAACCCGGGACGCGCGCTTCCGGGTTACGCTCCGCTTCCGCGATAACTCGTCCTAGAGCGCGCTCACGCGCGTCTTCGACGCGCTACGGACGCGCGTGAACGCGCTCCTGCCACCCGGGCTACTCCGGCTGATTGCTACGAAAACGATCAGTGCTCGTTCGGCAATTTGTAGCGGATCGGTGCGGTGATCGCGAGCTTGTCGTCCGTGATGCCATCTGGCGGGGGCGGAAACGGGTCCGCGCGCTTAAGCGTTGCCAAAGCATCTTCGTCGAGAATGGCGGAGCCGGAGCTGCGAACGATCCGGCGATCGACCACGTGGCCATTGCGATCGATGCGGAACATCACCTCCGCGGTGCCCTTGGCTCCATGCGCCCGCGGCGGATAGCTCTTTTTTGACTCGAGGCGATTGCTCAGGGATCGCTCCCACGTGGCAACGGCGATCGAGGGCTTCTCCTGTTTGACGCCTGCTGACGGAGACGCCGGAAGCATGGCCATCACCTCGGCGCCCGGCGGCGCAGCGGCGTGGGAGGCATCCTGGGCTTCCTGTCGGACCTTTTCCGCCTCCTTGGGCGGGTCAGGCGTTTTCTGCGGCAGCGTGACCTCGGAACTGCGCGTCGGCATCTCCTCCGTCTGTTCCTCCGGCGGCTTCTCCTTAGCCTGTTGATCCTGTCGGACGCGCTCCTCGCTTTCGGTCTGCATCTGCGGAGCCGGCGGCTGATCGGTGGGCGTTTTCGAAGGCGCTGATGCTACTGGCGCGAGGTCGACCATCACCACAGGCGAGCCCGCCTCCAGGTCGGCCTCATCGGGACGCGCCAGCACCGCTACTGCAAACAGCCCATGGGCGACGAGCACGATGGCGGCACTGCTCGCCCAACGCACCACTTCGCGCGTACTGGTGCGATCCGATGACGCCAAATCGTCCATTAATGCAGCCCGTCGGATTGCAGATTGACCAGCGCCACCTTGAGGTAGCCCGCATCGCGCAGTGAATTCATCACCGCCATCACGTCGCCGTAGGTGACAACCTTGTCCGCACGCAGAAATATGCGCTCGTCGTGGTTGCCTGCGCTCACCGCGTCGAGCGCGGGGGCTAGGGCGCTGCGGGCGACGACGTCATCGCCGATGGTGAGGGACAGATCGGATTTCACCGTCAGGAAGATCGGTTTTTTCGGCCGCGGCTGCGCCTCCGCCGTCGAGGTCGGCAGGTTGACCAAGACGTCCACCGTCGCCAGCGGCGCTGCGACCATGAAAATGATCAGCAGCACCAGCATGACGTCGATGAACGGCGTAACGTTGATCTCGTGGGTCTCGACGAGATCATCCTCCTCTCGCGCCATACGAATAGACATGGAGATGCTCCCTTACTCTGCAGCGCGCGAGAGCGACCGGCGGCTACGGTCGAGATCGCGGCTGACGTGCCGGATCACTTGAGCCGAGGCATCTGCGAGCAAAGCGCGGTAGCCGCTGATCGAGCGTGCGAACATGTTGTAGATGACGACCGCCGGCACCGCGGCAACCAGTCCAAGCGCCGTCGCCAACAACGCCTCGGCAATGCCCGGCGCCACCACCGCGAGATTGGTCGTATGCGCCTTCGAGATGCCGATGAAGCTGTTCATGATGCCCCAGACGGTGCCGAACAGACCGACGAACGGCGCGGTCGCGCCAATGGTCGCAAGCACGCCCATACCGCGGCCGATGTGGCGGCTCGCTGCCACCTCGATGCG
>Ga0126369_10003749_pt1 | contig 11019 bp, 8 predicted proteins | sample PanSoiMetaPlot_1_FD_109646 | JGI IMG/M metagenome (GOLD analysis project Ga0126369, IMG submission 109646) | Tropical forest soil microbial communities from Panama - MetaG Plot_1 | ecosystem: Environmental > Terrestrial > Soil > Tropical forest > Bulk soil | place: Panama | collected 2016-02-17
GACCTACCACCTGCTCTCGGCGCGGCGCCTGAAGATGCTGCGCCCGCATGCCTATGTCGTGAACACGTCGCGCGGCGAGGTGATCGACGAGAACGCACTCGCCCGCATGCTGGCCGCCGGCGAGATCGCCGGCGCCGGCCTCGACGTGTTCGAGCAGGAGCCGCTGCCGGCGGATCACCCGCTGTGGACGATGCCGGGCGTCCTCATCACGCCCCACACCGCCGGCCACGGCCCCCACCTCGACGAGCGACGCTTCGAGATTCTGCTCGACAACTCGCGCCGCTTCCTCGCCGACCTGCCCCTTCGCAACGTGGTCGACAAGGCCAGCTGGTTCTGAGCACGCGCGGCCGCGACGGCCGCACCGATCACTGAGACTTGTAGCCCTTCGCCAGCAAGCACTGCGTGTAGGGTTGCTTGTACGTCTCGAGCTGCGCCCGATCGCTATCGCTGGGATTGTTCGACAGCGCGACCGAGAGCGGAAGGAACACGACCTCGGAGATCGGGAAGAAGAGCACCTCCGGAATGATGAGCCAGCGGGACATGACGGGCGGCCGTGACGTCCCGGCATCGTACGCGGCTCGATCGCAGGCCTGCATGTCCTCGGTCGACGGCGACGGCGTCATCGCGACGTCGGGAATCGGGTGAGCCGCGAGGCTGCAGCCGACGAGCGACACGACCATCAGCGTCACCAGAAGCGTGTTCGCGATCCTGTGCATGGACGATCCTCCCTGGTTGTTCACTGGTTATTCACTGCTTTCTCACGCTGGAGCCAGCGATACCGAGCACGTCGCGATACTTGGCGACGGTCCGGCGCGCGATGACCACGCCGTGGTCGCTCCGCAGACGCGCCAGGATCTGCTGATCGCTCAAGGGGCACCGGCGATCCTCGAGCCCGACGATGCGGCGGATCATCTCCTTCGCCGCCTCGGGTGCGACCGCGATGCCGTTGGCGCCCTTGATGCCGGTTCCGAAGAAGTGCTTGAGCTCGACGACGCCCTGCGGCGTCTCGGCGTACTTGCGGGACGTCACCCGGCTCACGGTGGACTCGCACACCCCGACGTCGTCCGCGACGTCCCTCAAGATCATCGGGCGGAGATACTGACGACCGTGCTCGAAGAAGTCCCGCTGGCGCTCGACGATCGCCTCGGTCACTTTCAGGATGGTCCGCTGGCGCTCGTAGATGCACTGGATGAACCATTTCGCCGCCTCGACGCGCACCCGGACGTAGGCGACCGCATCCGATCGCGCGCCCCGGGCGTCGTGGAGGATGCGTCGAAAGTGCGCGCTCACGCGCAGCTTCGGCAGGCCGTTGTCGTTGACGCGAACGATCAGCTCACCGTCGACCTTGAAGATGCGGACGTCCGGCGTGATGTGGGCGGGCGTGTCGCGCCCAAAGCCGCGCGCCGGCCTCGGGTTCAAGGTGCGCAGCACCCTCTCCTCGGCGCGCACGTCGTCCACGCTGACGCCGAGCGCACGCGCGATGACCGGATACCGGCGACGCGTCAGGTCGGGCAGGTGGCACTCGATGAGGCGCTCCAGCTGCGGCCGATCCGAGAAACGCACGCGTGCCTGAATCAGCAAGCAGTCACGGGCATCGGCGGCGCCCACTCCAACGGGGTCGAATTGCTGGATACGACGCAGCACGGCCGCCACTTCACCGGGCGTGACGCCGAGACTCGCCGCGAACGACGCGACATCCTCACGAAAGTAGCCGTCGCCGTCGAGATTGCCGATGATCCACTCTCCGATCGCTCTCGTCGCCTCGTCGCCCGTCTCCTCGCGAAGCTGCGCGCTGAGATGCTCGGCGAGTCCGGTGGCACCGCCGGCGATGCGATCCAAGATGCTGTCGTCGGAGTCGTCCACCACCTCCCGCTCGAGGGCCCCTCGCGTCAGATCCGGCCCGAAGCCCCCGTCGAGATGGTCGAGGAGCCTCGTCGTGTCCTCGTTCGGCTCCTCTTCGAGCGCCGGATTGTCGGTGAGCGCTTCGGCGATCTCGTGACGCAGCTCCAGGCTGGGCCGCGCGAGGATGTGCATGAGCTGGAACATCTGGGGCGTCATGCGCAGGTGGAGCGCGGGTGCGATCCGATGGGTCAGCTCGAGCCTCATCCAATCCTCCGGGCGCGCCGCGGGCGACCTAGGCGCCCTGCTCGTGACGGACTGGATCATGCCGGGGTAGGCGTCAGGGAAGCGTCAGCGGGAGCGTCAAACGCGAGCGACTCACGCGCATCTCACGGCGGGAGGCGAAGCGTGAAGGGTTCGGGCGGAGCGATCTTGATCTCGCGAAACGCGGGGTGAGCCGGATTGATCAGATAGTTTCGTTCCGTTGGAATGACCGTGGAGGGCACTGCGAGCACCGCGCTCTTCATGTCCAACGCCCAGCTCGTTCCCAGCCTGCAAAGACCCAGGAGCGCTGGATACCGGCGCCAGTGGTGGGCAGGAACCAATCCAGGCTCGATGACAACGCGGTCGAGAGTGTCGGGAATGTCGGCCGCGACCGCGACCAGGCCGCTCGGCATCTGATCCTGGCCCACATGGACCAGGAACTCGAGCACCGCGAGCGACAAGGTCGCCGACGTGTAGACGATCGCGGTCCCCGGATAGTTCCAGCGTCCGCCGGCCAGTCGGGCCCCTTCGCCGTCGAATGCCGCGTGACGCCGCTTGCACACCCGCCACACGCGCATCAGCTGTAGACTCCGTGCGCGATGCGGATCAGGAGCTCCTCGACTTCCTTGGCGCCGAGATCGGTATCGAGCCACTGGATCGGCGCGACGCTGCCGAGGGCCGAGTTCGGCTCACGCAGCCAGCGGCCCGCCCTCACCGCGTTGCCGTGCGTCTGCTCCGCGAACGCTGCGATCCGAGCCAGGCGCACGAGGCGGTCGGATTCGTCCGCCGCGAGCCGCTGCGTCTTCTTGCGCCGCGCGAGCGTTCGTTGCGGAATGCGGAGAATCCCAAGGACGTCGCTGGTGCTCAGGCCGATGTGCGTGGCGACCGCCTCCAGCGACGAGTACGGCAGTCCCCCACGCACACGGTCGATCAGGGCGTCCTCTGGCAGATCGCGACCCTTCAGACCGATCGCGTCGAGGAACTGCTGCCCACCCAGAGCCTGAACGAGCCTCGGTATCACCATATCGGCATCTTTATCTCTGCCATATGGCCGAACATAATAACTTAAAAATCTTATTCTTAGTCTCTTCAGTCCAGGGAGTATCTGTTGCTATAGCGGAATCAGTACCAACATGTTCAAATTCCTCCTCGAACGAGAGGAGGATGTTCATGGAGCGCTTAGTATTGTCGTTGCTCGGCGGTTTCGACGCGCGGTGGGAGTCCGGCCCGGGCGTGGTCGTTCCGACGCAGAAGGCTCGGGCCCTGCTGGCGTACCTGGCGTGCAGCCGCAGCGAGCGGCACTCGCGCGACAAGCTGGCGGCATTGCTATGGGGTGATTCGGAACAGGGCTGCGCCCGGCACAGCCTGCGTCAAGGCCTTTACGTGCTCAGGTCCACCCTGGACTCCGTGATGCCGCGGATCCTCCGCTGCGACTCCGACAGCGTCGCGCTGGATCGCAGCCGCTTGAGCGTCGATTCCCTGGAATTCGAGCGGCTCGCGCACGTCGATGCGCAGGAGGCGCTGGAACGAGCCGGCGACCTCTACCGGGGAGATTTCCTGGTCGGCATCGCCGCCGGCAACCAGACCTTCGAAGATTGGCTGCGGGACGAGCGCGACAGGCTCAACGAGCTGGCGTTCGACGTCTACGGCAAGCTCCTGGCGCACCAGTGGAAGGCCGGCCTGCTGACGAAAGCCATTCTGAGCGCACAACGTCTGCTCGCCATCGACCCGCTGCAAGAGGACGCGTACCAGGTGCTCATGCGTCTGTACATCGCTCAAGGACATCTCGGAGCGGCACGACGCCAATACCAGGCGTGCGTCCGAATGCTGCACCGGGAATTCGGCGTCGGGCCCCAGTCCGAGACGAAAGCGCTTCTGACCGAGATCACCTCGCGTCGCGTCGTGAGAAAGCTTCGTGACCATGTCATGGACGAGGTGTCCGACCCGCTCACGACGTTCGAAGGCCCGGCGGCCTGATCTCGCGCAGCACACGTTCGGTTTCGGGCTCCGGCCCCGTGCCGAGCTCATGTCGGAGCACGCGCTCGCACAGCTGATACTGCTGCAGCGCCGCGCCCGGACGTCCGGCGCTCGCGTAAAGACGCATCAGCGTCCGGTGAACGACCTCCTGGAGCGGATCGATCCGCAGCATCCGGAGGGCGGTCTGGATCGCGCTCTCGACCAGCCCCGTGTCGCGCTGGAGCCGCAGGAGCCGCGCCAGCACCGAGAGTGCGGTCTCGTGGAGCTGCGCGCGCTCCTCGCGCAGCCAGTCCTCGAAGACCGGCTCGTCGACGGCGATCCCGTCGAGGAAATCGCCGCGGTACAGGGCCGCGGCCTGCTCGAGTGATTCGCTGGCGCCAAGATCGGCCAGCCGCTCGAAGTCGACCACGTCGATCGCGAGTCGGGCCGGGTTGAGGGAGATGTCGTCCGAGCCCGCAAGGATCACGGCGCCCGCGGCTTCCGGGAGGGCGCCCCGAAGCACGCAGAGGGTCTGTCGCAGGCTCTGGCGCGCGAGAGCCTGCGGCATGTCGCCCCAGAGCAAGGTCGCGAGCTTGTCGCGCGGATGCGCCTCGTCCGGCCGGCGCGCGAGGTAGGCGAGGAGCGCCTGCCCCTTCCTGATCGGAATCGCCACGTCTCGACCCGAGTCCGGTCGCTGGACGCGAAAGCCACCCAACAGCTTGAGACTCACGCATCCGTTCTCCACGTCGTGCACGATCGCTCCGCTCATCGTCAGGCCTCCCATGAATGGACTCGCCTTCGGCCCAGCCGTATGGGCAATCGCCGTACCATCTCGGCGACCCGGCGCGGTCGCGCGCCTGTCGAAGTCGGTGTCGAACCCGCGTGTCGATGGCGCGGCGGGAGCTCCTGCGACGAACGATGAGCGGCGGTGAAAAGGGACGGTGCGCCCTCGAGCGGGCGTGCTATCGGCGGGGAGCTCCACCGATCAGGCGCTACGGAATCGGCGCCTCGTTGGCGAGACCGAACGGAACGTCCTTGACGTAGATGCCGTCGACACCGAGCGACTCCAGAAAGAACCACTCGTCCGGTGTCGTCGCCGTGTAGCCGAGTGCCTTGAGACCCAGCGCGTGCACCGCGTCGACGTACGGTTTTCCGGCCGACTGGAAGAAGAACAGATCGGCCTCGACGACCCGCGCGCGGACGAGCAGCGCGGTCGCGAGCACTTCGTCGATGGAGCGGTAGCCGGGAAGACGGTAGATCGGCCCGAGCTCGGCCCACTGCAGCCCGAGGTCCGGGTGCTTCGCGACGAGCGTGACCGGAAAGCCCAAGAGCGTCTCGACCGCGGGCGCCGTGAGGAACTGCACGCCGCTGATCTCGAGGTCACGCTCGATCTCCGGCGCGTGCTCGGACGCGAGGAAGAGCAGCACCGGCGAGAGCGACGTGAACAGCACCTGGCGCGTCATGCCGGTGCGACGGACGACGTGGCTGACCGCGCGCACGATGGCCCGGTCCTGTGTGTCGTGGGGATCGCACAAGGGCGCGGCAGCCTTCAGCTCGATGATGACCAGCCCACTGAGCGAGTCCGCATGGTCGTTGAAGACGCGGGCGGTCTCCAGCACGGCTTGCAGGGTGGGCACGAACGGCAGCCGATCCTGGAGCTCGGCGAGGGTCAGCTGGTTGAGACAGGTCATGTCGGCGAGAAAATCGTCGTGGAAGACCGCGACGTGCCCGTCACGGGTGAGCTGCACGTCGACCTCCACGACCTTGGCGCCGGCCCTGAACCCCTTCCGGACCGCCGCGACGGTATTCTCGATCGGCCGCGCCGGGTCGACCGGGCCGAGGTCGTTCGTGGCGATATTGTCGCCGAAGCCCCGATGCGCGATCGCGAAGGGCTTGACGTCGAGCTCGAGCAGATCCTCGATCGTCCCTCGATGGTGGTGACGGTGCCCCTCCGCGGGCAGCACCCCAAAGGGGAAGAGTCCCACGACCAGGATCGCAAGAACTTTGGTTCCTCTCATCGTCACCCCCTGAGGGCGTTTATCACGACACGCCCCACGGGGCAATGGTGATGCCAGCGTGTTGACGTCTGGCGATGGCGTAATCCCAGGCGGCGAGGTGTCGAACGCTGTCGAACCAGATGTCGAAACGACTGTCGAATCCGGTTTTGGACGCCGGTTGGGGTGGCGCTAGGTACCGAGCCTGAGCGACCACTCGGTCGCCAGGCGCTCGACGCGCTCGCGGTGAATCGGCACGTCCAGCTCGACGAAGCGGGCGCGCGCGGCGTCGAGATGCTGACGGGCCGCGTCGTCTTCACCCCGGGCGTGACACACCCTGGCTAGGTCCACGTGCACGCGGGCCCACTCGTAGCGAGAACGGGCGTCGGTGAACATCTTGAGCGCCTTGTCGAGCCTGGCCTCGGCCGCGTCCAGGTCGTGCCGATCGAGAGCGACGCGGCCCAGCACGAGTTGGGCCCATGCCACCGCGACCGGAAAGCGCGCCTCTGACGCTGTGCTGCGGGCTTCGTGGGCCAATTCCTCGGCACTCTCCAGGTGGCCGGCCAGACGGTGGGCTTCCGCGAAGAAGGCGCGAAACCACCCCTCGTAGGCTTTCAGCCTGAAATTCTGGACGAGCGGAATCGATTCCCTGAGCGCCGCGATCGCGGGCTCGGCCAACTCCTTCTCGATATAGCCCTTCTCGGTGTAGGCGAACCCGAGAAACGCGGTGGCCAGGGCGCGGTAGAGAACGTCGCGCGCCGAGGCGACCGCACGCTTGCAGTCCGCGATTGCGTCATCCCATTCTCCGCGCGCAGCGCGAATGATGCCGAGGGCCCAGGTCGCCGACACCTCCAAGGCCGCGTCGCCGATCGCCCGCGCGATCTCCTGCGCGCGTTGCTCCGCGGCGAGGGCCTCGTGGAACCTTCCGAGTTGGCTGGCACAGAGCCCGAGCGCCCACCACGCGTAGCTGAGCGACCACTGATTCGTCGTCCTCTCGAGCAAGCTCACCGCCTTCTGCGCACACCCGATGCCTTGCTCGGCCTGCCCTGACAGCACGCACGCGACCGCCAGAACTCCGTAGGCGCCGCCCATCGTCCCCGCGTCGTCGCAGCGCTCCGCCTCCTTGATCGCGCGGCTGGCGTGCTCGACGACGCGGCCGTGCTCGCGGAGCATGGCCGTGCGGGCGAACATGAAGTAGTAACGGCCGGCGAGCGCCGGGTCCTTGAGCCGCTCCAGGCGGTCGCGCTCCAGACCCAGTAGCGCGTCCACCTCGTCGACGCGCCCGAGCGGCAGCAGGGAGCTCGCGAGCGACAGGAGGATCTCGAGCCGCCGCCGGTCCCGGGCGTCGGGCGGCAGGCGCTCGACGTGCTGAAGCGCGTCCTTCCACGCGACCACCGCCTCCTCGCGCGCGACCGTCTCGGTCATCGCGACCGACGCGACGAGGGCGTCGCCGCGCGCCGCCTTCTCGGCCAGGGCCGTCAAGTAACGGACCGCCTTGTCGGCTTCCTCGGTCTGGGAGTAGTGGTGCGCAAGACGGTCGTAGACCTCCTCGAGCCGGTCAGCGAAGAGCGTCTCGAGACCGCGGCCGGCCGCGGCGTGCAGCTGGCGGCGCTGCTCGCCCGGCAGGGTCTCGTCCGCGACCTGTTGCGTCAGCGAATGTTTGAAGACGTAGGTGCGTCCCCGTGCGTCCGCTCGCTGGTAGAGGAACTCCAGCTCGGTTAGCACGGCCATGTGCGCTTCAAGCGAGCCCTCGCCGCGCCAGACGCCCTCGAGCAGACGCCACGCGAACTCGCGGCCGAGGATGGCGGCCGCCTGGAGCACGCTCTTCGGCCCGGGCGGAAGCCGCTCGATCCGCGCGAGCAGCACGTCCGCGATGTTGCCCGGCACATCGGGCAAGATCTGCGGACGTCCCAGGCCTTCGACGGAGCGGTAGATCTCTTCGAGGAAGAACGGATTGCCCTCCGCTTTGTCGAGGATCATCCGCGCCAGAGACTCCGGAATGTCGTCCTCGAGCACCGAATACAGCATCGTCCGGCTGTCTTCGGGCGACAGCGATGAGAGCGCGATCTGGGTCGCGAAAGATCGACCCATCCACGGTGGCGGCTGAAATCCCGCCCGGTACGTCAAGAGCAACAGCACTCGCGGAAGCCCGGTGGCCAGGGAGTTGAGAATCTCCTCGGACGCGCGATCGGCCCAGTGAACGTCCTCGACGGCGATCACCACCGGTCCCCGCATGCTCGCGGCGTGGATCATCTGGCCGAAGACTTCCAGTGTCCCGCGCCGGATCGCCTCCGATGTCAGCTGCGCCAGCCGCTCGGTGCCTTCGCGAAGTCCCAAGAGCTGGAGCAGGAACGGAAGCGACTCGTCCACGTTCAGATCCAGGCTCTCGAGGCGGCGGCGCAGACGGTCCGTGACGACCGCGGTGGAGTCGACCTCCCCGATACCGCAGCTGGCCCTCAGGATCGCGAGGATCGGGACGTAGGGAGTGGTTCGCGCGTACGAGAAGCACGCGCCTTCGAGCCAGATCACCTCCTCACCGGAGAGGCTATTGCGCAATTCGCCGACTAGCCGCGACTTGCCGATACCCGCTTCGCCGACGATTCCGACCACGCGGCCTTGGCCCTTCACGACCGTCGCCAACTGGGCGCGCAGCAACGCCAGGTCGTCGTCACGGCCCACGAACGTCGCGACACGCCGGCCGAACCCGAGACCCGGCCGTACGTGGCCGACGATCCGATAAATGCGGCGCAGGGCGCCGGCGGGACGATCGAGAGGAACCATCTCGAAGCGCCGCTCGAGGAACGCCCCGGCCACCTCGCTGGCGACCGCGGTATCGGCCTCGGCCGCCTCGCCCAGAGCCTCGAGACGCTCCCAGGCCTCGCGCCGGGTGGCCTCGTCGAGCACCCCCCCGTCGCGACCGATCTCGACGATACCCCGACGAACATCGACGGCCAGCGCCAGATGAATGGACTCGCCGTCCGCCCGCGCGCGCTCGGCCGCCCGCAGGAGCGCGGTCGCCGCGTGAGCCGCGCGGCTGGGCGCGTCCTCGACCGGCTCGAGCCCGAAGGCGGCGATCAACCCGGTCGCGCGCCGCTCCAGCTCACGGCCACCGAACGACTCGACCATCTCGGCGACGAGATCGAGCCATTCGTCGATCGGCGAGGGACGGTCGCTCGTCGGCGCGCTGAGTTGGACGCGCAGCAGGGCGAGGCGCCGAAGCTGCCGTGATGCCCCTGGCGGCGCCGGCCGTTCGTCCGCCATGGCGCGCGGGTCATCGCGCAGAACGGCGAGCTGCTTGAGCCGGTAGCGCAGCGTGTTCCGCTTCATGTTCAATCGCGCCGCCGCCCGCGACAAGTTCCCCTTCTCCTCTCGAAAGACCGCGATGATCTGCTCGGGCTCCGCCTCGTTCGGTCTCCGTCTCGGCGGCGGCGCTTCGACGGCGGACGTGAGAGGTCGAGCAGCCGGCAGCAGAAGCGCCTCGGCGGTGATAACGTCGGCATCCGAGAAAAGCACGGCTCGGGCGATGACCTTCTCGAGCTCGCGGACGTTGCCTTCCCACCGGCAAGCCAGCAGCGCAGCGCGCGCATCCTCGCTCAGGCTCTTGAGCACAAAGCGATGCTCGCGGCACGACCGCTCGAGAAAGTGCTGCGCCAGCAGGATGATATCTTCCCCGCGCTCGCGCAGAGGCGGCAGCCGTAGCGTCAGCCCGTTCAGTCGTTGATAGAGATCTTCGCGGAGACGTTTCTCGCGTCGGGCAGCTTCGAGGTTGTCGTTCGACGCCGCGATCACCCACACGTCGACCGTTTCGCTGCGCCCGGCGCCCATCCGCCGAACGGTCTTGTCCTCGATCGCGGTCAAGAGCTTCTGTTGCAAGCTCATCGACATGAGCCCGATCTCGTCGAGGAAGAGCGTGCCCTTGTCGGCCTGCTGGAAGAATCCCGGTCGCGCCTCGTGGGCGCCCGTGTAGGCGCCCCGCTCGTGGCCGAACAGCTGCGACTCCGCGAGCGAGTCGGTGATGACGGGGGTGTTGACCGAGATGAATGGGCCATCGCGTCGCACGCTCCCGCGGTGCAGCGCCTTCGCGAGGACGGATTTGCCGGTCCCGGTCTCGCCCTCAATGAGGAGGGGCGGGTACAGCGTTCCGTCGGCTGGGCTCTTGAGCACCCGCGCGATCGTCGCGCGGAGCGCCTCCATCCCCGCGCTCTGCCCCAGAAGCTCCGGCACCACCACCATAGGTGGCAGGATTCTAATGGCGAACGGGTACCGCCTGCCGAGCTTTCGAAGCACGACACGCCCACGTCATACTCGGTCGCGCGTCACGGGAGCGTCAGAACGGCGTTGGCGGCGCAGTGAGCGCCTCGGGCCTCGGGCTGTGATAGCCTCTCAGCGGGAGGACGGACGATGGTCCACGTAGAACGCCTCGGGCCTCAAATCGGCGCGGAGATCCACGGAGTCGACGTCCGCAAACTGGACGACGCGAGCTTCGGCGCGATCTATCGCGCCTGGCTCGGTCACAACGTGGTCGTGGTGCCGGGGCAGGATCTCGAGATCGAGGACTTCCTAACGTACAGCCGGCGCTTCGGCTGCGTGACTCCCCATCCGTCGAAGATGACGCGCCATCCGGACCATCCCGAGATCACCATGCTCGGCGTCAACAAGTTCGGCGCCGACGGCGCGCTCGACATGGCGATCTATCGCCGCGGCGCCGAGGGCTGGCACACCGACGGCGCGTATGACGAGGAGCCGTTCAAGGCGACGCAGCTCTACGCGGTCGCCGTGCCGAGCCGCGGCGGCGACACCCTGTTCGCCAGCATGTACGCCGCCTACGACGCGCTGCCGACGCGGCTCAAGGAGCGCCTCGCGGGGCGGGTCGGCGCCTTCACCTACGGCGGACGCCGCAAGGCGACCGCGCTGCTGAACGAAGAGGACCGCGACTGGAAGCCCGTCTTCCATCCGATCGTCCGCA
>Ga0126369_10003750_pt1 | contig 11019 bp, 10 predicted proteins | sample PanSoiMetaPlot_1_FD_109646 | JGI IMG/M metagenome (GOLD analysis project Ga0126369, IMG submission 109646) | Tropical forest soil microbial communities from Panama - MetaG Plot_1 | ecosystem: Environmental > Terrestrial > Soil > Tropical forest > Bulk soil | place: Panama | collected 2016-02-17
CGTGGTGGGCGAGAGCACCAGTCCGATTCGCATCGCGAGCGTCCTCACCGACCTGTGCAATGAGGGCCTGGTCTCCATCCACCTTCGCAACGAGTGGAGGATCACGGACCAGGGCCGGCAGTACGTGGCCGCTCGCGCGAACTGACCGGAGGCATCCTAGTCAGGGTGCCCCGCGATCGGTCCTCCGCCTCACTACCTCGCTGAACCGGTCGGCCGCCGCCCGATCCACGCCCGGCAGGTGCGCGGCCGCCGTCGGAGCGCGCCGCGATGGCCTGACCCTGTACCTGGAGCACGGAGAACCGGACCACGGCTGACCGAGGCAGGTGGCACGCCCGGCGCGGTCAAGCGTCGCCGTGTCTCGTTCGACGACGCTGAGTAGACTCTCGACGTCGACGATGCCCAGGGCACCGCGCATCACCGGCAAGGGTAGAGACGAGATGAGCCGCACCTACACCGTCGTCCTCGACCCCGAGGAGGGGGGCTACACGGTGACCGTGCCGGCCCTGCCGGGGGTCGTCACCCAGGGAGAGACCGTCGATCAGTGCATCGAACGGGTGCAGGAGGCGATTGAGCTGCACCTCGCGGCGATCGCCGCCGATGGCGAGCCGATCCCCGAGGAGCACGAGAAGCCCATGCTGGTCACCGTCACGGTCGCCGCGTAGTTCTGTGGCGACCCCGGACTGGGCCGACTTGTTCGACGCACCCCTCGATGACGAGCCGTTCACCGAGGAGGAGCAGGCCGCGGCAGATGCGGCCCTGGTGCGCTTCCGGCAGGGCGACTACGTCCTCCTCGACGACCTGATCGCCGAGTGCGAGCGCGCCGACACCCGACCGCTACCGGTTCGCAGCGGATAACCGCGGCCTCGCAGCGGCAGTGGCGAACACCGTCGAACGATTTGTCCTGCGTGATGCTCCGATTCGGCCGCGCACCGTATCGGCGCCCGCACGCTCGGGCTCATGGGATCGCCGAACCGGCCGCAGATGGCCATCAACAGCAAAGCGCCTGCCGGGGGAGGCATGCCGACGTATGTCACACGCTTCGACGGCGTCCGCGTCCTGGCCACCGACTACCATCCGGTCTGGCTGGACAACCTGGCCGACGACGTCACCATTGAGGGCTCGGCGATGAACGGCGTCGTCCAGGGCGCCGAAGCCGTCCGTTCGATCGTGACCTACATCCGCACGCTCTATCACAGCCAGGAGTTCAGATTCGCCGGCCCGTACGGCGAGAACGGCTTCCTGGAGGACTACACCGCCTTGGTCCGCGGCGAGCGGATCGGCAACGTCGTGCTGGTCACTCGCAACGCCGCCGGCCAGGCGCAGCAGATCGTGGCCAACTACCGGCCACGGAACACGCTGCTGCTCCTGTCGCGGCTGGTAGGAGAGCACTTCGCAAAGAGCGCCTACGGCGAGCACTTCGCCTCCAGCGTCCTCGAGTGAGGGCATCTCGGAGCCATCGCATGCAACGATGAGGTGCTGAGACCAGCAGCAGGAGACGCGAAGCCGAATGCTCGACAGATCGGGAACCCTCCCTGACAATCCGTTCAGCGGCCGGCAGCCGACCAGTCACGAGCGATGGTCCGGCCGGCCCTGGGACGCGTCGTACCACGACGGCCCTCCTCCCTGGGACATCGGGCAGCCACAGCCGGCGGTCGTGCGCGTGGCATCCGAGGGTGGATTCGCCGGCGCGGTGCTCGATGCGGGCTGCGGGACCGGCGAGAACGCTCTTCACATCGCCTCCCTGGGGCTGCCGGTTGTGGGCGTCGATGTGGCCGAGACCGCGCTGGCGATCGCACGAGAAAAGGCCAGGGTGCGCGGCATCGACGCTGAGTTCGTGGTCGCTGACGCATTGCAGCTCGGACGCCTTGGGCGCACCTTTGAGACAGTGCTCGACTGTGGTCTGTTCCACAGCTTCGACGGCGCTGAGCGGCCAGGCTATGTGGCGAGTCTGGCGTCGGTCACCGAGCGTGGCGGAACCCTCTACGTGTTGTGCTTCGCCGACGCCGGCCCCGGCACCAGGGGCCCGCATCCGGTCGACCAGGAAGAGCTGAGGGCCGCGTTCGACGGCACCAACGGCTGGAAGGTGAGGACCGTCGTGCTGGAGCGGATCGAGACGAGGTTCGGCGCGGGCGGCACTCCAGGCTGGCTGGCGACGATCAAACGCATCTCGGCATCGCGATGAGCGCCGGCTCGGCCCGACCGGCGAAGCAGCGGGGTCTTCGGGCTCTGGTCGTCGCCGTTCCCGGGCCGCTCAGTCCATCGGGAGCACGCTGAGCGCGTAGTCGACCATCGCGCCCGGGATGTCCGCACCCGTGGCGTCGATCGCGCCGTGGAACTCCGGCGTCTTCACCCGGCTGCAGCGCGCCGCCCGGTCAGCTCGTCGCGCTGGTCGCTGCCGACGCGGCGGCGGTGGCCGCGATGATCGCCGCCATCATCTCGTCGACTGCCCGGCGGACGGCGTCCGAGGCCCAGCTGCCCCTGGCGATGCGGGCGGCGCGCTCCCGGAGCTCGCGCTTCGACAGGCCGGCGTCGCGGGGGTCCACGACCCGGTGCTCGCTTCGGAGTGCGTGCACGAGCGAGATGAGCGCGGCCGTTCGCGGGTCCGGCGCCGTCTCCTCCAGCAGCGCCCGGGTCATCGCCTCGCGCACCTCGGCCTCGTGGCGGGCGTCCGCGGCCGGCCAGGCATGCCTCGGGAAGATGCCGAGGATCGTTCCCTGCTCGGCGCGGACCGCGCCGATCGCGGCCAACCGCACGTAGAGCGTCTGCCGCAGGTTCTTGCCCAGCGGTCCGATCGCCGCCGTGGGCTTCTTGCCCTGGCGCGCGACGACGACCTCGAGCGCCCTGTCGAGAACCTCGTCTCCGGTCGGAGTGGCGTCCCGGACGACGAGGCGGCCGGGCCGGGCCTCGTCGCCCTCGCGCGTGAGATCCACGCGGTTCGCGAGGGCGAGCTCGAGGAGGTTGGCGCCGCCCAGCGCGATGTCCACTTCGGCACCGGAGACCATCAGCCGGCCGCTCGCGTCGTCAGTGAGGAGCAGGAGGAGGTCCTCGGCGATGAGCACGTCCTCACTCTACCCAGGCGCCGCGGCCGCCGGGCTCAGCTCCGGGTCGCCATGAACGTCACCAGGTCGACCATCCGGCAGCTGAAGCCGCACTCGTTGTCGTACCACGCGACGACCTTCGCCGAGCGGTCGCCCAGCATCATCGTCAGCGGCGCGTCGACGATCGAGGAGTGCGGGTCCTTCAGGTAGTCCGACGACACCAGCGGCTCGTGCGTCACGGCCATGATGCCGCGCAGGGGACCCGCGGCCGCCTCCTCCAGCGCCGTGTTGATCGCCTGCGCGGTCGCGGCCCGCTCCAGCTCGACGGTCAGGTCCACGACCGAGACGTCCAGGACGGGCACGCGGAACGCCATCCCGGCGAACCGGCCGGCCAGCTCGGGCAGCACTTCCGCGACGGCCCGGTTGGCGCCGGTGGAGGTCGGGATGATGTTGTCCGCCGCCGCCCGGGCCCGCCGGAGGTCCTTGTGGGGCAGGTCCTGCAGCCGCTGGTCGCTGGTGTAGGCGTGGACCGTCGTCATCATGCCGTGCTCGATGCCGAACGAGTCGTGCACCACCTTCACCACCGGCACCAGGCAGTTGGTCGTGCAGCTGCCCATCGACACGACGTGGTGCCGCGCCGGGTCGTACGTCGCGTGGTTGATGCCCATGAGGAGCGTTGCGTCCTGGCCCCGGGCGGGCGCAGAGATGACGACCCTGCGGGCGCCGCCGCGGTCGATGTGTGCGCGCGCCTTCGCCGCGTCCGTGTAGTGGCCCGTCGACTCGATCACGATGTCCGCGCCCAGGTCGCCCCAGGGCTGCTCTCCGGCTTCCGGCAGCGAGAGGAAGCGGATGGACGTGCCGTTCACCTCGATCGCGTCCCCGCACGCCACGACCTTCGGCGCGAACGTGCCCATCGCCGTGTCGTGCTTGAGGAGGTGGGCGAAGGTGGCCGCGTCGCCGATGTCGTTGACCGCCACGACCTCGAGGTCGGAGTCCATCTCGGTCGCCGCCCTCAGCATGTTCCGGCCGATGCGGCCGAACCCGTTGATGCCGATCTTGATGCCCATATCACGATGCTGGGCCGCCCCCGGCCGCGCCCGGCTGGGGCACCCGCCCGTGCCTGTGCACCGGGCGCGGTCCGTCGATCCCGGTGCGGTGCCGATCGCGCCGTCATCGTCATGTTCGGGGTGGTCTCGGCCCTCGTCTTCCGCCTCCGGGACGTCGACTGACGGCCCGCACCTCCCGGGCCGGACGGCCCTGACCGCATGACGCACGGCGTCATACAGTCGAATCAGGAGGTGAAGTCACATGGCCGAGAGGAAGACCTGGCGCGACGGGGTCCTCGGAACGCTCGCGAAGCGCATGGAGGAGGCCGGCGGCGAGGTCATGGACGCCTGGCGGAAGCGAGCGCGGCGACGCGACCGCGTCGGCGACGTCAGCTACCACGGCCTGCAGGTGGTGCACGGCGGCCTCGAGCTCACAGTCCGGTCGCTCGGCCGGCTGGAGCGGGCCACGCAGCCGCCGCACCGTGCCGCCCGGCACGAGCCGCTCCAGCCTGCGGTCGAGGCACCGGCCGAGCGGGCCCGCCGGCCCGCCGCGCCGCCGCCCAGGAAGCGGCGGCCGGAGCCAACCGGGTCGTAACCCCACGTCCGGGCCTCGGGGGCCGCGCGGTCCCCGGGGCCCTGCCCCGGTTGCTGGTCGCCAACAGGGCGCAACCGAGCCGAAGGTGCGCCAATCGCCCATTCCGAGCCCGACGAAAGGGCGATTTGGCGCCAAATGGCCCGCTGTCAGGGTCCGCGGTGAGGCGCTTCCGGCGGTGCCGGACGGGCGTCGGGCTGGCCGACTGAGCTGAGCCGCTCGGCGTACTGGCGCAGCCGGTCCTGCGCCCGGCGGTGGACCGTCTCCGGCGGGTAGGCGCCGTCCTCCTGCCGTTCGCCGGCCGGCACGCCGGTGAGCAGCTCGATGCCCTCGTCGATCGTCCGCAGCGCCCAGACGTGGAAGCGGCCCGCATCCACCGCGCGGACCACCTCGTCCGACAGCATCAGGTGGGGCACATTGGCCGCCGGGATGGCCACGCCCTGGCCGCCGCTCAGGCCCCTGGCGGCGCAGACGCGGAAGAAGCCCTCGATCTTGTCGGTGACCCCGCCGACGGCCTGCACCTCGCCGTGCTGGTCGACCGAGCCGGTGACCGCGATCCCCTGGTCCAGCGGGAGGTCGGCCAGGGCCGAGAGCAGCGTGTACAGCTCGGTCGAGGACGCCGAGTCCCCGTCCACGCCGCCGTACGACTGCTCGAACGTCAGCGTGGCCCGCACCGCCAGCGGCCACTCCTGCCCGTACTGGCCGGCCAGGTAGCCGGTCAGGATGAGGAAGCCCTTCGAGTGGATCGGTCCCGAGAGGTCGATCTCGCGCTCGATGCTCTCGACCGTGCCGCGACCCATGGATACCCGGGCCGTGACCCGTGCGGGCAGGCCGAAACGGAAGTCGCCGAGCTCCATGACCTCGAGGCCGTTGACCTGGCCCGTCCGGCGCCCCTCCGTTTCGATGCGGATGGTGCGCTCTGCGATCAGCTCCTGCAGGCGCTCCTCGACCAGGTTCGAGCGGCCGTCCCTCCTGGTGACCGCCTCGTCCACGTCGGCGGCGGTCACGAGGTCCCGCCCGGCCTTGCCGGCCCAGAAGCTCGCCTCGGTCACCAGGTCGCCGACCTCCAGGAGGCGCGTCGACAGCTTGCGCTGGTGGTCCCGGAGGCGGGCGCCGTGCTCCACGACGCGGGCGACCGCGCCGCGGTCGAAGTGCCGGAGCCCGCCGTCCCGCACACGGCGGCTGATGAACGCCGCGTAGCTGTGCACGTGCTCGTCGTTCCAGTCCATGTCCGGCGCGAAGTCGACCCTGACCTTGAAGAGCTCCCCGAAGTCGTCGTCGGCGGCCTGCAGCAGGTTGAACACGGCGCTGGTACCGATCAGCACCACCTTGACGTCGAGTGGGATCGGCTCCGGCGCGAGGGAGGTGCTGGGGACGGCCGAGAGCTGCTCGCCGAGGCTCTCGATGCGGAGCTCGCGGGCGCGCAGGGCACGCTTGAGCGCGTCCCAGGCCAGGGGGCCGCGGACCACGTCGGCGACGTCCAGGACCAGGAAGCCGCCGTTGGCGCGGTGGAGCGCCCCGGCCCTGACCTGGCGGTAGTCCGTGACCATCGTGCCGAGCACCCCCCGGTAGTCCACCCGGCCCACCAGGTTGTAGTAGGTGGGGTTGGGCTCGAACACGACCGGCGCACCCCGGTCCGCGTCGCCGCTCACGAGCACGTTGACGCGGTACCGGTTCGTCCGGTCCTCGGTGCCGCCGCCGTCCTGCCACGGCAGGACCGGCTGCGCCGGGCTCGGCGGCTGGGGCCGGAGCTCGCGGACGTTGTCGACGATGTCCTGGCGCACCCGGTCGAGGTGGGCCAGGACGCCGGGCAGCGCGGCGTACCGCTCGCGCAGCGACTGCAGCAGCGGGTCGATCGCGTACGTGGCGATCTCGCGGTCCACCCGCCGGACCTGGTCGGCCGCCTCCCGGTCGAGCTGGTGCAGCCGGCGCAGGCCGGTCGCCACCGCCTCCTGGACCTGACCGCCGTTCCGCTCCAGCTCCGCCTGTCGCTCCGGCGTCAGGAGCCGGATCTCGTCCGGCGTCATCGGACGATCGCCCAGCAGCGGCATCGCGACCAGCCCGTTGGGCGTGGCGTCGAGGGCGAAGCCGTGCTCGGCCGCGAACTGGCGCATCTCCGTGAGCAGCGCGTCGCGCCGGCGGCCCACCTCGACGAGGGCCTGGCGGCGTCGGTCCTCGTACCCCTCGCTCTCGAACGCCGTCCCGACGAGCCGGCGCACGTCGACGATGAGCTCGTCCATGTCCGCCGCGAGCTGCGGGGCCCGGCCCGGGGGGAGCCGGATCGCGTGCGGCCGCTGCGGCTGGTCGAAGTCGTGGACGTACACCCAGTCGTCGGCCGGGGGCCGGCTGGGCGCGAATCGCCGCAGCTGGTCGCGGATGGTCTCCGCCCGACCCGAGCCCGGTGCGCCGGCCAGGAACAGGTTGTAGCCGAAGCCGGCCATCTCGATGCCGAACGCGATCGCGTCCGCCACCCGCGGCTGGCCGACCAGGGTGGCGAGCGGATCGACCTCCGCGGTCGTCTCGAACGGGAGCGAGGCGGGGTCGAGCCGCCGTCGCAGCGAGGCGGGATCGACGCGCAGTGAGGCGCGGGGCCCGGAGGCGGTGGATGGTTCCACCCCACCAGGATCGCAGAAGGCCCGTGGGGGGCGGGCCCCCCGCCCCTTCACGGAACGCCCGAGGTGCGAGACGCTCGAACCGTGATGAGGAACCTTCTTGTCGCGCTGAAGGACCGCGGCGAGGCCGTGCGCCTCGCCGCGGCATCCGCTGCGCTGGCGGGTCCCGGCGCCCGGGCGACGGCGGTGCACGTCGTGGAGGTCGGTTCTCGCCGCGAGTTTGCCGAGGCGGGTATCGCGGTGGCCGAGACGGTGGACCTGCTCGGGGCCCGGGGCGTCACGGCCCGCGGACTCATGGAAGCGCTGGGGGAGGGGGGCGTCGCGGGACGGCTCGCCCAGCGCGCGCGGACTTCGGGCGCGGACGGCGTGGTCATGGGGTCGCGCGGTCTCGGCGACTTCAGGGCCCTGGTCGCGGGCAGCGTCAGCCATGCGCTGCTGGCCGGCGTCGACCTGCCGGTCCTGGTGCTGCCGGTCCGGGCGGCGGTGCGGGACAACGACCTGCGCCGCGTCCTGGTTGCGGTCGGCACCGAGGACGACGCCGGCGCGGCGGCGGCCGCGGTGCGTCTGCTGCGCAGCCCGTCGACCGAGGTGCTCGCGGTCCACGTGCCGCGCCGGGTGGCCGTCCACGCCGGCGAGGCGGTCGCCGGCCTGTTCGTGGAGATCGGCGAGACCTCGACGGCGGTGCTGGCGGCCGCGCTGGAGCGGTTCAAGCGGGCCGGCATGCGCATCGCGAAGACGACGGTCGACCGGACCGGCGGGGTCGCCGCCGCGATCTGCGACACCGCGCGCGACTGGGACGCGGACCTGATCGTCCTCGGCTCCCGCCGCCCGGGCGCCTGGGAAGCGCTGGCCGCCGGCAGCACGGCGCACGGCGTCCTGCACCGCTCCGACCGTCCGGTGCTGATCGCCGGCCGGGCCTGGCGCCGGTAGGCGAGCCGCGCCCCTCGCCGGGCGGCTCAGCCCGGCTGGCTGGCCGCGAGCTTCGCCAGCCGGGCCGCGACGCCCTCGACGAAGTCCTCGATGGTCGCGCTCGCCACGTTGTGGAGCGCCACGTCGTCCAGCTCGTGTCCCAGGCCGCCCAGCGGCGGCTGGTAGGTCGCGCCCATCCAGAGGATCGACGAGTGCGGGCCCAGCGGCTGGACCGTCAGCTTGCCGTCGAGGACCGGGAACAGCCGGTCACGGCCCGTGGCGCGCCAGGCGATGGGAACCACGAGCCAGTCGCCGGGAGCCTCGGGCGTGCCCACCGTCAGCTCCACCTCCTTGGTGATCCGCCCGGCCAGCGCCTTGAAGCCGACGCGAACCAGGTAGCGGCGCTCGCCGAGCGGGCTGCCGACGGAGGCCGGCAGCCAGCGCTCCGGCTCCCCCAGCATCTCCCGGCGGACCTCGTGCGCCGGCTGGTCGATCGGCACGTCGTGCCTCGTGTACATGCCCGCAGTGTCGGCCGCACCGGTCCGCCGCCGCCAGGGTCGATCGACCCCGGCCTGATGGGTCCGGGCGGGCCTGGGGACGCGCGGGCCGCCACACTCTGTGGCATGGAAGCGCGCATCGAGGTGAACGGCGTGGAGCGCGAGCTCGGCGCGGCCGGCGACCGGACGCTCCTGGAGGCCCTGCGGGAGGGCCTCGGGCTCACCGGCGCCAAGTACGGATGCGGCGAGGGCTCCTGCGGCGCTTGCACGGTCCTGCTGGACGGCGAGCCGGCCCGTGCCTGCTCGCTCCGTGTGGGCGACGTCGCGGGTCGGAGCGTCACGACCATCGAGGGCCTGGCCGCCGGCGGCGGGCTGCACCCTGTGCAGCGCGCGTTCGTCGAGGTGGGCGCGATGCAGTGCGGCTTCTGCGCGCCGGGCATGGTCCTGACGGCGGCCGCCCTCCTGGCCCGGAGCGCCGCCCCCGACGAGGCAGAGATCCGGACCGCGATGGCGGACCACCTCTGCCGGTGCGGCACGTACCCTCGCATCCTTCGCGCGGTGCGCCGGGCGGCAGGGATCGGCGCGCGCGATGACGGTCGGAGTCCGGCCGAACGCGCAGTCGAGCCCGGGCAGCCCGACCTCGATCCCGGCCCCGCCGGGCCCTGGGACCTGCTGCCGCCGGAACGGCGCGACTACTTCGCGGCCCTGCCCGACGGCCTGGTCGTCGTCCTGCCGCCCCAGGCCGACGGACCGAGGGCGAGCGGCGGCGCGTGGATCCATATCGGCGCGGACGGCGCGGTCACGGCGTTCACGGGCAAGGTCGACGTCGGCCAGGACAGCCGCACCGCGCTCGCGATGCTCGTCGCGGAGGAGCTTGGTGTGCCGGCGGCGTCGGTGCGCATGGTGATGGGCGACACGGACGTCTGCCCGTTCGACGCCGGCACGTTCGGCAGCCGCTCGCTGCCCGGAGTGGGCGAGGACCTGCGCGCGACCGCGGCGGCGGCGAGCCGCGTGCTCGCCTCCGCAGGCGGCGCCCGCATGCTGGCCGGCGTTCGCCGGGTCGAGGTCGTCTCCGAGCCGGTGGCGCCGACGCCGCCCGAACGGTGGACCACTGCTGGGAACCCGCTCGTCCGGGCGGGCGCCGCGGAGATGGTCACCGGCGCCCTCCGCTATCCGTCCGACCTGGTGCGGCCCGGCATGCTGCACGCCCGGGTGCTGCGCCCGCCGCGCCTGAACGCGACGCTGCGGTCGGTCGACCTCACCGCGGCCGACGCGGAGCCGGGGGTCGTCGCCGTCCGGGACGGGGACTTCGTGGGCGTGGCCGCGCCCGACGCCGCCACCGCGAACCGCGTCCTCGCGGCGCTCCGGGCCGACTGGGAGGTCGAGCCGCAGCCGGGTGAGCGCTCGCTCGAGGAGGACCTGCGCTCCAACCCGATCGAGGGTGAGGGCTGGACGGTGCCGACGCGCCACGAGGCGGGGGACGCGGACGCCGCGCTCGATGCCGCCCCGGTCCGCCTCGCCGAGACGTACCGGACGGCCTTCATCGCCCACGCGCCGCTCGAGACCCGCGCGGTGCTGGCGGAGTGGGACGCCGGCCGGCTGACCGTTCGCACCGGCACCCAGGCGCCGTTCCGCGTCCGGGGCCAGCTCGCGGAAGCGCTCGGGGTCGAGGAGTCACGGGTGCGCGTGGTGGTCCCGCTGACCGGCGGCGGCTTCGGCGGCAGGCACGTATCCGGACCCGCGCTGGAGGCCGCCCGCCTGGCCCGCGTCGCCGGCCGGCCGGTCAAGCTCGTCTGGACCCGCGAGGAGGAGTTCCGGTGGGGCTACTTCCGCCCTGCCGCGCTCATCGACGTGCGCAGCGGCGCGGCCGCGGACGGGACGATCACCGCCTGGGAGTTCAAGAACTTCAACGCCGGCTCTTCGTCGATCCTGACGCCCTACGCGATCCCGAACCAGCGCATCGACTTCCAGCCGACGGTCTCGCCGCTGCCGCAGGGCGCCTACCGCGCGCTCGCCGCTACCGCCAACACGTTCGCCCGCGAGTCGCACATGGACGAGCTCGCGCACCGGCTGGACCGCGACCCGCTGGAGCTGCGGCTGGCCCTCCTGCAGGACGAGCGGCTCGCGGCCGTCCTGCGGGCGGCGGCGGACCGCTGCGGCTGGTGGGGGCGGACGCGCGGCGGCGGCCAGGGCTTCGGCATCGCGGCGGGCGTCGAGAAGGGCGGCCGTGTCGCCACCTGCGTCGAGGTGCGGGCAGATGCGGGCCGGCCGGTCCACGTGGTTCGCGCGGTGACCGCGTACGAGTGCGGCGCCATCGTCAACCCC
>Ga0126369_10003751_pt1 | contig 11018 bp, 14 predicted proteins | sample PanSoiMetaPlot_1_FD_109646 | JGI IMG/M metagenome (GOLD analysis project Ga0126369, IMG submission 109646) | Tropical forest soil microbial communities from Panama - MetaG Plot_1 | ecosystem: Environmental > Terrestrial > Soil > Tropical forest > Bulk soil | place: Panama | collected 2016-02-17
AGCGAAACGAAAGCACCACGGCTGCATAAGCGCCGCCGAAGAAGGTGGCGACGCAGAAGATCCAGAACGACCCCAGGACCATCGCCACGGCGCCGATCAGCCCCGTCAAGAAGCCACAGCCGGTTCCGGCCAGGAATGCCGCCCGCCGGCCATGCCGCCGGGCAAGGGCGCCCGCCACGTCCTCCGCATCATCCGCGACATCCTGCGGACGCGGGGGTTCGAGGTGCAGCTCGCCCGTGACGGACCGACCGCGCTGCAGGCGATCGAGGAGCGCCGTCCCGATCTGGTGCTGCTCGACGTCATGATGCCCCAGATGGACGGGTTCGAGTTCCTCGAGCGTCTGCGCGCCAACCCCCGGCACGCTGCGCTGCCCGTCATCCTGGTCACCGCGCGCACGCAGGACGACGACCTGCTCGCCGGCTACAAGGGCGGAGCGGACTACTACATCACGAAGCCGTTCACGCCGCGCCAGCTCCTGCACGGCATCGGACTCGTCCTCGGCTCCGGCGCAGCCGACTGATCGGGCTTGCGGCCGGTAGGCGCTCCCGCTAGACGGGGCGCTCTCCCGTGTCACTCTTCGTCACCTTCGAAGGCATCGAAGGTTCCGGCAAGTCCACCCACCTTCGGCACCTCGCGACGCATCTCTGCGCACTCGGCCACCTCGTCGTCGCGACGCGCGAGCCCGGGGGCACTCCCGCCGGCACCGCCATCCGCCGTCTGCTCCTCGATGCCGAGGCGGTGCCGCTCACCGCGCTCGCCGAGCTCCTCCTCTACTGCGCCGACCGGGCCCAACATGTGGAGGAGGTGATCCGTCCCGCGCTCGCCGCGGGTCGGGTGGTGCTCTGCGATCGCTTCTCGGAATCGACGATCGCCTACCAGGGCTACGGGCGGGGCATCGACCTGGAGACGGTGCGCAGCCTCGACGCTCGCGCGCGCAACGGCATCACGCCGACGCTCACCTTTCTCCTCGACTGTCCGGTGGCGGAGGGGCTCACCCGCGTGCAGAAGCGCAGCGGAGCGCAGGACCGCTTCGAGCGCGAGGTCGTCGGCTTCCACCAGCGCGTGCACGACGGGTTTCTCTCCCTGGCCGCGGCCGAGCCCACCCGCTTCTGCGTGATCGATACCATGGAGGCGGCCGACCGGGTCCGCAAACGGGTGATCACCGAGGTGGAGCGACGGCTCCAGAGGCCTCGATGAGACTGGGCGACGTCGTGGGGCATGCGCGAGCGGTCGACCGGCTGCGCCGGGCGGTCGCCGAAGATCACGTCCCCAACGGCTTCCTCTTCCTCGGCCCGGAAGGTGTCGGTAAGCGGGCCGTTGCCGACGCCCTCGCTGCCCGCCTGCTGTGCGCGGATCCCTGGAAGGACGACGCGTGCGGGGTGTGCGCGCACTGCACGCGGGTCGCGGCGGGCAGCCATCCCGACGTCCGTCTCGTCGTGCGCGACGACGACCGTCGCGACATCCGCATCGAGCAGGTCCGCGAGCTCACCCGCTGGCTCTCGCTCCAGCCGCTCATGGCGAGCCGGAAGGTCGCCATCATCGACGGGGCGCACGAGCTCAACGAGCACGGCCAGAACGCCCTCCTCCGCACCCTCGAGGAGCCGCCCGTCAGCTCCCACATTCTCCTGCTCGCCACCGCGGCCTCGCTCCTGCTTCCCACGGTTCGCTCCCGCTGCCAGGTCGTGCGTCTCGATCGGCTCGAACCCGCGGAGGTCGCCCGGGTCCTCGAGGCGAAGGGTCTCCCCGCCGAGCGCGCGCAGCTGGTGGCCGGCCTCGCCGAGGGATCACCCGGCCGCGCACTCCTGCTCGACGGGGAAGAAGCCGTGCAGACGCGCGCGCGGGTGCTCGACGCACTGGCCCACCTCGGCTCGTGGTCGGCGAACGAGATCTCGGAGGTGGCCCAGGAGCTCGCCAAGGGCGCGCTCGATCTGGCTCTCACCATCTCGCTCGCCTTCTATCGCGAAGCACTGGAGGCGGCGCTCGGGGCATCGACGGGGGTGCCCCGCCCGGCCGACCAGATCCCGGCCATCCGGCTCTCGGAGGCGGCGCGCCTTCGCCAACTCGAGGCAGTCTGTGATACGATCGATGCTCTCGGACGAAATGCCAACCGGGTGCTCGCCCTCGAGACCATGTTCCTTGCGCTGCGAGGCATCGAACGGGGCGAGGTGGGTCATCGAGCCTAGGAGCGCATGGACGAGCGGACGGTAGACACACACCCCCTCGCGGTCGGCATCCGTTTCCGGCCGACCGGCCGGATCTACGACTTCGATCCGGGACCGCTGATCCTCCAGCGCGACGATCGCGTGCTGGTGGAGACCGAGCGCGGGCCCGCCTTGGGGCTCGTCGTCGTCCCACCCCGACCGCGCCCGGCGGTCCGTTCCCTCCAGCGCGTCATCAAGAAGGCCGACGCGCGCGACCTCGCCCGCGAGGACCAGAACCTCCAGCGCGAGCGGTCGCAGTACCGGGCGGCCCTAGAGCTGATTCGCGGCCGCAGCCTGCCGATCAAACTGGTCAAGGCGGAGAGCGCCTTCGACGGGAGCAAGGTCACCTTCTTCTGCGTCGCGGAGGATCGCGCCGATTTCCGGGGGGTCGTGAGCGAGCTCGGGGAACTGCTCCACACCCGCGTGGAGGTGAAGTCCATCGGCGCCCGTGACGAGACCAAGTCGACGGGAGGCGTCGGTCCGTGCGGGCGCGAGCTCTGCTGCTCGTCGTGGCTCCAGGAATTCCAGGCAGTGGGGGTGAAGATGGCCAAGGAGCAGGGCCTGTCCCTCAACCCCTCCAAGCTCGCCGGGATGTGCGGCCGCCTGAAGTGCTGCCTCCGCTACGAGTTCCAGACCTATACGGAGCTGAAGCGGGCGCTGCCCGCGGTGGGCGCGAAGGTCGCGTCGGTCAAGGGAGACGGGGCCGTCGTGCGGCAGAACATCCTGAAACAGACGGTGGTGGTCCGCCGCGCGGAGGACAACGTCGAGGTGGAGATCACCCTCGACGATCTGGTCGCCCCACGGGCGAACGCCTAGACCGCCGCCCGTCCCATGGCCAGCGAGCCGCTCTACGTCACGACTCCGCTCTTCTACGTCAACGCGGAGCCGCACCTCGGCCACACGTACGCGACGCTCTTGGGCGACGTCCTCGCCCGCTTCTGGCGCGCGCGTGGACGTGCCGTCTTCACCCTCACCGGGACCGACGAGCACGGCGACAAGATCGCCCAGGCCGCGGCCGCAGCGGGGGTCGATCCGAAGGTCCATGCCGACCGGGTGAGCGGGCTCTTCCGCTCCACCTGGGAAGCGATGGATTTCCGCTACGATCACTTCATCCGCACCACCGATGCGTACCACGTGGCGTTCGTGCGCCGCGTGCTCGACCGCATCCACACCCAGGGGGACATCTACTTCGGGAGCTACCGGGGCCTCTACTGCGTGGGCTGCGAGCGGTTCTATCAGGAGCGGGAGCTGGTGGACGGGCGCTGCCCGGACCACCGCGTCGCACCGACCGAGATCGCGGAGGAGAACTACTTCTTCCGCATGCAGGCGTACCAGGAGCGGCTGCTCGCCGCGCTGGAGGCGGAGCCCGACCGGATTACGCCCGACGGCTACCGGCGCGAGGTGCTGGCCTTGCTGCGGGAGCCGATCGGCGACCTCTGCATCTCGCGGCCGAAGAGCCGCCTGTCGTGGGGCATCGAGCTACCCTTCGACGATCGCTACGTCACCTACGTCTGGTTCGACGCGCTGCTGAACTACGTGAGCGCGCTCGACCACCTCGGACGGACGGATCTGTGGCCGACTGCGCATCATCTGATCGGCAAGGACATCCTGAAGGCGCACGCGATTTTCTGGCCGACCATGCTGATGGCGGCCGGGCTGCCCCTCTACCGGCGCCTGTGCGTCACCGGGCACTGGCAGATGCAGCAGGGGAAGATGTCGAAGAGCCTCGGTAACGTGGTCCGGCCGCTCGACATGAAGACCCGCTACGGCGCGGACGCGTTCCGGTACTACCTCCTGCGCGACATGGCCTTCGGACAGGACGCGGAGTTCAGCGAGGCGGCGCTTGTCACCCGTCTGAACGCGGATCTGGCGAACAGCCTCGGCAACCTGGCGAGCCGGGTGCTCGCCATGCAGCAGCGCTACTTCCAGGGCGTGCTGCAGCCGCTCGCCCCCGCGGCGCACGACATCGCGCTCCGCGCCGCCTTCGCGACCGCACGGCAGATGCTCGACGGGCACATGGCCGAGCTCGCGTTCCATCGCGCCCTCGAGGCCCTCTGGCGCGCGCTCGACCACGCCAACCGCTACGTGGTCGAGACCGCGCCGTTCACGCTCGCGAAGGATCCCACCCAGCGGCCGCGAGTGGGCGCCATCCTCCACGAGCTCTGCGAGGCGCTCCGCACGACGGCCCAGCTGGCGGAGCCGTTCCTGCCCGAGACGGCTCGCCGCCTGTTCACCCTCCTCGGCCTGTCCGCGACGCGGCTCACCGAGCTCGATCTGCCCTGGGGCGAGACCTTCCCCACCGGCCACCTGACGGCGCCGCCCGAGCCGCTCTTCCCGCGCGTCGAGGTCGTGCCCGAGTGAGCGAGGCCCCCCCGCTCGTCGACTCCCACTGTCACCTGGCCGAGCCCGACTTCGACCCCGAGCGCACCGAGGTGCTGGCCCGCGCCGCCGCGAACGGGGTGACCGGCATCGTGTGCGTGGGCGCGACGGGGCCCGCGGCCGAGAACGCCCGTGCCGTCGCTCTGACGGGGCGCTCGGGGTCGGTCGAGATCGTTGCGTCCGTCGGCGTCCATCCGCACCACGCCGCGACGGCCGACGACGCGGCCTTCGCCATGCTCACCCAGCTCGCCGGCGAACCCGGCGTGGTGGCGCTCGGCGAGACCGGCCTGGATTTCCACTATGATCATTCACCCCGTCCCGCGCAGCGGGCGGCGTTCGCGCGCACGGTCCAGCTCGCGCGCACGCTCCACCTGCCGGTCGTCATTCACATCCGCGAGGCACACGCCGAGGCCGTGGACATTCTTCGTGCCGAGGGGACGGCGCCGATCGATGGCGTGATCCACTGCTTCACGGGCGAACGGGACGACGCGCGACGCTACCTCGAGCTCGGCCTCCACATCTCGGTGTCGGGCATCGTCACCTTCAAGGGCGCCGACAGACTGCGCGACGCCGTGCGCACAGTGCCCCTCGATCGGCTCCTGATCGAGACGGACGCGCCCTACCTCGCGCCCGTCCCCCATCGCGGGCGGCGCAACGAGCCGGCCCACGTCCGGCTGGTTGCCGAAGCGGTCGCGGCGCTCCGCGGAAGGCCGCTCGCCGAAGTCGCGGCGGCGACGACGGCGAACGCGCGACGGATCTTCCGCTTCGGGCCGGAGGTCGGATCAGGGACACCGTGAAGGCTCGGCCAAACCCCACCAGGCCACCGCCTCACGGAGCCGAGGACCGCTGGAACAGGGTCTCCGGTGTGAACTCGTACTCCACCTGGAACTTGACGATGACCTGGTCGCTCGCGCGCGTGAGTCCGAAGCCCGGCCCGACGACGAACTTCACTCCGCGGGTGACCTCGCCATAGAGGGAGGGGAAGATGTAGTGCTGCTGCCCGCGGGAGGCATCGACGTCGCGGATCTGACCGATCCCGCCGAAGAACTCGAGCGCAGGCTGAAATCTCCTCGACAGGCGATAGTAGACACGGGCGGCGTAGTTGAACTCCAGCGTCCGCCGCTCCTCACTCACCGTCGGGAGCTCGAAAGCCGGGTTGAGATCGACCGAGAAACGCCCCAGATCACGGGAGACGAGCGGCCGGAACTCCAGCTCGAGATTTGACTTCGTGTGGTAGGGCACCTCGGCCTCGAGGTACCATCCGAGGTCGAGCGGGAAGCGGCCCTTGTCCCACAGCGCGCCGCGCGCGCGGAAGCGTGAGCCCGCGTACTCCAGGTCCTCGCCGTTCGGCTTCTCCAGGTCGAGATAGGCCGCCACGTCGATCTTGTCGGTGAGACCGTAGTTGTATTCGAGGCTGGTACGGAGGAGGTGATGGGTCTCCTCTTCCGCGTTCCGCCCGTTGGCGACGAACGACGTCAACGACTCGAGCTCGTGTTGCCCGGCCCCCTCGGTGGTCGCGGGGTACACCTCGAGCTCGAAGAAGTTGAGTGCCCGGGCGCGCCCCGGCCACAGCCCCAGCAGCGTCCCCAGCGCCATCACCCAGGCGACATTGGCTCTCATCATCTGCCGGCCAGCCGGTCTCGGGCAACGTCGCTCGCGACGCGGGAGCGCTCAGGCTGCGGGGCGGGCGCTCTCCTCACCCGGCCCGGCCGCCCGGGTCGCGGCCTCGGCGTGGTTGAGCGCCCACAGCATGAGGGGGAAGTAGAACGCGAAGGCGAGCACCTCGAGGAGCGAGGGTCGCGAACGATACCCCACGAGGGCGCCCAGCACCGCGCCGAGCGGGCTGCCGTCACGCACCAGCCAGGAGGTGTTCCACAACTGCGGGACGAGCGGCGGCAGGTAGCCGAGCCCGATCAGCTTGTTGACGCCCGAGGTGAGGAGGCCCGCCGCCACCAGCAGGAGGAGCACGCCGGTGGTGCGGAAGAAGGTGCGCAGGCTGAGGAAGGCAAAGCCACGGAAGAAGAGCCAGGCGGTGGCAATCGCGAGCCCTGCTCCCACCAGCCCCGCCCCCACGAGCGGCATCGTCGCGAGCTGCACGCCCCGCTGCACCACCACCCCCCACAGGAAGAGCACGGTCTCCACGCCCTCCCGGAAGACGGCGACGAAGGCGATCGCTGCCAGGCCGATGAGGCGCCCGGTGGCCAACGCCGAGTCAGCCTGTCGATGGAGGTCACCCTGGATGGAGCGCGAGTTCCCGTGCATCCAGACGACCATCCACGAGAGCACGCCGACGGCGCCGAAGACGATCAGGGCCTGCACGACCTCCTGGGTCTCCCCGCCCAGCAGGGCCATCGCCCCCCCCGATGCCGAGGCACAGATCAGGGCCGCGACGACGGCCGTTGCCGACCCGAGCCAGACGTAGCGCACGGCGCGCCGCTGGCCGCTCCGCGCCACGTAGGTGAGCAGGATGCCCACCACGAGGGCCGCTTCGAGCGTTTCACGCCACGTGATGAGAAGCGTCTCGAGCATCGAGTCCTCACTCGACCGTCAGCACGCCACGCCGCTTCTGGTTGAAGTCGTCGAAGAACTCGTAGCTGCCGGCCGACAGTCCCGAGAGGTAGACCGTCGCCTTCTGGCCGGCTGGCACCACGCGCTCGCGGTTGAGCTCGAAGCTCTCGAACTCGATCGGCGTCGCCGTCTCGTTGCTCACCTCGAGACGGATGCGGGACCCCGCCGGGGCGGCGATGGTGGCCGGCTGGAACCCCTCGGCCTGCACGCGCAGCGCGATCGTCAGCTCTTCCGCGCGGACCGAGCCCACGCAGGCGAGCAGCGCCACGGCGGCAAGTTGAAAACGCATATCAATTTCATATTGCGACGCACGGCGTCCGATGTCAAGCCGGGACCGTACGCCAGGCACCTATACGCGGTGGACGCCGTGCTCGCGGCGGGGGTGGCCGTGCCGACCTTCCCGACACTCGGCGCAGATGCCGTAGAGCTCCATACGGTGGCGGCTGACGACGAAGCCGAGAAAGCGCCCGATCCGCTCCTGCAGGCGCTCGAGCTCCTGGCTCGCGAACTCGACGATCTTGCCGCAGCGCTCGCAGATGATGTGGTCGTGATGCTGGGCCTCCTCCTCGACCGGCTCGTAGCGGGCCTGGCCATCGTCGAAGTGCCGCTCGGCGGCGAGACCACACTCCTTCATCAGCTTGAGCGTCCGGTAGACGGTCGCGTACCCCACCCGCGGGTTCACCTTCCGGACCGCCTTGTAGAGCTCCTCGATCGAGAGATGCCCCTCCGCGGCGAAGAACACCTGCGCGATGTCATCCCGTTGCGAGGTCGACTTGAGACCCCGTTCCCGCAGCGCCTCCTCGAACCGCCGCAAGCGGGCGCGCACGGTCACGGACGCGACCGCCTCAACCGGCGGCCCCGCTCCGCCGATCGACCAGTCGGCGGAGGGCGGGGGACACGTAGAGCCCTTCCAGATCGCGACCCGCGAGCGCGTCGAGCAGTACCTCGACCCGCTCCGCCGGCGGCAGGTGGCGGTCGAGAAAGATGACCTCGGCCCCCCGCACGCGGCAGCCCCCGCTCCGGACGCGGTAGCCGACCTCGCGCAGCAGGACCTCTTCCCGCACCTGGACCCCCAGGCGGCGGGCCACCTCCTTCAGCTCCTCGCAGAGGGTCTCGTCCTGCCGGGGCATCGACCGATTTTTAACGGACCTCCGGGGGTTTGCAAAGGCCAGGGGACGGCCTTGCGCGAGGCGGAAGGGCGATGTTAGAGGCCGGATGAGAGGTGCGAGCGCCATGATCAAGAGCATCCTGGTTGCGCTCGACGGCTCGGAACACGCCGACGCGGCCCTGCAGCATGCCCTCTGGCTCGGCGAGCGGCTGCGCGCCACGCTGATCGGGCTGCACGTGATCGACATCGTGTCGATCGAGGGGTCGTTCTTTCACGACATCTCCGGGTCGCTCGGCTTCGAGCCCTACCTCGACTTCTCCTCCAAGATGCGGGAGGCCCTCCGCGAGCGGGGCCGGTTGCTGCTCGAGACGTTCGCGCGCCGCTGCACGGAACGGAACGTGCCGCACGACACCGCCCTCGAGATGGGGATCGTCGCCAACGAGATCTGCGACCAGGCGCGTACCGCCGACCTGGTGGTCATCGGCCACCGCGGGGTCAACGAGCAGTTCTCGACCGGCCTGCTCGGCTCGACCGCCGAGTCCGTCACCCGCAAGGCGCCCCGGCCGGTGTTCGTCACACCCATGCGCTTCAAGGCGATCACCCGTCCGCTGCTCGCCTACGATGGCTCGCAGCGGGCGAGTGCGGCCATGCATGCCGCGGCAGAGGTGGCCACGGCGCTCGCCCTGCCCCTCACCGTCCTCCACGTCGCACGGGAAGGGACCTCCGACAGCGCCAAGGTGCTCGACGAGGCGCGGCGCTACCTCCAGTCCTACGGCCTCGACCTCACCTGCGAGACCGTCACAGGACATCCGCACGAGCGCATCGTCGAGATGATCCACGAGCGCGGGTACGACTGCCTCTTCATCGGAGCGTACGGCCACTCCCGCATCATCGAGATGGTGCTGGGGAGCACGACCGAGTTCGTCCTCCGCAACAGCCCCTGCCCCGTGTTTCTCTCGCGCTAGGCAGCCGCCCCGGGGGGCGGCGGCGGGCTCAGACGCTGGGCGGCGTCACGCCGCCATCGGGACCCGTGTCCGACGGTGGCGACGAGCCGTCGCGCAGTCGCCCGATGCGGGCCTCGAGCGCACGGATGCTCCGCTCGATGCGACGGATCTCCTTGGCGAAGGCAGGGATGGTCGTCACGCGCTCGACCGAGCGGCGCAGTGTCTCGTCGACGACCCGCTGCAGCTGACTCAGCCGATCGGCCACCTGGGTGAGCTCCAGCACGCGACGGCCCGCGCGCTCGGGAGCCGAGCGGATCACCTCCATGCCGCGGTCGACGGTCCCGGCGAGTCCCTGCAACGCCGCCTCGCCGTGCTGGATGATCTCGCGCAGCACGCGGAGCGACAGGAGGCCGCTCTTGCGCCGTTCCTCCTCGAGGATGATCTGAGCAAACGTCACCGCGGTGAGATCTTCACCCGTGTCGTTCTCGAGGATCTTCACTTCCTCGCCCGCCTTGACCCAGCGGCCGATCTCCTCGAGCGTGACGTACCGGCTCTCGCTCGTGTCGTACAGTTTGCGGTTCCCGTAGCGTTTAACGAGCCGGGCCATCAGTTCCTCGCGGGTCTCACGGCGCCCATTGCCAGAATGACCGTCAGCTATCACAGCTCTGCACGCGGGTACAAATGCCCCAAGTTGACGCCTCGGGAGGCCCCGCGGTAAGCGGAACCGCACGGCCAATGGAGCCCTATCTAGCCGCTGCCGTGCAGATGGCCTCGGGGCCGGACCGCCCGGTCAACCTCGCCCGCGCCAGCGAGCTGGTGCGGGAGGCGTCGGAGCGCGGCGCCCGGCTGGTCCTGCTCCCGGAGGTGTTCGCCTGGCGCGGCCCTCGCCCAGAGGAGCGGGAGCACGCCGAGCGGATCCCGGGTCCCACGACCGCGGTCCTCGCGGCGCTGGCACGCGATCTCGGCATTCATCTCTGCGCGGGATCGCTCTTGGAAGCCGCCTCCGGCGAAGCGCGACCCTTCAACACGAGCTGCCTCTTCGCCCCGGACGGTGAGCTGATCGGCCGCTACCGGAAGGTCCATCTCTTCGACGTCGACCTCCCAGGTCGGGTCACCGTGTCCGAGTCGGAGACACGGGCACCGGGGAAGGACGTGGTCGTGGTCCCGACCCGGGTGGGGACCCTCGGGCTCTCGGTGTGCTACGACCTGCGCTTCCCGGAGCTCTACCGCCGCCTCGCACGCGGCGGTGCGGAGATCCTCCTCGTCCCCTCGGCCTTCACCTTCCCCACCGGGGCGGCGCACTGGGAAGTGCTCTGCCGGGCGCGCGCGATCGAGAACCAGTGCTACGTCCTCGCCGCGGACCAGACCGGCACGAGTCCGAACGGCGTGCCGGACTACGGCGATTCCTGCATCATCGACCCCTGGGGCCGGGTGCTGGCGCGGGCGGGTGACGGCGACGGCGTCGTGACGGCGACGATCGACCTAGAGTACCTCGCCCGGGTCCGTCGCGAGATGCCGTGCCTCGCCCACGCGCGCCTCACGAGCTGAGCCGCGGCCGTCCTCAGGCGCGGACGCCGGGCCGGAGGCGCGCAGCGAAGTAGCCTCGGGCCATCTCGGCCACCACCTCGCGCACCGCCCCGCGCGGGTCGCGGGCTTCTCGAATGGGGCGTCCGAGGACCAGGTAGTCGGCCCCAGCCCGCATCGCCTCCTCCGGGGTGAGGACACGCTTCTGATCGTCGAGGCCGGCGCTCGCCGGCCGGACACCCGGCGTGACGATGAGAAAGGCCCGGCCGCACGCGCGGCGGATGCGCGCGACCT
>Ga0126369_10003752_pt1 | contig 11018 bp, 9 predicted proteins | sample PanSoiMetaPlot_1_FD_109646 | JGI IMG/M metagenome (GOLD analysis project Ga0126369, IMG submission 109646) | Tropical forest soil microbial communities from Panama - MetaG Plot_1 | ecosystem: Environmental > Terrestrial > Soil > Tropical forest > Bulk soil | place: Panama | collected 2016-02-17
CATTCGTCTGACGGATCGCCCTTTCGGAAGCCCCCATAAGGGAGATTCGTCCGACGAATCGCCCTATCCCGATTCGCTTGCGAGTCGGGCGTGGTCCATTTGCGCTCCGCTTGTGCATCGGCCCGGCTGATTTGGCGCCAAATCGCCCATCCACTACGGAGCTCCGGCCGTGCCTCGCCACTCGCCGAACGCGAGTGACTTGACGACCACCGGGACCACGCCCGCCGGCTGGATCGGCGCGCCCACGTCCAGGAAGTCCAGCTCGCGGACATCCAGGCCGTCCAGCGCGACCACGTGCCGACCGGCGAGCTCCTCGGCCAGGATCGCGCCCAGGGAGCGGCCGACGTCGGCGTCGAGCGCCAGCACGAGCGGTACGCCGGCCGCGAGCGTGCGCGGCAGCGCGGCGGCCACGCCGCCGGCCACCGCCCGCAGGCTCGAATAGCGCGGCTCGCCGGTCCAGGTCAGCGCGACCGCGACCGGGCCCTCGCCCTCCGCCAGGTCGAGGCGGCGGAGGCCGGCGCTGACCGCCGCCCCCACCGACTCGCCGTCGAGGGCCCGTTCACCTGGAAGCCTGGCGTCCACGACCGGCAGGTTGCGGAGCGGCAGCAGACCGCGATCGGAGACGTGAACGGTGCTGCCGCTGAGCTGCACGGTGAACTGGGACGCGCCGATCACGGTGGCCCGGATCCCCGTGGCCAGCTCGAACGCCGGCGCGCCGAAGCAGCCCCCGGCAGCGGCCCCCGCCAGGGCCGCCCCCAGCTCGGGCGCGATGTCCCCGAAGCGCTCCCGCTCGCGTCCGTGCACGTACTCCGCGACTCCGCCCGAGAACGTCACCACGTCCGGCCGGCCGAGCCGGGGCAGCCGCTCGGTGAGCAGGAGGTCGCCGGCCTCCCCGCGGGCGGCGCCGGCGATCGCGGCCGCCATCGCGGCCGCCAGCCGCGGGGCGTCCACGGGACGCCCGGGCGCCAGCTCGAGCCCGGTGCGTGCGGCCAGGCGGAGCGCGCCGTCCTCGACTCGAAGCGCACGGCCCGCGGCGTCGAGGGTCACCAGGCGGCCGCCGCAGGCCAGAGCGGCCGTCGCCAGGACCGAGCCGTCGCGAACGAGCGCCAGCTTGCTCGTACCGCCGCCCACGTCGACGTGGAGGACGAGGCCCGCGGGGCGCTCCCTCGACAGGGCCGCCGCGCCCGAGCCATGGGCGGCCAGCATCGCCTCCAGGTGGTGGCCGGCAGACGCGCACACGAACTCGCCGCAGCGGCCGGCGAAGAGCTCCGCGATCGTGCGGGCATTCGCGCGCTCGAGCGCGAGCCCGGTCAGGATGACCGCGCCCGTGTCGACGTCGGCGGGCTCCAGGCCCGCTGCCGCGTAGGCGCCGGCCACGAACGACTCCAGCGCGCCGCCGTCGATCAGCCCGCCGGCGCCGAAGGGCGTCAGGAGGATCGCCGAGCGGTGGATCACCTCGCGATCCACGACCACGAAGCGGCTGGACAGCGACTGCGCCAGCCGCTGGAGGTGCAGCCGCGAGAACAGCAGGTGGCTGGTGGACGTGCCGATGTCGACGCCCACGCTGACGAGCTCGACGTTGTCGAGCTCCCATACCGGCGAGCGCTCGCTCAGGGGCGGGACGACGCCAGGACCTCGTCCATGCGGGGCTCGATTCCGCGCCGGCCCAGCTCCTCTACGTACAGGCGGTGGATGCGCGGGTCCTGGTCCTCGTACTCGATCTGGCGGCCGCCGTCCTTCACGCTGACGTCCATTCCGGTGAAGGTCCGCCGCTTGTCCTCCGAGAACGGGTAGCGGAGACCACCGTACGCGACCGCCAGGTACCGGGCGGGCTCCGGGCTCACGTTGAAGTGCTGGTGGAACATCATGTCGGGCGGCGCATAGACGGTGCCGTGCTCCCAGTCGACCCGGACGAAGTCCTCGTCGCCCTCGTACCAGAGCAGCGAATAGCCCTCGCCGGTGACCGGGAAGATATGGAAGTCCGCGCCGTGGCGGTGCCCCTTCTTGTAGGTCCCGACCGGCATCTCCGATATGTGGGCGTGCATGGTGCCGTTCGCGAGCACGAACATGATGTTCGACCCGCCGGCGCCGCGCGCCTTCCACTCCTGCAGCTCGAACGCGCCCAGGTCCGGCACGAAGTTCGTCTCCCACTGGTGCCGGCCGGGCCGCACGGGAATGAACTCGCCCTCGCCCCGGAAGTGCGCCGGCCGGCCGAAGCGCTCGGGAAACACGAAGTCGTTGTCGAAGACGAACTCCACGTCGTGGAACGCCTTGAGCACGAGGGGCAGGTTCGTGGTCGCGACGAGCCGGGCCGGCCGCGCGCCCCTCCCGTTGAAGTGCCGGTACCGGGCGTTGAGCGGCAGCGCGAACAGGCTCCTCCTCCCCCACTCGAACGACGTGACCTGGCCGTCCGGCAGCTCGATCGACGTGCTGCCGCTGCCGTCGAGGACGTACACGACCTCCTCGAACAGGTGGCGCTGGGGCGCCGTCTCGCCGCCGGGCGGGATCTCCAGCACGTAGGTGTCCAGGAAGTCGCCCCTGCCCTTGACCAGGACGTACGCTCCACTGGCCGCCATCCGCGCCCAGGGCCGGACCTCGAGCGAGAGCATGTCGATGCCGAAGTCCTCGACGATGGGGATGCCCTCCGACTCGATGAAATCGCGATGAGGGTCGATCAGGTAGCGCGTCTCGGTCATCTCGCTCCGGTCTCGGTGGGCTGGCCTTGCGCCCAGAGTGCACGCAGGCGCGGGTCCGGCTCGACGCCGTACTCGCGAAGGGCGACCTCGAACAGGGCCCGCACGCGCGGATCCTCGTCCTCGTACTCGATCTGCCGCCCGCCACGCTTGACGTCGCGGTCGACGCCGTCGCCGAACAGGCCGAACTTGTCGGCGCTGAAGGGGTAGCGGATGCTGCCGTAGGCAACCGCCAGGTACCGGGAGGGCCGCGGCGCCGTGTTGAAGTGCTGGTGGAAGACCTGGTCGGGCGGCGCGTAGACCCACCCGTGCCTCCAGTCGACACGCCTCAGCTCGGCATCCCCCTCGCGCCAGAACAGCGAGTACCCGTGACCGGTCACCGGGAAGATGTGGAAGTCTGGGCCATGGCGGTGCGCCTTCTTGTAGGAGCCGACGGCGAGCTCCGACAGGTGCGCGTGCATCGTGCCGTCGGCGAGCACGAACTTGATGTTCGAGCTGCCCACGCCGCGCTGCTCCCACGCCCTGAGCTCGAAGGCCGGCAGGTCGGGGACGAAGTTCGTCTCCCACTGATCGCGGCCGGGGCGGACGGGATGGAGCCGTCCCTCGCCCCGGTACCACCCCTCCTCTCCCAGCCGGTCGTCGAAGCTCCAGCGGTTGTCGAACACGAAGTCGAGGTTGTGGAAGGCCCCCAGCATGAGCGGGAGGCTCGTGACGGCGGCCAGGCGGGCGGGCGCCCGCCCGCTGGTGTTGAAGTGTCGGTAGCGCGCGTTCAGGGGCAGCGCGAAGAGACTGCCCGTGCCCCACTCGAACGTGTGGGTCGCCCCGCCGGCCCCTTCCAGCGCCGTCCCGCCCCGGCCGGACAGGACGTATACGACCTCCTCGCAGAGGTGCCGCTGCGGTTCGGTCTGGCCCGCCGGGGGCAGCTCGACGAGCCAGCAGTCGACCAGGTCACCGCGGCCGTCCAGGTGCACCAGCGCGCCCCGCGCGCCGAGCCGCGCCCAGGCCGCGACGTCGACGTCCAGCAGGTCGAATCCGAAGCCCGCGTGGATCGGCACCCCTTCGCCACGCGCCCAGTCGAGATACGGATCTCTGAGGATGCGGTGGTCAGCCGCCAACTTTCCGGCTCATGGCGCTCTGGACGAACGAGACGTTCAGCGCCTTGCTCACGGAGAAGGTGGCGAGCTTCGGGTTCGTTCCGGAGAGGGCCTGGATCGTGGCCGTGTACTGGCTCTTCTGGGGCTCCGGATAGGTGGTGAACACCTCCTGCGTGTAGAAGGCGTACGTGCTGTCCAGCAGCGTCTTGTCCGTGACCTTCTCCCAGTGGGTCAGGACCTGCTCGGCGAACACACGGTCCTTCTTCAACCGCGCGATGGACTCCACGAGCGAGTCGACGTAGTCCTGGACCACCTGCTTGTTCGCCCGCAGGTAGGTGCCGGTGACGGCCACCACCGTGTTGGCGGCAGGCAGCTTCTCCTTCGCCATGTCGTAGACCGCGTGGTAGCCCTGCGCCTGCAGGGTCGTCGACTCCGGCGGCTGGCTGACGCCGCCCTGGATCGCCCCCGACCGCAGCGCCGCCACCCGGTTCGCGGCGGAGCCGGTCTCGATGATGGAGACGTCTTTCGTCGGGTCGAGCCCGTTCTTCGTCAGCGCCACGCGAGTGGCGATGTCGGCCGACCCGCCGACCTTGCTGACGCCGACCTTCTTTCCCTTCAGGTCGGCGATGGAGGCCACGGCCGGCGCCGTGATGAAGACGTACGGGAAGACCGGGACAAGGGCGGCGACGATGACGATGTCGCCGCCGCTCGCGTCGGCGCTGAGCACCTCCGAGCCCCCGAGCTGCGCGAACTGGACCTGGCCGCTGAGCAGGGCGGCGACGCCGTTGGCGCTCGAGATCGACTGGAGCGTGACGTCGAGGCCGTGCTTGGCGTAGATGCCGCCGTCGGCCGCGGCCCACGGCGCCCATTCATCTGGGATGACCTCGCTGTAGGAAACCTGGAGAGCGGTCTTCTGGCCCGGCGAGGGACTCGCGGCCGTGCTGGCGGCACCGCCGCAGCCGGCCGCGATCGTGAGTGCGACGAGAGCTCCAACCACTCCACCGGGCGTGCGTCGAGGCGCGGGGTTTGGTCCGAACATCAGCCCATACCTTAGACATGGGTCGTTCGCCCGTCAATCGCCCGGCCGGCGCGACCGGTGCGCCGCCGCATGGATAGCATTTCCGCTGGTGAGCAGGGTTGACGCGGTCGACAAGCTGACCGGCCGCGCGATCTACGCGGGTGACGTCGACCTGCCCGGCCTGTGCCACGTCGCGGTCGTCCGGAGCCCCCTGCCCCACGCCCGGATCGGCCGCATCGGCACCGACCAGGCCCGAGCGCTCGCGGGCGTCGTCGGCGTCTTCACCGGCCGCGACCTGGGCCACCTGCGGTATGGCCGGCGCGTGCGCGACGTCGCCGTGCTCGCCGTCGACGAGACGCGATTCGTGGGCGAGCGCCTCGCGGCCGTGGTCGCCGAGACGCGGATCGCTGCGGAGCGCGCCGCCGCCCTGGTCGCGGTCGACCTCGAGGAGCTCCCGGCCGCGCTCGACGCCGAGACGGCCCTCCTGCCCGGGGCGCCGGCCGTCCACGAGGCGGCATGGCGCTATGCCGGGGCGGTGGCGTCCGAGGCCGACCCCCCGAACCTGCAGTCCCTGGTTCGCCACGGCGACGTTGACGAGACCGAACGGGCGCTGGCGGCCTCGGCGCACGTGGTGGACCGGACGTACACGTTCGCCGCCGGACACCAGGGCTACCTGGAGCCCCAGGCATGCGCCGCCATGATGGGCGCGGATGGACGCGTGCACGTGTGGATGGCCAACAAGTCGCCCTACCGCCTGCGCGCCCAGATCGCGGAGTGCCTGGACCTCGACCCGGACGTCATCGAGGTCCACGCGGTCGCCGTCGGTGGCGACTTCGGCGGCAAGGGCTCGCCGATGGACGCGCCGCTCTGCGTCGAACTGTCCCGGCGAACCGGGAGGCCGGTCCGTCTGGTGCTCCGCTACGACGAGGACCTCACGTCGGCCAACCCACGGCACTCGGGGCGAATCCGGGTGCGGCTCGGCTGCGGCTTGTCCGGCGAGCTGACGGCGCTGCGGGCGGAAGCCCTCTGCGACGGCGGCGCGTACGCCGGGTTCAAGCCGATCCCCACGGTCAGCCTGCATGGGCTCGAGGTCCTTGGCAGCTCGTACCGCATCCCGGCGGCCGCGGTCGAGGTCCGCATCGCGTACACGCACACGGTCCCGCGCGGTCACATGCGCGCGCCGGGCGGGCCGGAGGCGGTGTTCGCCTTCGAGTCGGCGCTCGACGAGCTCGCCGTCGAGGCCGGCCTGGATCCCGTCGAGATGCGGCGTCGCAACCTGCTGCGGAGCGGCGAGACGAGCCCGTGGGGCGCCACCTTCGCCGAGGTCCGCGGCCTGGAGACGCTGGAGGCCGCGACGGCCGCCGTGCGGACGCTCCGGGCGCCTCCCGGCTGGCGCCTCGGGCGCGGCATCGCCCTCTACGACCGGCCGACGAGGCCGGGCCGGTCGAGCCTGCGCCTGCGCCAGGCCGGCGCCGGCACCGGCATCGTGGCCGAGACCGCGCTGCCCGAGCAGGGCGGCGGGTCGCACACCGTGGTCCGCGAGGGTCTCGCGCGACTGCTCGGCGTCGAGCCGGACCAGGTGGAGGTCCGCCAGGTGTCGACCGCGGAGCTGCCGCCGGACGACGGGGTGGGCGGGAGCCGGGTGACCGCGGCGCTCAGCGTCGCCGTGGCCCAGGCGGCGGCGGCGTTCGAGGAGGCCGACCGCGAGCCGGTGACCGTCGTGGTGGAGCCGGCGAACGTGCCGCCGGTGACGTCGTTCTGCGTCCAGATCGCCCAGGTGGCCGTGGACCCGGGCAGCGGCCAGGTCCGCGTGCTGGAGGTGGTCACGGCGGCCGACGTGGCGGCGGTCGTCAACCCGGCGGCTCACCTGATGCAGCTCGAAGGCGGGGCGGCGATGGGCTTCGGCCTCGCCTGTCTGGAGGACCTCCTGATCCGCGAGGGACGAGTCTGGGCGGCCGGCCTCGGCGAGTTCAGGATCCCCGGCCCGGCCGACGTGCCCGACTGGCGGACCGTGCTGGTGGAGGGGGGCCGCGGCATCGGCGCGCTCGACGTCAAGGCGGTCGGCGAGCTGGCCAACGTGCCGACCGCCGCCGCCATCGCCAACGCGGTGGCCGGCGCGGTGGGCGTGCGCGTCCGCGACCTCCCGATCACCGCCGAGAAGGTGTGGAGTGAGACTCGAGTTCGCGCTGAACGGTGAGCCGTTCGCGGTCGAGGTGGCCGGGGACGCCCTCCTGCTGGACGTCGTCCGGCAGCGGGGTCTCACGGGCACGAAGGAGGGATGCGGCGCCGGCGTCTGCGGCGCCTGCACGGTGCTGGTCGACGGCGACCCGGTCAGCTCGTGCATCTACCTGGCCGGCTGCGCGCACGGCAGACAGGTCTGGACGGTCGAGGGCGTCGCCCAACGATACCCGGAGGTGATCGCCGCATTCGTCCAGCAGGAGGGCGTGCAGTGCGGCGCCTGCACCGCGGGCCAGGTCGTGATGGCGGCGGCCCTCCGGCTCCGCGGCGGCGACCCGGGCGAGCGCGCCGTTCGCGAGTTCCTGGCGGGGAATCTCTGCCGGTGCACGGGCTATCGCTCGATCGTCGAAGCCGTGAGGGAGGCACTTGGTCCCTGAGTTCCGGGCGCCGGCGAGCGCGGCCGAGGCCCTGCGGGACCTGGCCGGCGACGGCGCCCTGGCGGTAGGAGGCGGCACGCAGGTCGGGCTGCTGGTCAGGCAGGGGCTGATCGCTCCCGGCCGCCTGGTCTGGCTTGGCCGCATCGGCGAGATGCGGGGCGTCGCGGCCGACCCGGACGGCGGTCTCTCGATCGGTGCCGCGACGACGCTGGCCGAGCTCGCCTCCTCACCGGCCGTGCGGTCGGCCCACCCGGCGCTGGCCGAGGCTGCGGCACGGGTGGGCAACCCGCGCGTTCGTGCGGTGGCCACCCTCGGCGGTCACCTGGTGCACGCCGACCCGCGCCAGGACCTGCCCCCGGTCCTGCTCGCGCTCGGCGCCATCGTCCGCCTCGAGGTCCCGGGAAAGGTGCGCCGCGTTCCGCTGCGGGACTTCTTCGCGGGCCCCTTCGAGACGGCGGTGCTCCCCGGCGAGCTGCTGACGCGGATCGTCGTGGCGACGCCGTCACCGGCCGACCGCTCGACGTACGTCCGCTTCGCGCCAGGAAGCGAGAGCGACTATCCGACGGTGGGCGTGGCCGTGCGTCTGGGCGTCGAGGCGGGCCTGGTGCGCGGCGGGACGATCGGCCTGGCCGGTGTGCACCCGCATCCGCTGCTGGTCGACCTGTCGGACCTGGCCGGGCTCCCACCGGGCCCCGAGGTGTTCGCGTCCGCCGGGGCGGCTGCCGCGGCCGCGTGCACGCCGGTGTCGGACCAGCGCGGCTCCGCGGACTACAAGCGGGCGATGGCCGCCCTCTGGACCACCCGAGCACTGGAAGGTCTCCTCGCCCTCACTGCCTGATGATCGTCATCAGCCCAGTGATCGGCGCCGGGCCGGCAAGCTACCCCAGCGCGATCCAGGCGCCGTCCCGGGCGGCCTGGTCCAGCGCCCGTGCGACGGCGCTGCGGGCCGCGGCCTCCCTGGCGCCCACCAGCTCCACGTCGCTCCTCCCCGCCAGCGCGTCGCAGAACAGGTCGAACGCGTGAGGGAGGGCATCGGGCAGATCCTGCCAGGCTTCGCGGCCGCTCGCGCCTTCGACGTGCCGGCTCCGGTAGTACAGGCGGTCGTTCACGACATGGGCGTGGCCCTCGGTGCCGCAGAGCTCCAGAGTGACCGGGTTGCCGACGCTGGCCCATCCGGCCGCCACGGTCGCCATGACCCCGTCGTCGAAGACCAGCAGGCCCTCGCCGTACTCGTCGCAGGGCTCGTAGCGGCCGCTGACCGCGCTGACGCTCGCGGTGACGCGGCACAGCCGCCGTTCACCGGCCAGGAGCCAGAGCAGGACGTCCACTGCGTGCAGGGCCATGTCTCCGAACCCGCCGAAGCCCGCCTGCTCGCGATCGGCCATCCACCGCCAGTCGCCGTCGAACCAGCCCTCCAGCGCCCCAGCGTGCGTCATCGAGACGCGGGCGCGCGTCAGCCTCCCCAGGTGTCCCCGCTCGATCTCGCCGTGCAGGAAGCGGTTGGCGGGATGCCCGCGGTGGAAGTAGCCTGCCTGGAACGTGATCCCGGCCGCATCCACGGCGGCGGCCATCTCGTCGGCATCCGACGCCGCCAGGCCGAACGGCTTCTCGACGAAGATGTGCTTGCCGGCGCGGACGGCCGCCAGCACCAGGTCACGCTGGCGGACGGTCTCGGCGCAGACCACGACGCCGTCCACCTGCGGATCGGCCAGCACGGTCGAGGGCCCGGGCGCCGGCGCTGCCCCCGTGGCGGCCGCGTATCGCGACGCCCTCTCGCCGTCGTGGTCCCAGACCCAGGCAGTGGTGACGTCGGCACGCTGACCGATCAGGCGCACGTAGCGATCGGTGTGGATGTGGGCGCAGCCGAGGAACGCGAGCCGGCGGGGGCGGGAGGCGACGGACGGAGCGGACGTCATCCGAGGCCGACAACCTACCATCTGCCCCCACGGCGCTGCGGGAAGGCACCCGGGGGCGCCCGGTCAGGCGGCTTCCAGCAGCCCGGACAGTCTGCGGAAGGCTTCCGCCGCCGCGGCAACCGGATCCTGGTCGAAGCGAGCCGCGAACTCCGCGTTGAACAGCTCCAGTGACACGTCCCCCGCGTAGCCCGAGCGGCGGATCGCGCCGAGCATCCGCTCCAGGGGCAGGTCGCCGTCGCCGGGGAGGACCCGATCCGCGTCCGTCCACAGCTCCCGCGGTCGAACCGCCGGCACGTCGTTGACGTGGACGAAGCGAAGCCGCGCTGCGGGGCCTTCGAGCAGGTCCAGGTCCTCGAGCTTGCTCGGTCCCGCGTAGAGGTGGTACGTGTCCAGCAGCACGCCCACGCCGGGGTGATCCACTCGCCGGGCCAGGTCCAGCGCCGTGGGGAGGTTGTTGACCAGCCGCGCGCCCCGCAGGAACTCGATGTCGAGGCCCACGCCGTTCGCCAGCGCGAGCGCACCAGCCGCGCGCAGGTTGTCCGCCGCCCGGTCCAGGTCGTCCTCGCCGGGTCGTTCGGCCTCCGGGTGGGGCACGGGCACCACCACGAGGTGGGTCACGCCCAGCGCGGCGCAGCGCTCCAGGCGGCGCCTGAACTCGTCCTGCCGGCGCCTCCGCTCCTCGCCGCGCGCGAAGAACAGGCCCTCCTGCGCGCACGCGCCGGCGACCGCCAGTCCCGATTCGTCCAGCAGCCGCCGAGCCGCCGCGTCCTCGTCCGGCCGGAACCGGGCGTCCCAGTGAGGGAGCCACAGCTCGACGGCCTCCCAGCCGCCGGCTCGTACGGCCGCGAGGTCACGAGCCGGGTCCGCCGGCGGCTGCCGGCCCGCGGTCACCTGGTTCCAGCAGGCTCGCACGCGTCGCTCCCGTTCGCGAAGACGACCGTCCGCCCGCTCCGCGCCGACTCCTGGACCGCCAGGCAGAACTCCACCGCGTGCCTGGCCTCCTCCCCGCTCGCACGCGGCGGACGGTCGTGCCGAACGCAGTTGAGGAAGTGCTCGAGCTCACCGCGGAAGGGGTCGGCATCGGGCCACCGCTCCTCGCGGATGTCCTCAGCCGCGCCGGCGCCCCGCGGCGCCCAGCGCAGCAGGCTCGGGTTGTCGAACGGTCCCGACACCTCGGCCACGCCTCGCTCGCACGCGAAGAGCCAGTGCTCGTCGCAGAGCACCGGGAACGGGATCGGTCCGACCATGCCGTAGCCGACGGACACGACGACATCCCGCCCCGGCTCCAGTCCGAGGAACCTGGCCGAGTAGGCGGCCAGGTTCAGCTGCCCGGCCCGGCCCTCCACGAAGCGGAGCGCTCCCTCCGCGTGGACGCGGCTCGGCCGGCCGGCCACGAAGCCGAGCACGTCCGCGGCGTGGACGTGGTTCTCGAGAACCGGTCCGCCCCCGTCGTTCCGCGCCCAGAACCAGTCCTTGTCGGGCATGCCTCCGTGCACGTAGCGGGCGATCACCTGCCGCACGGCGCCCAGCGGACCCACCGGCGCGGCGAGCTCGCGGAGCCGCACGAACGGCGGTGCGAACCGCTTCTTGTGGCCGACCATCAGCCGCACTCCCGCGTTCCGGCAGGCCGCGATCATGCGATCACAGTCGGCCGTTGACGGCGCCATCGGCTTCTCGACCAG
>Ga0126369_10003756_pt1 | contig 11015 bp, 6 predicted proteins | sample PanSoiMetaPlot_1_FD_109646 | JGI IMG/M metagenome (GOLD analysis project Ga0126369, IMG submission 109646) | Tropical forest soil microbial communities from Panama - MetaG Plot_1 | ecosystem: Environmental > Terrestrial > Soil > Tropical forest > Bulk soil | place: Panama | collected 2016-02-17
AAGGTGACTTCACCGGGGAATGGAGCTATTCCTATCCGCTCTTTCAGCAATTCAGCAAGACGGCCGCCCCTTGGGGCGAGGTCTTCGCAACGGAGGTTGTCGGGCCGCGAAAATTCGGACTCAACGAAGTTTCCGATCAGCACATTACAGGAGAGGCCGTCTCGGGCAATTTCTTTTCTGTTCTAAACGTGGGGCCAATCGCGGGGCGCGTACTCGAACCGCAAGACGATAACGTGCCTGGAGGGAATCACGTCGCAGTCTTGAGTTATGGGTTCTGGAAGCGCCGTTTCCAAGCCGATACCTCGATTCTGGGCAAAACGATTCTTTATGATGAAACGCCATATACGGTAGTAGGCGTGGCACGGCCTGGATTTTTCGGAATCGAACCCGGAGAGTCGGTAGACGTTTGGGTTCCCGCGACTGCTAATGCGGACCCGAATGTCATATGGCTGCGGCTCCTCGTGCGTCTGCATCGCGGAGTTGACCCAGCGCAGGCTCAGGCGAAGTTCGAAGCGGCATTTCGCGCCCACGTTGCTGACGTGCTCCTTCCAAGCGCTTCCCCTCGTTTTAACCGGATGCTGATAGCCCAGCACATTACCGTTCGCCCCGCTGCTTCAGGCCTTGCAACTACCGGGCGCGAGTACGAGAAACCACTGGTGGTTTTGTTTGCCGTAGTCGCGGTGGTACTTCTGATTTCGTGCGCGAATATAGCCAACCTCATACTGGCGCGGAACACTGCGCGTCACCATGAGATCGTGGTTCGCCTCGCCCTCGGCGCTAGCCGTGCGCGGGTTGCATTGCAACTGTTCACGGAGTATTTGACGCTTTCGCTCTTTGGCGCCTTCGTCGGCGTACTCCTGTCGGTTTGGGGCACACGCGTGCTAGTTTCTCTGCTTCCTCCTTCGCCTGTGCCAACGGCGTTTAATCTCCAGCCGGACTTTGTCGTGTTTAGCTTCACTGCCGCGGTTGCCGTCGCGACCGCGGTATTATTCGGACTCGGCCCGGCACTACGCGCTTCCAGAGAAAAACCTGAGATGAGTTTGCAGGGCGGGCGGCGCGTAATTGCCTCTGCCTGGAGCGGAAGGCTTCTCCTCGCTGGTCAACTCGCACTCTCCTTGCCTTTGTTGGTTGGAGCCGGACTGTTTGTCGAAACGCTGCATAATCTCAAAAGCAGCGATTTGGGCTTCCACCCCGAAAACGTCGTGACATTCGACCTCTCCTATCCTAAAGGAACCTCTCAGGACCTCCTTCGTCAAGCGTGTGCGGAAATTAAGCAGCGCCTGGAATCCCATCCCGGCGTGATCGTTGCAAGTTATGGGTCCGGCGTGTACGGGGACGGCGGCTGGTCGGGTCCTGTTGATGTAATTGGAAATCCATCCCCCGGAAAAGATAATGACGTGGGGTTGATATCGGCCGGACCTGGTTTCTTCAAAGCCATCGGCTTGGGACTTTTGCAGGGTCGCTATCTAAGCTCCCAGGATCAGGACGATAAGACTCCTGTAGCCCTGGTCAACGAGAGCTTCGCGCGCCATTACTTCGGTTCAAATTCCGCGATTGGCCAGCGCGTCAAACTCGCCGGTGAACCGCAAACCATTCGCGAAATTGTCGGGGTGGTGCGTGATGCGAAGCACTACGGAGTTCGCGCGCGAGTATGGCGCATGGTCTATTTGCCAGCTTGGAAAGATGACACCTTTTACGTTCGCTCGAACCTCAATTCCCAATTGCTGGCAGGCATCATAAGAGGCGATGTAGCGGCAAGTGACAAAGTTTTGCAAGTCGAGGAAATCCGGCCTTTGGAGACAGATGTAAACAACATGATTTCGCAGGAGCGCTTGACTGCCTTGTTGTCCTCAATCTTCGGAGCGTTGGCTTGCCTTATCGCAGCGATTGGACTCTACGGAGTTGTTGCCTATGGCGTCTCACGCCGAACGAATGAATTCGGCATTCGCATGACTCTGGGAGCTCAGCGAGGCGATATCCAAGCACTTGTGCTGCGCCAAACGCTCGCAGTAATCGTCTGCGGCGTTGCGATAGGCGTCGGCAGCGCTCTTGTGGCAGTCCGCTTGTTGTCTTCGACGATCAACGGAATGCTCTACCGCATCAAGCCGACCGACATTTCGCTTTTTGTGGGAGCAACCATCTCCTTGGTTGCTATCGCTCTTCTTGCTGCGTTTCTCCCAGTGCGGCGGGCGTCACGAGTCGACCCGATGGTGGCCTTGCGGTACGAATAATCCGCTGTCCGGCTTCGCTCAAGTCTCTACCGGTTTCGGCAAACTAAGCACAATCCGTTGTGTCCATGTACCGCAGCGAAACAACAGCAAGTCAGATGGCTGGTTGTGCCGGAAGCAGCTGGAGAAACGAAACGGTGTCCTAGGTTAGCGCCCTGCCCCAGTTGACATCGTCTTAAGCCGAAGGGGTGCGCGAGCATGAATGGTCGTTCCTCCCTGCGGCTTCAAATCAATGGAAAGGTGCCCGTCGATTAGCTTCATCCGTTCTTTCATGCTCGCGAAACCAAGTCCGTACCCGGTCATTGCCTCTTGCAGATCAAAGCCAAGCCCTGAATCGTGCACACTCAAATGGATCTCATTCGGTGCACCGGTGATGGACACTTCAAACCGCCGAACACCGCTGTGCTTGACGGCATTCTGGAGGGCTTCCTGCAGGACGCGGAATAGACTGAGTGCAATTTCTTGAGGCAGTTCTTTCGGGACATGCTGGGACTGAAAATGGATCTCGACATTTTGCTGTCTTGACAACTCCCTGCAAAAGCCCTTGCAGGCCGCTACGAGCCCGAGGTATTCCAGTTTCGAAGAGTGCAAACGGTGTGATAGCGCGTGGATATCGCTTCCGAGATCGGCAAGGCGTTCGCAAATCTCATCGAGTTGGCGGCTGGCTGTTTTTTCGAAAGTTGAGAGATCCTTCAGTTTCTGGAGATTCACAGCTAACAGTGCAACCTTTTGACTGATGTCGTCGTGAAGTTCTCGGCCGATGAGGGTACGTTCTTGTTCCTGGGCTTCGATCAGCTTTCGGGTCATGCCAGACAGTGCCTCTTGCACGCTTTTCCACTCCGAAATGTCAATCATTGTGGCTTGCACTGTGGGTGTACCGTGGTCTGAATAAAGTGCTGCGGCATTGAACAGCACCCAAACGGGAGTCCCGTCCTTTCGTCTTAGTTGCAACTCGCGGCTGAACAAAACCTGTTTCTCGAACAATTCGTCCATAAGCGGTTGGCGCTCGGCTGGATTGAAATAAAACTCCGACGCATGGCGTCCGAGAAGTTCGTCTCTCAACTCGTAGCCAAGGATACGTGCCCAGCCGTCGTTGCAATCCAACAGCCGCCCATCCAGACTCGCGATGGCAACGCCCGCGACATTCCGCTCAAAAAGCAAGCGATACCGTCGCTCAGAACTCAGCAAGGCTTCTTCAGCCCGCTTTCGGTTGGTGATGTCGCGTGCGATGCCAGCACAGCCCACGATTTTTCCCGTTGAGTCCTTAATTGGGGAAATACTCAGGGATACGTCGATTCGTTTGCCCGTTTTGCTGACACGAACCGTTTCAAACTGTTCGATGCGACCGCCAGCCCATAACGTCTCAAGGATCTTGGTTTTTTGCTGGTCTCGTAGCTCCGGCGGGACAATGATGCTAGCAGGCTTCCCGACTACTTCACTCTCGGTGTACCCGAACATCCGTTGTGCACCTGCATTCCAAGTTACGATAAGGCCGTCCAGACTCACGGAACTAATTCCATCATCCGATGATTCGACAATTGCGGCATGTCGGAACCGGGCTTCCTCTGCCAGTTTTCGCTCCGTAATATCGAGCGATATGCCCAGCATTCGCTCGGGTTGCGCATTCGTTCCATAGTGGTAGCGACCTTGTGAGTGCAACCAGTGAGTTGTGCCATCCCGCCAAACAACACGGAAATCTTCGGAAAATCCCTCGCGTCTGTCTCTGGCTAATTCAATTGCCCGCCGCAAACCTTCGCGGTCGTCCTGATGTACATGATCCCAAAACTCATCGAGCGCGCCGGAAATCTCATCGGGTGCCATTCCGAGTTGGGCGCGCGCCTTGCCAAACCAAAGATTCTTACCACTCTTAAGGTCGTAATCCCAACCTCCAACCGAGCCGGATTCAATCGCAAGATGAAGCCGCTCATTTGCCCTCGCGAGTCGTTCGTCGCTGGAGCGCAATGCCTCTTCCGCCGTCCTTTTCTCCGTAATGTCCTGGACCATTGCAATGACCAGCGGAGATGGGCAACTGTTCAATAAAGAGATGCTCAGGCTTCCCCAGACCAACGAACCATCCCGCCGAAAATACCGCTTCTCTAGTTGGTAGTGGTCTATCGAACCTGCGCGCAATTGCTGAAAAAAAACCCAGTCCTTCTCTGCGTCTTCTCGAGGAGAAAAGTCAACACAGTGCTTGTTGAGCAAGTCCTCTTCGCTGAAACCCAGCATCGAGCAAAAGGCCGGATTTACGAAGAGAAGTTGCCCATCTAAGTTTTCCACTGCAATACCTACAGGGCTAGCGTTGAAAACATCGCGGAATAGCTGAGTGTCCGGCACCCTTCCCATTGGGGGACTCCCGCAGCCTTAGGTTCTGGGCCGCACGACTCACAGCACACGGCTCTCTTCACAGAATAACTAGAACCAGCTGGCTCTTGTTGTCAACATGATTAATTAAACCGATTTAGGACGCAAGCTTTCTCGATTGACATGCGGTGCGAAGAGTTACAAACTTGCATTTATTTAGCAACATTTGTTGAAGTTTAGATAGCTCTGACAACAAACTCTGACCGTGCGTGATTATCGAATACTCGAAGTCGAAGACTTTGAGGGCTTCCGCCGATTTGTCTGCTCGGTGCTGCAGCAAAGGGCGGAGTTTCAAGTTACCGAAGCTTCGAATGGGCTGGAAGCCGTTCAAAAAGCCGAAGAGCTGCAGCCGGATTTGATTCTGCTTGATATTGCCTTGCCGGAGCTGAATGGGTTAGAGGTCGCTAAGCGGGTGGGTAAACTCGCTCCGGAGATAAAAATCCTGTTCCTCAGCCAAGAGTCTTCCCGTGATGTGGTACGAGAAGCACTCAGTTTGGGCGCATTGGGCTACGTTCATAAGCCACGTTGCCAGACTGATCTGCTTCCCGCTATCGATGCGGTTCTTAGGGGCGAGCAATTCGTTAGCCCGGCCTTGGAGTTTGGCACGGATGCCGAACCTCCTCACCGCCACGAGATCCTCTTTTGCTCTGACGACGCGGCTATAGTGGACGGCTTTGCTCGCTTTATCGCCACCGCCCTAAACGACGGGAACCCAGCGCTTGTGCTTGTTAACGAGTCGCATCGAACCGATCTTCTCTACGGATTGCGCGTACGGGGCGTGGATGTTGCTGCCGCCGTTCGACGCGGGACGTATATGTCATTGGATGCTGCTGTGGCACCTGACCCAGTTCGATTTCTCGACGCCGTGAGAAGTTTGATTGAAGCTGCCACCATAGCGGGTAAAAAACGTCCTCGCGTTGCCGTTTGCGGTGAACGGGCAGGTCGCTTGTGGGCAACAGGTAAAACGGATGATGCGATTCAACTCGAACGATTCTGCGACAACTTAGCCAAGTCGTACGACGTAGATATCCTTTGTGTGTATCCAACGCCCCAAGGCCATCAAGAGGATCCCGGGTTCAAGGGCATCTGTGCTGAGCACTCTGCCGTTCATTCCCGGTGAACACAGGCAAGTCCGTGGTTCAGGACTTGACCACTCATTTTGTTATTATCCAGAAGCTATGCCTATAGTTTTAAGGCATTTGATGCTTGCAGTTTGCCTTGCGTTCACCGCCGCGAGCGTGTGTTCGCAGAAGTTTCAATGGCAACCGTCGCTGGGGCACACGCAAGTCCCTATATGGCCCGGTAAACCACCCGATTCGCAGCCCATTAAAGAACCGGAATTTGCTTTGTCGTCGGGAACGAGTTCTCTCATTGCCGGCAAACCGGCCACGGAAGTTGATAACGTGACGAAGCCGACCATGACCATCTACTCGCCAGTAGGGAAGAATACCGGCGCCGCAGTTGTCGTATTTCCCGGCGGAGGATTTTACGTCCTAGCGATCGATCTCGAAGGGACCGAGGCCTGCGATTGGCTGACATCAAAGGGAATCACTTGTGTGCTACTGAAGTACCGCGTACCAAACTCCGGGCCACACGGAGATGCTGGACATCAGAAATACCCCAAAACGCCGATGGCGCTTGAAGATGCGCAGAGAACGATGCGGCTGATTCGCTCCCATGCCGCCGAGTATCATATCGATCCACAAAAGATCGGCGTGCTTGGATTTTCAGCAGGTGGGTATTTAGTCGCAGATATCAGCACCAACTTCGACAAACGTGTTTATCCTCTTCTTGATGACGCCGACAAAGTAAGCTGCCGTCCGGATTTCGCTGTAGCCGTTTATCCCGGGCACCTGCAGGCTTCCAGTAGGGGATTGAATCTGAACCCGAATATTCCAGTCGCTCACAACACACCTCCGACCTTTTTGCTGCAGGCGGAGGACGATCACGTGGACAGTGTGAATGACTCACTGGTCTACTACATTGCGCTCAAGAACGCCGGGGTTCCCGTGGAGATGCATCTGTATGCGAACGGCGGCCACGCATTCGGGCTTCGAAGAACGAACATGCCCATCACAGACTGGCCTCGGTTGGTTGAGGCGTGGCTTACGTCGATAAAAATGATTTCGGACTGACTCTCGGAACCGGAGTGGTGTCCGCCCCGCGCAACATCGTAGGCTCTAGGATGAAGCTGCTCGGTTCGGATTCTATACGGACGCGCAAAACATCACCCACAGCTTTGTCCATCAGCAAATGTCGCCTCAGATTTCCTTCTGTGAACTCCGACTTGGTCGGGTGGCCCGAGAAATGCCAGGTCAGCTTCAGCGATCTAGCGCCGCCGATGCCTAGGGCTGCGTGACCAGCCGAGTTTTGTTTTTAGCTCTTCAAAAGTGTTGAACGCAATCGGACAGATCGCAACATTGTCAATCACGCCCATCAGTCGGGAAGTGAAGTGTGGTTGTTCTAGGTGGGGATACGACCTACAAACCTCCGGTCTGTCCTCATAAATCGAGCAAAGCTTCCCATCCAGCATCGGACACGGCGGATTCACCTGGCCTTCAGACATAAATTGTTTCTCGAAAGCCTCTATCGATTGCCCAAGCGTCTTGGCAATCTTGAAGAGCTCACTTTTTTTGAATTCGGCGTGCAGTGATCGGCAACAATTCGCGCACTCCTTGCAGTCGATGAGGGCGAAGTATTTCTGGCTCAGCGACTGGACGATGCCATCGACGTTGTCAGGGGCGTTCTGCTTCAGCCAGGACCGAAAATCCCAGTTTTCGTCGTCGTGCTCCTGTGAAAGCTGATTGATCTTTGCTAGATCGGTCTCCATCGCCGAAGCTGCGAGCTGAGTCTCCTTCGCTGGTTTCATTCCATCCTGGTGTGCCATGGCCGATTCGCGCCTACGAACCAAGATAATATATGGATCAGGCCTCCGGCAGCCACTTGAAGTGAACAGGCATACGTTCGGACGATTCCCTGCCCCGGCACCATCATTCCGGCTACCTGTGCGTGCAGAAGCGCAGTGAATGCGTGGGAGTGCACAATTTTGCGCCGCGAGATAGAATTGCATGGTCATGCGAGTGCCGAAAATGTCGCTGATCATTGTTGCATTCATCATCTTGTTCTTCGGTTGCCAGCACGCCGCCATCGCCTACCGCCTGCGCCATGACGGAGTCTTGTTACCCCCAACGACTGCCGATAACACCTCGCAAACGGTTGCTATTGCTATAAGGCAGGCTCGGCGGGAACCGCAGAAAACGACTCAATGCGATATCTCAGGGGATCTGCTCTCGCTGCACTGGGCAGAGTCGACGGCACAGATCTCATTCCGCTCGCAGTCTTTTTTTGCGACACCCGAGGATCCGCGCAGGCCAGACGGGGGAATGTATATTGATCCGCTCATCGCAATAAGCAAATTCCGGTCGCAGTTAGTCGAGCGTCAGGCAAGCGGGTGCTTAAGCGAAATAGAAAACGAGAGACTTCTACGCGCTATGGTTGAAAACCTACCTCTCCCACCTGCCATCGCGTATTTTCTCGAGCTAGGCAGTTATGACATCACTGGCTACATCGATCTCACCCGTGATTTTCGAGTCCTGGTCACAAGCCCAATCTATCGTCCCGGTTCTCAGCCCTCAGCAAACAACCTCTTGGGATATGAAACTGCCAACTATGCGTTCATTGGTGAAGGCTCTAAAAGCCAAGCACGCCTGCGACTAACGTCGGCCACTGAGACGCCTATCGGAGGCACGCAGTTTGAGAAGCGAATGGTGCATAACGAATTGCCTTCCTTCAAGACTCCCGCCTACTTTCGATTGCTGTTCATGACGGAAGAGGGTACGTCCAATCACCTGGCCCGCGCTGTTTTCTTATCTGCACGCGAGCGAAACAAACTTGCACAGGCGGTACCCCAGCACGGAACGGCTCCAGACGCCTTCTGCGCGTCGCTTTCCATTGCTGACGTAAAGTGCATGGTTTTTCCGAAGAACTTCGGCGTAAGTCCAGAACTCCGCGTTAGCGTGAATCACGAAGACGTGTTCGTCCCAGTTGGAGGCATGCTCCAAGAAGCACTCAATCTTCCGAATGGAGCGGACCCGCCATCCACTTTACGAGTTTGGCGCCCATTTCATGGATATCTGATTCCGATAAAGTTCGATAGACCGGGCACGGGGATTCTCAAGCTGGTGCTACTGCCAGGCGACCAAATAGCCTTTTAGTCTTGCAACTTCCCAGGCGAATCAGGCCGCCTTTCACGTGGAAGGTCGTTTTTGGAAGTACCGTGCTAATCCGGCCTCGGCCCCCAAGGACTTCACCCGGGATTCTCTGTGAATGCTTTATAATCATGAACGCCAACAAAAGGAAATGAATCGCAAGCGCCAATAAAACATGCAGACTCATAGCTCAGTTTTCCCTACCTCACGCGAAACCAATAAAACGTCACCGATCCCACGACAGTCTCTCGGAGCCGCCGTCGTCGAGAGGCTCCGGGAGAAAATTCTTAGCGGCGAACTGCGCGAAGGCGAGCAGCTTCGGCAGGACGCTATTGCTACGGAATTCCAGATCAGCCGCATCCCTGTCCGGGAAGCACTGACCCATTTGGCCGCCGAAGGCCTGGTTACCCTGGTAGCCAATCGTGGCGCGGTCGTTTCCGCGCTCTCGCCCGAAGAGATAATGGAATTGTTTGAGACGCGCGCGGTGCTCGAATGCTACATGCTTCGTTGCGCTATTCCCGAATTGACCAAGGAGCATTTTCAGCGCGCGGAAGATATCCTTCGTGACTATGAAGAGTCTCTGGAGAAGGACTCGGAGATGGAGTCCTGGGGCCGTTGGAACTGGAGTTTTCACTCCGCGCTTTACGCGCCCGCGAATCGCCCCAAAATGCTTTCGCTCGTTAAGAACCTGAATGTCAACTGTGATCGCTATACGCGCCTGCACCTTGTCGTGACACGCGACCAACACCGTGCTGGCAAAGCGCACCGTGAACTTCTTGAGGCTTGCGAAACGAGAGACCCCGAACTAGCCGCGGCGGCTTTGTGGAAACACATCACAGAAGCAGGCGAATACCTGAAAGAGTTCATCAAGCGCCATCGCGAGCAGCACACTTAGCGCACCGCCTAACCGTTTTCCGCCGGTTCCTTCCGATTGCTCTCTAGCGCACCTGGTCCGCGCGCACGATGCGAACCCCAAACACACCGGGAATGTCGCTGCCAGCAGCGGCTTCGAACCGCACGGTTACCTTCTGCTTGCCTGCAATCAACTCAGATGGAATCGCGTATTCCACGTCAAAGAAGCGCACATCCTGCTCGGGGCTGCGTCTTTCGGTTGCTTGCTCTCCGACTTTTTTGCCTTCCACCAGGACATCGAATAAGCCTTTCCGGCGCCCGTCATTGCTGAAGGTAACCATCAAACTCATTGGGTGACCTGCCTCGACGGGCAAATCAAACGAAAACCACTTCGTCCCGCGCCTTCCGTAGCGTCCCTCGAGATGAACCGGGGAGCTTTCTTCGCCTTGCTGGTTGAAGTCGCGTTCTGTCTGCATTTGTCCTGGTTGCGCAAAGGCAACCGTCGCTGCGGCGAGCTTTTTTTCCTTTTCTTGTTCGGCGGCATAAGCTTCCGACTTTTTCTTCCACTCTTCCGGAGTAAACATGTCCCAGTAGATCGCGTACTTTCGGCGAGGTAACTGATAGAACGGGACGAAGGTTATATCCGCAGTCAGGCCAACGCCTGACGTCAGAAAGGTTCCTGGCTTGCCTGCCACAGGTTTCAGCCAATTCGCCACGGACTGGTTCTCAGCCACCAAAACCGGAGCGTTTGCCATGACTTTCCATCCTTCACCGTCTCTCTCTTTGAATGTTTCGGCGCCCAAGTCACCCGCCAGCACTAAAGGTCCCCACATTAGTGCGAACCGCTCGGGATTATCGGGAAGGAGTTCCTTGCGAAGCGTTTTTGGCAGCACCAGCTCCACCCTATCGCCACTTTTCCAAGTACGCGCGATTTCCACATAAGAATCGGGCTTGGGAAGATCCTTCTGTGCCTGGCCGTTCACCTTGACGGAAAAGCCCGCGTCGGCCCAATAGGGGCGTCGCAGAGCCAGTGTGAATCTCTTCGGCGACTTTGTTGTAACTTTCAGTGATGCGGATTCGCCAAGGGGGAAATCGGTGTTCATTTCGAGCTGTACGCCCTTAGCCTCCCAATTCGCTCGCGTGGGAGCATACAGGCTCACCCAAAGCTTGTCGCCGGATTCATAATAAATGCCGTAGCCGTGAAGGGCGTGGCTCTCCATGCCCGTCCCCACACAACAGGTAAAACTCTGCAACATGTTCTGATATTCCTGCTGGACGCCACGACCGACAGGGACCATATAAGAAGACTGGCTGGTTTGCGGGTTGAGCGATGCGAGAATGTGATTGAACAGGGCCCGTTCGTGAA
>Ga0126369_10003758_pt1 | contig 11014 bp, 18 predicted proteins | sample PanSoiMetaPlot_1_FD_109646 | JGI IMG/M metagenome (GOLD analysis project Ga0126369, IMG submission 109646) | Tropical forest soil microbial communities from Panama - MetaG Plot_1 | ecosystem: Environmental > Terrestrial > Soil > Tropical forest > Bulk soil | place: Panama | collected 2016-02-17
TTTCCGCTTTTCTTCTTTGCTGCTTTTTTGGTTTTTGCTTTGGCTTTCATTTTTGGTTTTCAGTTTTCCGCGGGCTTCGTTGAGCCGAGCGTCACGCTCGCGTTGCTCGCGGTCTTGACGTTGTTGATGGCTTTCGGCCAGTGGCGATTTCATTTTCAATTCTCTTCGAATACTCGGATCGAAATATCTTTGCAAGAATAAATTCGCAAAAATTTTAGTGCTCCAATTGCTTCACTATATTCCAAAGCTTTTGATATGTTTCCGCCGGGAGATGCAATCGCGCGACTTCGACGAAGGCCCGGGCCCGATCCGATCGAAGCTTGTCGTCTTCGCGCATCGTCTCGGCGTGATGATGAATCCGCAAACATCGATTGATCGCCCCGATCTTTTCTTGTAGTCGTTGCCGTTGCCAAGCCTTCGCCCTCTTCGCGGCGTTCACCCGGCGCCACCATTCCGGCTCGGCATATTGTCCGTCCCGTAATTTGCGCGATGTCGCTTCTTCGATCTGGCTATTGATCTGATTGGATTCGGAACTAAGGATCGCTTGGGCGCGTTCAACTTTCTCTTTCGAAGCGACCAATTCCGGAATGGTCATGGTCTCCGAAATCAGAATCGCCAGCGCCGCGGTGATCGTTCCGTCCTCGTCGATCATAACTCGAGATCCATTTGTGGCGGCGGCGGAAGCGGCTTCTTTCTCGGCCGCTTTTGTTCGCGCCATCGTTTCCGGGCGGCGGCCGCTTCCCGGCGCTCTTCGCGCTCGCGGGATTTGTTGACGACTTGCTCTTGATGCTTTCGCTTTTCCGGATCGTGGATCCTTTTGGTCGCTTCGGTGTCGCGTTTCCACAATAACTTTTTGACGTACTCGCGGATCGGATCCGCGACGCGGTGATGGCCGACGCTGATCGGTTCCCGGGATTTGATCGCGGTTAATTCGTCGACGTGATAATACCGCGGTTTCTCGCCGAGTCCCAAACCGTAAAGCACATCGTCGACTTGGAAGTTCGGAAGCGGCTCCCAATCGCCGGTCTCGGTGTTGAGGATCCACCATTTCCGCGACTGATAATCAAGCCCATCGAGCAACTCGGGCCAGATCGCCGGATCGATCGGGACGGGCGGCGCCGCGGCCGGGCCGTCGTACTCGGTCTCATGGGCCGCGTCTCTTTCCCACTGGTTCTCGGGCTCTTCTTGTCTCATGGGCTCCGCGAAGCGGTGGGCGCCTCGTGAGACAAGAAGAAGAGCATCGAGAGAAAAGTAATGAGACAAAGAGTCTTAGGTTTGTCTCCTTTTCTTTGTACACTTTCTTTTAAGATTTGATCACTTTTTCCCATATTGTCTCAAATCATTGTCTCATATTCCCACATCATTTTTCTCACATTGTCTCACATTGTTTTCTCATGTCTCGGAATTATTGTGAGACACGTTTCCGTCGGTTGTCTCGAGATTGTTTTCGTCGGATTTTAACACGCGAAACCAATCACCTTCTTGGTCAACTCGGATCTTTTGTTCGTTTTTGAGCTTATCCCAAATCCGATAGAATGTGGACCGTGGCATCCCTCGCTCTTTGTCGAGATGTTTTTGGAGTTTCGGAGTGGACCAACCTTCTCCAACCCGAAACTCGCCGAGGATATCTTTCTCGGTCCATATCTGCTTGGCTCCGGGCGTGCCCTTGAGCTTGACCGGATCCTTGTCCTCATCGCGGACAAACGCCGGATATTCCCACCGGACCACGAACGCCGACGGCGACGCCAAGTTCCGGCATCGCGTCTCGACGGTGAAGCAATCGGTCTCTTCGTGTTGCGTCATGGTCATCACCACATCCGGATCCCGGGCGAAGACGCCAGATCCACCGATCCGATCCATGAATTCCTTGAGTGCTTGATTGCCCTTGGAATAATGCGACGCGAACACGACCGCGGCTTCGATGTCGACGGCGATCTTCTCGAACTCGTTGAGCAAGGTCGCAATCTCTCCGGCCGCGTTTTCATCCCGGCCGCCGAGAAGCTTGTACGATGGATCGATGATCAGCGTCCGGAAATGTCCAGCCTTCAAGAACGGCGTGTATTTTTGCCGGAGCGATTCCACGGTCTCGATCCGGCCGCGCAAATTGAGCACTTCAAAGAAGCCGGGCTCGGGATGGACGCCTTTGTTTGTGATCAAATTATCGATCCGATCGGCGAAGAACGGGCTTTGAAGTTCAAGGTTGATATAACAAACCCGGCTCTTGTAGGTTTTGAATCCCCACCACTCGGATCCGGTCGAGATCGCAAGCGCCAAATCCATCAAGCCCCACGTTTTCCGCGCCTTGGATCCGCCGCCGATGATCATCTTGGCGCCTTCGTGAAGTACATGATGAACGATCAGCCGCGGGAGCGGTGGCTTCTCGCCGTTGAGTAATTCCGCCACGTCCATCAATGCCGGATCGCGCCGGTCTTCGCGTAATCGCTGGATCCGATACTCGAATGATTTGACCAACTCGATCGAGTCTTCTTCGTGGGCGGCGTAAGCGGCCCGGACCATCCGCGTCCCGAGCGCGATCATCTCCCGGCGCCGGAATTGTTCGATCATGATCTCGAGATAATACTCAACGTTGGCCGCGGTCGGGACATAGTTGATCAAGCTCGTCACGAAAGCCGCGCCACCGATCGCATCGAGAAGCCCGCGATCGCGTAAGAGTTGGGTGAAACTGATCAACTCGATCGGCTTCTCTTCTCGCCGGAGCGCGAGCATCATCTCGAAGGCCGTCTTATGCGCCGGGACGTGGAAATGGAATGGATTGATCTTTCCCATAACTTCGTCGATGACGCGCGATGATTTGGCGAATTGATAATCGATCAAGATCGAACTCAAGACGCCAAGCTCGGCTTCGACCGAGTGCGGGATCGTTTCCCGGTGAAGATCCACCGGCGGCTCGACGCGCGGCGCCGGGAGTGCTTTGAGTTTACGCCGCGGCTTTGCTGGCGGCGGCTCCGTATGGTTTTCCGTCGCTGGCGGTGGCGCCGGATCCGTATGGTTTTCCGACGCGGCCGGTTGCTTCTCGAGCCGCTTGGCGGCGAACTTGGCCCGGAGTTCTTCGATTGAGACGGCCACTCACCACGTCCTCGAATCCACGGTCCGGCCGTTCGGATGGAGCTTGATTGGATGCCGCTTCGTTGCTACAAGCTCGCGCCCGACCGTGGATTTGAAGAGTGAAATTGGTCCGAACATAACAACGAAGCCGAACCAAGTTTTAGTCGCCTAAAATGGCGCCGCAAGAAAAAAATCCTCAGAAAATAAAATTCACAATTTATTCACCGAGGCATCATCTCTCGAGGGAAATTTTCTTATTCACAATCACAAATCCAAGCGCAATTGATCGGCTTTCCGGCGATGGATCCGCGTCTTGTTTTCCCTCGGTGCGCCGCCGATCCGCGGATGAGCGCGGATATATTCTTCGTCCAAGAAAATCTTTTCGGGCTCGGCGATTTTTTCTTCGATCCCGCCCGGTTGCAACCACACCCAACGATCGAGAATCTTGGAATAACCGACGAACATGATCGACGCGCCGAAGCGGCCGGAGATGGTGCAATCCGCCGGTGGTTGGACCTTCCACGTTTCGATCCAGACCTTCACGGATCAAGGAGACGCCACACGGCCAAGCTCACCAAACTCGCGACCACCATGATCGCCGATACGAAGATCAACGCGACCACCTTCATTTGAAGAGCGTATCACTTCTTGATGATTTTGGGATGACGTTCTTCGATCTCGATCACCGACTCGAGAAGTTTGTTGATCCGGTCCCGCGTCTCTTTCCACGTCGCCTTCGTACGCCGCCGGTACATCTCTTCGATGTCGCCGACCGGCAACTCGCAAAGATCCAAAAGTTCTTCCCGGCTGGCGACCTTGGAGAGCACGAGAAGCGCCACGGCCCGGCGGACATTGATGATCTTTCGCGGCTCGGGCGTTTTCCCAAGAATGTAATCGGTGAAGCCACCGGCCCGGATCCGTTTGCGGATTTCGTCGAGCACGGAATTCTTGATGTAGGTACCGAAGCGGACCGCTTTGTAAACGGCCTCGAGCGCGGCGTCATCGCACGACGCCAACCGGTCCTCAACCCACGAATCGAGCGCGGTCTTGGTGAGTTCTTTCCCGGGCTCGAACGGTACGATCCCGCTCGTGATCGCTTGGCGAAACGCCGGGCAAATCAGTTTCGCGCGGCAATACTGGCATTGCTCTTCCCCGGCGACCAGCGGAGCGTCCGGCGGCTCGGTCGCGATCAAGATATTCGCGATCTGGATCCGGGCTTGTTCGATGTCCGCGGGCTCATACCGGGCGAGACTGATCCGCTCGTCGTAACGTGCCCGCGGTTGAATGATGGAGACGAAGACGTTGGGCTTGGATCCGTAGTTGTCCGAGCCGATCACCGCGTACGATCGGAGTTGAAGATTCATCTCGGCCCGCTCGACTTCGGCATATCCGAATTTCCAATCGGAGATCAACATGGCCTCGGGCCAAAGATGGATCTTGTCCGGGCGCCCCGGTAACCGGCGGTCGGTGAGCGGTCCGTCCTTATTGCCCTTTAGTCCAAGTGGACCGCTCACCAAAGGGCGCTCGATCCGGATCTCGTGAGTCTCGCCCAAATTGATCCGAGCCAAAACTTCGTCGAGCAAACTATCGCCCCGGGCGAGGATGTCGCGCTGGTTAGGCGAAAGGAATGAACGATCAAGCGCCGGATCCACGGCGTATCGGTGCATCAATTGGCCTTCCCGGCCGATGTCGGTTTGTACATCCGGAAGCCCGGCTTCCATCCGGGCCGAGCCCGGGCACAAGTAACGGCGGCCGAGCGTCGAGGCGCTGGTCCGCGGTGGTGGTGTTTCTATGATATCTGGTTCCATTTTCCTTCTTTCTTTTGCCAAAACTGAAACTCGAACTCCGGCCACTCGGCCCGGGCGCCCTTGTAGCGGACGACGTCCCGGTCCCAAATGTGGGCGCCCTTGCACTCGATACAGCGGAAAGTGAAGAGCACGGTTCCGGATCGGGCGACGACGACAAACCAATCCGGCTTGTAAAACATGGCCTCGCCGGTTTTTTCATGGACGCCCCACTTCAAGCGGATCCCTTCGAATTCGTAACGAAGGATCCGGCCTTGACGTTTCTCGGCTTCCAAGAACATCCCAAATTCCCTTTCGGTTTTATTTGGCCCGCGACCGCGGCGGATCCGCGGAGTTTCATCGGCCGGGAGCGGAGTGGCGCCTTCGGGCTCGGCATTGGCTTTGATGAATTCTTCACTCGCTCGGGGAAACATTGCTTTTAATCGATCTTTCGGGAGTTTAGACATAAGAGAAAAGAATACAAATTCAATTTTACATTCCTTGACGAATGTGGTTTAATATTTATCAAATGATCGCCATGAAGAATCCTAGCAAAACCACCAACGTCACGAAAGCCAAAGCGGCCGCGGAAGAATTGCCCAACACTCGGAGCGTCAAGGTCTCGGATCCGATCCACTATCGGCTCCGGATCATGGCCGCTCACAAGCGGCTTCGTCTCCAAGACTACATCGACACATTGCTCACCACCGGGCTCGAGATCGATGAGCGCAAGCTCGAGCGCCGAAACGCCAAGGCCGCGTGATCGACGCCCCGGCTCGCCTACAGCGTGAAAGATTTCCGGAAAATTTCCGGGGAAAAGATTTTTTGCGCTTTTTTTCGGAACTCCGCTTGATTTATTCCGGAGTATGGCTTAGGCCAGAATACTCCGATCGGCCGATCCACGCAGAAAAAAATATATGAAAATTAAACTAGAAGACATCAAACCAAATCCATTCCGCGATCTCGACGCGTTCCCCGTTCAACCGGCGAAGATCGAAGCACTCCGAGAATCCTATCGAGCCACCGGCGGCGTATGGCCGAACATTGTCGTCCGCCCGACCGGCAACGGCAAAGTCGAGCAAGCTTACGGTCACAATCGCACCGCGGCCGCGATAGAAGAATTCGGCCGCAAGTTCGAGATCGAAGTCGTGCCGCGCAAGCTGGACGACTCGGCCATGTTGAAAATGATGGCCCACGACAATCTTGAAGAATACGGCACGACGGCAATCGCGCCGATCGAAATGTGTAAGGCCGCGGTTGAAGCTTTCGCGAAAGGATTGGTCGAGTTTGAAACTGCTCGCTCGGGGATTCGGGCGAATGATATGTATCTCGCGCCGTCTTTTATCCGTGGCAAAGGAGACTTTGACCCGGCGAAAACGTACACGGCCACCACTCTCTCGAATTTCCTCGGCTGGAAACGAGGCGGAAAGCCGACCGGCGGGACCGCTCACGAGAAGGTCTATATGGCGCTCGGCGCTCTCGAACTGATCGAGAAGGGCATCTTAAAAGAGAAGCAATTTGTCGGCCTAAGTGTGACACAAGCCGGAGTGTTGGTTGACGAAACCAACTCCACGCTCAAGTGGCGCGAAAGATCCGTCACTCACAAGGCCACCGCGACCACCAAGGCCCGCGAAGTCGGGCAAGCGATCGCCAAGACATTTCGTACGCAAAAGGACCGCGGCGCGGCGGCCGCACGAGCCAGCCGCGTTGTGGACAAAGTCGATCGACGCCCCAAACCGAAGCCGTGGGTGAAAGATTTTATCCGCGACGTGAGCGTCGACATCTTCGCCATGCTCCAAGAGAAGGATCCGATCGTGACGAAGATCCTCGAGATCGTGGCGGTGATCGACGACGTGGAGAAAGACGACCGGGACGAGTTGCACCTTAACCTTCTCTCCCTAGCCGCCCGGGCGAAAGCACTCGCCCAAATCGTGAAGTCCGGTAAGGGCGTCGCGAAGCGAGATCTCCACTCGCTACTTTTGCACGCGTGAAAATATGACACCAAGATCAATAGCAAGAACGCTCGAAAGCGCACTAACCAACGGACATCCAGCCATCGAATTCCCCGACATCGTTTGTCTTGAACTCAAGGTCAAGAAAGCGACCGCGGACGATATTTGGGCGCTCCGTTACTATCTCGGCGCGGCCCGGCGCCGGTTAGAAAATCGGCGCATCAATACGGTCCTCACGACGAAAAAATATTTCGTCGACTACTACAACCAAGGCAAGGAGCCGCGGACACGAGCCGAGGCGATTCCGTGCGTGGCGATGTATTTCCAGCCCGCCGCCGGGATCCGGTTATTTACGATGGCGGACAAACACAACGACATCATTGGGATCACGTTCAACGAATTGAGCGCGAACACCGGCGCCGGAAAAATCTCGAAGATCATCCAACGGATCACGATCGAGTTGGTGGAAGGCCATATCACGCCAGCCAAGGCCGCGTCGTTCTTTAAATACGCGCTCGCCTACAAACAACTTTCAAATCCGGAATACGCCGAAGAGTTTGCCCGGTTTTTGAAAGCGCACGGCATCAAATTCATCGAGAGTCGCGAGTGATGTTTTGGTCGCCGAACTATAACCGGTGGATCACCGACGAAGAATTCGACGAGACGGTTGAACAGATCCGAGCGTCGTTTTTCGAGCCCGGCTTTCAAGCCGAGATGGAGCGACACGGAATGATCGCCGTCCCGGTCACTCAATTCTTCTCCGATCGCCGGGACGCGGACGAAAAATATCTTCCGCAAACCGAGGCCGAGGCCCAATTGTCGGTCGCGTCCGATGTGTGGGATTCGGTGGCGGTGATCCCGGTCGCGGTTGCCGACGCGGAGAAAAGCTTACTTGCGCGAGTGTGGAAACAACGAAAGGAAAAACTATGCCAATTCCAAACGACAAAGAAAAGCCGGACCTAATTTTCGGCGATCACCCGGATCCGAAACGCTACTTCCGCGAAGGGCCGACGGTCCCACTCCATTATTACTTCCCGCCGGACAAGCTCAAGTGTCCGGATTGCGGCGAAGAAAAGCCGATCGCCTCGATGCCTTACTTCATCCCACCGCCCGACTGGAAATGCGCCAAGTGTGGATCCACGACCACGCCGGAATGGATCGTCGGGCAAGCTGTCGAGCGGAGCCCGGAAGTGATGAGAGTCATCCGGGCGGCGTATCATTCAACATTGGGCACAAAGTGAGAACAACACCATTGAGATCAAGAAGTTGGCACGAAGAACGCGTGAGCGAGCAAGAACTCGAGGCCGAGTTTCACAATCGAGCCGCCGCGGAAGTTTTGAAAAACATGACCGACCGGGAACTCGAGTTCGAGCTTCGCAAAGCCCGCGGCTTGAAAAATTTCAGCGACGAAGAACTCGAGATCGAACTTCGCAAAGCTCGCGCCTTTAATCGGGAATGGAGTCGTCGAGACGCCGCCAATCGCCAAGCGGAACACGATAAACACGAAGCCATCACCCGGGAGCGCGAAGAAGCGAAGAAGAAAATCGCCGCCCAATGGGATCGCGTCTTTGCTTCCCACGGCTTAAAATTGAAAGCGAGGATCCAGATCACGAGATGGCGTAATGGATCCGGTGACCCGGAGATCTGGATTGAGTGTGGCGACGGCCGCGAAAAGAATTGGCAAGCCTTAATCGATGTCCTCGCGGCGATCCCGGGCAAGTCACGGAAGAAAAAAATATGAAAGAAACCGAACAGATAATCGAATACGCGCCCTTTGGGAGCGACGACCGGCTCAAGTTGTCGGTCGAAATGGTGAAACGCTTGATCGCGGTGAAAACCCGGAGCGGAAAAACGGCGTCGGATGAAGACGCTTTCAAGTTCATAATGCTTTGCCAAGCGCGGCGCCTCAATCCGTTCGAGGGCGACGCGTACTTGATCGGATACGACGGCCAGCAAGGCGCCACGTTTTCGTTAATCACGAGCCACCAAGCTTTCTTGAAACGCGCCGAGCTTCATCCGCAATATAACGGGATGGAATCGGGCGTGATCGTGTTGCGCGAAGGCGCGATGGTGGATCTCGTCGGCGACTTTCATCTTCCCAATGACCAAGTCCTCGGCGGTTGGGCGACCGTGTATTTCAAGGGCCGCGAGTTCCCGATGCGGAAGCGGCTTCGTCTCTCCCGGTTCAACAAGGGATTCGGAGTCTGGAAAGAGGATCCGGCCGGGATGATTTGTAAATGTGCCGAGGCTGACGCGTTGCGCTCGAGCTTCCCCACCATGCTCGGCGGCCTCTACATCGAGCAAGAAACCCGGATCATTGGCGAGACGGAGATCGCCAAGCCGGTCTTCGATACCACCACGACCACGGTCGAAGCCGAGCCGCCGCCCGCGGCGCCAGCGCCCGAGCCCAAACCAGTCGAGCCGCCCAAGGAGCCGCCACCGCCGAAGACGCCGAAGAAGGCGCCACCGGCAACGAGCCAAGAGCCGAAAAAAAAAGAAACATCGTCCGGCGTTTCGGCCACAAATGGCCGATCGACACCGAAGCTAAAACCGAAGGACCGTTCCCTTGGGACTGATCAACCCAACCACGCCAAACTTCTCGAGCTTGTTAAGATCGGCGGATTCGGATCGACCGATTTGATCGCGGTCGCGCTGGACAACGGTTGGATCGATCTAAGCGAAGCGTCGTGGGAAAAGCTCACCGAAGAAAAATGCGCGATGTTTTTGGAGTCGGACAATTGGGCGGTGATCATGGAGCAACTTGAGAAGCGAGGCGCTCAACGAGCGGAAGCCCCGGAAACTCTGGATCTCAAATAAAACATGGCATCCGGAATCGACCATTACATCGGCCGGGCAACCGGGCGGGAAGCCGCGTATCGCCACGAGGCGAGTCTTTTAAAGCGCCAGTGGGAACAAGCTACCGCCCACACCCAAACAACCGCGTTGGCGGTCGAATGTGGTTGCGGGCGGGCCCGTCCCATTGAACTCCTGTTCCGTTGCTACTTTTGCGGGCTCTGGTTTTGCGACGTTTGCGCCCCGGAACATTTCGGACAAGAAGACTACGGCGAGCACGAGTTACAATGAGCCGTCGCCGCGTCTTTGTAGAGATCAAGCTTCCGCCGGAAGTGGATCCGGAACTTTTCGAGATGGCCTTGGCGCAAACCTTGGCGGCCAACCAGATCAACGGCCGGATCGTGCGTAAACGCTCGAGGCTTCGCGTCCAAATCAAATCGAATCTCTCCAAACAAGTTTTCGAAGATTTTATGGTGGATGCAATGAAGCAAGCCCGGGAGATCCACGGCGGAAAGCCATGATCCAAGATGACGATCAGTTTGATCTTTTTCTTCCGAGTGAAGCCCACGCCAGAAACACGGATCCGGAAACATCGCACGAAGCGGCGGAAGAGATTAGCGGCAATCAAGCGACTCGGATGGAATATGAAGTCCTTGCTTGCCTTCGCCGGTTTCCCGGTGGTCTGACAATGCACGAGATTTGTCATTTGACCGGGCTCCGCTGGAATACGGCGAGCCCACGGATCAAGCCGCTCCGGCTTAAAGGACTGGTCGAAGACTCCGGCGATCGCCGGGAAGGACCGGTCGGGCGCCGGTGCATCGTGTGGAAGGCAACGCCGAAACAATGACGACATCGAATAGGCCGCGGCTTTTGAACTACACGACGTCGATCGATGCCGAGAAAACGGTCGCCGAGATCCAACGCAAGCTCGCCAAGGCCGGAGCCCACCAAATCCTTCACGAATACGACGCGGACGGCGTCATGGCCGCGGTGAGTTTCCGGATCCGGACGCAAGTCGGCGACATGGCTTTCCGGCTCCCGGCCGAGATCGACAAGGTCCACGCCGTCCTCAAGGGCCAATTCACCCGCGGCAAGTTCGCCGAGCGCGAGCAAGCCGCGCGAGTCGGCTGGCGGATCGTGAAGGACTGGACCGAAGCACAACTCGCCTTGATCGAGACCGGGATGGCGACGGTCGAGCAAGTTTTTCTTCCGTACTGGCAAGGCGGCCGCGACGGCCGGACGCTTTATGAAGTAATGCGCGATCGCAAATTTCAACCACTCTTGAAAGAATGACCGACAAAGAAAAACAATTCGGGACCGTGATCATTTTGATCGCCCTCGTGATCATCTGGATTTACGACCAAGCCCGCTCCAAAAAATGAAATTTCGACGCTTCGATCTCGATGACGAATTCGAAAA
>Ga0126369_10003761_pt1 | contig 11012 bp, 13 predicted proteins | sample PanSoiMetaPlot_1_FD_109646 | JGI IMG/M metagenome (GOLD analysis project Ga0126369, IMG submission 109646) | Tropical forest soil microbial communities from Panama - MetaG Plot_1 | ecosystem: Environmental > Terrestrial > Soil > Tropical forest > Bulk soil | place: Panama | collected 2016-02-17
GAAGACTCGATCAGCTCGCTCTTCGTGTAAGGACGGTCCCCATGGAAGCAGTCGAAGTTCACGTCGATCGCCGCGTCCAGGGCCGCAAGGGTGCGGCGAAGAAGCTCCGGCGCGCGGGCACGATTCCGGCCGTGTTCTACGGCCCCAAGCGCACGACGGTGGCGATCAGCGTCCAGGCCGAGGAGTTCGACCAGAAGCTGAAGCACCTGGAAGGCTCCCACCTCATCCGGCTCCTGCACGCCAATGGCGGGGACAAGGAGCTGCACGAGAAGATGACCCTCCTGCGCGAGGTGCAGCGGCATCCCGTGAGTGGCGAGGTCCTGCACGCCGATTTCTACGAGGTCGACCTCGCCGAGCGGCTGACGGTGTCAGTGCCCCTCCGCTTCGTCGGCAAGGCCGCCGGGGTGGTGACGGGCGGCATTCTCCAGCCGATCCTGCGTGAGATCCAGGTCGAGTGTCTGCCGACGGAGATTCCCGAGTTCCTCGAGGTGAACGTCACGGCGCTCAACATCCACGAGGCCGTGCATCTCGCGGACCTGACGTTGCCGGAGGGGGTGACCGCGGTCGGAGACTCGGCCCAGCCGCTGGTCACCGTGCTGCCGCCGACCGTGGAAGAGGTGAAGCCCGCAGAGGCGGCGGAGGCTGCACCGGCGGAAGGCGCTCCGGCGGAAGGTGCCGCGGCGGCGCCCGCAGAAGCGGGAAGCACCGGAGGTGGCGCGGGCGGGGGCGGCAAGAAGGGCGGGGGAGAGGGGTGAGCGGTGTGGGTCATCGTCGGCCTGGGCAATCCCGGGCGACGCTACGCGCGGAGCCTGCACAACGTGGGCTTCCGCGTCGTCGATCGGCTCGCGGCGCGCTGGGGCGTGGGGGTCACGCGTGAGGCCCATCAGGCGCTGGTGGGAGAAGCGCGGCGCGGCGCCGAGCGAGTCCTGCTCGTGAAGCCGCAGACCTTCATGAACGGTGCGGGCGCGGCCGTCGGGAGCATCCAGCGCTTCTACCGCGTATCCCCCTCGCAGCTCCTCGCCGTGCACGACGACGTCGACCTGGCGCTCGGCCGGCTCCGGCTGCGCGTAGGAGGGGGTCCGGGCGGACATCGCGGCGTGGAATCGTGCATCGCGGCGGTCGGGGAGGGAAACTTCCCGCGTCTCAAGGTCGGTGTGGGACGGCCGCCGGCAGGGTTCGATACGGCTGACTACGTGCTGGCGACCCCACTACCCGAGGCCCTCGAGGTGCTCGCGGCCGCGGAGGAGCGGGCCGGGGAGGCCATCGAGCTGGTGCTCGCCGAAGGCGTCGATCGCGCCATGAACAGGATCAATCAGAGGGAGGCAGCGCATGGCGGATCGCCGCTATGAAACACTCGTCGTGATCCACCCCGACCAGGGAGAGCCCGGCGTGAAGGAGCTGGCGGCGCGGATCCGCAAGCTCATCGAGGAGCAGGGTGGCACGGTCAGCCAGGTCCAGGAGTGGGGGCTGCGGGACCTGGCCTACGTCGTCGCCAAGCAGCGCCGCGCCTTCTACGTCCTCTTCGAGTACCGCGCGAGCTCGAAGGCGCTGGGCGAGGTGGAGCGGAACCTGAAGCTCACCGATTCGGTGCTCCGTCTGGTGTCCGTCCGCCAGGCCGAGAACGCGCCGCCCGCACCGCCGCGCCCTGCCCGGCGCTTCGAGCGCGAGGAGGGCGAGCTCGAGGGTGCCGACCAGGAGAATCTCGAGGAGATGGCCTAGATGATGATGAAGGATCGTGGCGAGCGGCGCGGCAAGGGCGAAGGCGGGGGACGCACCTTCCGCCGCCGGGGAATGGGCCGGCGCAAGGTCTGCCGCTTCTGCGCCGACAAGGCGATGCTGATCGACTACAAGGACTCGCGTGCGCTGGGCCACTTCCTGTCCGAGCGCGGCAAGATCATCCCGAGTCGCATCACCGGCAACTGCGCGGGCCACCAGCGGGAGCTGACCACGGCCATCAAGCGGGCGCGGACGGTGGCCCTGCTGCCCTACACGGCAGCCTACCCGTGAGGAGCTGAGCCATGGCAGTCGAGGTCATTCTCCGCGACGACGTCCCCCACCTGGGGAAGATCGGCGACGTCGTCCGGGTGAAACCGGGCTACGCGCGGAACTTCCTCTTCCCGCGCGGGCTCGCCATCGAGGCGAGCGGGAAGAACCTCCGCGTCCTCGAGCACCAGAAGCGCGTCATCGGCGCCAAGGCCGAGCGCGAGCGCAAGAGCGCCGACGCCGTGGCGAAGCGCCTGGAGGGAATGAAGCTCAGCGTGAAGGCGCGCGCGGGCGAGGAAGGTCGGCTCTTCGGCTCGGTGACCAACCTCGACGTCGAGCGGCTGCTCGCCGAGAAAGGGTTCCAGATCGATCGGCGGCGGATCGCGCTCGACGAGCCGATCAAGCAGCTCGGCACCTTCCCGATCGTCGTGCAGGTGGGACGGGACACACGCGCGACCGTCGAGCTCACGGTCGAGGCAGAGTGATCGGCTCGCCGGTCGCGAGGCTCGTCCACACCCCGATGCCGGCCGCGAGGAGCGCCGCGATCACGTAGAAGTTGAGATCCCAGCTCCCCGTGCGGGAGACGATCACGCCACCGAGGAGCGGGGAGATCATCCCTGCGACGTTCCCCGCCGTACCCTGCAGGCCGACGAGTACGCCGGCATGCCGCGGCGCCAGGTCGAGGCTGTTGACCAGCACCGTGCTGGCGCCAAGACCGAAGCAGGCGAGCCCGCCGACGAGGCAGGTGACCGCGCCGGCCGCCCCCGGGGCCCGGGGCAGCAAGAGCAGGAAGACGACGGCGCCGGCAAAGCCGCTCGCGAGAACGAGCTTCCGCACGCGCGTGACGGACATGCCCCGCACGATGAGGCCGTCCGAGAGCCATCCCGCGACCAGCCCCGCGACCACCATGGCGAGCGTCGGCAGGGCCGAGAGTGCGCCGCTCTCCTTGAGCGAGAACCCGTGCGCCTGGATGAGGTAGGTGGGGAGCCAGGAGTAGAAGAACCAGACCGTCCAGTTGGTGACGAAGGTGGTCGCGAGCAGCGCCCAGACGCCCTGGTGGCGGAGGATCGCCCGCCAGGGCACGTGCGCGACGGGCGCGGCGTCGGCCGTGGCGGTACGCGGTCCCCACACGAACCACGCACCCACCCACACGACGCCGAGCCCCGCATACGTGTAGAAGATCGCCCGCCAGCCGTAGCTGCTGGCGATCCACGCCGAGAGGGGCAGGGCGACGAGCGTTCCCAGGTGGATCCCCGTCACGTTGACCGCCGTCGCGCGCGTTCGTTCCTCGACCGGGAACCAGCGGGCGACGAGGCTCGAGATCGAGGGCATGTTCATCCCCTCACCGAGGCCCAGGACGATGCGCGTCGCGGCGAGCCCGCCAAAGCTCCCGGTGAGCGGCGTCACGGCCGTCGCGAGCGACCATACGGACGTCCCGCCCCCCAGGACGCGCCGTCCGCCCAGGCGGTCGGCGAGCCAACCCCCCGGGAGGTGCGAGGCGGTGAAGCCGTAAAAGAAGAGCGACTGGAGGAGCCCCATGCGCACCGGACTCCAGCCGTACTCCTGCATCAGGAGCGGTGCCGCGACCGAAAGGTTCCAGCGGTCCATGTAGCTGAGCGCCAGGCAGGTCGAGGAGAACGCGACCAACGTGTACCGCGGCGGCCACATCGCCCGGCGCGCCTACCACCGAACGGGAGCGTGTCGCAAATCCACGCCTTGCCTCGGCCGCCGTCGCCGCGCTAGGAGGGTCAGCATGCGGGGGCGGGTGGAGTTCGAGGCGCGCGAGGCGGAGGTGCTGGCCCCCTACGCGATGCGCAGCCGTGACTCCCGTGGGCGGCGCCATCCCGAGCCTGAGCATCCTTACCGGATGGCGTTCCAGCGCGACCGCGACCGGATCATCCACTGCTCGGCCTTCCGGCGACTGGAGTACAAGACCCAGGTCTTCGTGAATCACGAGGGCGACTACTACCGCACGCGGCTCACCCACACGATGGAAGCGGCGCAGGTGACGCGCGGCCTCGCCCGGGCGCTGTCGCTCAACGAGGACCTGGCGGAGGCGATCGCGCTCGTCCACGACCTGGGTCATCCCCCCTTTGGGCATGCCGGCGAGCGGACGCTCAACCGGCTCATGACGCCGTACGGCGGCTTCGAGCACAACGCGCAGAGCCTCCGCATCGTCGACCTGCTGGAGGAGCGCTACCCGACGTTTCGCGGCCTGAACCTCTCATGGGAGGTGCGCGAGGGGATCGTCAAGCACTCGACGCGCTACGACCGCCCCCAGGTGCGTGAGTTCGACGCCGAGCTGGCGCCGTGCCTGGAAGCGCAGATCGTCGATTTCACGGACGAGATCGCCTACAACGCACACGACATCGACGACGGCCTGCGTTCCGGGATGCTCGACCCCGAGGAGCTGGCCACGGTGAGCCTCTGGTCCGAGGCGATGGCCAAGGTCACCTCGGCGGCGCCCCAGGCCACCGAACACGTGCGGCGCTACCAGGCGGTGCGCCGCCTGATCGACCACCTGGCCACCGATCTCATCGAATCCATCCTCTTGCGGCTCTGCGAACGGCGCATCGAAACGCTGGCCGACGTTCGCCGGGTGATGCCCCGTCTGGTCGAGTTCTCGCCCGAGATGACGGCGCACGTGCGCGACCTGAAGACGTTCCTCTACGACCGGCTCTACACGCATCACCGCGTCACGCGGATGACGCAGAAGGCCGATCGCATCATGAGCGCACTCTTCGAGGTCTACATGACCGAACCGAAGCAGCTCCCGCCGCACGCTCTCGAACGCGCCGAGGACGAGGGGGAGAGCGTGCCGCGCGCGATCGCCGACTACCTGGCCGGCATGACCGACCGCTTCGCGCTCGAGGAGTACAAGAAGCTCTTCGATCCCTATGAGCGGGTCTGAGCGCGCGCGAGCGCGTCCGCCGGATACCACACCGCGTAGCGCGCATCCTCCGCGCCGACCGTCTCCGTCCAGGGCGCCGGGGAGACACCGATGGGATCGCCGCGCCGGTTGAGGTTTTCCACCTCGTTCCAGCGCTGCCCGTACACGGCCGACAGCGTCCGGAAGCGCTTCGAGATGCCCGACCCACCCCAGCGTGCGTCGGTCAATGCGATCCGGGACCGGCCCGCCGCGTCCGGACCGCAGAGCTGCTCGAGACGATAACGTGTGCGGGTTTCGTCCCGGTATTGAAAGTGATGCATGAAGATTGGAATCGACGGCTCGAGGAGTGGACGGGCGGCGCTCTCGGCCTTGTGAAACCCGATCGCGCTGAGGATCGGCGGCCCGCTCCGGTCGAAGCGCTGGAGGGGATGCTTCCAGTGTCCGGCCGCGCAGTGCGCCACCCGGAATTCCTGGCAGAGCGGTTGGAAGTCGAGGGGGTGAAAGCCCGACACGTACTCCGGCTTCCCGTGCGGAAAGTGGTTGAACACCCGAGCCCCGACGATCCGGAAGCGCCGGTCCAGGCGGCCGAGGTATTCCCGCAGCGTCGTCCCGCGCGGGCCGTGGTGGAACTCGTCGGCGTCAAGCCAGAGCCACCACACGTGCTCGGCGCCGGCGGCGGCCGAGACCTCGGCCACGACGTCGTTCATGAGCTGGAGCCGGAGGGTCTCGTCGTAGCTCTCGGAGGGGAACGAGCGCGCGACGATTGCTCCCGCGGCGCGCGCGGTGGCCGCGGTGTCGTCCGGGCTGTCGTTGTCGACGACATAGACGCGCTCGCACCCCTGCGTGAGCACGTTCCGGACGGTGGCGGCCACCACGTCGGCCTCGAGCCACGTCCCGAGGATGGCGAACAGGCGGAAGGAGGGGAGGGGATCGGGCCGGTCCGGGTTGTCCTCCGCGACGATCCAGGGCTCCGCGTCGGCCAGGCGCGGCCGCCGCGTTCGTCGGAGACGCGTCAGCATGTCGGTACGCCGCGCCGCACTCTACCGTCCCGCGGCCGCGTCAGCGAGGACCGCGAGATAAGCGCCGGCCACGATCGACCAGGCGAATCGCTCGCGGGCAATGGCCTCTCCGCGTCGCCCCAGCCGCTCTCGGAGCGCGGTGTCAGCGAGGAGGGTGGTCATCGCATCGGAGAGCGCCCCCGCGTCCTCGGCGGGCACGAGGACTCCCGTCTCCCCGGGTAGCACCGCGTCGGGGACGCCGTCGACCGCGCTCGCCACGACCGCGCGGCCGCTCGCCATGGCTTCGAGGCAGGCGACGGGCAGCCCCTCCCACCGCGACGGGCAGACGGCGAAGAGCGCGCCACGGTAGAGCGCAGCTACCCCATCGCGATCGAGCGTGCCGATCAGCTGCACGCGCTCCCCGATCCCGAGGCGATCGCGGGCGTCGAGGAGCGCGGCGCGCTCCGCACCGTCACCCGCGATGAGCAGATCGACGGGCGGGTCCCGCTTGGCGACCCGCGCGAACGCGTCGAGTAGGACGTCAAAGCCCTTCTGGCGGACGAGGCGGCCCACGGCCGCGACGTACGGACGGGAATGGTGACGTGGCGGCGCCGCCGCGAAGGCGTCGGGATCGACGCCGTTCGGGATGAGGATCAGGCGGGACGCGAGCTGGGGATCGAGGGTGCGAGCGCTCGTCGCCAGCGAGCGGGCGCACGCGACCACGCGAGCCGCCCGCCGGAGCGCCCTCCGGAGGGCGCGGGGCCGCGACGTGAACTGGCCGCGGCTCTCGCCGCCCTGGAGGCTCAGCACGAGGGGCGTATGGCGGGCGAGGGCGGCGGCGTACGGAGCGTACGTCGAGACGGCGAGCGTCAGGACAACTTCGCTCCTCGCCGCGGCGAGCACCCGGTCGAACGCGGCCTTGACCTGCAGCAGCCGTCGGCGGAAGCGCAGCTCGGACAGGACCTGGCGCGTTCGGCGCGGCAACTGATGGAAGGGCAGGCGAAACACGGGGACGGTCGCGTCCGGGGTGGAGTCCACGGGATTGCCTCGTGCCAGGATCGTCACCGTGTGGCCCGCGCGCTCGAACTCGCGGATCAGTGCGGCGGCGATCGTCTCGATGCCGCCCACGCCGCCGTAGCTCGGACAGAAGAGGGCGATCCGCACGGAAGGGGGGCCTCATAGCCGACGCGCCCCGGTGAATCCAGGCACGCCGAACGCGTTCAACTTGTTCCCCCGGGACCCGTCGGATATGGTCCCGACTCCGCCGCCATGGGCAGAGTCCTCATCGTCGGGCTCGATGGGGCCACGTGGAGCCTTCTCGAGCCCTGGGCGCGGACGGGTCGCATGCCCGCGCTGGCCGGGTTGATGGAGCGCGGTGCGTGGGGAACGCTCCGTTCGACCATCCCGCCGCTCACCCTGCCAGCCTGGTCCTCCTTCATGACCGGGCGGAATCCGGGTGCGCACGGCGTCTTCGCCTTCCGGCGGTTCGCCCCCGGACGGTACGAGATCGCAGGCCTGGCGAGCGCGGCAGATCTCCGCGCGCCGACGCTCTGGGACATCGCGGGGCGGGCAGGGAAGCAGGTGGGCGTCATCAGTGTCCCGCCCTCGTATCCCCTGCGGCCAGTGAACGGCTTCGTCGTCGGCTGCATGCTGACGCCTCCCGGGGAACCCTTCACCCATCCGCCCGAGCTCGCTCAGGAGATCGGCGACTACAGCATCGACCTCGCCGCGCCGCGCGGCCTCAAGCGCGACGATCCGGATTACCACGCGCGCGGGCTGCCGTATCTCGAGGGACTCCTCCGCCAGACCCGCCAGCGCACCGCGGCGACGCTGACCCTGATGCGACGGGCGTGGGATCTCCTCTGCGTCGTGTACTACGCGCCCGATCGCATCCAGCACTACTTCTGGCCCGAGCTGCTCGGATCGAACGGCGATCCCGACATCCGCCGCGCTCTCGACGCGAACACCGCCGCGCTCGACGAGGGGATCGCGAGCCTGGTCGCGGCCGCCGGGCCCGAGACGACCGTCATCCTCGTCTCCGATCACGGCTTCGGAACGAAGCCCGAGCGGGCCTTCCACCTGAACCGCTGGCTCTCGCAGCACGGATTCCTCCACGAGCGGCCGTTCTGGCGTCTCCGCCGCCGCCTGATCCGGAAGCTCGTGTCGTCGAGCCGCCGCGGTCTCTACGATGCCACCGACCGGATGGTGGACATGGCGCGCACGCGGGCCTGGGCGCAGACGCTCGAGCCCGGCACCGCCGGCATCTGGATCAACGTCGTCGGGCGGTATCCGCTCGGCTGCGTACCGCAGGGGAGGGCGTACGAGACCCTCCGCGACGACATCATCTCGGGCCTCGAGCGCGCGTCCGACGCCGGGGGGCGCCGGGTCTTCACCCACGTCCGCCGGCGCGAAGAGACCTACCACGGACCCTACGTCGCGGAGGCGCCGGACATCGTCGCCGTCTGCGATCCTCACTTCGGGGTGATCTACGAGAGCGTGCGACGAGACCTGCGCGCGCGCTCGCTCTTCGGACCCTTCCAGGAGCTCGGCTTCACGGGCACCCACGACACCTCGGGCATCTACCTCTTCGCCGGTCCCGGGATCCGCACTGCGGGACAGCACGGCGAGTATCCGATCGAATCGGTTGCCCCGACCGCGCTCTACCTGCTGGGGCTTCCGGTCCCGCGCAGCATGGAGGGGCGGCTCTTCTCCTCGCTCATAGAGCCCGACTTCCTGCGCCGTCACCCGCCCCAGATGAGCGACGAGATCGGGGACGAGGTGGGCAGCGCGGCGGGCTGGAAATCGGCCGAGGACGAGGCGCGCATCGCGGCCCACCTGCGCTCGCTCGGCTACGTCGAATAGCCGGCGGGGTGTGATCCGGGATCCGGTCATCGTCCTCGGCGCGCCACGCTCGGGAACGAGCATGCTGTTCGAGACGCTGGCGCGCTCCTCGCAGCTCTGGTCGCTCACCGACGAGAGCCACGAGGTGCTCGAGGGACCGTATCATCCGCGCCTCCGCGGCTGGGAGTCGAACGTGCTCGCCGCCACCGACCTCGACCCGACGACGGCGGACCGCCTCCGTCTCGAGTTCGAAGTCCACGCGCAGCCCGGTACGCTCAGACGCGCGAAGCAGGACCGGCGGGACTCGGGGCGCCGTCGCCGGCTCAACTATGCGCTGGTCCGCTTCATGGCGGCCGTCCGGCGCCGGCGTGCAGGTCCGGTCCGGCTGCTCGAGAAGACGCCGAAGAACTGCCTGCGCATTCCCTTCCTGCGCGCGCTCTTCCCGGACGCCCGCTTCGTTTTCCTCCGCCGCGACGGCCGCGCCACGATTTCCTCGTTGATCGAGGGCTGGCAGGCGGGCGGGCGCTACGAGAGCTATCGCCTCCCCGAGCCGCTACACATCGCGGGCCACGAAGGGCAGGGGTGGTGCTTCCTCCTGCCCCCGGGCTGGCGCCAGCTGGCGCGCGCGTCGCTCGAGGAGGTCTGCGCCGCCCAGTGGCTGGTCTCGACCGAGGCGGTCCTGGCGACACTCGACACGCTCCGGGCGGAGGGCCGCGTGTACGAGCTCGCCTACGAGCAGCTCGTCGCCCGGCCACGCGAGAGCCTGGCGCCGCTGCTCGAGTTCCTCGGCATTCCCTTCGAGCCGGCGATCCTCGCCGGCCGGGAGCAGCTCCGGCTGGTCAACGTCGTGAGTACGCCCGAGAGCGAGAAGTGGCGCCGCCGGAACGGAGCGGCCATCGAGCGCATCCTTCCCCGGATCGCGGCGGCCCAGCGGGCGCTCGGGTACTGAAAGGAGGAATCGGATGAAGCGGAACCGGTCGAAGGGGGCCTTTTCCCTGCCGCCGCGGCGTACCTGCGGCACCATGCAGGTGCACCACCGCCTGCTCGAGACGCACCCGGCGTTCCGCCTGCGGCAGGGGCTGCTGGAGCACGCCACCGCGACGCGGCTCGCCGCCGGCGTTCCGTTCCGCACCGGCACCGTGACGATCCCGGTGGTCGTTCACGTCGTGTACCACGCGGCGGTGGAGAACATCTCGACCGCGCAAGTCACGAGCCAGATCGACGCGCTCAACCGCGACTATGGGGCGAAGAACACCGACCGGAAGAAGGTGCCGAGCGTCTGGAAGGGCCTCGTCACCGACACGCGCGTCCAGTTCGTCCTGGCCAGGCGCGATCCGTCGGGCAAGGCGACCGACGGCATCCACCGGGTGAAGACGACGCGGGCCTCGTTCAGTGACGACGATCAGGTGAAGTCATCCAAGACCGGAGGCGCCGATGCGTGGCCGGCCAGGAAGTACCTCAACCTGTGGGTCTGCTCGCTCGGGGGAGGGCTGCTGGGCTACGCGCAGTTCCCGGGCGGTCCGGCCAAGACCGACGGCGTCGTCATCCTCAACCGGGCCTTCGGCACGAAGGGGATCGCGACCGCGCCCTTCAACCTCGGGCGCACGGCCGTGCACGAGGTGGGTCACTGGTTGAACCTGCGCCACATCTGGGGCGATACGGAGGACTGCAGTGGCACCGACCACGTGGCGGACACGCCCAACGCGCAGCACCCGAACTACGGGAAACCGAAGTTCCCGCACATCTCGTGCGGCAACGCGCCGAACGGCGACATGTTCATGAACTACATGGACTACGTCGACGACGACACCATGGTCATGTTCACCGCCGGCCAGGTGGCCCGGATGCAGGCGACGCTCGACAGGGCGCGGAGCTCGATAGGTGTCTGAGATGGAGTGCCGTGGTACGGTGACGCATGGCTGATGCTCCCCAGGCGCTGTCGCAGCACTGGGTGCACTCGCATGAGGAGGACACGGACACCCAGCAGGTGTTCCGCCCGGCGACCTGGAAGTTCCCGCTCTCGCGTGGGCGTCGATCCTTCGATCTGCGCCCGGATGGAATCGTGCTCGAGCAGGGGCCAGGTCCGGCGGACCGGACGCAGTCGGCGTCCGGTCGCTGGCGTTACGCCGGCAAGGAGTTGATGCTGGAATCGCCCCGCGGCGCGGGGAAGCGGTGCTACCACGTCGAGTCGATAGCGGCCGACAAGCTCGTGCTGCGGAGGGATGGAGCGGGGCTCTAAGCGGGAGAGCAGACCTTAGCGGTACTCGAGCGCTCCGGAGAACCGCGGGTCAGTTGGAATC
>Ga0126369_10003765_pt1 | contig 11009 bp, 9 predicted proteins | sample PanSoiMetaPlot_1_FD_109646 | JGI IMG/M metagenome (GOLD analysis project Ga0126369, IMG submission 109646) | Tropical forest soil microbial communities from Panama - MetaG Plot_1 | ecosystem: Environmental > Terrestrial > Soil > Tropical forest > Bulk soil | place: Panama | collected 2016-02-17
CTGAAAGAGCCGGTTAAAGACCCCTCGGGTGGTGGTTCGGATGATGTCGGCGACATTTCCTGGAACGCGCCGATGGTGTATATGCGCTATCCCGCGAATATTCCGCACACACCGGGGCACAGTTGGGTGGATGCTGTCGCGATGGCCACGCCGATTGCGCATAAGGGGTCGACGGCTGGAGCGAAGACGCAGGCGATGACGGCTTTGGATTTTCTGTTGAAACCCGAACTCGTGGCGCAGGCTTGGGATTATTTCCGGAACGTGCAGACGAAGGATGTGAAGTATGAATCGTTTCTTTCGCCTGACGACAAGCCTGCGATCGATTTCAACAGAGAAAAGATGGAGAAGTTCTTGCCGCAGCTCAAAAAGCTTTACTACGATCCAGCGAAATACAAGACGTATTTGGAACAGCTCAGAATTATATATCCGACAGTACGCTAAGCCGCGCGCCACGCATTCGTAAATGCCTTATTTGCCGCTGCCAAAGTGGCGGCGATGCAATTTGAATCCATACAATATTGTCGATTGTCATTCGTCTACAGAAGTGGATGAATGGGCCGGCCAGCGCGATTGCCATGAGCGAGCAAGACCGCAAAATCTCTGAGATTGTCGCGGGGGAGAAAGGTCGTCTGCGCAATTTCATACGGAGACGTGTGCCGGATGCCTCCGATGCTGAGGACATCCTGCAAGAAGTGTTCTACGAACTCGTGGAAGCGAACCGGCTGCTGATGCCGATTGACCATGTGACAGGCTGGCTTTTTCGCGTCGCCCGGAATCGGATCACGGATCTATTTCGAAAAAAGAAGCCGGAATTGCTGAGCGATGCGGCAATCGAGGGCGAAGAGGGCGAACTTCTTTATTTTGAAGACTTGCTGCCTTCTCCCGATGCCGATCCGGAAGCTCTCTATATGCGAGCCATGCTGCTTGAGGAACTGGAAGATGCACTCGATGAACTGCCAGACGAGCAACGCCAGGTTTTTATTGCGCATGAAATTGAAGGGCGCAGCTTCAAGGAGTTGTCCGCGGAAACCGGAGTGAATCTCAACACGCTGCTGGCCCGCAAACGATACGCAGTGCTTCACCTGCGCGAGCGTTTGCAGGGTTTTTATGACGAATTTCAGAAGGAGAAATAGCATGATGAACCGGAAGAAAAAGATAATTCTGGCTGCGATTTTTGGTCCGCCGGCGCTCGTCGCGTTCATCGCACTGGGCGGCGAAATCGTGAAGCTGCTCTGGAATTGGCTCTTGCCGCCCCTGTTTGGCTGGCACGTGGTTACGTTCTGGCACGTTCTGGCGCTCTTGGCCCTGTGCCGGATCCTATTCGGAGGCCTGCGCGGGGGACATGGCCCCCGGTCCGTAATGCGTCGGCACATGCGCGATAAGTGGGAGAACATGACGCCCGAAGAACGTGAAAAGTTCCGGCAAGCCTTCCAGCACCGGTGGGGGCAAGCACCGCCACCGGACCCGAACATGGGCGCTTGATTGTCTCCCTCTGCTACAATCCCGCGGTGTCTTCTTTGATTGTAGCGCTGGAACTTGTGTCAGGACCAGACGACGTCGGCTTACGATTGGACCGTTTCGTTGCCGAACATTGTCCTGAGCTTTCGCGCTCGCGCGTACAAGAACTTATCGAATCGGGTCTCGTGTTGGTCGATGGCAAGCCCGCCAAGCCAAGTCAAAAGCTGAAAAAAAATGGACGTATTGCGGTTCGACCGGAACCACGTGCGGCGCTTAGAGCTGAGGCGGAGTCTATTCCACTTGATGTTCTTTACGAAGATGACGACTTGATTGTGATCAACAAGCCCGCCGGAATGAACGTCCATGCCGGGGCAGGGAGCACAAGCGGAACGCTCGTGAATGCATTGCTCGGGCGTGGGCAGGGGCTTTCGAACGCTGCAGACATTCTGCGGCCGGGAATTGTGCACCGACTGGATAAGGACACGAGCGGTGCGATTCTGATCGCCAAGAATGATTTTGCTCATCACAAGCTTGCGGAAGCTTTTCGAGCGCGGACGATAGAGAAGACGTACCTCGCACTGGTGCAGGGAAAGTTGGGCAGGAAAAAGGGCCGAATCGAATTGGCGATTGCGCGCGATCCGAGGGCACGCGTGCGAATGACGGCGCGCGCGGCGGGCAAATTGGCAAATGCGCGGTCGGCCCGAACAGACTGGACTGTGCTGCAGGAGTATGACCCAGCGACATTGGTGGAGGTCCAACTCCACACGGGAAGGACGCATCAAATCCGCGTGCACTTTTCCGCCCTAAAACATCCGGTTGTGGGCGATACGCTGTACGGCGCTGCGTCGCAATTGGCCGTAGGCAGAATAAAGCTGCCTGTCCTGCGTCGGCAGTTTTTGCATGCGGTGCGAATTTCGTTCGCGCACCCGAGGACGGAAAAACAGGTCACGATAACGGCACCGTTAGCGCCAGAATTGAAGACTTACCTGGAGAAATTGGCGGCCGCAGCCGGCGTCGGCAAAATTGACGCCTCGCTTGCCGACTTCCTATAATTCATGCCCATGCGCCAGGCCATCACATCACTTTTTCTCGCGTTCATACTTCTCCTGCTGCCGATTTCGGAGAGCGCGCAGCAACAACAGCCGCAGCCGCCTCCGCCAAACCAGCAGGACACACAACAGAGCCAGACTGGCATTAAGGTGCAGATTAACCTTGTGGATGTTTTGGCCACAGTGCTCAACCGCCGCAACAAATTGGTCTCTGACTTAACGAAAGAAGATTTCAAGATTATTGACGACAACATGCCACAGGAAATCCGCTATTTCAGCCGGCAGTCAGACATTCCTTTGCGAATCGGTCTTCTGCTGGATACTTCGAACAGTATTCGGGACCGGATCAAATTTGAACAGGACGCTGCCGTCAATTTCTTGTACACCGTATTGCGCCGCGGCAAAGATCAGGCGTTTGCAATGACATTTGATGATGAACCGCAGATCGTACAAGGATTCACCGGCGATACGGGATTGCTACGGGATCAGGTTCTGAAGACTCGTGCTGGCGGTGGAACGGCGGTTTACGATGCGATCTATGAGGCATGTGCCAAGCATCTGAGCAATCCACCGCGTCCGCCAGGGGATCAGCAAGACGTGGTACGGCGCGTGATGATTCTGATTAGCGACGGCGAAGACAATCTCTCGGACCACACGAAATCTGAAGCTGTGGAGATGGCACAACGTACGGGCGTGGTGATTTACACGATTAGCACCAGCATCCAATGGGTTACCACAACGGCGGAAAAAGATTGCCGTGCGACCGGCTCTTGCAAGTACCACCTTACCGAGGGAGACAAGATTTTGCAGGATATAGCTGACGAGACAGGTGGCCGGTCATTTTATCCGTATCACGTGGATGACTTGGACCAGTCGTTCCAAGACATTGGCGACGAGCTTCGCAACCAATATCAAATTACGTACAACCCTTCGAACTTCGTACCGAATGGGAAATATCACCGCATCAAGATCGATCTGCCAAAGTTCAGCGGCTATCAGATACGGGCCCGCCGCGGATATTACGCGCGGCCACATGGCGGGGATGTGATGGTGAATCCGGCGCCGCCGAAACCTGCGGGAACAAGTCCGACTCCACAATAATTCAAACGGAAACCTAGTTACTGTGTAGCGTCACGGAAGAGAATAGCGTCGGATTCCGTATGTACCCTTTCGATGGCAATGTTGGCACCGTCACGGGAATAAGCGAACGCGCCAATTCTGTCTGATTTGTAATGGGTTAGCTGTTTGCGTCCCGTGCCGTCGAGTTGCTGCATCCAAAGATTGTCCACGCCTTTTTCGCGAACGATGTAGGTCACAGATTTTCCGTCAGGCATATAACGAGAGGTCTCCTGGGCGCGCTGGTCAACGTCTCGGTACTGGGTCGTTTTGGTTTCCGTGGAATCTTCGCGGAGCATCAGCTTGTGATCGAACTCGCGTACTTCCGTTGTCAGAAGATATTTGCCGTCCGGGGAGATATCGTAAATGCCGACCCCCTTTTTTAACATCACTTCGGGAGTTCCTCCGTCGACGGAAATTCGCTTCACCTGATTTCCATCCGCACGATCAACGAAATAGACAAACTTTCCATCGGGAGAGCAACGGGGATCGGCCTCACTCAGTCCGTTAGTAAGTTGAATCTGGTTTCCCCCGCCCACATCCATTCGCCACAAATTGGTTGGAGCTTTTCCATCATGACCGATGAGGCGAACGATTACATATTTTCCGCAAGAAGCGGTTTGATCGGGGATCTCTTTCACGCCGGAGAAGATACGGTTTTCCGCTCCGGAAAGATCGACAATTCCTACTTCTCCGCCTTGCGGAAGGATTAACTTGCCGTCTTGCGTCCAGTCCCAGCGCCAGACAGCTTGTTTGGAAGAAAGCGCAAGGGGGCGTGCGTCCTCGGGAGAATTTGCTGGTGCGACGGAGAAATCGAAACGCGACTGAACCTGCGTTGCGGCAAAACTCTTTCCATTTGCGGCGAGGCTGGGACGAATGTATGTGTTCGTGTCCGCGGTAATCGGGCGATACGTTCCTTGCTGCGGAGTTACGATTCCGAGTTGCAGTTGCAAGTGACCGGCGGAGGCCTGTTTGCTGGTTACAAGGATTCCGGAACGGTCCGGAAGCCAGACCGGGTCATAATAAACGGTTCCACGAGCGTTCGCGAAATTGGTGCGTACGCCAGTCGCGACGTCAACGGAGATAAAGCCGCCAATGTCATCTTTGGTCGGCTGGACGACTGGAATTGAAATGGATTTCCCATCCGGAGACCACGCGATGGTGTAGCTGTCACTGGCAAGAGGTTGCTCCTTGAAAACTGCTCGAACAGGAGTGCCGTCCGTCTTTGCGATGAGCAAATCGAATGTCGGCGAGTCGTGATCCTGGCGGAGATAAGCAAGCTCTTGGCCGTCAGGCGAAAAAGTTATAGGACTGTCGACGTCACGAATCAGCGCGCGTGGCGTTCCGCCGAGGACAGGCGCCTGATACAAGATGGAAATGGTGTGTTCTTCCTCGTCGCGTCGGACGAAATAGAGATAGCTGGCGTCGGGTGAAAATCTCAAGCCGAAATAACGCGTCGCGGCCGGCGCGACAATTTGCGTGTTGCTACCCGTCTGGATATGCCGGAGTTGCAGAGACTGCAAGCCATTTTCGTCGAGAACTTGCGCGAGATACTGCCCATCGGGTGAGATCGCGGCCAACGCGGTGTGTCCATTGTTCGAGAGATTCTCGACAGTGAAGTGTTCGAAGGGAACGTGCGGCGGTTTTTGAACAAGTTTGTAAACACCGAATCCGGCGGCAAGAAGAATAACAAGCGAAATGAATCCGGTTATTCCAGCCCCGATTTTGTTTTTCTTTGCGGCTTGGATGATAACGGAACCGCTGCCGGGAGTCCGTACGGGCGATTCGGATGGCGAAGAAACCGTCACTGCGGGGACTGAAGTGGTGGCGACTTTGCCAGAGTCGACTTCGCGTTGAAGCCGCTTCAGGTCAGCGCGGAGTTCGGTGGCGAACTGATAGCGGCAGTCACGATCTTTTTCAAGCGCTTTGTTTAGAATGCGTTCGAATTCCGTGGGAACTTCCGGGTTCAGCGTGACGGGCGCGACGGGCGTGTTACGTAAGATATTTTCGAAGACGACGGCGCTCGCGGTGCCTGGGAACGGGTGCTTGCCCGTGATCATTTGATAGAGCACGGCTCCCAGTGAGAAGAGGTCGGTGCGCGCGTCGAGTTCTTCGCCGCGAGCTTGTTCGGGCGACATATAAGCTATGGTGCCGACCGCAAGGCCCGGACTCGTAAGGTGCGTGACCTCCAGATCCTGGGTCGTGGTTTCGTTGTCGTGACCAGGAACGAGCTTTGCCAAACCGAAATCGAGGATCTTTGTCTGTCCACGATCGGTTAGGAAAATGTTTGCAGGCTTGATGTCGCGATGGACAATGCCTTTTTTGTGGGCGGCATCAAGCGCGTCGGCAACCTGAATACCCAGTTCAAGCGTGCGATTCAGGGGCTGTGAACCGGTTCGAATGATTTGATCGAGGGCCGCGCCTTCTAGAAGTTCGAGCGCGAGGAAGGTCTTGCCGTCGTGCTCTTCAATGGCGTAGATGGTGCAAATGCCCGGGTGATTCAACGCAGAAGCGGCGCGAGCCTCGCGCAGGAAGCGCTGGTGGCTTTCGGCGTCCTGCAATTTTTCTTCGGGAAGGAATTTCAGCGCGACGCGGCGGGCGAGTTTGGTGTCCTCTGCTTCATAAACGACGCCCATGCCTCCTCCGCCGAGCCTGCGGAGGATCCGATAGTGCCCGATGTTTTGTTGTTCCATTTCGTTGTCGGAAGCAAGATGGTATCTGCCGAATCTGCAGCGGTCAATGCGGCTTGGCTCAAAATGTTTCTTGGACTTCTGCGGCAGAAAACGCGTTTTTTCTATCTTATCGAAACCGAGGGCGGCGAGTGTGGGTAGCCCTTCTTTTGCGGCGAAACTGCGCAGGCGGACTGGAAAATTCGCGCTTGAAGGCGCGGTTAAAAGCGGCTTCGGAACCGTAACCCACGCTTGCGGCAATCTCCGCAACGCTGTCCTCTGTAGATTGCAGAAATTCGGCGCCGAGTTTCATGCGCCATTTGGCTAGATAAGCCATCGGCGATTCATTGAGGAAATGAGTGAACCGATCGGCCAGGACTGTGCGCGAGAGACCGGACTGGCGCGCGAGGCTTGCGACCGTCCATTGTTGCGCGGGATCTTTATGCAAAAGAGCGAGCGCCTGGCCGATTTCGGGATCGCGAGCTCCGGCGAGCCAGCCGACCTGATCCGCCGGCAGCGTATTGATGTAGCGCCGCAGTGTTTCCACGAAGAGAAGCTCGGATAATTTTGCCACTACAAGGCCGCTGCCTGCATTGGAAGTGTTCGTTTGGCCCACAGAAAACTGAATCGAATTGGCGAGCCACTGGCCGGAGGGTTCCTGCGGAACGTGGACCTTGAACATTTTCGGCAGGCCCGCGAGAAACACTTCGCTTAGGCGGGGTTCGCACGCCATGAATCCGCATACAAACTTGGTCAAGTTTCCGCCTTCGCCGTAACGTGCGACCTTAAGACCATGTGAAAGGTGTTTTGCGAAGAGCTTGAAAGAATCGACGGGATTTTCCGGAGATCCATTGCCGAGAAAATGAACATTGCCGTGCGGGAAAATAACAATATCGCCTGCAACGAGCTCTTCTCTCTTGCCTTCCGGAAGACGTGCGTAGGCGGTTCCTTCCGTGAGGTAGTGATAAATGATGACGTGTCCGCCGTCGGGAGCGAGCATTTTTTGTGCTTCGGGCGTAAGCGAAGATCGAAAACACCACGGCGCAGAGAACTCGCCGTTGAAAAACAGCGCGCCCTGCAGCTTAACTGCTTTCAGCACTTCGGAAAGCACGTCCATACAAATAGCATCCCTGAATCCGGCGTTTCTGCCAAGAATATCGGACGAGCAATCAAGTAAAAAGATTCATATTGAAGCATAGTAGCGCTGAGGAAAAAGGACTGCACATGGCGTGCAAGTAGACGGAGGAGGAACGGTGAGCGCAACAGCGAAATCAGTGCCAACGAGTGGGGAATTTGAACAGCTCAAAACAAAGCTGAAAACGACTTGGACGACGGGAGACTACGACACATTTGCCCGGTACATGGAAGAGGGCGCTGTGCAGTTTTACAACCGGTTAGGCATCAAGCCCGGTGCGAAGCTGCTTGATGTCGGCTGCGGAGCGGGGCAGGTGGCGTTGATTGCCGCACGTTCGGGCGCGCAAGTAACCGGCTGCGATATTGCACCGAATTGGTTAGAGAAGGCGCGAACGCGAGCTGCTGCTGAAGGTCTGGATATTCTGTTCGAGGAAGGCGATGCGGAGGCATTGCCTTATCGTAATGGGCAATTTGATGTTGTGGTGAGCCTAGTTGGGGCGATGTTCGCTCCCCGACCGGAGTTGGTTGCGGCGGAATTGACGCGCGTGTGCGGGCCAGGCGGAACGATCGCGATGGCAAATTGGACTCCGGAAGGATTCATCGGCCAAATGTTCAAGGTGATTGCGAAGCATATCGCGCCGTCCGGAATGCCGTCCCCAGCGCTTTGGGGTGATGAAGCGACGGTTCGTAATCGTCTGAATGAGGGAATCGCTGAATTGAAGCTTACGAAGCAAATTTATCGCTTCGAATATCCGTTTCCCCCGCATGCGGTGGTCGATTTCTTCCGTGCGAATTATGGACCGATGACGCGCGCGTTTGCGTCGCTCGATTTGGAAGGTCAAAAGAAGCTTCACGCGGAATTGACGCAACTCTGGGCGTCGCACAACAAGGCGGACGCGACCAAAACGGAAGTGGACGCCGAGTACCTGCAAGTTGTGGCGATTCGCAAGGCGGATGGAGCGCCTGCCACGAAGAGTGGCGCGAGTCGGCGTGCTGCACTGCTTGCGGACAGAATTGAAGAAGGAGCCGCAAAGCTCGCCGCTTTTGCGGAAGGACTCACGGAAGCAGAGTGGCGTTCGGTTGGGTCGGCAGCAGGAACGGACAAGCGTGCGGTTGGGGTGATTGTGCACCATGTAGCCAACATGTATCCGGTTGAAATTGAGGTGGCGAAGGCGGTTGCGAGCGGGAAAGCTGTAACGGATGTTACTTGGGAAGTCGTAGCTGTTCTGAACGGGAAACATGCGCACGAGGCTGCCGAGGTGACGAAGGCCGAAGCACTGGAGCTTCTGCGTAAGAACAGCCGCGATGCGGCTGCCGCGGTCCGGTCCCTTACCGACGAGGAGCTGGATCGGGCTGCGCCGTTCTCGCTGAGCTATGGTGCTCCAGTGACGGCGCAATTCGTAATTGAGGATCACGCCTTGCGCCACAGCTGGCACCATTTGGCACGCATCCGGCAAGCCTTGAAGAAATAATCCGGCTTCCCATCCCCTGAAAAATTCCTGGCAAGGTTCTGCCCCTTGGTGATATCTAAGGGCCAAACGGAGGCCAGTCTGGCCCAAGGGGGATGGGATGCATTTGCTGACGACAATTCACGTGGCATTGAGCTTGATCGGGATTGCGAGCGGATTCCTGGTGATTTTTCAAATGATCGGCGGGAAAACGCTGAGCGGATTGAACGCGATTTTCCTGGTCACGACAATTCTGACCAGCGTGACCGGTTTCTTCTTTCCTATTACTAAGCTAACCCCAGGTTTGGTGATTGGCGCGATTTCACTCGTGGTTCTGGCGATTGCACTGTTTGCGTTCTATTCGAAGAAGCTCGCAGGTGGCTGGCGGACGACCTATGTAGTGACAGCCGTGTTGGCACAATTCTTCAATGTATTGGTGCTCGTCGTACAGTCATTTCAGAAGATTCCTTCGCTGCACGCACATGCTCCGACAGACGATGCGCCCATCGTGAAGATCTGTCAGCTTATTGCATTGGTTGTCTGCGTCGTTCTTGGCGTTTTTGCGGCAAAGGGCTTCAAGCCAGCTACCTCGTAGGTCACAATGCAAAGAGGCTAGCTTTTTGGCGCGTAAAAGCCTTTTCGGGCGAGGACTTTTTGGTCCTTATTGGCCACTTCCACTTTGATTTTGCGGAAGCCGCCGTCTTTTGGTTTGCCAGCAGGATAGTAATAGCCGATCTGGTATTGGCTACGCAACTCTTCTGAAATTTGATCGAATGCCTCTTCCAGCCTTTTCTCCGAAGAAACTTCAATGGTGCGGCCGCCCGTCTCATCGGAAAGCTTCTTCGCAACTCCAGGCTGCCAGCTAAATCCAGGGTCGTGCACCAGCAAAACATGTACGACAGTATCCGACTTCTGCGCTGCTTCGATGGCTTCTTCAAGCCTTACTTTGCTGCCCTCATCCTGCGCATCGGTGATGATGACGAGCGCTTTTCTGCCGGCTTCCGTTCCCAATTTTTCGTTGCATGCCAGATAGACGGCGTCATAAAAATGCGTTCCGCCGGTGTTAGAAGGGATAGTTCCTGGGGTGACCACGCCCCCTCCTCCAACAGCATTTACCCGGGCTTTGTTGATGGCCCGCTCGATGATGTGCTTGTCGTCGGTCCAATCAGCAAGAAGATCTACATCGAGATCGAAGCTGATGACCATCGCTTCATCCCCCTTTTTCATCACCCGTTCGAGAAAGCGTGAGGCGGCGTCTTGTTCTGCAGGTAGGCGGTTGCGTTCACTCCCGCTGGTATCAATAAGCAACCCAATGGTGATGGGTAGCGTCACTTCTTTGCTAAAGAACGCAATCTTTTGTTCTTCATTGTCCTGGAAGACCTTGAAATCTTCTTTTTTGAGGTCCGGGACGATACGCTTATTCTTGTCCCGCACGGTGGCGAAAAGGCTAACCAAGGAAACCTGCGTAGAGATAGTACCGCCGGCCTGCGTGGGCTCTTGTGGCACTGCAGGCACCACAAAGCCGAATGTGAGAGATAAGGCCGCAGCCAAGGCGGCAATTCGGTTCAACAAGGGCATGTATACTTTCCTTTTGGAGTCATTTCCGGCTGGTGCCAGTTTCCGGGCCGGGAATTCCGTGACTTTCGTAAATTGGGATGCGGCTATATGGGGTTTCGGATGCGTCTAATAGATCTTTTTTCCAGGCTACGAAGCCCACCGAGAGGAAGTTTGGCTCGCTCATGATGAAAAGTCCACGAAAAACGCGGGGCACGGCAGTCGTTTCCCTGTTCGTCATGGCTCTGGGCCTTGCCTGTATGATTCCCCTGGTGGCGCAAGAGCCGCCTTCGGCACCGACACCCAAGACGAAGCCAGATATCCAAGTTCCCCCGCCGACGGCACAGCGCACAGCGCCCGTGCAGAACACGGATTCGCCGCCAGCTGCTGCCGCACCTAGTTCAGATTCGCTTGTGATTTTGAAGGCGCGGTCGAATTTGGTTGTGCTGCCTGTCACTGTAAAAGACTCCACTGGCACTCTCGTGCCGGACTTAACCAGAGAAGAGTTCCGTATTTTTGACGACAACGTCGAGCAGAGGCTCTCTTTTTTCACAGTTGAAGCATTCCCGCTGTCGGCGGTC
>Ga0126369_10003767_pt1 | contig 11004 bp, 7 predicted proteins | sample PanSoiMetaPlot_1_FD_109646 | JGI IMG/M metagenome (GOLD analysis project Ga0126369, IMG submission 109646) | Tropical forest soil microbial communities from Panama - MetaG Plot_1 | ecosystem: Environmental > Terrestrial > Soil > Tropical forest > Bulk soil | place: Panama | collected 2016-02-17
ATTCGAGGTTTGCGCAATGTATACAGAGCACATGATGAGAGAAGCAGGAGCGAAGGCATTTTGGCACAGCTGGACTGCCTCTTCATTTGTATCTCGGGCTTCAGATCTGCTGTGGAAGACGTTTCAAGCCCTCAATCGGCGAGTCCCTGAAGGTACATTGCCGGCCCCGAAATGGGCTTCCGGACCGCTGCTCAAAAGTTACGAGCGCAGCGCGCCTCCGTTAGGTTTTCCCAGAACGACGGACTCCCTATGTCCCCGCTGCGTACCCGAAGTCCGCAGCTCCATCGTTCAGGGAAAGGCCGATCTTGCGACGTTGATGGGCGGTCACCGCGGCGAAATCAAAGCCCAAATTGTGGAAGAGGACGGCCGGGTTCTGATGCGTAAGCATTGCGAGAAGCACGGCACATTCGAAGATGTCCTCTCGACTATTCCCGACTTCACGCGCCGCATCGAAGGGTTATTCTTCGGACGCGATTTCCGCTGCGCCGACGACAATCACGTTCACAAGCACGGCAACTCGACCATCAAATACGGACGAGGCGCGGTTCTCACGGTCGATCTGACTAACCGATGCAACATGATGTGCAATCCCTGCTTCATGGACGCTAATCAGGTCGGTTACGTTCATGAACCGAGTTTCGAAGACATCAAGGAAATCTTCGACCGGGCGATTTCCTTCAAACCGCGCCGCCAGATCATCATTCTTCTTTCGGGCGGCGAACCGACCCTATCGCCGTACTTTCTGGACGCCGTCCGCTATGCTAAGAAAGTCGGATTCTATCGCGTGCTTGCTGCAACGAACGGCATCCGTTTCGCCCAGGAACCCGACTTCGTTCGCGAAGCCAAAGAGGCGGGTTTGCACGGCACGTATTTGCAGTTTGATGGAACGACGGAGGAAAAGAATCAGCATCGCGGTGTCGGCAATCTGTTTGAGGTAAAGCTTCAGGCCATCGAAAACATGGCACGGGTAGGAGTAAAAGTCACACTTGTGAACACGATCGTGAACAACGTCAATAATGACAACATCGGCGCTGTTGTCGATTTTGCCGTTCGCAACATCGATAAGATTCAAACGATCGCGTTCCAACCGGTTTCCTTTACGGGCCGCGACGAAGAGATTGACGAGCCCACCCGCCAACTGCATCGATATACGCTATCTGAAATGGTGGCAGACCTGAAAACGCAATTGCACGCCGATCTGCAACCCATGCGCGACTGGTTTCCGTTGTCCTCTTACAGCGCGTTCACCAGCATCATGGACATGCTCCAGGGTGCGGACGCGCCCTGGGGCTGGAGCGCATGCAATTGCCATCCGAACTGCGGCATCTTCACGCTAATTGTAGTCAATCGCAAAACGAAAGAATGGACGCCTTTATTCAAGTTTTTCAATTACGAACAGTTCATTCGCGATGTCGCAGTCATCACGGATACGGCGCGAGGAAAGACTTTGGCTACGGCTCAACTTGCCTTGTCCGTCCTCCGGAACTTCAAAGCGGATCAGGCGCCGAAAGGCTTCCCGATCTCGCAGATCGTGAATTTGTTCCGACCAACTTCGAAGCGTCCCGATAGCGATCGCAACGATCGGATGCAGACGCGTTCGGAAGCTGATGACTGGCGTGTGCTGTGCGTCGAGGGTATGTGGTTCCAGGATCTCTGGACGTACGACTTCCGGCGCACGGAAATGTGCGTCATCCCATATGGGACGCAGGAAGGCGAAATCTCTTTCTGCGCCTACAACACCGGTGTCGGCTGGCGTCAGGTCATCGAAAGCATGCACCGCACTGCTACATTGGCCGAATGGCATCGCACGCGCGGCCGGCATGAAATCTTCGCTAAAGGCAAAACAGTCCCGCTGGAAACGACAGCACACGATCTGAGTCTGCCTACACGGAACTGATCAGTCGTCGACACTTTGTTTAACGCCAAACGATCTTTTACAAGGTTTGCGCTGATTGCCGTCTGGACCGCTTTTTTGTGCAAAGGTCTCTTCTACGCCGCTCTGACTCCGATTTGGGAAGGCTACGATGAGTGGGCGCACTTTGCCTTTATCCAACACGTCGCGGTGCACCACGAACTTCCCGTTCCAGATACACGAATTTCATTAGAGCTTGAACGGGCGCTGGAGTTGGCGCCATTGGCTTGGGGACTGCGGGATTTTCTTCCCCCACCCCACTTGACCCACGACTTGTATTGGAAACTGCCGGCCGACGAGCGTTCCAGGCGCGAGCAGGACCTACTTGCTATCCCAAGCAACTGGCAAACGCAGTCCGGAACCGCGTTCCTGTACGAAGGGAAACAAGCGCCACTTTATTACTTGCTCGTATCGCCTCTCTACAGAGTCATTGAGAACGTAAGTCTTCCCAATCGTGTATTTATCTTGCGGTTACTGAACATTTTGTTGAGCTCACTCGTGATCCCTATCGCGTTTGCCGTTGCACATACTGTTTTCGCCGATAAGCGGGTCGGCATCGTCGTTTGTGCGTTGATAGCGTCCATGCCGGAACTGTATATGGATGCGTTTCGCGTAGGTAACCCAAGCCTTGCGATGGTACTGCACAGCCTGTTTACGCTGTTTTGTTTACGGTCGGTGGAAGGCAAGCTGAAGTATCTTCCGCTTGCAGGTATTACTCTAGGTCTGCTCGTAATCACGAGAGTGCACGGTCTGGCGGCGATTCCGGCGATGTTGCTCGTGGTGATCTATGTGTCGCGACAAGCAAAGACGTATGGTTGGCCGCGGGTTCTTTGGCTAGATGCGGCGGCGTTCACGGCACCGGTTTTGATCGCAGCCTGGTGGTATATACGTAATGTCCGTTTGGTGGGAACTCCCATCTGGTACGATGCATCGCCGTCTCATCCGATGGGACTTGCAGAAATTGCGAGACGTGCATTGAACGTGCGGTGGCGTTCAGGGTTTGAGTCGCTGTTCGGCTCGCATATCTGGTTTGGCAATTGGAGCTTCCTGTCTGTCCGCAGCTGGATGTATCGCGTCTTTCAATTTGTGTGGTTTGTCGCGGCCGTTGGTCTGTTTACCAGAGGCTGGAACAAGCTGAAACAGGTAATTCCGGGCAAGCCAACGAATGAGTCAACAGAGCCGAAGAACCTCTCCATTCTTTTGGCGATCTATGGAGGGTTTTTGCTTGCCGCCACCTATCACATTCTCATGAACTCCATTAATCTCGGCGTCGACGCGTCGGCCGGCTGGTATATATATGCGGTAGTTGTTGCCGAAGGAACATTGATCGTAGCGGGTCTGCTTGCGTTCCGCTGGGGAAAAGCAGTTGTCATAGGTCTCATAGCCTGCTTTGTTTTACTCGAGATGTACGCCACGCACTTTGTGCTGATTCCCTACTACACGGGCTTGATTGCTCACGCGCCCGATGGCGGTCTGCAATCGTTTCATTTGTCTCAATTGAACACGATTGGATTTACTGAAATACTGGCTCGGCTTCAAACCAATAAAGTCTCGTACATGACAAGCCAAGTAATCATCGGGTTATGGTCCTTGTTCGTAGCCGCCTCGTTGACCCTCCCCTTCGTGGCTGCTCGCGCCTTCAGAGCGCCTAAAACATAAATCTCGCGCCAAACTGGGGATGTCAGATTTTTCTCAGGCTGCATCACATCGCGCCGAGCAATGCGAAGGGGCCGGTAGGCTGCGGTAGCCCGCCGGCGGGTTCGGTTGTAACGGCGGCGGCGTTGAGGTTCGTTGCGGTATCAGGAACGGGGACCTCAATGGTGACCGAACCGTCTGCCTCTGTGTTGAACACTTTTGCACTGATCGGAAGCCCATTTTTAGGTACGAACCAGAGTTGATAATCCTTATCTGCCGGGGCGGGTGGCAAGTTCCGAACAGAAAACAACCATTGCTTTTTCGACTGGTCCCAAAAAATTCTTCCACTTGCTTGCGTATTCGGTCCCTGCCCGGCAAGATCCACGACGCGGACGCCCGCGCGTGTGAGCGTCGCAATGGTGTCCTGCCGCTCCGCCAGCTGAACCTCCAGTCGTGCGATTCGACTTTTCAGCGCATCGGTTTCACGCCGAAGCTCACCATTCGTGCGCATGAAACTGAGCGCCACCGCCACCGACGTGAGGGCTATGATGGCCGTCGCCCACTGCAACCAGCGAAACCCGGCCGGTTGTGGCCGGCTGACGGGTACCGCCTGCCGGGCTTGCTGCATCAGCCGGACTTTCACCGTCGGGGACGGACTCGACGAAGGCACGCTGAACGCAAGCATGGAGATTGCGGACTGAAGTTCCTTCACTTCGGCCTGGCAGACAGTGCATTGATCTTCATCGAGATGACGCGCATACTCCAGCCGCTCGCTGTCGCTCATGGCGCCCGCAGCGAAAAGGCTCGCGCGTTCCTGAAGATCATCCGTCAGTTCGGTGTGCCTCATATTCACAAATACGGCCGCAACCGTTTCCTCAGATGCATAATCCCTGTGCGGATGCGGTCCTTTACCGTTCCCAGCGGCTGCCCTAGAGCTGCCGCGATTTCGGTGTGGCTCATTCCCTGGAAGTATGCCATCTCGACGGGAATTCTCTGCTGTTCCTGCAGCGATTGCAAAGCTTCGTGGACGGCCTTGCGCGTGTCCGTTTGGACGAAAGGATCGGGTTGGGCAGGCGCAGCGGTCGGATCGTTATGCTTGTCGGGGTCGCTGGTTGCGACCTCATGCCGGCCTGTGGAGCGTAGACGATCGATGGCCCGCGTGCGCGCGATCGTCAGGAGCCACGCAACCGGCTTACCTCGGGAGACGTCATATCGAGATGCTTGTTGCCACACCTGCCAGAAGACATCCATCAGTACGTCTTCGGCGTCTTCCCTGTTGCTTACAATCCGCAACACGAGGCTGAACGCAAGACGGTTGTAACGCGTATAAAATGCATCCAGCGCGTCCGCATCTTTCGATGCCATGCGTCGGATCCACTCGCGGTCCTGTTCAGTCCGGTCGTCTTCAACCATTTCGAGGAACATGGTAACGGACACAGCGCTGTGAAGAAAAGATTGGGAACTCGGAATTGACCACTGCTCAGATCTGACCAATGTTCAATTCTCAATGCTCAATTCCTATCCGAAAAAACCAGCAGCCACTATGAAACGAGTCCCCTCGGATAAGAATTGAGAATTTGGATTTAGGTATTGGTCAGATCTTCTTCTTCCTGCACCTGACGATGACCGCTACAATCCCTGTTTTCATTCAATAGGTACTACGCACGGATCATGCGGGGCGGATGGGAAAAAAAAGCGGCATGTGTTTCAGCCGCGGAGCTCAATTCGAGATGGTGTGTTCCATCCAACCGCCGTTGACCATGCGTAGTGAATGATGAACATTCTGCGCATTGCAATCATGCCTTCTGACGCTCGCAGCGCTCCAAACCGCAGCGGCCGCACATGACTTTTCAACCAGCTATTCCCGGGTGACCATTGACGGCACAACCGTCGAGGTCCTCGGCTTCTTCTGGTTCATCCAACGCTGTTTTCTGGCGGGTTAGGGATGCACCACGGAGCGGTGCATATCTTCCGAATTCTCCGGGTCTTTTCCATTGCACATTGCGTTTGTTTTTTCTATCGTCGAGCAACTTTTGGGAAAGGAGCCTTCAGATGCCTTGTAAACCCTTCTCGATTACACTTGCCGTTCTCGCACCCGACAACAAACGCCAGGTTTCTTTTGCCGTCAGTAAGGGCTGCATTACTGACGACCAACCTTTTTACGTGCTGAATTTTGTGTTGCGCGACAGGGTAGATGGCGATTTCCAGGATCGCGTGAGGTTGCATGTCACAGTCGGCGAGGAGGACAACCCCAAGGCCCAGGCATTGATCGACGCGGGACTCACTAAGACTCAACTCGGTTTTCTCCAAGGTCCGATGACCAACAAAACGAAAACTCTTCCGAAAGGAACAACGAGCGATTCGCCCAGCGAAAAATCACTGGCCTCCATTGTCAACAAATAGACTTCATGGCAACTCACAGAGCTCGCGGGCTTGTACTAGTTGCAATTCTGGGCTGGTGCACTGCCGGATGGGCGTTTCCATGGCCCGAAGATGCGAATCGGTGTGTTGGCACGTTTGGCAGCTATGCGGACCTCGGATATGTTGTCCGCGCAATTCGAGTGGCGCCTCTTGTCGGTATTCTTCCTAACGAAGCCGAATTTCGCGATGCGCTTGTACGTGTAGAAGACAACCTGAAGCCGCTGGACACAGGGCAACTCGTGGACAGTCCACTAAGTTTGCGAAGAATGTCCAATCTTCAGGAAGCATTAAGGGACGAACTCGAAAAGCGGCAGTTGATCGGAAAGACGGGATTTCAGTTCATAGCACCGGCCATCCGAAACTGTAATGCTTCCGCGAATCCTCCGACGCTGGAAATTGAGTACCGAATGCTGTCGCTCGTCCAACCGTCCTCAACAACGATCAATTTTGAAAGTGATGAACGAACCGATCGTGAAAAGGAACGAGACGGGCAGGCAGGTAGTTCAGCGCCGCGCATCGTCTTTAAAACACTCGCGGGCTACAACCCCTCGCGAGAACTTTTCGGCGGGGCGCGCTTTGCAGCTTCGACGGGCGCACCCGTTTTCCAGAAGATCGACTTGACGAGTTCCGGCTCAGGCTCGAGCAGGACCGGCGACGGTTCGCTCTTCGGCAGTCGTGACTTCGGGAAGGGGGCACTCGATCACATCGAGTGGCGTCTGGGATATACGTACTCGCGCATCGAGTCCGACAACGTGAAGTTGAGGCAAGGGACAGTGCTGGGACAATTCTTCGGCTCAACGCGGCCCGTGGGAGCCAGCGATCTGATCTTCAGGTTCGGCACAAGCATCGAAGGTGGCAACAGACAGGCGGACTCTATCGTGGAGTCCTCGGCACAGTCCGGCTTGCCGCATTCGGGTTATCGCGCCGTGAAGCTCTATGTTGGCGAATCGATCCGAGTCAGCCGGGGCAACTGGAAAGCGTCATACGGGCTGCTTCTCGGGAATGCAGGTGAAGGAATCAAGGTCGATTTTGTAAAACACATCTTCGACAGCGCGTACCAAACGCGCATATTGCCGCGCGATCACATGCCGTTGCATCTGGCGACACAGGTGACCGGAGGCTGGTTGCAGGGTACTTCAGGCCGCACACCCGTGGCCGAGCATTTCTTTGGCGGCGACGTTCAGAACGAGTTCATCAAAGGAGACTCCTGGCGGATCGGTAGCAGTGCGCTCATCCGCAGCTTCCCCCAAAACCGCTTGGGGGGCGCGGGAGGCACGAACTTTCTGTCGATGAACGTTACACTTGCGCAGACGATCTGGGGACGGGAGTTGCTTCCACCAGAGATTACACACGACGCCACTCTGCTGGCAGCACTAGAGGGTCAACTGATGACTGCGCGTGGAGCCCTCACGCAGGATGAAACTGCGGACAGCGATCAAGTCCGAAGATTGCGCGACAAAATGAAAACGTTAGGTCCTCAATTGGACAATCTCCGCACGGTTCTTGACAGCCTGAACCGGCAAATCGGCTCAATGCCCGCCGAGAAGAAAGATCAGATCCTTCAGCTGATCGCTAAGTTTGATGAGGCGGATCCGGATACAGGGATCATGCCCATCAGCAACATTCGCGACGCTATCGAAGACGATGACATCCACAACGTCGAGCGTCACGGAAAGGAACTCACTGAAGACGATGCCGACATGAAAGCGCTGATCAAACTGCTGCGGGAAGCGGTCGCAAATCTCGGAACGGCCTTGAATGGAACCGGACTGCCGGATATGGAATTAGCCACGGCCGATGCAGGTTTCGCCCGGACACAAACCGAGATCTCAACTGCGTACAGGGATGTGGAGGCTCTCGAGGCCTACGCAGCAAGCGAAGTTGAATCTGTCTTGAGGACCTTGAAAACGCCGGTCTCTGGAACGGGCGCAACCATCGATCAAATTCTTGACCGGATCCGTCAGCAACTGGCGCCTATTACCATAAGGATTCAAACCGACCTCCACGGACGACCCTCGGATACAGCAGCCGATATCACGCGACGGCAACGTTTACTCGAAATGCAAACGTTACTCGACTCCGTCGAGACATACGCCGAGAAGGCATCAGCTGCGTTTGGTCGGGCGAATGACGCTCTGGCAAAACATGATTTCGAATCGGCCAAACACAACGCCGATCTGGTCGTGCTCGGGTTTGGTGGCGCGATGCCGTCCTATATTTCGGGTCTCGACAACTCGGTCCAAAGCCTCCAGAAGCCAATGGAGGAAGAAAGATTGTCGGCTGAATGGGAGCGTCTTCATGCCCTGGCGCAGAGCTTGCTGAAGATTCAGGCAGCGACACAGACGCCGATGAAACGCGTGCGTATTCCGATATCCGAGCGAAGGGCGAACAAAACCGTGGATTTCATCGGACGACTGTTCGATGTCTTTTTCAGAGAGCTCAATTTGGTTGGAGTCAGTCCGCTACTTTTAGTGGACGCTGCCCGAGTGGGATCAGGAATTCCAAACCAGCGTGATGGTTTTCGCTACGGGATGGGCACGGGTATACGCTTTGCTCTTATCAACGTTAATTTTGATGCGGGATATTCATTCAATCTGAAGCGTCTTCCCGGTGAGCCGCCCGGAGCTTTTGTGTTTGCTTTGGATATCGGCAACATCTTCAATTAGCGTGACGGGCTGTTGCCCAACTCGAATTCGAGATGTTCCGGACGAATGAGCCGCTCCGCGGCTGAAGCGAGTCATAAAAATGAGTCCCTCAGCGCCGCCCACAGGTCACAGTAATAATGCCATTCAATCCTCCGCGCGGCGCCCCACCCTCAAAGACGTTCTGCCGTACCTGTACTTGCTACGCGTTAGTTGGATTTCTGTTTCGTTCGTGATCGCCCTTGTTCTCGCCGCGCTGTTCTCCAGTTTGCAGAGCATTTTGGAAGGCGCATTCGACCTCACGCCACATCAAATCTTCTGGGTGACGTTTGCGGCATGTCTCTGTGGAGTCACCATTGCCGTCGCGGCATCTTTGGTTCTGGAATACGGTCCACTGCGATTTGCCAATCGCCCACCACTGGAGGAAAGAACCGTTCGCCTTCGCCGTTATATTTGGCTTTCCTGTGCATGTGTTCTGCTTACGGTTATGCCCATCCTCCTTCTGGTTAGGCGCACGAACTCATTCAGCGCTTACACTGTCGCGTTGTGGAGCCTGCTGGGTTTGCTGCCCTTCTTTGCGGTGGCGGCTATCGCTTACTTCGGCTGGAAAATACCCGGAGACCCGTTCCTTAAATGGCTGATCAGTTTGTTGTCCTGGAGCCCGGAAGGGTATTTGGATTCGTCCGGGAAGGGTCTTCTGCCTGGACACGCTTTTGCTCTTGTGTGGGCATTCGTGTTTCTCGTTTTCCATTCACTCGTCGGAACGGTGTCCTTCTGGTTCGGGCAGCTTCGAAACGTACCGACGCTGATCTTTGTTCTCGGAATGATCTCCGTCACATGCTGGTTCTTTTCGGGACTGGCATTCTTCTTCGACAGGTTTCGCATACCTGTGCTTGTCCCATTCTTCCTCATCGTCGGCTTCGCGGGATTGTGGCAGGACTCGGATCATTTTTTCTCGGTGCATGAGGGGCAAATTCCATCGATCAATCCTGGAGAGATCCTGGATCCTACTGTCTCGCCAACGCCGATTCTGATTGCTACAAGCGGCGGCAGAATTCATGCCGAGGCATGGACCGTCCAGGTCTTGACTGCGCTCGATGCCCGTTTTCCAGAATTCTCAAAGTCCATCCGGCTCATCAGTGCAGTCTCTGGCGGAAGCGTAGGCGCCATGCAGTACGTTGAAGGCCGGTACGGAGAATGGTGGAATCAGTGCTCAAGCGCGAATCCAAAGGAAAACTGTTTTCAGGAGTTGGTTCGGGTGTCTACCGAGTCCAGCCTCGAATACGTCGGCTGGGGGCTTGTCTACCCGGACGTCGTTCGATCATTGTTTCCTCCTTTGGTTCCGCGACGTTTGGATCGTGGCTATGGACTCGAAACCGCATGGACAGAGGCCTGGCAGCGTCCGAACACGTTAACAGGCACCATGACAGACTGGATGAAGGAGTTGCGAGATCGTCGCAAGCCTGCCGTTGTCTTTAATTCGACACTGGTCGAAACCGGCGATCGGGTCATCTTTGCTAATTTCGACTTTGATGATAGCGGTAAACCCAGCCCGCTGGGCACCACACCGCCCATCACCTTTCGAAAGCTATTCCCGAATCAAAAAAATAACGTTCTGGTTCGAACCGCCGTCAGACTTTCAGCGGCGTTCCCCTATGTTTCTCCTGTCGCGCGATCTGAAGAAGACCTGCCGCCGCGTTTGAGATATCACTTCGCCGATGGCGGCTATTACGACAACTACGGCGTTCTTTCCGCTGTGAATTTCATAGATGAAGGCCTGCGTGAAAACAAACCTAATAACAAAAAGATTCTGCTGATTGGGATTCGTGATTTCAAAGGTGAAGGTGGACCTCGAGCTGCGAAGGGATCGCAAGGCTGGTTTCAGCAGCTTCGCGCTCCTGTTGCAACCTTGCTCCACGTTCGCGACACAGCTCAGAGGAACCGGAATCAGACCGATGTCGAACTACTTCGACAGGCGCTGTCACGCCTCGGCGTGGACTTGGTATCTGCGATCTTCGAATATCCGGACGCCGATACGCCTCTGTCGTGGCACTTGACCTCAGAGCAGAAAAGCCAAATTAGTGCAGATTGGAAGGCGGAGTTTGTAAATGGTGTGGGTAGCGAACAGGTTCGGATAGTTGAAGACTTCCTGAATACGAAAAGATGAAGAGCTAACTTCGATTCGAGATGGCGTGTGAGCGACCCCCTGCCGCCTTCGGCGGCTATCCCCCTCACGAGGGGGAGACGCGAGCGAAGCGAGCGAGGGGGTCGCTCAGCCGCCATCTCAGTCGATCGCGATCACCTCAACATTTTCCGTACTGTCCTCAGCAACGCGGATCTTCGCTCCGAGCATCTCGGAATTTCGCATGAATTCCGGATCGAACCAGGAATCTC
>Ga0126369_10003768_pt1 | contig 11004 bp, 12 predicted proteins | sample PanSoiMetaPlot_1_FD_109646 | JGI IMG/M metagenome (GOLD analysis project Ga0126369, IMG submission 109646) | Tropical forest soil microbial communities from Panama - MetaG Plot_1 | ecosystem: Environmental > Terrestrial > Soil > Tropical forest > Bulk soil | place: Panama | collected 2016-02-17
CAAAGAGCGCGATCAGCTCGTCGCCCGTGTGCGGGCGCAGAAGAAGGAGGGACCGGCCGCCGGGCCTCCCGGCGGACGCCGCGCCTGGCCGCCGCGCTACCTCGAGGATGCCGACATGAGCGGCACCGACTGCGGGCTCCACGGCCACAACCAGATGCCGTTCATGAGCGAGAGCGAGCACAAGGCGCTCCTGGAAGGGGAGGTGCAGCAATGATCCGGCACCCGAACTTCCGCCGCGCGGCCATCGCCGCGCTCGTGCTGTGCGCGGTTCCGGCGTCGCGCGTCGCGCCGCTCCATGCCGAGACGCTCGCCCTGACCGGCGCCACCGTGCATACGGTGAGCGGCGGGACGCTCGACAACGCCACGGTGGTGGTGACCGACGGCAAGATCGCAGCGGTCGGCGCCGGCGTGACCGCTCCGGCCGGGGCGACCACGGTGTCGTGCGCCGGGAAGCACATCTATCCCGGGATGATCTCGTCCAACACGATTCTCGGGCTGACCGAGGTGAGCAGCGTGCTCGGCACCAACGACCAGAACGAGACCGGCAACGTGAACCCGAACATCCGGGCCGAAGTGGAGATCAACCCCGAGAGCGACCTGCTGCCGGTGACGCGGGTGAACGGCATCACCAGCGCGCTCTCGGTCCCGCGCGGCGGCGCCATCACCGGCACCTCGGCGCTCATCCATCTCGACGGCTGGACGCAGGAGGACATGACGGTCAAGAAGCCGGTCGGCCTCCACGTGGTGTGGCCCAGCCTCTCGATCAACCGCGCCTGGTGGGAAACGCGCAGCGAGGAGGACCAGAGGAAGGCGCGCGAGGAGCAGATCCAAGCGATCCGCGACGCGTTCGAGAACGCGCGCGCCTACTGGACGGCGCGCGATGCCGAAGGCAAGACCGGAATCCCGCGCCACGACCGCGACGTCAAGTGGGACGCGATGGGCAGGGCGCTGCGCGGCGAGATCCCGGTCATGTTCCAGGCCAACACGCTCGCCCAGATCCACTCGGTGCTGCGCTTCGTGGACGAGCAGAAGCTCAAGAACGTGGTGCTGGTGGGCGCCGCCGACGCCTGGCGCGTGACCGACGAGCTCAAGGCGCGCGACATCGCGGTCATCACCGGCGAGCCGCTCTCGCTCCCGAGCCGGAGCTACGAGGCATACGACACCGGCATGGCGCTGGCGGCGAAGCTCCAGGCCGCGGGCGTGCGGTTCTGCATCTCCGACGACGGCGGCTCGACCAATGCCCGCAACCTGCCGTACGAGGCGGCGATGGCGGCGGCGTTCGGCCTGCCGCGCGACGAGGCGCTCAAGAGCATCACGCTTTACCCGGCGCAGATCCTGGGTGTCGCGGACAAGCTGGGCTCGATCGAGCCGGGCAAGATCGCGGATCTGATCGTGACGGACGGCGACCCGCTCGAGATCACCACGCAGGTCGAGCAGGTCTACATCAACGGAAGACCGGTCTCGATGGAGACCCGGCACACCCGTCTGTTCCACAAGTACGATTCGCGGCCGCGCGGTCCGATGGCGCGCAAGACGACCGGGAACCCACCGCCCCAGGGATCGGGGCACTGAGCAAGGAGAGGAGCATGGCAACCATCACGCAGCATGCACCTGGCACCTTCAGCTGGCCCGAGCTGGCCACGCTGGACCAGGACGGAGCGAAGGCGTTTTACACGAAACTGTTCGGCTGGGAGTTCAACGACAGCCCGATGGGCCCGGGCGAGTTCTACACCATGCTCAAGATCGGCGGCCGCGATCTCGGCGCGCTCTACTCGATGCGCAAGGAGGAGCGTGCGCACAACGTGCCGCCGCACTGGAACTCGTACGTGACGGTGGTGAGCGCCGACCAGTCGGCCGTCAAGGCGAAGTCGCTGGGCGGAACCGTGATCATGGAGCCGTTCGACGTCATGGAGGCCGGCCGCATGGCGGTGATCCAGGATCCGACCGGCGCCATGTTCTGTATCTGGCAGCCGAAGAAGCACAACGGCGCCGGCGTGCTCGGCGAGAACGGCTCACTGTGCTGGACCGAGCTCATGACCGGGGATGCCGCCAAGGCCAGGGCGTTCTATACCGGGCTGTTCGGCTGGGCGGCGGAAGAGAAGAGCATGGGGCCGGGCTTCACCTACACCACCTTCTCGAACGGCGGTGCGCCGGCAGGCGGCATGATGCAGCTCACCCCGGAAATGGCCCACATCCCGCCCAACTGGGGCGTCTACTTCGCGGTGGCGGACACCGACGCCACGGTCGCCAAAGCCACCTCGCTGGGCGGCAAGACGATCACGCCCGCGACCGAAGTCCCGGGGGTCGGTCGTTTCGCGATCCTCCAGGACCCGCAGGGCGCGGTGTTCGCCGTGATCAAGCTCTCCGGGATGGCCTAGCCAGCCGGGTTCCTCCGCGCGCGGGGCCGCTCCTCATGGGGCGCCCCGTTCGCATTCAGGGCTGCTATCATCCGGGGGTGAGCAGGCGGCCCGGCAGCATCGTGTCCGGCGCGGTTTGGTCCCTCGCGATCGGCATTCTCGCCGCCATTTCGGCGGCAGGGCCGGTGGCCGGGCCGGCGGTGGGCCAGGACTCCCTCACGGCCGCGGCGCCGATTCCATTCGCGGCCTCCGGCGATTCGGTGGCTCGGCCCGCGGTGGATTTCGACGCGTTCTTCGCCGCGGCGATGAACCAGGAGCCCGACTCCACGCAGGTGGCGCGTGTGCGGAACTTCAGCTTCGAGCGCGCGACCGGGCGCTTCACGCTGATCGAGGGCACCCTGTGGCTGGGGACACCGGTGGGAGGCCGGGTGTGCACCGCCGTGTTCGAGGGTCGCGGCCGGTTCTGGCTCTCACCTCCGAGCCCGATCGAGCGGGAGCAGGTGCGTCGCGCCTACGGGCGGGACACCGTCGAGCGCGGGTTCGATCAGCTGGTGGTGATCGCGGCCGACTCCACCTTTGACGAGTTTCGCCGCCAGCTGCCCTTCGGCACCGGGCGCACCACCAAGCAGGCGGTCGCGGCACTCGACGAGTGCCTGCACTACGTGAGCGACAACAAGACCGGCGAGATCGAGGTGGGGCTGGCGCAGCCGTTCCTCGAAGGCCGCAGCGACGATCATTTCTTCAGCCTGATCGACTCGACCAAGGGGGGGCGCCTGTTCTTCGAGGTCAATCCCCGCAACCGCGAAGACGTGGTGCTGTGGCGCGAGCCCAAGAGCCGGCACGTCGGCCTGTGGCGGGTCTACCGGCGCGACGACGTGACCATGTTTCCGCGCGACAGCACGGCCGCGAGCCGGACGGTCGAGGACACGCGGCCGCTGCTCTCGGTCAAGCAGTGGACGATCGATTGTCACATCGGCGGAAGCATGAGCTTCTCGGCGGTCGCGAACGTCACCTGCCAGTCGCAGGCGGCATTGCCGCAACGCTGGGCGTCGTTCTCGCTCTTCGACAAGCTGGCGGTGGATTCGGTGGCCTGGGTGGATGGCCGTCCGGCGCGCGCTTTCCGCAGCCGGCGGAGCGACGTCTTCTGGGTGCGCTGCGAGCCGCCCCTCCAGCCGGGCGAGACACGCACGCTGCGCGTCGCCTACCACGGCCCGCTGATCTACCGCGCGGGGGACTGGATGCTGCTCGGGAGCTCGATCGACTGGTATCCCGAGCCCGAAGGGCGGCACAAGGCTCCGTTCGATGTTACGTTCCACTATCCATCCCAATACCACCTGGTGTGCATCGGCGATTCGATCTCGAGCCAGACCCGCGACGGCCTCACCACCGCCCGCTGGCGCTCCGAGCGACCCATCCACAACGCATCGTTCGTGATCGGATTGTTCGACGAGGAGAGCTTCTCGGGGACCGAGCCCCCCCGGGTCACGGCGCTCATGTTCCGCGGCAAGGCCGACCCGATCCGGGTCTCGTTCGGCGAGGTGCAGGTGCAGAGCGGGTCGCGCATGGACCGCAGCGTGGCCGTCGAGGCGGCGCAGGCGGTGGCGTTCTTCACCCGCACGCTGGGACCTCCGCCCGTCTCCCGCATCGTCGTCGCCGAGGTGCCCGACGCCAAGGGCGAGGCGTTCCCGGGGATCATCCAGATCACCTGGACGCCGTTTCAGGGGAAGAACGTGGCCGCCGAGGACGTGGTGTTCCGCGCCCACGAGGTGGCGCATCAGTGGTGGGGCTACGGCGTCGACTTCCAGTCATACCACGACCACTGGCTGAGCGAGGGTTTTGCCGATTTCTCGGGGCTCTGGTACCTGCAGGAATCGGTAGGCGATACGCGGGCCTACCTCGCGGTGCTGGCCGCGTGGCGGGAGCAGATCCTCGAGGATCTGAGCTACAAGCCCTCGGACGCGCCGCCGGCAGGCCCCTTGTGGCTCGGCTATCGCAGCGCGCGCGTCGAGGTGCCGGTGGACTACGCGCTCATCGTCTACAAGAAGGGCGCCTGGGTGCTGCAGATGCTGCGCAGCCTGATGACCGACATGGAGAACGGGAGCGACGAGAAGTTCGCCAGCCTGATGCGCGACTTCTACGCGCGCCACGAGGGCAAGGCCGCCACCACCGAGGACTTCCGCCGCGTCGCCCAGCGCTACGCCGGTCAGGACCTGGGCTGGTTCTTCGACGAGTGGGTCTATGGCACCGACGTTCCCACCTACCGTTTCGCCACGCGCACCGAGCGCACCGCGGACGGCAAGTACCGCGTGCGCTGCCGCGTCGAGCAGACGGGCGTGCCGGCGGAATTCCGCATGCCGGTCCCGATCGGGATCGACTTCGGCAACGGCAAGGTCGCGCGCGTGCGCGTCGAGGTCAAAGGCCCGCGCTCGGAGTTCGACCTGCCCCTCATGCAGCAGGCGCCGAAGGCGGTGCTCTTCAACGATCTCGAATCGGTCCTGTGCCGCGTGGAGGAGGTCAAATGGTGAGCGGTACGAGCGCGGTGCGCTTCGAAGTCGGCGAAGGGGCCGCGATCCTGGAGCGCACGCCCGGCATTCTGAGCGCGTGGCTCACCGGGCTCCCCGAGACCTGGACACGCGCCACCGAAGGGCCCGACACCTGGAGCCCATTCGACATCGTCGGCCACCTGATCGACGGCGAGGAGACCGACTGGATCCCGCGCGCGCGCATCATCCTGGCGCAGGGCGAGGACCGTCGCTTCGTGCCGTTCGACCGCCTGCGGCACCTCAATGACTGCGACACCGCGACGCTGGCCGGCCGGCTCGAGCGCTTCACCGACCTGCGCGCGGAGAACCTCGAGATCCTGCGCGGCTGGTCGCTCACACCGAAGCAGTTGGCGCTCACCGGGGTCCATCCCGAGTTCGGCGACGTGACGCTCGCGCAGTTGCTCGCCACCTGGGTGGCGCACGACCTGGATCACCTGATGCAGATCGCGCGCGTGATGGGGCTCCGCTACGAGCAGGCGGCCGGCCCGTGGAAGGCCTACCTGCGGATTCTGCGGTCGTAGGCAGTTCTTCGGGACCGGGATCGCGTCTGATGCGCACGTCGAACCTGGCCAGGGTGCGCGAGGACTTCGACACGATCGCGCGCTTGAGCGACACGTACGGCTCGGGGTCGGATCGCTACGACGCGTTCCTGGCCGGACAGGTGCGGGTGCGCGCGAGGCGGGTGCTCGACATCGGCTGCGGCCTCGGCCGGCTCGCCGCGCGCCTGACGGCGCCCGGCCGGGAGGTTCTCGGCGTCGATCTCTCGCCCGAGATGATCGCGCGTGCGCGCACCTCGAGCGCCGGCACGCCGGGGCTCAGGTTCGAATGCGGCGACTTCTTCGATCTGGATCCGCGCGACGGCCGGTTCGACTGCGTGCTCTCCGCGGCCGTCCTGCATCATATGGACGCGGACGCGGCCATCGCGCGCATGATCCGGCTGCTTTCGCCGGGCGGCCGGCTCATCCTCCACGACCTGCGCGCGGACGACAGCCTCGCGGACCGCGCCCGCGCGGCATGGGCGCTCGCACACCTTGCCCTAGGGCGGCTCCTGCGCACCGGGCGGTTGCGGAGCCCGAAGGTGGTGCGCGAGGCCTGGGCGCGGCACGGTGCGGGAGAGGTGTACCTCACGTTCCGCGAAGCCGGCTCGCTTGCGGCGCGGATGCTGCCGGGATCGGTCATGCACTACCACTGGCTGTGGCGATATACGATTGTGTGGGACAGAATGTCCGCGGCGTCGGGTTTGGGCTAGAATCCCGGCGCTCGCCGTCGCGGTTCCCTCGCCGAAATTGGAGACCGTCATGAACTGCCTGTACGAGGACAGCCCCGAAGGTGTCCGCGTCATTCGACTCATCGGCCGCATGGACATCCAGGGCGCCGAACAGATCTCGCTGCAGTTCACCGCCCTGTGCGCCGGAACCGCGCCGATCCTGGTCAACCTGTCCGAGCTGGATTTCATCGGCTCGCTCGGGATCGGCACGCTGGTGGCCGCGGCGCGGACGGTCCACCAGCGCAACGGCCGGTTCGTGCTCTTCGGCGCCAAGGCCGACGTACTGACGGCGCTCAACCGGACGAATGTTCCCGCCATTATCCCGACGCGCGACACCTGGGCCGAGGCCCGCGCCCTGGTCGCCGCGCCCGCCTGAGCGGATCCCGATGAAGCGCGCCCGCCGGATCCCGAACCGGATCTCCGAGCTGCGCCCGCTCTCGACCTGGGCGGTCGAAGCCGCGAGCGAGCTGGGATGCCCGCCGAGCCGCTGCTTTGACATCGACCTGTGCCTGACGGAAGGCGTCTCGAATGTCATCCGGCATGGCTATGCCGACGATGCGCTCCATGAGATCGATGTCGAGCTGACCCGCGAGCCGGGCGCCGTGGTGGTGCGAATCGAGGACGATGGCCGTCCGTTCGACCCGTTGTCCGCGCCCGAGCCGGTGCGCGCGCCGCTCGAGGCCGCGCGGCCGAGCGGACGCGGCATCGCGCTCCTCAAGGACTCGGCGGACGCGGTGAGCTACGAACGTGTGGATGGCCGCAATCGTCTCTCCATGAGATTCGCGTTCGACGACTGATCCGGCCCCGGCGACGCGCCTGGGAGGGAGGCTTCATGAGCGATTCCTCGACCGACTTCCATCGCGCGTCACCGATCCTGCGCGTGCGCGATCTGGCCACGAGCGTCGACCACTATCGTCGCGTGCTCGGGTTCAAGCTTGGCTGGGAGACCCCGCACATGGTCTCGGTCTTGCGCGGCGACGCATCCCTCATGCTGTGCCAGGGCCATCAGGGTCGGCCCGGCACCTGGATATGGATCGGCGTCGCCGATACCGACGTGCTCGAGCGCGAGTACCGGGCATCGGGTGCCACGATCCGGCTTCCGCCCACCAATTATCCCTGGTCGTACGAGATGCACGTCGAGGATCCGGACGGGCACGTGATCCGGCTCGGCGCCGACCCGAAGAAAGATCGCCCATTCTCGGAGTGGGTCGTCTGGTACCCGGTGCGCACGGACGAGTAGGCGTGTCGCAGTCGCGGTTTCTCGAGGCCGAGTGGCGGGATCTCGCGATGCTGAACTACGAAATCGACTCGACGCTCCTCGCGTCCCGCGTCCCCCGGGGCTGCGAGCCCGACACCTGGTCCGGGCGCACGTTCGTGAGTGTCGTGGGTTTCCGCTTCCTCCGCACCCGCGTGCTCGGCGTGGGAATCCCGTTCCACCGTGATTTCGAGGAGGTGAACCTGCGCTTCTACGTGCGCCGCCGGTGCGAGGGGGCGTGGCGGCGCGGCGTGGTGTTTGTCAAGGAGCTGGTGCCGCGGCCGGCGATCGCGTTCGTCGCGCGAACCGTCTACGGCGAGAACTACGAGGCGCTGCCGATGCGCCACGCCGTCGCGCGCAACGGGGTGGGACGGCTCGCCTACGAATGGCGGGTGGGTGACAGGTGGCAGGGGCTCTCCGCGGTGTTCTCCGGAGCGCCGGAAGTGCCCGGCGACGATTCCGAGGAGGCGTTCATCACCGAGCACTACTGGGGCTACTCGCACCAGGCGGACGGCTCGACCGTGGAGTACCAGGTCGACCACCCGCGCTGGGCCGTGTGGCGCGCGAGCGAATCGACACTTTCCTGCGACGTCGCGGCGCTGTACGGCCCGGAGTTCGTTCCCGCGCTCGCTGCGCGGCCCAGCACCGCCTTCGTGGCCGACGGCTCGGCGGTGATCGTGCGTCGCGGGCGGCGGATCGAGAGCGAAGCGTCATGAGCGGTCGCGAGTCCCTCGATCCGCTCTTCCGCCAGGCGATCACCGCGATCGACGCCGGGGACCTGGCGACGCTCGAGGACCTGCTCGAGCGGCATCCCAGGCTCGCGTGCGAACGGCTGGAGGAGCCGGGCGCCTGGCTGCGCGATGCGATCGGACCGGCGCTCGACAGCTTCTTCGCTCGGCCCTATCTGCTGTGGTTCGTGTCCGAGGACGCGGTGCGTGCCGGGACCCTGCCCGAGAACATCGCGGCGTTGACGCGCGCCATCACCGCCGCCGCCCGGCGCGCGGGCGCGGCCGGTCTCAAGGAGCAGCTCGACTACGCGCTCCGGCTCGTGGCCTGGTCGGGGGTGGCGAGCGAATGCGGCGTCCAGCTCGAGCTGCTCGAGGTGCTGATCGCCGAGGGCGCCGCCATGGCCGGCGTTCCCGACGATGCGCTGGTCAACGGCCACGTGGCGGCCGCAGCGCATCTCATCGCGCGCGGCGCGCCGCTCACGCTCGGGAGCGCCCTGTGCCTGGAGCGCTGGGACGACGCGGCGCGGCTCGCGCCGGGAGCGAGCGAATCGGAGCGACGGTTCGCGTTCGTGCTCGCGGCACTCAACGGGAAGGCGGAAGCGCTGCGCTGCATGATCAGCTTGGGGGCCGACGTCAACGCGCGCAGCGAGAACCTCTTCTCGCACGGAACGCCGCTCCACCACGCGGTGTGGTCGGGCTCGCTGGAAGCGGTCGAGGTGCTGGTCGAGGCCGGCGCCGACCCCGCGGCTCGCGACACGATCTGGGACGGAACGCCGCTCGGGTGGGCCGAGTACGCGATCCGCGAAGGACGCGCGGCGCGGCCGGGGAGGGCGTACGCGCAGATCGCCGATTACCTGCGCCGCCGCATGCCGGCCGCGTGAGCGCGGCGGTTGACGCGGTGCGACGCGACGTGGATCCTCGCCCGCAATCATGACCGAGAACGGGATCCCGCTCGCGTGGTTGCCCACGCTGCCGCGCCGCTATGCGGCGACCGCGGTGGATGGCGCGCTGATGCTGGTGGCGCTGGTGGCGCCGACGGCGTTCTGGGGCGCGGACGACGCGGCCGCCCGCGGCATGCGTGCGGCGCTCGTGGTGGGCGCATTCCTCGTCTACGAGCCGCTGTGCACCGGGCGGTTCGTCACGCTCGGACAGTGGGTCACCGGTGTCCGGGTGCGGAGCTTCGACAGCGGCGAGCGGATCGGCGTGCCGCGCGCCTTCCTGCGCATCTGGATCAAGATCCTGCTCGGGATCCTCTCGTTCGTGGTCATGCCGTTCGTTCCCGGGCGCCGCGCCCTCCACGATCTCGCGACCGGATCGATCGTGATCATGGCCGGCGCCGGGATGGAGTTCTCGCGCTGGGCGTCGTTCCACCTCGTGGCGGACGGCGCATGAGCCCGCCGGTCGCGTTCCGGACCCCCGCCGCGTTTCGAGCCTGGCTCCGGAGGAACCACCAGAGCGAGACCGAGTTGCTGGTGCGGCTCTACAGGGTCCACGCGGCGAGGCACGGCATGACGTATGCGCAGGCGCTCGACGAGGCGCTGTGCTTCGGCTGGATCGATGGCGTGCGTCGGAGCCTCGATGACGACACGTTCACCATCCGATTCTCACCGCGGAAGTCGAGCAGCATCTGGAGCCGCATCAACGTGGCGCACGTGAACCGGCTGATCCGCGAGGGCCGGATGGAGAAGCCGGGGCTCGCGGCGTTCGAGGCGCGGAGCGAGGAGCGGACCGGCGTCTACTCGTTCGAGCGCGCGGCGGCAGCGAAGCTCGCACCCGCCATGGAGCGGCGCTTCAGGGTGGTGGCGGCGGCCTGGAAGCACTACCAGGCGGAGGCGCCATGGTACCGGCGCACCGCCGCACACTGGATCATGAGTGCGAAGAAAGAGGAGACGCGACTCCGCAGGCTCGATCTCCTGATCGACTGCTCGCGCAAGGGGGTGCGGATCCCCGTACTCCGCCGCAAGCCGGCGAAGAAGAGCCAGGGATGAACGGCCCGGCCGCCGTCGCCGCGCCCGCAGGTAATCCAATCGATCGCGCGCAGTATCCGTTTACGAGCCGCTGGATGGACGTGCCCGCGGGGCGAATGCACTACGTGGACGAGGGGCAGGGGGAGCCGATCCTGTTCGTCCACGGCACGCCCACCTGGTCGTTCGAGTGGCGCCACCTGATCCGCGCGCTCTCGCCCACCCACCGGTGCATCGCGCCGGATCATCTCGGCTTCGGCCTCTCCGATCGCCCGCGGGACGCGGCCTACACGCCGGAAGCCCATGCCGAGCGTCTCAACGCATTCATCGAACGGCTCGCGCCCGATTCGCTCACGCTGGTGGTTCACGATTACGGCGGCCCGATCGGGCTGCCGCTTGCCGTCGCTCGCCCGGATCGGGTGCGACGGCTGGTGCTCATCAATACATGGATGTGGAGCTTCGCCGGAGATCGCGACATGGAAGGGAAAGCCCGGATGGCGGGCGGTCCGCTCGGACGCTTCCTCTATCGCTACGCCAACTTCTCGCTGCGGGTGATCACGCCCATGGCCTACGGCGATCGTCGCAAGCTCACGCCCGCGATCCATCGCCAGTACCTGGAGCGTTTCCCGGATTCGTGGTCGCGGGGCGCAGTGCTCTGGCCGCTGGCGCATGCGTTGCTCGGCTCGAGTGGCTTCTACGACTCGCTGTGGAACGAACGCGCGAAGCTCGCGGGGCGCCCGGCGCTGATCGTGTGGGGCATGAAGGACCCGGCGTTCCCGCCGTATCAGCTCGCGCGCTGGCGTGAGGCGCTGCCTTCGGCACGGGTGGCGGAGATCGCGGGCGCCGGTCACTGGCCGCACGAGGAAGAGCCGGAGAGCGTGATCGCCGAG
>Ga0126369_10003769_pt1 | contig 11004 bp, 11 predicted proteins | sample PanSoiMetaPlot_1_FD_109646 | JGI IMG/M metagenome (GOLD analysis project Ga0126369, IMG submission 109646) | Tropical forest soil microbial communities from Panama - MetaG Plot_1 | ecosystem: Environmental > Terrestrial > Soil > Tropical forest > Bulk soil | place: Panama | collected 2016-02-17
CAGCGCGTGGCCGACCAGGGCGTGGCCGCCCTCGTGGTAGGCGATGATCTTCCGTTCCTTCTCCGAGAGCAGCACGCTCTTGCGCTTGGGCCCCGCGGTGACCCGATCGATGGCCTCCTCCAGCGAGTACATCGAGATCTGGGTCTGGTTGGCGCGCGCGGTGAGCAGCGCGCCCTCGTTGATGACGTTCGCCAGGTCAGCGCCGGTGAAGCCGGGAGTACGGCGGGCGATCACGTCCAGGTCGACATCGGGGGCGAACGGCTTGCCCCTGGCATGCACCCGCAGGATGCCCTTACGGCCGGCCAGGTCGGGCTGGGCGACCACGATCTGCCGGTCGAACCGGCCGGGGCGCAGCAACGCCGGGTCCAGGATGTCGGGGCGGTTGGTCGCCGCGATCACGATCACGCCGCCCTTGGTGTCGAAGCCGTCGAGCTCCACGAGCAGTTGGTTCAGCGTCTGCTCGCGCTCGTCGTGGCCGCCGCCGAAGCCGGCGCCGCGGTGCCGGCCGACGGCGTCGATCTCGTCCACGAACACGATGGCCGGCGCGTTGGCCTTCGCCTGCTCGAACAGATCACGCACCCGCGAGGCACCGACGCCCACGAACATCTCGACGAAGTCGGAGCCCGAGATCGAATAGAACGGGACGCCCGCCTCGCCGGCCACGGCGCGCGCGAGCAGCGTCTTGCCGGTCCCGGGCGGGCCATAGAGCAGCACGCCCTTGGGGATCTTCGCGCCGATCGCCTGGAACTTGGCGGGGGCCTGGAGGAACTCCTTGATCTCCTCGAGTTCCTCGATCGCCTCGTCGGCCCCAGCGACGTCAGCGAACGTGGTCTTTGGGGTGTCCTTGGTGATCAGCTTGGCGCGGGACTTTCCGAAGTTCATGACCCGCGAGCCGCCGCCCTGCATCTGGTTCATGAACACGAAGATGAGCAGGAAGATCACGATGAACGGCAGCCAGCCAAGCAGGATGCCGAGCAGGGAGTTGCCCTGCGGGTTGTTCGCCTTGTAGACGTTGGCCGGCAGCTTGTGCTCCCTGACCTGCGCGTCCAGGCTGTCGGTCAGCAGCGTGCCCTGATTGCCCACCCACGTGGCCTGCAGCGCCTTATTGTCGCTCGTGATGATCTGCACGACCTGGGTGTTGTCGTTGAAGATCACCTGCTTGACGTGGCCGGTCTCGATCAGCCTGACCACCTGGGAGGTCGGCGCCTGGGTGTACTGGGTGCCGGAGCCCACGAACCTGAGCACGACCACGAGCAGCACGAAGACGAGGACTATGGCAAGCAGCCAGCTCCGGAAGATTCGCCTAAGATCCATCGGTTAACGACCCTGCACAGCCGGGCCGGTCCCTCCTGCCGAGCCTCGTGTCCCGCCGCCGTCCAGCGGGAGCGCAGTACGTCCGAGCATTCCCATGCGCGGTATTCCCTCTCTCCCGCGCCCGACGCGGGAAGCTACGACGGTACACCGCGCCGGCTCGCACCGGCACGTAGGCGGCGCTTCAGGATGCCGCATGCCCTATGGTCCGCCTCTACCCCAAGTAAACGCGATTCAACTTCTCAAGTGTTCCCCGAGTAGGCGCGCGGCGCCAGCGTGCCGACGAACCGCAGGTTCCGGTATCGCTCAGCGTAATCAAGACCGTACCCGATCACGAACTCGTCCTCGATCTCGAAACCGGTGTACGCGACGTCGACGGCCATCTGCGCGGCGGCTCGCTTGCGGAGCAGAACACAGACCTCCACCGACTCCGGCCCGCGCGAGCGAAGGTTCTGCACTAGATAGGAGAGCGTAAGGCCGGAGTCCACGATGTCCTCGACCACGAGCACGTGCTGGCCGCCGATGTCCCGGTCGAGGTCCTTGAGTATCCGTACGACGCCTGAGGACGTTGTGCCCGAGCCATAGGACGAGATCGCCATCCAGTCCATGCTGACCGGCAGGTGCATGGCCCTGGCCAGGTCCGCCATCACCATCACGGCGCCCTTGAGCACGCCGACGAGCAGCAGGTCGCGGCCGGCGTAATCGGCGTCAATCTGCGCGGCCAGCTCGGCGATGCGATGCTGCAGCTGTTCGGGCGTGATCAGCACCTTGAGCAGGTCGGCACCCAAGTCGGCGGCGTCCAACGGCGTCCTCCGTATCGCGTGATCTGTCCCGGTTAACTGGCGCCGAACACAAGCCAGCCCCGGTACCGCCTGCAACGCAGGCGGCCGGGCAGGTCCGTCCACCGCTGACCGTGCCAGTCGGTGACAAGCGCGTCAATCCCTGCCACGTGGGCCGCGGTCAGCGCACCAGGCGGGGCCCCGGCTGCGATCGCCGCCCGGTGCAGCACCCGCGCCCGAAGCGCGCTCGGCAACTCGGCGAGGCCGGCGATCTCGACCTCGACTGCTCCGGAGGCCGGCTCCGAGCGTCGGACCAGCCGGTCGGCCGCCTGGGCGGCCAGGTCGTCGAGCAGGTCGGCGTCGGCGCGCAGCAGGTCAGCGGAGCGGGCCAAGGCCTCGGCGACACCCGGGCCGAGCGACTCCTCGAGTGCGGGAAGGGCCCGCTGCCGGACCCTGGCCCTGGCGAACGCCGGGTCAGCGTTCTGCGGGTCGGCCCAGACGCCGAGGCCGAGGGCCGAGCACGCGGCCGCGGTCTGCGCCCGGCGGACGCCGAGCAGCGGCCGCAGGTAGCGGCCTGAGGCTGCGGCCATCCCGGCCAGTGACCTGGCGCCTGATCCGCGGGCCAGGCCAAGCAGCACCGTCTCGGCCTGGTCGTCAAGGGTGTGGCCCAGCAGCACGGCGGCCGCCGCGGAGGAGTCGGCGACCTGGTCGAGCGCCGCGTACCTGGCCCGCCGCGCGGCCGCCTCAGGGCCCGGATAGCCCACCGGGGCACTCTCGGCGGCTGGGCCGGGCACGCCGACCACGACCTGGTGGACCGGGTCGAGCCCGAGTTCGCGCAGCGCCACCGCCACCCGGCTGGCCTGCTCAGCCGATCCTGGCTGCAGGCCGTGATCGATGGTGACCGCGCCGGCGCGCAGGCCCAGCCTGTGCGCCTCGAATGCCGTGGCCGCGGCGAGCGCGAGCGAATCGGGACCGCCTGAGCACGCCACAAGCACGAGCGAGCCCGCCGGAACGTCAGCCAGGCCGCGCCGGACGGCGAGCCTGACGGCGGCGACAGCCGGATGCAGCCGGGGGCGGCGCCGTGAGCTACCGGCCACCGCGGCCAGCGGGCCGGTCCGCGTCGTCACGGTCAGCTCGCGGCCTGCGCTCGTCCGTCCATCCGCTCAAGCCAGCGCACGGGATCCGCGAACTCGGATTTGGTGGGAAGCGTGTCCGGGGACGTCCAGACCCGGTTGAACGACTCCATGCCTGCCTGCTGCACCACCGCCCGCACGAACGCCGAGCCCTGCCGGTACTGGCGCAGCTTCAGGTCGATGCCGAGGATCCGGCGGATCGCCTGCTCGCCTCGGTTGCCCGAGGACCGGCGGGCGTTGAACTTCGCCCTGATCTGCTCCACCGATGGGACCACGGACGGGCCTACTGCATCCATCACATAGTCGCCGTGCCCTTCAACCAGGGTCATCACTGCCGTCAGGCTGTCCAGGATCTCCCGCTGGCGTGGCGTTTGCAGCGCTTCGATGAGGCTCTCCCCGCCGCCGCGCACTGCGCCCGATACGGCGTCAGCGGCCGCCCTGATCCGGTTGAGCATCGACGCAGGGTCGATCTCGGACGCGAGCAGGAACTCGGTCATCTGCCGCTGCACGTAGGGGCGCAGCCAGGCCACGGAGGTGAATTGGGCGCGGTGGGTCTCCTCGTGCAGGCACACCCAGCGCCTGAAGTCCCCGGGATCGACGCCGAGCTCCCGCTCGACCATGACGATGTTGGGCGCGACCAAGGTCAGCCGCCCCGCTGGCGCATCAGAGCCGGGCCGGTCGGGGTCGGGCGGCAGGAAGAGCTCATACTGGCCGAGCACTCGGCTGGCCAGGTAGGCCAGGATCAGCCCGGCTTGCATGCCGGTCATCCGCGACCCGACCGCGTTCAGAACCGAACCAGGCGGCGGCGCTGCTCCGATCTCGTGGATGTGCTCGACCAGCGGGTCGAGAACGACCTGGAACCCGGCGATGTTGGCCGTGATCCAGCCCGGCCGGTCGACGACGGCGACGTGGCCATCACCGTCGCCGTTCATGCCCGTGAGCACACGAACCGGCTCGGCCACCGCGGCGGCCTGCTCGCGGAGCTCGGCGACGACTCGGCGCGCCTCGCCGAGGCTGACCTGTGGGCCTGGCCTGACCCATCGGATCGCGGTCGACGCGGCGACGTTCCAGTCGATCATCGATGTGCTGCTCACCCCTCCACGGTACGTGGTCGGAGTCGCCGGCTGGCGGCGGTGGCTTGCGACGGTCAGCCGCAGGCGGCGGTCGGGCTCGGTGAGCGGATCGCTCGGCGGTGGGGGGCGCGGCCCGCGGCTGGTCACCGGCAGCCGCAACCGGCCAGAACGGTTGCCAGCTGAGAGAGCGTGAGCTCGGGCTTGACTCCTAGCTTCTTGCCGATGCCGTTGCCCATGAACGCGAAGGCGATGATCTGGCCGTTCTTCGCATAGGCCAGCCCTGCCAGCGTCGCGACACCCGTCAGGTTGCCGGTCTTCGCCCGCACCAGGCCCAGCGCCGGGCGGCCGAACGGCCCGAAATAACTGCCCGGGCCCAGCGTGCCGTAAAACCCTGCGACCGGCAGGCCGGTCAGCGCCGGTCGGAGCCGAGCCTGGCCTGGTTGTGCCGCTAGCCGCACGAGCTTGACCAGGGCAACCGGGGTGATCCGGTCGAGGGGTGACAAGCCGCTGCCGTCGTGCAGGGTGATGCCGGTGAGCCCGAGCCTGCGGTCGACGGCCATCACCGCAGCGGCGGCGCCGCTGAACGTGCCTGGTCGGCCGGTCGCCACGGCTACCTGCCTGGCCACGGTCTCGGCGATCACGTTGTTGCTCTCGGCCAGCATCTGCTGCACGATCTCGGCGAGCGGGGGCGAGTGCACGGCCGCTAGCCTGGTTCCGCCCGTCGGCGCGGCGGCCCGGGTCGGAGCGCCGTGCACAGTGATGCCGTCCTTGCGCAGGAACCTGGCGAATGCGTGCGCCGCGTCGAGCCCGGGCGTCATCGACCTCGGCCGCATATTGAGCGGGTCGTCGGAGTCCTCGGGCCTGCCCCGTGCGGTGAGCCTGCCCTGGTCGACCTCGAGCCCAGCGATCGGAGCCACGTCGCCTGACGTGATGTAGTTGTTTGCGGCGCCAAAGGGGGGCCAGCCGAGCCCGAGCACCGGTCCGCCGAAAAGCACGTCATCATAGCCCAGCCGCACCGAGGTGATACCGCGGGCGCGCAACTGTCGTGCGGTGGCGGCGGCCAGCGAGCTGAGCGTCGCGGGCTGCGGGTAATCGGCTGACGGGTACCGCCCGGCCGCCAGCGTGGGATCGCCGCCCCCGACCAGGACGACGCGCGGGCTGGCCCCGCCGGGCTGCGCAGCGCCTGTGGTGCTCCTGGCGGCCCACGCGGACGTGGTGAACGTGGCCGCTGGGCCAAGCGTGTGCAGCGCGGCGACCGCGCTGGCGAGCTTGGTCGTGGAGGCCGGCGTAAAGCCTGTAGTGGCGTTGAGTGAGTAGAGCACCTGGCCGGTGGACAGATCGGTGACGAAGGCGCCGACACGTGGGCCGAGCCCGCCGGAGCCGATCAGCCCAGCGAGCCTGGCGCTGACTCCGGCGGCCGTGGCACGGCCAGCGCCCGCCCGCGGCGAGCCGGTGGCGCCGCGCAAGGTGGTATCTGCGCCGGCCAGGGTCCTGGTAGCCACCTGCGGTACCCGCAACAGCGCGAGCCGGGCAGGCAGCAGGCGCGCGATCGCCGCGCCCGCACCGATCGTGTACAAGCAGAGCAGTGCGAGCGTGAGGACGACCATCTTGGTCAGCCTGTTCACGTTGCGCCGCTCCCGGTCTCGCATCTACCCGCACCGAAGGGTATACATCACTACGGGGGTACTTACCACGCCAGGGCAGCGTGCCAGATCAACGCAGCCACGCGGCCGCTGAGGTCATGCGTACAACCTCATCCAGAAAGGGCCGCATCGTGGTATTCGACGTCGTGATCGAGATTCCGAAGGGCCAGCGCAACAAGTACGAGATGGATCACGAGACCGGGCGGATCAGGCTGGACCGGATGTTGTTCACCGCGACCAGGTACCCGGCCGACTACGGATTCATCGAGGGCACGCTCGCCGATGACGGCGACCCGCTGGACGCCCTCGTTCTGCTGGAGGAGCCTACGTTTCCCGGCTGCCTGATCCGGTGCCGGGCGATCGGCATGTTCCGGATGCGCGACGAAAAGGGCGCCGACGACAAGGTGCTCTGCGTGCCGTCCACCGATCCGAGGGTGGCGCACCTGCGCGACATCACCGACGTGTCGGAGTTCGACCGGCTGGAGATACAGCACTTCTTCGAGGTCTACAAGGCGCTCGAGCCGGGCAAGGTGGTCGAAGCCGCGCGGTGGGTGGACCGCCAGGCCGCCGACGACGAGATCGCCGCCTGCCGACGTCGGCTTGAGCAGGGAGGAGGCCACGGTGGCTGATCCAGGCGCCACGCCGATCCGGGCCAGGGAAGTGGACGAGTTTACCGACGCCGACATCCAGACGCTGAGCGATGCACCGCTGCTGCACGAGCTGAGCGACGAGGATGTTGAGATTCTCAAGCCATATGTGCACGTGGTGCTACTGAAGCGGGGAGAGCACCTTTACGACGAGGGCGCGGTCGACGACAAGCTCTACGCGGTTATTGCCGGGAAGGTCAAGCTGACGAGGACGTCGCCGGACGGCAGGGAGGTGCTCGTGCGGGTGCAAGGACCCGGCGAGTTGTTCGGTGAACTGGCTATGTTCGATCCGGAGTACCGAACGTCCACCGCAGCCGCGATCACGGATTCCCGGCTTGCCGTGATAGCCCATGACGACCTGCGCCATGTGCTTTGCACCCGGCCCTCCATGGCCATGCTGCTGCTCAAGGAGCTTGCGCAGCGGCTGCGGAACCTGACCGAGACCACCACGGGCCTGATCTTCACCGACGTGCCTGGCCGGGTAGCTAGGGCGCTGCTCGAGCTCGCCGACAAGTTCGGGACCGAGCAAGATGACGGCATCCTGGTCAACCATGACCTGACCCAGGAAGAGCTCGCTCAGTACGTGGGCGCCTCACGGGAGACGGTCAACAAGGCACTGGCCGACTTCGCGAACCGGGGCTGGCTCCAGCTCTCGGCCAAGGCGGTGCTGCTGACCGACCTCGACCGGCTGCGGCGCCGCGCCCGCTGACGTCGGCATCTGCATCCGGGCCAGATTTCGGTGCCGATGTGCCATCGCTGTTCCTGTTAGAACAGCGATGGCCACCGCCACCAACGCTCGGCACCAGGTTTACCTGCTGGCCCGGGCCATGTTTACCCGGCGGCCGGGGCCATGTCAGACGGAAGCTCGTCGCGATCACCGAGGTAGCGGAGCTGGGCCCGCAGCGAGAGCTCGGCGAACGGCCAGAGCGCGCGGTCGACGTCGGCGTAGACCCTGGCGACGATCTCGCCCATGGTCCTGTCCCCGGCCGCGAGCGCGGCCCTGACCTCGGCGAGCCGCTCATGGCGGTGCGTTATGTAATAGTCAAGCGCGCCGACCGGGTCGGCGAGCAGCGGACCGTGGCCGGGCAGCAGGGCGGCAAGCTCGGTCGTGCCAGCGAGTTCCCGCAGCGTCGCGAGCGACCCCAGGTAGTCGGCCAGGTCGCCGTCCGGCCCGATCACCGTCGTGCCGCGGCCGAGCACGGTATCGCCGGTCAGCACCGCCCGGTCCTCGCGTACGTAGAGGCATACCGAGTCGGCGGAGTGTCCGGGGGTGGCGATGACCTCGATCTCGCAGCCCGCCACGGTCAGTACCGCGCCCGGCGGCAGCCCTTCCGGGCCCAGGCGGTGGGCCCGGTCGACCGCCCGGACCTGCGCGCCCGTGCGCTCGGCCAGCGTGCGCGCGCCGTCGGCATGATCGGGGTGGGCGTGCGTAAGCAGGATCACGCCGACCCTCTTGTCATGCTCGCCGGCGATGGCGGCGATCCGGTCCAGGTGCGACTCGTCGTCGGGCCCGGGGTCGACCACCACGACCGCCGGCGCGTCCGGTGCCCCGATCAGCCAGGTGTTGGTGCCGTCGAGCGTCATCAGCGAGGGATTCGGGGCCAGGACGCACCGAGCGCGCTCGGTGCCGGATCCGTCGATGAGCGTGGCGCCAGGCGTCACAGTGGGTACTCCGTCCCGCCGGGCACGACCAGCCACACCTCGCCGTCATCAGTCGCACGAAGCTCGGGCAGCAGCGGCCTGATGTCCCTGCGCGCCGCGAGGACGGCGGTGGCATCGGGGAAGTCGGCCAGCTCGGCGAGCGTGACCGCGGTCGGCAGCCAGAGGTCGATCTGGCGCGCCCGGGCTGCCTCGATGGCGGCTGCCGGGGTGATCCACTGCACCGCCGCGGCTTCGCCGCCCACGTCCCTTGGCCGCTGGCCAGGGGGGAGAGCGGCGGCGAAGAACCTGGCGTCGAACCTGCGGGGTTCTGCTGCCGGGGTGATCCACCTGGCCCAGGGTCGGAGCAGGTCGGAGCGCAGCACCAGCTCCCGCCTGGCCATCAGCCCGGCCAACGAGAGCGACCGGTCGAGCAACCCCTGGCGGTCAGCCTCCCAATCCTCGCCCGTCGTATCGGCTACCACGCTGCCCGCGGTCGGCCCGGCAAGCAGCACGCCGGACTCCTCGAACGTCTCCCTGACCGCCGCGCAGACGAGCGCCCTGGCGAGTTCTGGCGGCGCGCCGAGCAGCTCGCCCCACCTGGCGGCGTCCGGGCCTGCCCAGTCCACCTGCTCGTCGGCGTCGCGCAGGTCGACCGACCCGCCGGGGAACACGTAGGCGCCCGGGGCGAACGCCAGCGTCGGCTTGCGGCGCAGCATGTAGACCTCGAAGCCAGCGCCGCCCTCCCGGAGCAACATCACCGTCGCGGCGTCCCGCGGCGTGACCGGTGGTGCCTGGCCGCTCACGGCGCTCCGCGCGGCGTCCGCCAGGTGCGCGGGTACGCGAACGCGGCCTGCCATAGCCTCAGTCCCGGACTTCGGCGATCAGCTCGATCTCGACCGGCGCGTCGAGCGGCAGGACCGCCGTTCCGATGGCGCTGCGCGCATGTCGGCCGGCCTCGCCGAAAACCTCGAGCAGCAGCTCGCTCGCGCCGTTGACCACCTGGGCCTGACCGGTGAAATCGGGGGCGCTCGCCACGAATCCGTTCACCTTGACGATCCGCCTGATATTGGACAGGCTGCCGGCCACCGAGACGGCGGCGGCCAGCGCGTTGAGCGCGCACGTCCGGGCCAGGGCAGTGGCCTCATGCGCGCCCACCTCCGCGCCCACCTTGCCGGTGGCGAGCAGTTGCCCCTCGACGACAGGAATCTGCCCGGCGGTATAGACGAAATCTCCTGTCCTTACCGCAGGAACGTAGGCCGCCAGCGGCGTGGTCACCGGGGGAAGGGTCAGACCGAGCGCGGAAAGGCGCTGCTCAGGCGAGTGGTCGACCAGGTCAGCGGGGTCCGCGGGATCGGCGGAGTCGCTGCGGGCCGATGTCATGGCTTGGGCCGCTTCAGGTAGGCGACAAGCTGTTCTTGACTCGGGCCAGGCACAACGGCCACAAGCTCCCAGCCGTCGTCACCCCAGTTATCGAGTATCTGCTTGGTCGCGTGCACGAGCAGCGGCACTGTCGCGTACTCCCACTTCTGCATGGCGATACCTTAGTCGTCCGCACGCGGCCGCTCCCGGTGCGGCATCGCTGAAAGTGACCGCGGGGGTCAGGGTGCGGATGGCGTGGCTGGCGGGTTCGGCGGCACCGCGAGATCCTCGGCGGGCGCCTCCTGGATCGGCACCTCGGGGATCGGCGCCACCGGCGGGATGGCGAGCGCCTCGTCCTGCGCGATCGCGGGCTGGGCGTCGGCCGCCGGCTTGTGCTCGATTGCCGCCTCCGCGGCCGCCACCTCGGCCTCGCCGGTGTCCTCGGGCAACTCATCGGCGGCGCGCGGCAGGCCCGAGCCGCGGTCGAAGAATCGCAGCAGCTCGACCGGGATCGGCATGACCAGCGTGCTGTTCTTCTCCGAGGCGACCTCGACGACGGTCTGGAGCAGCCGCAGTTGCAGCGCGGCCGGGTCGCGCGCCATGATGTTCGCCGCCGCCGCGAGCCGCTTGGACGCCTGGTACTCGCCGTCGGCGGTGATGATCCTGGCCCGGCGCTCGCGCTCGGCCTCGGCCTGCCTGGCGATCGAGCGCTTCATCCCCTCGGGCAGGGAGACGTCCTTGATCTCGACCCGGTCGACCTTGACGCCCCACGGGCCCTCGGTCAGGTCATCGATGATCCGCAGTAGTTGCTTGTTCACCCGGTCGCGCTCGGAGAGCAACTCGTCCATCTCGCACTGGCCAATCACCGAGCGCAGCGTGGTCTGGGCCTGCTGGTGGACGTTGTTCAGGTAATTCTTGACGTTGACCATCGCCTTGATCGGGTCCACGACCCGGAAATAGACCACCGCGTCGACCCGGACGCTGATGTTATCCCTGGTGATGCCCTCCTGCGCGGGCACGGGCATCGCCTCTTGCTGCAAGTTGACCTTCACCAGCTTGTCCGCGACCGGCCGGATAATCGTCAGGCCCGGCTTCCTGGTCTGGGGTAGCACCCGGCCGAACCGGTACACGATGCCTTGCTCGTACTGCTTCACTTGCCTGACGCTGCGGCTGAATACGATCAAGCCGCCTGCCGCCACGAACGCGGCGAGTCCAATCAATGCTTCGCCCATCGCCGGCACCTTCTCGTCCGCTTGGCTACGGTCGGTCCAAATCTCAGCCTAGTCATCGCCGGCCTGTGCCTGCCAACCCGCGCCAACCGCACGGATAGCCTCGTGAACGTGGGCGTGCGGGATACCGACTGGGAGGGCGTGCGGCTGCACGTGGTCACCGGCAAGGGCGGTACCGGGAAGACGACG